>Ga0187865_1000139_pt1 | contig 101411 bp, 98 predicted proteins | sample June2016WEW_11_1_2_FD_132989 | JGI IMG/M metagenome (GOLD analysis project Ga0187865, IMG submission 132989) | Peatland microbial communities from SPRUCE experiment site at the Marcell Experimental Forest, Minnesota, USA - June2016WEW_11_100 | ecosystem: Environmental > Terrestrial > Soil >... | reverse complement strand
GCTTCACGCCTTGCCTCGCGGCAGTGTGTGCAAAACTCGAGGTCAGGATGGTTCGCTACTCCTTTCCTGTAAGACTCTTTCATTCTCTACTTCATGCCGGTTTATCCCGGCGCTCTGGCTGTCCACACTTTCACACTTTTATTTTTTCAGTAAATCCGCAATCTATTATGTCCGGTTGACAAGAAGGCTAAAGAGTAACAACACCCAGCCGCTTAAGTTCAAAGAAACACTTTGCACACGCCGCAACATCCACTCCCGCGTCATGGGCTTCCTCATATCCACTATTGAACAGCTTTGTATGCAATTGTGACAGCGTAGGCCATTTGTAGCCGTACGGGCCCTGAATTCGGCAAAGCTCTGTCGTTTCCACCATAGTGCAAATACGCTTCTTTTTTTCGAACGGCGGTTTGAGCTTCAGTCGGACATATTCGGCAGAGATAACGCTTTCGTCGAATCTCACGTTGTGCGCCACGATTATGTTGGACTTCTCGACGATTGCACTGAGTTCATTCAGCACAGTTATAAGCGGTTTTCCCTCGGTCAGCGCTCGCTCGGTTGTAATCCCGTGGATGCGTTGTACATCTTTAGGGATTCTAAAACCATCCGGCCGAACGAGGTACGTCGTCGATTCTACATGCCGACCTGTATTGTCGTAGAGCGCCCAGGCAACCTGGATGACGCGCGGCCAATTGCCGAGATCCGATATCGGGGCTTTCCAGTTTCTGGGAAGCCCGGTTGTCTCACTGTCGATAATTAAATACATTTATTTTTCACGGGGTTTAGCTTCCCGCTTGCGGAGCAGTTTTCCCACCACGGACACGGGCGAGGGCTGAAGCTCTGCGTAACGAGCGTCGGAGTTTATGCAATTGACGCCTTACTGTTTTCAGCTGGGCATGATCGTGCGCTTCAAGCGCAGCATTCCTTTTAATTTTCCGCTTGCCTCGCTCTACCTTCCAGGCCCCCTCCAATTCACCCGGCAAAACGGGATTCCAATATCGGCGATTAGGGCATATCCTGGCGCCAGGTATCAAGCACAAATTGGGCGATAAGGTGAAAGTGTGTGGAAACTCCAAACTCTATCGTGCCAATCTGGAGTAAAATCGCGGGCAATGTCGGAATCAACCGCCCCATAGGAAATGGGAATGTTTGCATAAAGCGGTTTATCTGAAGTGGAAGCAAGGTGCCGTTTTGGGGAATTGTGGGAAAATGCGGCTTATGCCACCTATCACCTCCGACCCAGACCCCAATTAATATTGGGGAAACTTCCCCGTTTTGATCGCCACGAATTGCAGAATTGGTGCAATTCGTGGCTTTTGTTTTATACTAGGTTCTGCAGCAGTTGGTTCGATATTGGAGAGCGCCGAAGGCGTGATGCAGCAAAGACAGGGTTTCACCCTAGGTATATGGAACAATTTGAAAAAGCCCTGAAAGGGCGACACCGATCTCTGCGCCGCCCTTTCAGGGCTTGAATCGCTTCGAACGCACCCAGGGCTTCGGCCGCTTTGCGGCCTCCGCCTTGGGCTCTGCTGCTGCGCGCCTGTGGCGCTTGGCCCCAATATCACCTTTGTTACAGCTATCAGGTTTATCTATCCATGGCTGAAAAACATCTGGACCCACTTTGGATCGAGCACGGATACGGAACCCGCTTTCAGGGCTTTCAAAACCTGATGCGCCACCGAATCAGAGACGTTCTCCTTGTCTCCAGCCTTTATGACCTCTACCTGTTCGAGGAAGACGGCCGCTTTGACGAACTGATCAGCGCCGAATATCAGAAGCTGAACCTGAGTCACTCTCCGGAACTGACGCGGGTATCGAGCGGAAAAGAGGCTATCGTCCTCGCAAAAGAGGAGCGCCGCTTCGATCTCATCCTGACAACTCTCCACGTCGAAGACATGACCGCCGTCCAACTGGCAGAACAGGCGCGAGAAGCCGGCGTGCAGATCCCAATCGTCCTGCTGGCGTATGACAGCCGGGAGCTGAAGGATCTCAAAGCGCACAACTACACGGCGGCATTCGACCGGGTCTTTGTCTGGCAAGGGGATTTCCGGCTCATCGTCAGCATCATCAAACATCTCGAAGACCGGATGAATGTCGATCACGACACACGGCTGGTCGGGGTTCAGTCAATTCTGTTCATTGAAGACAATATTCACTACTACTCGACCCTTCTCCCGATTTTGTATACGGAACTCCTCAACCAGTCCCAGCGGCTCATCTCCGAGGGCATCAATCTCTCGCACAAGTTTCTGAGAACGGTTGCGCGCCCTAAGATTATCCTTTGCCAGACATATGAAGAAGCCTGGCATTACTTTGAGTCATACAAGGAACACATCCTTGGCGTCATTTCCGATATCGATTTCCCTCGCAACGGCAAACCCGATCACGGCGCCGGGCTCAAGTTCGCGAAAGCGGTCAGAAGTGAAAATCCTGAACTGCCCGTCATGCTGCAGTCCCTCACTTCGGATTATCAGACTGAAGCCAGGTCGCTGAATCTTTCCTTCATGTCGAAGGATTCGCCCAATCCCTCTCTCCAGCTGCGGCAGTTCATGACCGAATATTTCAGCTTCGGCGACTTCATATTCCGGACGCCGGATGGACACGAAGTAGCCAGAGCTGCGGATCTGAAAAGCCTGCGTGAACAGCTCGAATATGTACCGGAGGAGAGCATCCGTTTTCATGCAGAGCGGAACCACTTCTCGAATTGGCTGAAAGCCCGAACCGAATTCTGGCTCGCGCACAAAGTCCGGCCCAGAAAAGTATCGGATTTCCCGACCGTCGCTGAGCTGCGTAAAGACCTGATCTCTTCCCTGGGCGCCTACAGCCGGCTTCAACAGCGCGGATTGATATCAGAATTCAAGAAGGAAACCTTCGACCCCGATACGAGCTTCGCGCGGATCGGCGGTGGGTCACTGGGTGGGAAGGCGCGAGGCCTCGGTTTCCTAAACACGCTGATCAATAATTACGACGTCCGGCGTCAATTTGAAGGCATTCAGATCGCCGTGCCTCCCGCCCTGGTGCTGGGAACGGATGTCTTCGACCGGTTCCTCGATGAAAACAATCTGCGCAAATTTGCGCTGGAATGTGCCGACGACGTGAAGATCACCCAAAAGCTCATCGAAACGGGGATTTTTCCCGAGGATCTGCTTGGCGATCTCGCGGCCTTTCTGCATCTGATCCGCGAGCCGCTCGCGGTCCGTTCCTCCAGCATGCTGGAGGACACTCAGTACCATCCCTTTGCCGGCGTGTATGAAACCTACATGATTCCCAACAATCACCCCGATCCTTTTGTCCGCCTCGGGCAGCTGGTAACAACCATTAAACGGGTCTACGCGTCGACTTTTTATCAATGCGCAAAGGATTATTTCAAGGTCACAGACTACCGGCTTGAAGAAGAGAAAATGTCTGTGATTGTCCAGAAAATGGCGGGCGCGAGGCACGGGACGCGTTTCTACCCCGATTTCTCGGGCGTGGCGAAGTCCTATAACTACTACCCTGTGCCGCCTCAGAAGCCGTTGGACGGCATTATTTCGGTAGCTCTCGGCCTTGGGAAGACGATTGTCGACGGCGGAATCACCGTCCGGTTTTGCCCGAAGTACCCCAACCACCTGATCCAGTTCTTTTCAGCCAAAGAGGCCCTCCACACCAGCCAAACCCAGTTCTTCGCACTCGATTTCAGCGCGGAGCCGATGCAGGCAGCCGAAACCCGCGACATGCAGGTCAGGAGTTTCGGTCTGAGCGAGGCTGAAGAGGACGGGACTCTTCAATATGTCGCATCGACCTATTCCACGGAGAACGATGCGCTGTACGATGGGATTTCCAGAAAAGGCCCGCGCGTCGTAAGCTTCGCTCCGATACTGCGGAACAAGATTTTCCCGCTGCCGCACATTTTGGAACTCCTGACGGACATGGGAAGCTGGGGGATGGGCGCTCCCGTCGAGATGGAATTTGCAGTCACGATGTCGGAACGGCCGGGGCAGCCAAAGGATTTTGCATTGCTGCAGTTGAGACCGCTCGGGCTGAGCAAGGAATCGGACGCCCCGGACATCGAAGATGCTTCGCAGGATAAATTGATTTGCAGAAGCACCCAGGTTCTCGGACATGGGGTCTCAAGCGATATCCGCGACATCGTGGTCGTGGATATCGACCGGTTCAACCGGGCAAAAAGCCGGGAGGCGGCTTACGAAGTCACAAAGTTCAATGAAAAACTGCTGGCCGAAAAGCGGCCCTACCTCCTGATCGGGGTCGGCCGCTGGGGTTCACTCGATCCCTGGCTGGGAATACCGGTGAAGTGGGACCAGATTTCGGGCGCAAAAGTGATCGTGGAGGCAGGATTCAAAGACATGGAAGTCGATCCATCCCAGGGTTCCCATTTTTTCCATAACATTACCTCTTTCCGCATCAGCTACTTCACCATCAATTCCACTACCCAGGATGGCTTCGTCGACTGGGAATGGCTGCGCGCAAACCCGAGCGTGGAAGAAAAACAGTTTGTCCGCCACATCCGCCTGGAAAAACCGGTTGTGGCTAAAGTGGATGGGCATCGAAACAAGGGAATCATTTTGAAACCGGAGTAGGACGTTGGCCGAAAAAAGCGAAGACAAGAAGGACTATTCGAAAGCTCGCAAGACCTACGATTCTTGCCCCCATTGCGGTCAGGAACTGAGTCCATGGCAACAGGTGCTCCTCACCATCGACCGGGCTCTTGTTTGCAAGAATTGCTGGTACCGGATCATTCTCGACATCTCCGAAGATGAGAATCCCCCAGCGCCTAGAAAAAAGGAATGAACCGATGCAATCCTATAACTCGTTTGAGATCGCTCAGACGCAGATCATGGCGGCCGCAAAGGTTTTGAACCTGGACCCAGCCACCACGGATCTCCTGTTATGGCCCCAGCGAGAGTTCAAATTCACACTCCCCGTCAAGATGGATAGCGGGATGACGAGCATTCTTCACGGCTATCGGATTCAGCACAATTTCGCGCGCGGCCCGGCCAAAGGAGGAATCCGGTTTCACCCGGATGAAACCCTGGATACGATGCGGGCTATGGCGGGATGGATGACCTGGAAATCGGCCGTGGTCGACATTCCATTAGGGGGAGGCAAAGGCGGAGTTGTCTGCGATCCGCGCAAGATGTCCGCCAGAGAACTCGAAAATACAGCCCGCGCCTATGTGCGTGCGCTGTGGCAGCACATCGGCGTCGATCGCGACGTCCCGGCTCCCGACGTAAACACGAATCCTCAAATAATGGCCTGGATGATGGATGAGTTCGAGACCATTACGAATCAGCATCAGCCGGGCGTCATGTCCAACAAGCCGCTGTCGCTGGGAGGAAGCCAAGGAAGACAGGATGCAACCGCCCGCGGCGGGGTGATTGTGGTCCGGGAGGCCTGCAAAACCTTCGGAGTCGATCCAACCGGGACTTATGCTATCCAGGGTTTGGGCAGCACAGGCCAGCGCATCGCAATGTTTCACCCGGAACTGTTGGGCGGCGGGAAATTGATCGCCGTATCCGATGCAAGAGGAGCCATCTACAATGCGGGCGGGCTGAACCCAAGAGAACTGGTCAGTCATAAGTTGCGCTCGGGATCGGTTGCGGGCTTCCCCGGATCACAGTCCATTGATTCCGGTTCGTTGCTAGAACTCGATGTTGCCATCCTCTATCCCTCGGCTCTGGAAAACGCAATTAATGTCGGGAACGCAAAGCGTATCAAGGCGCGCATCATCTGTGAACTGGCGAACGGGCCGACCACTCCGCAGGCGGACAAAATCCTTTACGACAAGGGAGTGCACGTGATCCCCGACATATTAGCCAATGCCGGAGGGGTTGCCGGATCTTACCTGGAAATGGTGCAGAACCGGAATTCCTATTATTGGAATGAAGCACTTGTCAACGAAAGACTCGACACGACAATGACCAAAGCCTATCACACCGTCGTCAACAGTGCGCTGGCGAGAAGAATCCCGATGCGCATGGCCGCCATGCTCGTCGCGGTGGCGCGCGTCGCCGAAGCCTGCAAACTGCGCGGCTGGGTTTAGCCTGAATTCCGCTGCTGTCTTAGAGTCTTCGAGTCTTGGAGTCTTAGAGTTGAACTCAAAGACTCCAAGACTCGAAGACTCTAAGCTTTGATATCTCATGATTTTGCCTCTTATTTTCTTTTACCATCGGCTGAATTGCTACAGCTTCAACGCGCTCGCGGGTGCCATTGACGCAGATCCTTCCCTGGCAGATCTGCAGATTGACATTGCATTGAGGGCCAGCCAGCTTCGCACCTTCGCAGCCGATAACGTACGCCGGCACGGTCATGCCGTGGTTGCCCTTTCCATTCTGACATGCCAGTCGGAAGAAATGCTGCGCCTCATCCGGCAATTGCGGTCGGACTGCGGATCCCGTGTCACCATTGCAGCCGGCGGGCCGCACGTAACCGCCTGCGCCGACAAAGTCCTCGCATCGGGTGCAGATGTCGTTTTTTGCGGAGAAGCGGAAGTGACTTTTGCAGACGTGTTGAGGAAGATTGCCGCCGGGCAGAAGTTTCAAACCATACAATTGCCGGCCGAACAGGTCGATCTGGATACTTGCTTTTCCTTCTCCCCCAAGAGAGGCATGTTCGGGCCGATCGAGATCACGCGCGGCTGCGCCTTCGCGTGCAGCTACTGCCAGACTTCCCGCATTTTCGGCGCCCGGCTGCGACATCGCAGCATCGATACCATCGTTCGCCAAGCGGAGGCGCTCCGTTCCGTCAACCGCAAAGTCGTGCGACTTCTTTCGCCCAATGCATTTTCCTATGGATCCACCGATGGCCGGCATCTCAATTTGAATGCAATACGCGATCTGCTTTCTGCTCTTCGTTCGAGGCTGGATGCCAACGCCAAGATCATCTTCGCGCATTTCCCTTCCGAGGTCAGGCCCGAGCATGTTTTGCCGGAAACGCTCGATCTGTTGAAGGAATTTGCCGACAACGACGAAATTGTCATCGGCGCGCAATCCGGCAGTTCGCGAATGCTGGATGCCTGCCACCGGTCTCACGATGTCGAAAGCGTTCTCAGGGCTGTGACTCTGGCGAGAAAATATGGATACAAAATAATCGTGGATTTTATCTTCGGTCTGCCCGGGGAGACCGCATCGGACCTGAGTCAAACGTTGGCCGTGATTGAAGAAGTGGTTCGGATGGGCGCGCGCATTCATCCTCACATCTTCGCGCCTTTGCCTCAGACTCCGTTCTCGTCGGAACGTCCCGGGAGCATATCGCCGGAAGTCATGGAGGCCCTGGAGCGCTTCAAATCCCGCCGCGGCGTGTACGGGTGACAGCCACCGCTGTCCCCGTTTTACCCGAGGACTTCCATCAGGCTCATGACCTTTTGGGGCTTTTTCTGGCGGACGATGCCGTCCAGTAGCTGGAATTGGCATCCGGGACAGGCGGTGACCACAATATCCGCGTCCGTCGCTTCGATGCTCTCTATTTTCTTTTCCCCGATTTTCTGCGAGAGCTCGTAATTGAGCAGGTTGAACTGGCCGCCCATTCCGCAGCATCGGTCCGCGCTCGGCATCTCGATATATTTCGTATCCGCCAGAGATTTCAAAAGCCTCCGGGGCTGTTCTTTTGCGCCCAGGTGCCGGTTCAGATGACACGGATCGTGCCAAGTCAACTTCTTGCCTTTTAGGGCGGCGGGCGTCTGGAATGCAGATGCCTGAAGTCCGAGGACGTCGGCAATGAATTGGGAAACATGCACTACCCTGGAAGCAAAATCGGTGTAGGCTTCCTTTCTTTCAGGGGTGTTTGGCAGGAAGCGCTGATACTCTCGCAGCGTGCACGCGCAGGTCGCGCAATCGGTCACAATGTAATCCACTCCTGAAAAAGCCAGAAGGTTGGAATCGGCGATTCTCCTTCCGGTCTCGAAATCCCCGGCGCCAAGAAAAACGGCCGCGCCGCAGCAGCCCTGATCCCTCGGCATCACTACCTCGACATTGTGACGCACAAGGAAATCGATCGTCTTCATTCCAAGATGAGGCAAAACAAACTCGTTCATGCAGCCGGTGAAGTAGCCAATTCTCATCACGGGGCTTGCGCCGTTTCTGGGCTTGTTGATTTCCGGGGCCTGCTGACGCAGGAATTTGGATGCGATCGAGGGGATCTGCCTTCCCCGGCTCAATCCGGACATGAAGCTCGGCAAATGCCGGATGATCCCGTTTGATTTCGGCATGAATGAAGATTGGAAGTAAGATCCGGCTCTCAGGAACTTGCCGAGGAGGTTGCGGTTCGGCAACAGATGACGGTAAGCCAGACCGTACGGAAAACGCATCCCCATGTTGCGCGCGATATCCGCTTTGGCAGCGACAATGATCCTTGGAATGGGAGCTTTGGCAGGGCAGCTTTCCGTACAGGCCATGCAGGAAGTGCATTTGTAGAGGCGGTCCGCGAGGTCACGGTTCATCTGCAGTTCGCCGGAGAGGAGCCGTTTGACCAGCTCGTTTTTTCCCCGCGCAACGCCCGATTCGATTCTCTCCTCCTGGTACACCGGACACACGTAGGAACAGAATCCGCACTTCATGCACTGTTCCGTATCTCTTTCGAATTTGCTGATCTCCATCAGTGATGCATTCATGAGCGTTCCCAAATCTTGTCCGGATTCATGATGTCATTTGGATCAAATACCGATTTGATCCTCTTCATAAACGAGATCGCCATCGGATCGAGCGCTTTCGACAGGAGCCTCTTCTTTTCCAGCCCGATCCCGTGTTCTCCCGAAAGAGTGCCGCCGAGTTCAAGGGCTGCTTCAAAGATCGCCGTCAGCGTGTCCTGCAGCCGATCCAGGTCCTCCTTCTCTCGGCTGTTGGTGAAAACACTGGGATGGATATTTCCATCACCCGCATGACCGATGAGAACGATTTCAAAGCCGGATTTCTTGGAAATTTCGTCAAGCTTCACGATAAATTCGGAGAGACGGTCCCGCGGAACGGTGACATCCTCCGCAACCACGGTGCGCGCGGCTCCATAAATCGCGGCAAATCCTGCGCTGCGCGCCTTCCAGTACATGGTCGCTTCGGCTTCATCCTTGGCCGGGCGGGCAATGGTCGCTCCGCCCTTCGCCAGCAATTCGAGGATCTGCTCCGCTTCACTCTCCACGGCGGCAACCGAACCGTCCGCGTCGATCAAAAGCATTGTTTTGGCATCGACCGGCAACCCGATCCGCATCTTTTCTTCGATGCGCCGGATGACGAAGTTATCGACAAACTCGATTTTCGCCGGGACAATGCCCGCGGCCAGGATCTCGGACACGACCGCGCCGGCACGGGTCATGTCGTCGAAAATCGCCATGATGGTCCGCCGGGCGGCGGGTTTGGGTATCAGCCGCAGCGTGATTTTGGTGATGATCCCAAGCGTCCCCTCCGAGCCGGTGAACAAAGGCACAAGATCATACCCGGTGCGGTTTTTTACCGTCGATCCGCCGATGTTCATCACATATCCGTCCGGCAGCACGACTTCCAGCCCAAGAACGTACTGCTTTGTCACCCCATACTTGATACACAAAGGACCGCCAGAATTCTCCGCGACCGTCCCCCCGATTGTGCAGCTGAGAAAACTTTGGGGATCGGGAGGGTAAAACAGGTTTTCCTTCGCGAGCAGAATGTTGAAATCCTGCAGGACAACGCCCGGTTCGACGGTTGCGGTCAGATTCGCCTTGTTCACGTTCAGCACCCGGTTCATTCTGGTTGTGCAAACGACGATTCCTCCTTTGACCGGGACTGAACCGCCGCTGATATTCGTCCCCGAGCCCCGTGGTGTAACCGGAATCCGGTTTTCGTTTGCCAGCTTCAGAATCTTGGATATTTGCTCGGTCGTGGTCGGCAAAACAACCACCTCGGGAGAATGAGACCACGTGGTTGTGCCGTCATAGGAATAGGTCGCAAGATCTTCCTTGGCGGTCAGCACCGCGTCTTTTCCGACGATGTTTTCTAATTGTCTGACAATGGCTGGTTTCAGCACAGTCAACCGTTCCTTCCCATGCAAAAGCATCTTCAGAATGATCGATCTGATTTGCAGCAGGCAGGAACGGCGAAACGCGGTCCAGTCCTTTAGAACTTGCAGAGGTGATCGATACTGATATTCTGCCTCAAAATCAAACTTGCATTATACAGCAAAGAACCACAGAAAACGCTACGGATTCAAACCGCGGTCGGTATCGGGATCGGGGTCGAAAGAGCCGCCTTCGACCCCGATCCCGATACCGACGCCGATGGCTTTTGTCTATTTACCTTACGGGAACCGGCGATTCATGTGGTTTCAGCACTGTTTTCAGGAGTGAAACCAGAAAAGCGCCCACAAAGCATACAGCCGCAATAATCCAAGAAGCCCGCGGGCCTCCCAGCCCGATCCAGCCATTGACGGTTTCGTACACCCTGGGAGAAATGAACTGGCCGATTCCCATCGCACACGTCAGGATCGCCAGGGCTCGGGTGGCGGCAGACTGCGGAACGCTGCCGATTACCTTCAGGGCGATTGCCGGATTGAACGTCCCGAAGCCGAATCCCCAGATTGCACAAGCGACGGCGAACATCAGGGCCGTGTTGACAAAATTCAACATCACAAAAGCAAGGGCTAGAAACCCGAGCGCCAAAACCAGCGTAAAATTTTTGATTACTTTCGTCACCCACCCGAGCAGAAACCCCGCGGCAATCCCGCCGATGGACTGGAGTGCCATAATAATCCCGATCGTCCTCGCGTTTCCCACTTTGCTGGCGGCCATCACGAACGCGGCGTTGGTGATGAAGCACATCATCGTGACGTTGTACAAAAAATACATCGCGACAAAGAACCACATTGCCGGGGTGAGAGCGCCCTTGTCGGTCATCGCGCTCAGCTTCTGCCGCTCAGGTTCCGGCATTTTGAGCAGGATAAGGAGAAATATCGGGATTACGAACAAGTATGCAAAAAAAGTATGTCTCCAGTAGATGGCGCATAAACTTCCGCCGGCCATGGTGAAAAACATTCCGAAAATCGCCGCGGTCGAGCTTCGGTATCCCATGAAGATTTCCCGATCGCGCCCCTGGAAGAAATCGGCAATCAACCCCTGGGACAGCGGGATCAGAAACCCGCAGCCGGCGCCGAATACTCCTCTCATGATCAAAATGAAATTGATGCCGCCGAAAAAGGCGGGCAGGATTCCTCCAAAGCCATACAAAACCATTCCGGTCAGGACCAGCGTTTTCTTGCGCATCCTGCGGGAGAGCTGACCACACAGCAGCGTGGTTGCCATGATCGTCAGTTGGGGCATGGTTGCGATCATTTGAATAGTTTCCGGGCTTCTGTCGGAAAAAACTCTGGCGATATCGGCAAGCGCCGGACTAACCGCGCTGACCCCGTAAGCCAGGCTGGTGATCGAAAGCACCAGGAACAACAGCATCGTTTTATTGGGAGTGTTTTCCATTCACGAACGCCTAAAATCGGGGTCGGGGTCGGTATCGGGGTCGAAAAAGCCTGTTTCGATCCCGATTCCGATACCGACCCCGACCCCGAAATAACTACTGAATGTAATGGGTCCGGATCAGATCGCGGTAATCCTGGTAGCGCCCTTCGGCGTAGTCGCGCAGGAACACCGAAATATTTTGCAGCATGGTGCAGAGCTTGTACCCCGGCTGCTGCAACGGATGTCCGTAATAATAAAAAGTCGATCGAATCAGCAGACTCCGGTCATTGGTCGGCAGCTTCCTTATATTCTCAGCAAAGGCAGGAAAAGTGCTGGAGCTCATGCCGTAATTGAACAGCACGATTTCCACATTGGAAGCATAAAACACGCTCACAATGTAACCATTTTTCCGGAGATAATCGCCCACCGCAGCCAGGGCTTTCGTTCCGCCGAAATCGCCGACAACCGGAATAATCATGTTCCGGCGCTGCATGTCGCGCACGAATCCATAGTCATTTATGCCTGCAAGAAAGTTCCCCAGCTTGCCGTTTGGATCTTTCTGAAGAATGATCTCCCGCAGGACCGGAAGGTGGCCGAAGCGGCGGCTCCACGTTCCATTAAGGTCGAATCCTATCTCGAATCCCTGGTTGCGAAAATTTCTATAGACGTAGTCCAGGCTCGCCTGATCTTCCTTGGAAAGAGGAAATTTAAAGTCCTGCTGAATCATTTTGCTGATTGCCGCCAGATTTTCCGTATAGGCATGACTATCAGCGGGGATGCCGGACAAATAGGCCACAACGTCGCCGATGGGATCGTTAGGTCCCGGAGGTTTTTCCTTCATCGGCCGGCTCAAGAGCATCGACAGAAAGTCCGCCGGGGTCGGCGACAGCTGGAAAATTGCTTTGTACATCAGATGCTGGATGATCGCCTGGCGCCGGATGTCCACAATGAAGGCAATGCGGGGACGAACCTTGGCAATGTAGGTAAAATTCTGTTCCGGTCCTACGCCGACGTATGCGCCGCCCGTGGCGCCCAATTCCTTCATTTTGTCCACGACAGTCAGATAGGAATCTTCATTCGAAGTGAAGTTGTCGGAGAAAAAGTAGCCCCCTTCTTCAGAGAATGTTTGAATGAGCCGGGAAAACTCTGCGGCGGGCAGGCTGTCCGGTTGCGCTGCAAATGCAGAAGTCGCAAAAACAAAAGAAATCACCAACCACGCTTTGGCAAATCTACAGGAAGGCATATCGTGTACCCTTCGGGTTTTTGGTGATTATAAAAGAAAACGCCACGGATTTCATGAAATAGGGAGGCGTCCCCATTTCATGAAATCCGTGGCGTTTTCTTATCCGCGGTTCAATGTCAGGCTTTGACGATCTGGCGGGCGAGATCTTCGGCTTGTTTGAGGAATTGATCGGGAACTCCGACGGCTCCTCCGCCACCGACTCCGACCCCGCGGATCAAATAGGTTTCTGCAAACCCCATCGAGCGCTTCAGAAAATCCTGATATCTTTTGGGAACGTCCGCGAAAAGCTCCTCGACCGGCGCGCCCTGGGTGATGATGAACACGAGCTTCTTCCCGGCCGGAACGCGGGACGGGGTCCCCTGCAAATAGCCGGGCGGCATATAAGAATAGGTGCGGTCCAGGAAGCATTTGACCTGTCCCGGAATGTCGGAACAATACACAGGCATGGCCATTACGACGATATCTGCCCCCTTCAACGAATCCAGCACACCGGCAAGGTCGTCCGGCTGAACGCATTTTTCGGAATGAGTTTTGCAGGCCATGCAAGCCTGGCATCCGCGGTAGCTCAGTTTGTTCAGAATAACGGTATCGACCTTTGCACCGAGATTTGCGGCAGTTTCGGCGAACCGGCCGGCAATCGCAGCACTATTGCTGTTTTGACGCGGGCTTCCAATCAGGCAGCTGACTTTCATAGCATTTCTCCTTGAGAAAAAACAAAACGCCACAAATTTCACCGATTCAAGAAATTAAAATCCGTGGAATCCGTGGCGTTTTTCCTATTTCCTAGCCCAACAATTCCTGTGCCCGGATCAGACGATCCTGGACGTGGACTCCATTCGGGCATTTGATCGCGCATTCCGAACAATCGCCGCAACGTATATCGCGGATTTCCTTTCCCAGTCCTCTGAAGTTGGCGAGGGCCTGATGATAATTGCCCGCGAAATCGTTGTAGGCCAGGAACCGCAACACGTCGGTGACAGGCATTCCCTTCGGACACTGTCCCTTGCACTGATAGCACATGCGGCAGTACAGCGGCCGGATCTGCTCGTTCATCACATACAGCAGCTTCTCATCTGCGGGAGTGAAAGGTTCCGACATGGCGCGGATATTCATCTCCAGATCGGACATTCTTTGCATGAACGGAACCTTTGTTCCAATTGCAGGATTGGTCAGAACCCACTTGATTCCTGCCAGCGGACCGTCGCCCTTTGTGGCGGGAGGATTATCAAAACCTTTCAGATGCAGGCCTGTCAATCCGACCACAACCTTCATGGCGATCACACCGATGCCGGCATCCTGGAGCTTCTTGACAGCTTCATTTCTGAATTTGCCTCCGATGGGGAAGCTGTAGGTGGTCTGCATGACATCGAACACCTTGGAGTTGATGAGGAAATCGGCCATGTTGTTCGGGTCGTGGCAGCTGAAACCGAGGAAGCGGGCCTTCCCCGACTTTTTGCACTGCACCATTGCTTCCAAAGCTTCATCAGGAATCGCTGCTGGTGTATCCCTCGCGTGCAGATGCCAGATGTCGACGTAATCGGTGCCGAGCATCTTGAGGCTGGTTTCCATGTCCTCCAAAATGTCAGCCTTAGTCCTCCTTCCCGATTTGGTGGCGATGTGGATCTTGTCTCTCTTGCCTTTAATGACTTTCGAAAAGATTTCTTCGCTGTCGCCGTAATCGCGGGAAGTATCGTAATAATTGATGCCCATGTCGATCGCACGTGCGACGACTTCGGGAACGGGTTTAAATCCTATGCCGTAGCCGACACCCGAGACTTTCAATCCCGTCTTGCCCAGAGTTCTATAGACCACTTTGGGCGGCGTCTGAAACGCCGAATCCAGGCTGGACGAAACGAGCCCGGCTGCAGGCAGGGCCAGTCCTGCTTGCAGAAATTCTCTTCGTGACCGATTGAGGCTCACATGACCTCCTTCTCAAGGAAAAATTGGAATGTTCCGGGTCCCCCGGTGGAATCCCCGGTAGCCGCAGCATCCACCTTACTACTAAAGGCATTGGGGATTCCACGAAAAACGGTTCCTCGACTTCGTCGCCGTTTTCATCATTGGCAATACCGGTCGGCCCATCCAGGATTTCCTTCAGACGTCCCCACTTCGGCTGGAACATTCCCGGATCCATGCCTTTCAACTGTGGGGAGACGCGCGGCTTGAATTCCATCATGCCCAGGATGTCCCGTTCGAGATCCACGCCAGGAGCGATTTCAATCAGAATCAACTCCTTGTTTTCCAGCTTGAATACTCCTCTTTCGGTAACAAACAGCACCGGCGTTTCCTTCTGCTTGGCGAACTCGCCGCTAAACATAATCTGCTCGACTTTCTCGATAAACTTCTTGCCGGTTCCTTCCTTTGTAATGCGCAGCTTTCCGTTTTCAACTACTTCCTCCGAACCGGTGGAGAACATTCCGCAAAAAACAACTTCCTTGGAATTCTGAGTGATGTTGATGAAGCCGCCGGGTCCCGCCACCCGATTTCCAAAGCGGCTGACATTAACATCGCCGTTCCGGTCCGCCTGCGCCAGTCCGACAAACGTAACATCCAGCCCGCCACCGTCATAGTAATCGAACATGGAGGCGTGCTCGATCATAGCTTCCGCGTTCAGCGCACCGCCGAAATCAAGACCGATCGTCGGCACGCCGCCAAAGACGCCCAACTCGGTCGTGGTCGTAACTTTTCCGGTCAGTCCCTCAGTTCGTAAGGGACTATCAGCATTGTGGCCGCTTGTTTTCAGTTATGATTCAATCCAACAGGACAGCAAGGCGGACGAACCAAGGACGCAAAAGCAGCGTATGGAAGTATTTGGTTATCGCAGCGACACTCCAATAAAGAAAACTAATCAAAAAATCAGATCCTAGTATAAACCTTTATGACAAGTCTCTCAACGGGCTCAAAGATTTAAAACGGATTTTATGAAGGCAGGGCACAGCCCTGACCCGAACAGGGCTCGATTATCGTTTTGGGATGGCGAAATGATGCGCCCGGGATTTCTGCGCTGGATTCTAGACGGCGTCCTCTTCGTCGGATTCCTTGGAATCGGCCATATAGTCGAGTTCCAAATCATCCTCGTAGTCGTCTTCATCTCCTCCGAAGATTTGGCCGCCGCTACGCTCTCTGATCGGTCCTTTTTTGAATCCCATTTCGGTCTTCGTGCCGGGATGATGCGGCTTTCGCTTGCGAGCCGGCTTGGCATCCGGACCGAAACTGCGGCTGCGTCTTTCCGAACGTCCCGCACGGCCGTTTTCCATCGGGTTCGGACCGAAGTCGGAACTGCCAAAAGAAGGGCGTGGCGTAAAAGTTGGACGCGGAGCGCCGTTGAAACCGGCGGGTCTCATCGAATAACCCGGCCTGGGTCCCGATCCCGACTCGGGCCGATTCTCCCGTGCACGGGCTTCGTTGATTGTGATGTTCCGTCCTTTGAACGGCTGATTGTTTAATCTCCGGCTGGCTTCCGCGGCTTGGGCCGGATCGTTGAACTCTACAAAGGCAAACCCTCGCCGTTTACCCGTTTCGCGATCAACGGGGATAATCACGGTCGAGAGCGGTCCGACCGGCAAAAAGAATTCCCTCAAATCCGGTTCGGTCATATCGTAGGGAAGGTTCCCCACAAACAAACGTACAGGCATTGCTCTCCCTTTTAAAACCCCAGAATACGCAACAGCGCGCCTCTGCGATTAGTTTTATCGGTTTCATCATGCGTATTGAATTGGGGTCATGTTGTGAATTGGCGCTGTAAATCTATCCAAACTCCAGCAGTTGACTTGAAAGTCCTCGGTTCGACACCAACTGCTGGTTGAATTTTACATCAAAAGATCTCGAATTGGGAGCAAGAATTCTCTGAATTATTCATTTTCGAGAAATCATTAGACTTGCCCCTTCTATTTATTCTTCGGCAGAATCGAAATAATGATTATAGTAGATCTTCTGCCCAGGATTCCGAATCGCCCCGGATTGCAGTTTGTCAAAAATCAAGCGGGCGGCGGCATCAATCGTTTGCCTGGGTGCAAATCCAAGCGCACGGTTCTGCTTGGAGAATGAAACGCGATAGTCGCGCGCATCCAGGTTTGAATTATCTCTTGAAATGGGAATGCCGCCTAGCGAGGTCCCGATCATCTCCGCCACCTGGTCGATTTGATAATTCTGTTCATCGGAACCCACATTAAATATCTGGTTGCCTACGACGTGAAGATCGGCTTCCAGACATCGAATATACACCTCCGCAGCATCCTCCACCCCAAGCAATGGCCGCCATTGACGTCCCCCAAACACCTGGATTCTCCTGTCGACAAAAGACTTCATGCTCATCGTGTTGACGACCAGGTCGAACCGCATCCTGGGCGAATAGCCGTAAAGGGTCCCCATCCGCAGAATTGTCGGACTGAAATATTCATCCCCCATGCCCAGGATTATTTTTTCCGATTCGATTTTGGTGCGCGCATAAAGCGAAACGGGATTGAGCGGCGCATTTTCGTCGAGCAGATCCGACCCGAGGCCGTACACGCTGCACGTGGAAGCGTACAAGAACCGGTTGATATGGTGCAGTTTGCTGGCCGAAGCAAGGGCCTGGGCCGCCAACACGTTCGTTTCGATTGTCTCGGTCGGACGGACTTTCGATGCGGGATCGCCTACAATGGCCGCCAGCAAAACCACGGCATCCGTTTCAGCCAGCGAGCTGACGCAGGTGTGAATGTTGCGCAGATCCCCTTCGACAATCTCCAGATTCTCGTCTCCGGCGAGGGATTCGAGCGACCTGCGGCCGTAAATAAAACTGTCCAGCACGCGAACGCGAAATCCACGGCGCAACAGTCTGCATGTGAGAACGCTCCCCAGGTATCCTGCCCCTCCGACCACCAGCACTCTCTTGGCCTGCTCAAGCGGGCCGGAATCAAGCCCGGCAAATCCGTGCAAACGCCCGAGATCTTCAACGGAGAGCACGTCGAGGATTTTTCCCTCCGGCCCGACGACCGGGATAAAGCGGATGCCGTATAGCTGTATGTCTGAGATCAGCCGGTCGGCTTTTCTCCGGTTGGCGAGAGTCGGCTCGGTAAGCTTGTAGCTGTGCTTCAGAGGATATGCACCGATTTCCTCCTCACCTCGTGCCCCGCTGATCAACAGGCGCCGCAGATCCGCAATCGCGGTTGCGCCCAGATAGGAACCTGCTTCATCCACAACAAAAGCCCGGTCATAAGGGCTCCGTTCGATCGACTGGATTGATTTCTGAATCGAAGTGCTGCGCTCGATACAAACAACAGGATATTTCATAGAAACACTCTAAAAAACGCCACGGATTTCACAGATTAGCACGGATTCAAAATCAGTGAAATCCGTGGCGTTTTTGCAGTTCAGGATTGATGCTTTAGAAACCAATCCACGTACAGGCGCATGGCATCTTCATAATCAAAAGTGGGAGCCCAGCCCAGCAGCCGACGTGCTTTTTCAGAGGAGATAAACCGACCTTTAAAATTTCCTTTGCGATCCTCGATAAAAGTGAGAGTCGCCTTTTTGCCAAGGATCTCCTCCAGCGTCTTCACAATCTGGATGACGCTAACCCTCTTCTTGCCGTTGAGATTGAAAATCTGGTTTTCCGCCGCCCGGCTAAGGCAGGCGGCGTTGCCCCGCGCCAGATCCTTCACATAGATGAACTGCCGCGACTGGCTCCCGTCGCCATGAATCGTGATGGGTTCGCCCCGCGCGATCCGCCGGATAAAAATAGGGGTCACGGTCTCCGGCCGTGCGCGCTCTCCGAATGGAATTCCGTATCGCATAATCGTGAAATTCACGCCGAACAGGTCGTGGTAGTTTTTGCAGAACAGCTCGGCGGCGATTTTCGACGACGTATAGATGTGATCCGGATTGCCTGCGTACGGTGTTTCCTCAATAATATTCTCTTCTCCCGCTTCCGGAAGGGAGCCATACACCCATTCGGTCGAGGCCAGGATCACGCGTGCCGCTCCTGTCCGCCGCGCAGCCTCCAGGACCGACAGCGCAGCATTTGCGGTGATGTCATTCGAATACACCGGGCTTTCCAGGAACCGGTTTACGTTTGCCTCGGCCGCCAGCAGGTAGATGACATCGCCGTTTTTAAGCACCTGAACCAGCCGGTCGATATCCCGTGTGTCTCCGCGAACAAATGCACAAGCCTGACCATACCGCGGGGATTCGAGGTCGTAAATCATCACCTCATGTCCCTGCTCTAGCAATACATCCACCACGTGAGATCCGATGAATCCCGATCCCCCCGCAACAATTATTTTCATGATCGATTCCTGAAAGCTTCAATTGCGAATTACGAATGACGAATTACGAATTGGTCAAGCACTGTTGTTTAAATTCGTCATTCGTAATTCGTCATTCGTCATTGGAGCGCATTAATTCTCATGGATGCAGAATAATTTGTTCTGGCCACGGAGAAAGATTTCGCCATCCACGATCGCCGGCGTGGCGATAAACATCTGGTCGGCCAGCGTATTGGTTGCCAGCACTTCGAACTTCTCTCCCATCCGGAGAACAATCACATCCTCATTTTCACTGGCAAGGTACAGCTTACCGTTGGCTCCGACCGGAGATGCCTTAAAGCTGTAAGCCTTCGGCAATCTCTGCTGATGATAGTAGGGCTCCCCGGTCTTGGCGTTATAGCAGCTGATCATGCCGCTGTCGGCCAAGACATAAAGCTTGTTGTCGTAAATCACGGGGGACGGCGTATAGGAATTGCCCTTGGTCTGGCTCCACACAATTGCATCGGTACCTGTCAGGTCGCCTTCTCTGCCGAGCCGGATTGCCATCAGGTTGGGGTTTATATAGCCGGTCATGACAAAAACCATATCATCCTGGCGAACGGGTTGAGGGATGGTGTTGAGTCCGAGACCGGCACACTCCCAGATTACTTTTCCGGTCTCGAAGTCGTAGCTTCGGACCTTCTTTGTGGCGCTGACCAGAATCTGTTTTTTTCCACCAAATTCGTATACGAACGGGGCAGCCCAATTGGATTTCTCATCGCGATCCACCCGCCAGATTTCCTTGCCCGAATTTTTGTCGAGGACGGCCATAAAGGAATCCCCTTCGCTGTCAAACACCAGGATCAGCCGGTCTCCGGAGATTACCGGCGCCATCCCTTCGCCAAAGGACATGCGCATGCGCATCTGGACGCCGAAATCCTTCTTCCAGACCAGATTGCCTTTCATGTCATAGCAGTATATGCCGCGGGAGCCGAAAAACGCATACACGTGCTTGCCGTCCGTCACAGGCGAATTGGAAGCGAAGCTTCCATAGGTGCCTTGATAACCCTCGTGGGGCACGGCTTTGGTTGCGGTGCGCTGCCATAGGATTTTACCAGTCTTCCGATCAAGACAAATCACATCGAAACTGTGTTCAGCCTGGGGACCGGACGTTACAAGCGGCGGCTTCGAGCCGGGCGCCGGAGGAGGATCCGGAGGCCCATTTTTTATAGCCGTGGTAACAAAAATCTTGTCGCCCCAAATTACCGGACTGGAGTGTCCTCGTCCGGGAATATCCGCCTTCCATTTTATATTTTGGGTATCACTCCAATGCAGGGGAGCGTCGCCGACAGCCATGCCGTCCGCGGCCGGGCCGCGCCAGTAGGGCCAGAACTTTGCTTCCGGCACAGCGCTCAAAGCAAAGGACAGAAACAGCAAAGAAGCTAAAACACCTTTCATAAATCCGCCTCCAAGTAGGTGCATAGCTTCTTCGTTCCCGGCAATCACGTCAAGAAAAAATAAAAACGCCACGGATTTCACGGATTTCACGGATTGAAAAAACTTGGTCACATTACGCTCCTGCCTGTTAGATGGGACGGAGGTGGCAATGCTCTACGAAGAACTCTCGCGATCCGTGATTGGTGCCGCCATGGAAGTTCACAAGCTGCTCGGGTCCGGGTTCCTTGAATTTGTTTATGAACACGCACTTGCATTGGAATTTAAGGCACGACAAATAGCTTTTGAACGGCAAGTGCCAATTACGGTTTTGTATAAGCAGGAGCAAATTGGAGAATACCGCGCCGACTTTCTTGTTGATGGAAAAATCATACTGGAAATCAAGGCCACAATTGCATTCGTGCCGGAGCATTACGCGCAAGCCTTACACTACCTTGCCGCTACCGGATTAAGATTGGCTCTGCTCCTCAACTTTGGAGCCCAATCGCTCCAGTTTAAACGCATAATTCGATAGGAATCAAAATCCGTGAAATCCGTGGAATCCGTGGCGTTTTTGTTTTTGTTCGTTATAGAATCTGGGCAGGAGAGAAAATTATGATTCGAGTCTCGGTTATGTATTCGAAGGGCGGAAAATTCAATTACGAGTATTACGTCGACAAACACATGAAGCTGGTCCACAAACTTCTGGATCCGTTCGGGCTGGTCAAGACGGAGGTCAACAAAGGGATTGGAGATTCTCCGTTCATGGCCATAGGACATTTGGTATTTAACACCATCGAGGATATGCAGAAAGGGCTCCAGGCCCACGATCCGGAATTGGCGGCGGACCTGGTCAATTTTTCCGATGTGAAACCGCAGTTTCAGGTCAGCGAAATAATCGCGTAACACGGATCCTAAAGATTCCGGCACATTGGCCAATATGTACGATTATCGAGTTACGCGTATGGACTATTCAATCTCGTTAAGTGGGATTTCTACGGCCGAGCGGAGTCTGGATCAGTCTGCGCGACGCATTGCCGCAGCTAAGCCGACCACTGATTATGCGGCGGAAGCAGTAAATATCGATCGGGCCAGCATTGCCGAAAAAGCAAACCTTCGGGTAATCTCCATACAGCAGGAGCTTGACGGCTCGATCCTCGATTTGTTTGCTTAAGGGCCTGTCAATGAACAACTGGATGGCCGACCGGCCTGCTGCTTCTACACATCCCCTCGGTATTCAAAGAGGAGTTCGAAAATTCCATTCCGGAGCCAGAAGGATTCGGCTGTGCGAAAGCCGGTCATCATACCGGCCAGAACGCGAGGCTGATGTCTGGGGCAAACCCGCATGCCTGAACCGGCATATTCATAATTGAGGTGCGATTCGTCAGCAATGCCGTATATGGTGATTTTTTCGGGCATCTCCTTTTGATCGAAGATCAGGCTGAAGAGAACCGTTCCCGGCCGACAGAATCGTTTCATGTACGTTATTAAGCTGGCCACGGCCGGAAGATCGAGATAATTGAAAAGGTCCCAGACGAGAATCACATCATAGCTGCGATTTTCGGGCAGTCCGAGCAAATGATCCCAATCCGGCTCAACGAATTCGGATTCCTCTGAAGACAAAACCGGCAAAGGCAGGCTGGAACGCAAATCGGCCACGTAGATTGAAGGGCTGAATCGAGACCAGAACTCGATATTTCCGCTTCGGACCGGTCCCAACTCCAGGATACCGCGGGGAGCGACGCTTTGAAGCCTTTGGCACAGCGCCTGAAGACCAGGCGAGTTGCACACTACAGGTTCCGGTTTGGATTTCCGTTCCATGCCAGCCCGATCGGTTTAGGTTGCCTTTACTACGATGACGGGTTTGTCCGGCGCAGACGGTGCGGCGGCATTGTCCTTGGGGCTCATATCGATGTTCCCCCTGAAATTGGACCCGTCTTCCAGCGCGACCCTGGGGGCCACAATATTTCCGCGCACGGTGCCGGATTGCCGGACAATCAGCTGCTCCTCCCCGTAAAGGTTCCCCTCTACGGTTCCTTCAACCGTTATGATCTTTCCATAAATATCCCCTTTGATTCGCCCGTTCTTGCCAACCGTAACTGTGTGACGCTGCAACTCGATTTTTCCTTCCAGGCGTCCTTCAATCGATAGGTCTTCTTCCCCGGCTAAATCGCCCTTGATGAAAATTGAAGAACCGATTATGGCCTGTTCCCTGATTGGAGGAGCAGGATTCCTGGGTACCACGGCAGGCTGTGGCATCGGGGCGGAGGATGGTTGAGGATGCGATTCCTCTGGTTCTGATTTCTTCCACATATATGGATGCTCCTTTTCCTGAGACCAGCGTTTCCATTATTACATTAAAATCGGCACTTCAGAAATCGTCTCAACGGTCTCAAATTTTGAAATTCCCACATCTGCGTTCACGGGCTAACGCGTAAACGCGCAAATGCGTGAACGAGGTTTAAAACTACCGATAAACCCCGTATTCGTTGACCGCAGCGATCATGGCCCGCAAGTTTTCCAGTTTGGGATTGTCCGCCACGCAACCGGCGCCCAGAATGTAGCCGCCTCCCTTTCCGCAGGTTTCAATCAGCTTGCGGCAGCGCTCTTTCACGTCCGCAGGCGTTCCTGTGACGATCAATGATGAGGGGACATTCCCCTGGATACAGAACTTGTCGCCAAGAACCTTCTTCGCCTTCGCCATATCCGTCTGATCAAACCACCAGACCACGCTTCCTTTGGGAAAATCCTTTACCCTCTCAAGCCGCGTGTTATAGCCCCCTTCCGCAAACATCACGCAGATGATTCCCTCTTGAATCAAGGCATCCATCACCTTTTTGAGAGAGGGCCAGTAGAGGGTGTCGAATTGTTTTTCGGACATCCAGCCGTCGGCGCCTTTGTGCAGCGGGAAAATAACCGTGAGCGCCTTGGCGATCATGGGGGAATGCAACATTGAATAAATGATCAGCTCCGTCAACACGTCGATCGCCTTCAGGATTTTTTCGGGACGCCGGAACATGTCGATCATGATGGCTTTGGTCCCCCGCATCGTATCCCCCAGCGCGTCGAACGGGGCGACATTGAGGAGGCCCATCGTTTGAGGGAATCCGTGCGCCGGCCCGAATTTCATCCTCTTCGCGCTGATCTCATTTCTCTTTTGAAGCTCTTTCCCGGCGTCGATCAGCTTTTGCAGCGATTCCTGCACTTGAGGCAATGCCAGCGGCATCAGCTGCCCCATTGGTATCTCGAGGATGTCGGTGAGGGGCGAGAGCATACGAAAGCTTTCAAATGAGCCGAAAATCCGCGGCAAATAGGTCCTGAGCCAGTAGTCGGAAGGATCGCGGATCATATCTTCGTATTCATCCACCTTCATATATTCCCCTTCGACATACTGATATCCGGGAGCATTGACCGAAAGACCATGGCCTGGCCAGGAATAGAGCTTGTAATCGAGGATCTCAAAGGCCTTCCCAGGAGCTGCCATTGGAAAAGCAAAGTAATCCAGTTCTTCAGAATATTTTTCGTTGAACGCATTGCAGGCCTCAATCCCCTTCTCAACTTCATACATGGATTCGTGCATGCTGACCCCCTGCAGGATCAAAGGCAGGTTGCCCACAGGCAGCATGATGGGCACACGGTCCGGCTCCTGCACATTGTATGCGTCAATAATGCGTTGAGCCCTCACCTTATAGCGTTTGGCCGCTTCCGGACTGACAAATTTGATGTCCGGGTTAAGAAATTGATTAATACGGTATTCCCGTTTCTGCGCGGGAGTCATTTGAGCCCACTCGGCTGGATATCCAGGTTGTGTCATGGTCAGCTCCATTGGAAAAGGAGCAAGAAGCCAGAAGCCAGGAGCCAGAATGTTTTGATGCCCTGGCTCCCGGCTTCTTGCTCCTTGCTCCAAATCGGTTTACGCGAATTTTCGATATAAATCCCAGAGCTTATAGCAGGTTGCCGAATCCAATTACAATCCTTTTCACAAAGAAGCCAGGAGCCGGAAGCCGGAATATCTTGGATCCACTTCAGGCTTCTGGCTTCTTTTAAGCCGCTTCTTCTTTTGCTTCCGCCGTTCGAGAAGGTTTATCCTGTTTTCGTGATTCAACTGTGCGAAGTAGAACAATGGCTGGACCGCTTATACATCGCAGCGGATGGAGCAGGATTGCGGCTGGAAGACCGGCGCAAGGCGCGCGAGGCGGCGGCGATACTCGAAGAAATCGAGAGGGCAATCGCCCGCTTTTCTCGCCGATCCTCGCTGGTGCTGATCGATGCCGCCGCAGGAAAATCCTACGTCGGCCTCCTGTCGGCTAAACTTGTTCTCGACCCGAACAGCCGGCGCGCAACCGTGATTACAATCGAGCGGGATTTAAAACGGGTGCAGGCGGGCCTTCGGGCAGTGCAGCGGCTGAATTCATCAACCCCCATCGAGTGCCGGATTGCCGATCTTGCAGCCTGCGAAGCGTGGCCGCGCGGAATATCCATCGTTGCGGCGTTGCACGCTTGCGGCCCCGCCGCCGACACGGTCATCCAACAGACAATTGCCGCGCGGGCCCGGCAGTTACTCCTTGTCCCCTGCTGTACCAGCGGCGCCCTGCCTTCGGCGGTTCGCGCAAAGGCACAAGCCGAAAGAGTTGGGATCCCGCGTCATGCTCCCGTCCGCCGCCGGTTCATTCAGGCAATGGTTGATGCCGAGAGGACATGGCGGCTCGAGGCTGCCGGCTATGAGACCGAGGTTGTGGAATTCGTCCCGCCGACCGTGACGCCGCACAACCTTCTGTGGCGCGCCCGCCTTGTCGGCGAACCCCAGCGCATGAAGGCGGCGCAACAAGAGCTGGAAAAGTTAACCTCGAAGACTCAAAGATTCCAAGAAACGTAATATGTGCGACTTGATCCTCTTCAATGCCAATGCAATCACGATGGATCCAGAGCAACCGTCAGCGCAGCTGGTTGCGATTGAAGCTGGAAAAATCTCAGTGGTTGCAGGCAATGAAATGCTCGGTGCGCTGAGGAGCAACAAGACGCGAATCGTGGACTGCGGCGGAAAAACATTGCTTCCCGGCTTTATCGACGCGCATTGCCACGTGCACGCGTATGCGGAAAGCCTCGTTTCCCTCAACCTTTCCCCCGGAAAGAATTTCCACTCGATTTCGGATATCCAGGAAAGAATTCGCGCTCTCTGCCAAAACCTGCCGCCGGGTTCATGGATAAGGGGAAAGGGCTATAACGAGTTTTATCTTGCCGAGAAGCGACATCCGAACCGCCGGGACCTGGATGCCGCCGCGCCGCTTCACCCTGTGAAGCTGACACATCGGTCGGGGCATGCTCACGTTCTGAATAGCCTCGCTCTCAGAATGGCAGCCATCGATGAAGAAACCGGTGATACTCCCGGAGGCCTGATCGACCGCGATCTCAGCGGGGCGCCCACGGGAATTCTCTACGGCTTCGGCAGTTATCTGGCAAAAAAGATCCCCGCTCTCGAAGATGCAGAGTTGGAGCGGGGAATAGGGCTGGTGAATCGCAAACTAATTTCCTATGGAATCACCTCCGTCCAGGATGCTTCATCCATCAACGGTTTGGATCATTGGCGGCGATTTGAAAGCTGGAAAATCAAGGGGATACTGCAGCCTCGCGTCACAATGATGACCGGCGTGAATGCTTTCCTCGATTCAGAGCACAAGGCGGTGAATGCCGGCGGGACGCCGGCGCTCCCGGCGGAAGAGCTCAGGCTGGGAGGTGTGAAGATAATTGCAGGGGAGGTTACGGGAAGTCTGCACCCCTCGGCGGAGCAATTGAGCGACGCAGTTGCGGCAATCCACAAAGCAGGTCTGCAGGCGGCAATTCATGCGGTTGAAGAACCGGTGATCGAGGCTGCTGCGGACGGAATCGAATCCGCGCTGAAAAAAAATCCGCGTCGGGATCATCGCCATCGCATCGAGCACTGCTCCGTCTGCCGGCCGGCTCTGCTGCGGCGTCTCGCCCGGCTCGGCGCCGCGATCGTGACGCAGCCTTCCTTTATTTTCTACAACGGCGACCGTTATCTGCAGACTGTGCCCGGAGATCAGCTCGAGTTTCTTTATCCGGTCAGATCGATGTTGAAGCATGGCCTTCTGCTCGGAGCCGGATCCGATTTTCCCATTGTCGACCCGAATCCTTGGGTCGGCATCCACGCGGCTGTAACGCAGCGGACGGAAGAGGGGGCGGTTTTTTCGCAGCAACAGATCGGCGTGCTTGACGCCATCCGGATGCATACGGTTGGTGCTGCGGCCGCTGGATTCGAGGAGGGGATCAAGGGGTCGCTAAGCCCCGGAAAATTGGCCGACATCGTTCTGTTGAGCGAGAATCCTCTTGCGGTCAATCCGGATCAACTAAAAAACATCCGAGTCGTGATGACAATACTTGGCGGCCAAATAATTCCGAATTCCAGATTCCAAATTCCAGATTGAAAAATCTCCGGATAAAAAAGCAGTGTATCCGTTGGGCGCAGGCAAGCTGTAGAAGAGCTGGCCCTCGCAAATGAGCTGCTAAAATCAGCGGATGTATCCTTGTCGCAAATAACGCAGCAATCATTCACTTCGAGGCGCCACGAAGCATCCTGAGCACTTTGACGGCCTGCCGTTGTTAGTTTAAAGCGCTAACAGCGCTCCTCATGTTGATTGGAGTATCGGTAAGTACTATAATGTAATTACACATGATCCGATGCGAATGGGATGAAGAAAAGAACAAGATCAACCAGAACAAGCACGGCATCGATTTCGAAACTGCAAGACTCGTTTTCGACGACCCCTTTTGCGTCACCTTTGTCGAACGTGTAAGCGGCGGGGAAGAGCGCTGGCATGCAATCGGATCAGTTGAAGATATTATTGTTATAGTCGTGGTTCATACGTATCGGCAAGATGGTTCGGACGAAGTGATCCGCATCATCTCGGCCCGCCGTGCGACCCGGCATGAAAGGAAGCTATATGTCCAGGCTAACGGCTGAGAAACGGAACGAGCTCAAAAGGCTAGCGGCTCGTCCTGACCGCGAGATTGACTTTTCCGATATTCCTGAGATCCAAGAATTGCCCTCGGACGCTGTGATTGGAAAATTCTATAGGCCGAAGAAGGCGAGCGTGACAATTAGGATCGATGCTGATGTTCTCGCGTGGCTGAAGGCTTCAGGTGGAGGCTATCAGACTCGAATCAACGAGTATTTACGTCGACTCATGCGACAAAGCCGGAAGGCCTCATGAAACGATCGGGCCCGGCGGTTGAAGAGGAGCCAGGGGATCATCCTCGCATGGACTGGAGAGGGGAAATGACCATGCAGTTGCTTCCGGCGGCGAGGCACCTATGGGAGGTTTCCCCGAACGCGACTTACGGGGAGGAAGGCGAAACCAAATGGGTTTTTTGCAGTCAAACCTGCCGTATTGAGCGCAGCATTTTCATTTTCCATCCATCAATTTTATTGCTAACCGTTCTATGTCTTTACCGCGCACTTCGAATTGTCTCTCGAGCAAAACCCGACCAGCCTGTGAACGACTTTCTGAAATCGTTATGTTGTATGTACCGGCAGGGATCGTGAGCAGGAACTTTCCCTTTTGATTAATGACACCACTGTACCATTTAAACCCAGGATCCTTTCGGGTTACGCTTATTCCGGCTTTATCGAGAAGCTCATTCTTTGCATCCCGAACCTCGCCGTGCACACAAAATAACTCAGCTCGGATAAGGTGAATTTCGATCCCCTGTAGGTGCTGCCCAGCCATAAGAAGCAGCGGTTTTGGTTCTCGTGAGCCCGGTGAATTTGAGTAGTATCCGTCTAGGAATTCTGTTCTGTTGTCACAACAGGAGGCGCAATCTGGCGATTGCGATGGCGGAATGCTTAGTCCACCCGCTTTGACGATATATTCATGTGGCGGCAGATTTCTTAAATTATACTCACCAGATCCATTGGTCCTGACTGTCTTCACGTCCAGACCAGTCAGCGGATTAATGTCCCACACGATAACACTGTTTATGCGCCTAACAGGTATTGCATATGCCCAACACTGAAGTGGCCGTCCCTTGTCGTCGAGTGCACGTCCGCTTATCGAGCAGAGTTGCGAGCTGCCATCTGCACTCTTTTGTTGCGCACAAGCGGTTAGGAGGATACCTGAAATTAGCATCGCGCCAATCACGCTGAAATAAGATCGCATCGCAACATCCCCGTGACGCATTATATGGGCGTCGGGAAGACTACCGGAGCCACCGCTAACTCTGCATTCCCTTGAATGCATTTCATGAGTATTTTAGACACTTCCATCCCGAAAAAGTTCGGCAAATCTCATTGAAATCAAAGATGTTTCTTGATCGGCCGCGATATAACTCCCCTGATACGGGCTTCGAGGAAACCGGCCTTTTCTTTATCGAACTGCTCGTTTGAGACGCACTTCCAGTTTCAAAATTCCGGCGTCCGCGCTTTGCCCTTATATTGGTAAATAGCCCGATGTCCAGCAATCTTCAAAACGCCGTCGTCACAATCGGTCAATTGCATGATCCTTGAACGGTCTTTTAGAAATAACTTCACCTCGTGGGGCGCAGTAACATCCGGGGTGCCAGGTAATTTGGGAAGGCCTACTATTCGGCGTGGGAAGGACATCGCCCAAAATGATATCCTTATCAGCGTGATTAAATCTCGTAAACAATATGAGGTCTCTGGCAAAGGTAGGAAAGCCGGAGTACTTCTACCGGTCTCCGAATACCGGAAAATTCTAGCTGATTTAGAGGAACTGGAAGCCATCCGCGCTTACGACGCTGCCAAGGCTTCACGCAGCAAAACTATACCTTTCAGGCAAGCTATGGAAGAGCTTCGCCGCCGCAAATGAGATACCATCTCGCCATCCTTGGACGCGCCCTAAGGAAATTGGCACAGTTGCCCGAGAAAGACAGGGGCCATAACCTGCCGTGCCTTCGGCACTCATTCGTCCCTCCACCTTAATCCCGGCCTTACGGCCGGGCCTAGCCACTGCCGGTCCTTCGGACCTGACCGGGAGTTTTACAACAGCCCCGGCCGGTCGCCCGGGAATTGAATTTTTTTCGCCACATCAACCTATGCGGGCGAGCAGCGGGGCGCCCCTACAGACTCAAAGCCTCTAAGTATTTGTGATTATCTTGTCCCAAAAGCGGCGAGGGCTTCCAGTCCTTGGGCCGGTGGCGCCAGTCCCAGAGGGCGGAACGGTCTGAAATCACTTTCCCCAGTGTTGGATGTTTTAAAGATACGAAAAAACGGCGCGCCGCCAGCTGGGGATCCCTGGCCAGATCCTCGGCATTCTGCACAACTCCTGCCGCAATTCCGGCGTTCTGAAGCTGCAGCACGATGGATTCAGGAGTCTGCAGGGCCGTCCATCGGCGAATCAAATCATCCGTCAGCTCGCCCAGACCTGCAATCCCGCACAACGTTTGCCGCTGCTCTTCGGTCTCCAGCGAAATGACACACCATCGGTCCAGGCCGGCACACCTGTAAATTCGAGATTCGAGATTCGAGATTCGAGATTGACTGTCGAACTGGTGGTTTTTCTTTAATCTCGAATCTCGAATCTCGAATCTCGAATTGAGTTGTTTTTCGATGAATGCCGGACCAAGCAGAGTGCACATCGCTTCGTACACCGAAAGGTCGACATGCCGGCCTTTTCCGGTCTTTTGCCGGTATTCGATTGCGGCAAGAGTTGCCAGGGCCGCATACAATCCGGCAATCACATCTCCATAAGCGTGACCGAGATCTGCAGGCGGATTGAGATTTTCCGAAGTCTCAGAGATGAGCCCCGACAAGGCGTGGAACGTGGGCGCGAAACCAACAAAATCCCTCCATGGGCCCGTACGGCCCATGGCTGAAATGCTGATCATCACCAGTTCCGGATTTACTTCTCTCAGCCGTTCGTATCCTAATTCCCAGTTCTCCATCACCCGCGGCGAAAAGTTTTCTATGATGACGTCACTGCCGGCCGCCAGCTTCAGAAAAGCATCCTTTGCCTCAGGCGCGTTCAGATCGAGAGTAATGCTTCGCTTGTTCCGGTTCCATGCGCTGAAGTAAGCCGTCTCATTCTGTTCTGCCCCCTGCGCTGTCTTCCCGGACTGAACCTTGATGACCTCGGCTCCGTAATCGGCGAGAATCCTGGTTGCATAAGGCCCGGACAACATGCGGGTGAGATCGAGCACTCGCAAGCCTTGGAGAATTTTTTCATCGGCACAGCGATTCCGAATCTCCGGTTCCGTCTCTTTCTTTTCCCGTTCGCTCAGAAGTGCATCCAGGATGTCTGAGGCATCTTTGGCCGGAAACGGCGCAGGTTTTTGCGAAAGGGGCGAAAGGGAGCTGAACTTGTAAGGAGGACCGGGAAAAGTGATTTCAGGACCTTCCCCAGAAAACGGCCGCTGATTAAAAAATTTGCGGAATTTTAGTTGCGGACTTGTGAGCACCTCGTCAATGGTATCGATGGACGCCCACGGAAAACGCATTGTCTGGCCGAGTTCGAAAAGCTCGCGCTTGGTGTGGCGTCGGGTCCACTCTGCGACAATCGAAGCAATATGGTCGAAGTGTTCCTCACGATAGGAAGCGTCCAACCATTTGTTATCAAGCAGGTCTCCGGCCAATCCCTCGGAATCGATCAGCTCCAGCAGCGTGTCCCAGTTCCGAAGTATCGTGATTTGAATGTACCCATCTTTGGCGGGGAGAATGGAAAAGCCCTCGCTTTTATCATTTTCTCCTCTCCGAGAGATCCTTCCGCTGTGGAAGTAATCGATCATCACGTGACCCAGAGTGGAAGCGACCGCTTCCTGAATGGACAGATCGAAATAACTTCCTTTCCCCGAGATGTTGCGTTTTCGAAGATGAATCAGGACAGCAACGGCGCCGAACAGGGAGGCAGTGTAATAGGGTTGCGGGCCACAAAGCTTGACCGGAGGACCCGATTGCGTGCCCGAGACATACATCTGCCCTCCGAACGCAGAAAGCACGCTGTCGGAGGAACGATAGGTACATCGCGGGCCGGTCCGGCCGAAAGGGGTTATTGAAAGATGAATCAGGCGAGGATTCAGGCGACGCAGCCGTTGCGGCCCCAGACCCAGCGATTCAAGAACTCGTGGATGAGCAGTCTCGACTAGAACGTCCGATCTTTTTACAAGCCTTTTGAGTGTTTCTCTGCCATGGTACCCGACATTAACTGAAATGCCGAGCTTGTTTGCGTTGTTATAAAAAAAGGAAGCTGGGTTTTGAAGTCGGGATGCGTCGCCCCCGGGTCCTTCCACCTTAATGACAGTAGCGCCCAGATCGGCCAGTAACTTCGAGCAGAAACTCCCCTGCTCATCCGCCAAATCAAGAACGAGAATGTCTTTCAATAATCCCTTCACGTCCCTTTGCCCTTTGAGTCTTCGAGCCTTCGCGACTTTGAGTTCAACTCGAAGACTCAAAGCCTCAAAGGCTCCAAGTGACCACTCTCGATCCGGCATTATTTCGCGCACATCCCGCCGTCGATGGATATCGCGGAGCCGGTGACAAAGGAAGACGCATCGGAGCACAGCCACAGGACGAGTTCAGCCATCTCCTCAGGTTGCGCCAGGCGTTTCATCGGGATCTCGCCGTTGATCTTTTCTCTTTCTTCGGGATGACAGCGACTCAGGTTTTCCATAAGGCCTGTCCGGTCGGTGGGACCGGGGAGCATGACATTGATTCTAATTCCCTGCGCCGCATACTCGAGAGCCGCAGCCTTGGTCAGCCCGATCATGCCCGTCTTGCTTGCGTCGTAAGCGGCGAAACCCGGGACGGATTTCAGCGCGCCCAAGGAGGAATTATTTACGATAGCGCCATAGTGCTGTTTGAGCATCTGCCTGAGCTCGTATTTCATGCACAGAAAAACGCCTTTCAGGTTGATGTCGATGGTGCGGTCCCAGATCTCCTCTGGACAGTCGGCCACCGCCACTATCGGCCAGCGTCCCCCGTCGGGGCCGATGCCGGCATTGTTGAAAGCATAATGGAGGCCTCCATAGAGCTGCACAGCCTTGTCGACCATTGCCTCAACCTCGCGTGCCTTCGTGACATCACATCGAACAAACGTCGCCTCCCCACCGGCTTCCCGGATCAGCCGGACCGTCTCTTCGCCCCCTTTGATATTGGAATCAGTGGAGATAATGACGCTCGCTTTTTCCCTCGCAAAGAGCTGAGCCGCAGCCCGTCCCATTCCAGAAGCGCCACCGGTAACCAGAGCCACCCTGCCTTCAAAGCTGTGTGCCATTTTGTCTCCCAATTTGAACCATTCCCTGCACAAAAATGCTATTCTCTTTGCCGCATAGGGCCATTCCTTGTCAAGAATAAACTGTCCGGATCCCGAGGTTTCATTATGAATGACTCTCAAAAAAACAAAAACCTGGTCGAGGCATTTTGCAACGAGGTGATTAATAAGCACGACTTGAGTGGAGTTGCCCGATTCCTGAGGGACGATTACATCCAGCACAATGCCGATTGTCCCCAAGGGAAGGCCGGATTCATAGAATTTTTCAAAACGATCTTCAGCGCCGTACCCGATTTTGCCTATTCCACAAAACAAATCATTGCCGAGGGCGATTTCGTTTGGGTGTACTCCCGCACTACCGGAACCCACACAGGTGGCCCGTGGCTCGGCGTGGCGGCGAACGGGAACCGGCTCGATTTCGATGTTGTGGATATGTTCCGTTTCCAGGACGGGTTGATCGAAGAACACTGGGACGTGGCGGACACGTGCGCGTTTTTCACGCAGCTGGGTAAAATCCGACCCGCATGATGTTCATTCCCCGGGAGCGCGGGCGTCCCGCCCGCGCTCCGGGGGAGTTTTGAAGCAGCCTCTCCAGACCATCCGGTTGCCCGCGCGCGTTATTTGGTTTATTAATTACTTCTATGCACATGAAGCAGCAGACCAGCCAGCGCAGCGGAAAGCTGCGCATCGGCGATGACTGGAACGCCATCACGGTAATTGCCCTGTCCCAACAAAGTCCTCTGAAGGCTGTAGCAGAGCTGGTTGAAAACAGCATCGACGCGCATGCCACCCACATTGTGGTCACGCGAGGCAGAGAGAAAGGGCTCCATTATCTGCGCATCCTAGATGATGGGGATGGAATCCCAAAGGATGAAACCGGACTACCCGACTTCCAATACGTAGCCACTCACATCTGTGATTCAATCAAACGGCGGCTTAGGCGGGAGGATCGGGACCAGGTGCAGGGAGAATTCGGCATTGGGCTGCTCAGCTTCTGGACGTTGGGAGAAGGGATGGTGCTGACGTCGGCTGGAGCGGACGGCCACACTTATGAGATGCGCATGGGCAAAGGTGAGCCACGCTACACAATTGCAGAGCGCAAGCGCCTTTTCTCCGAAAAGGGGACAGAGGTCGTCATTGAACCGCTGCTGCCCGGAATTCGGAATCTCAGCGGCGAAAAGATTCAGTGGTATCTTGCATCGGAGCTGCGAGACCGAATCAAACGAACGGGAGTTTCCATTCAGGTGATTGATCGCCACGCGCGCACCCGCCACACAGTCGTGCCGCGCGAGTTTTCCGGAAGGCTGCTGCATCGGCTTCCGGCCGCACAATCTGCGTTCGGCGAAGTTTATTTGGAGCTTTATCTGGACGATCCTAAGTCCGAGAACCATGCCGGTCTATATCGCCATGGCACGCGGGTGATTGAAGACATAGCGGCATTGGATTCCTTTCAGCGCGCTCCCTGGAACTCCGGTTGTCTGCAGGGGATCATTGAAGCTCCTTTTCTGACTCTTACTCCCGGCACCCGCACCGGAATTTTGCAGGATGACCGTTTCGAGGCATTGTGCCGCGCGCTTGAGCCGGCGGAAGCGTTGCTGACGCAATCGATCGAGGAGCAACAGCGCGCCGCCGAAGAACAGGCAAGCAAGGAGATACTCCATTCTATCCACCGAGCTTTCAGAGAGGCTCTGCTTGCCCTGCCTGCCGAAGAATACGACTGGTTTCAGATCACCGACGGCAAGAACGAAGGCAGACAGCCCCGAGGCACTTCTGGAGTCGCACTTCCGGATGAGCAGACAGGTGCGCCCGGAGAGGAAGAGATTGTTGTCGGCCCGGCTCAACGTGCCTTTTTTGACTTTCCTGGGCCTCTCTATAAGGTAGTCATTTCCCCGGCATCCAGCTCGGTGAGAGTTGGGGAGTCCAGGAATTTCCGCGCAATAGCGCGAGACCGGGCTCGCAGATTGGTGGAAGAGAACTTGACCTTTGAGTGGGCGATCGCGGACGGCCCGGGACAATTGTCATCAACCGATTCGGAGATTGTGATCTTCCAAGCCCCGGGCGAGCCCGGGCTGTCGCGCTTGCGCGTGTGGGTCCGCCAGGGCGAAACCGAATGCGAGGCTGAGGCTCTGGTTACCATTACAGACGAGCTTCTGCCGGACGTTCCCAAAATATCGGGGACACATCAAGGGCTTCCGGCCTACACATTTGAACGCCGCCCCGGCGAACTGTGGCGCTCACGTTTTGACCAGGCACGAAATCTGATCATTATCAACAACGCCCACCGGGATTTTGTTTATGCATCGCGCATCCGGGCGCTCAAGCTGCGCTACATCTGCCGTCTATACATCAAGGAGTTGGTCCACAACAATTTCCCCGGGCTCTCTGCTGATCATCTCCTGGAGCGGATGGTCGAGCTTTCGCTCTACACCGAGGAGCACCTCAAATAGTGTTCAACGACTTTGTTGAATATGGGGTATATTCACGCACGAAACAAACAGATTCAAAAGGCGTTCAATGCGTGGATTGCCGTGTATGGGATCGCGAAGCCGATAAATCTTGCTCCGGTGCTAAGAGCGCGGGCGTCCCGCCCGCAATGGTTTGCGCCCGGGAAACCGGTTGAACTCCGCGAATGCGGCCGGGACGGCCGCGCTCCCGGGAAGGTCCAAAATCAAATAAGTTCCAGGTAGCCGGTGGGGCAGCCCTCCGCGCATTTTTTGCAGCCGTTGCAGAGATCAAGCTGAACCCGGTAATGCTCCCCCCTGGGCAGCCGGACGAAGCAGTTGTTGGCGCAATAAGTCCAGCAGGTTTCGCAATCCATGCACATGCCGCAGGACATGCAGCGATTCGCTTCCTCGAGAGCTTCCTCTTCAGAGAGTCCTTTCTGAATCTCCCCCTCCAGGTCGCGCTGCTCCACCGGAAGTCGCTGCCGCTCGTGACGCTCCGCTTCCGCATACCAGTCCGTGATTACCTTGCATGACCCGGGATGCGCCTCGGGCTTCTCAGGCTCGCCGCCGCGGAGATGAGCCTCGATCGCCCGGGCAGCCATGCGTCCCTGAAATATGGCAGTCGCCACCAAGGCCAGTGCAAGGTCGTCGCCGCCCGCGTAAACGCCCGGCAGTTTCGTCTCTCCCCATTCATCGGCTTTGATCCAATCCGCTCCTTCCCGCAGCTCGGCGACGGGCTCGAACTCGGGCTCTTGGCTGATTGCGGCAACTATCATTGAAGCTTCGATTTCAAATTCGGCGCCGGCTATGGGCACAGGCTTTGGCCTGCCGGATCCATCGGGAGAGCCGAGCCGCATGCGGACGCATTTCAATCCCACCGCCTTCCCATTGTCGCGCAGGATTTCGATAGGCGCTGACAGGAACTCGATCGAAACTCCTTCTTCCAATGCAGCGGCGACCTCGTCCTCAATGGCAGGCATCTCCTCGCAGGTCCGACGATAGAGGATCGTGACCTCGGCGCCAAGACGCCTGCTTAGACGGGCAGCATCAATGGCGCTATCGCCGCCGCCGATCACGACGACTTTGCGCCCCACCTGCACGGGCTCGCCGCTGTTTGCCCGATTCAGAAATTCCGCTCCGGTCAGAACATTTTCCGCATCTTCGCCCGGCACCCCAAGGTTCAGCCCTTTATGTGCACCGATACCCACAAAGATCGCTCGATACTCCTGCCGCAGTCGATCAAACGAAATGTCTTTTCCTACCGTAACGCCGCACTTCAGCTCAACGCCAAGGTCCACGATTCTACCGATCTCGGCATCAAGAATTTCCCTGGGCAGGCGATATTGGGGAATGCCGTAGCGCAGCATGCCGCCCGGAAGGTTGAAGGCTTCGAAGACAGTCACGGAGTACCCGCGACGGCAGAGCTGATAAGCGCACGACAGGCCCGCCGGTCCCGATCCGATCATCGCGATTTTTTCCGGATGTGTTTCCTCCGAAAGTTTGGCAAGTTTCAATCTGCGGCCGACGCCGAAATCGCCGACAAAGCGCTCCAGCGCGCTAATTCCTACGGCCCCATCCTTGTTTTTTCGATTACATTCCGTTTCGCATGGGTGGGGGCAAACACGGCCGCAGACCGCAGGAAATGGGTTTTGATCCGTAATATTCTTCCAGGCCAGCTCCAAAGCCTGCTCTTTGGTAAGGCCATATGCTTCTGCTTGCGCTATCGTGGTCACCCAGCCTCGGATGTCGACCTCGTTGGGACAGTGGGAGACACAGGGCGGCGTTTTCTCCTGGTATTTTGGCCGAAAAGGACTGATCTCCGGCGGCTTGCTGATTTCCTTCGGCACGGTCATAAGCTCATCCCTTCCGCTTCCTTTTGTTTTTGCTATCGCCATAATAATTCATTTTTATGAACCGGTTTAGGATTACGTTCAACCAACAAATAATTTATGTGGGGCGGCTCTCCAAAGGCTGTTTCAAAACCCACGATCAGGTCCGAAGGACCGTCAGGTGGCTAGGCCCGGCCGTAGGCCGGGATAGGGATAGAAAAGTAAATGAGCGCTGAAGGTGCTACACCATACGGATTAGGAATCGATAAAATGCATGCTTTGAGTGCATTTAGTGCCGCGCCTTCGGCGCTCGATTGGTATCGTGATTTGCATCCCGGCCTTACGGCCGGGCCTAGCCACTGGCGGCCCTTCGGGCCTCAAAAAGAAGCTCCCCCCGGCGGAATTTCGCAAATGGGGACGCCACCCTTTTCGCCTGGAATAAATGGATTCTAGCGAGAGCTATGCGGGCGAAAAGGGTGGCGTCCCCGTTTGAAAGGCCTTGCCATAAACGTCTGCGATTTGGAAAATATCCCGTCCGCCGAGTATAGCTTGTGGAGATCGCTGAGTGAACAGATCACTGCTAAGCAAGGGATTCATATTCGCTTCGTTGGGATATTTTTTCATTTATTTCAGCGCATCGGTTTTTTATCTTTTCCCCCTCTATCTCGACAGCTTTCATCCATCCAAGAGCCGGGTCGGCCTGATCATGGGCATCCACAGTGTTACCGCGATCCTGGTCCGGCCGCTCTTCGGCCGTGTCCTTGATAAGCGAGGCGGGAGAATCGTAGCCATCGTGGGAATGCTGGTGATGATTGCCTCAATGCCGGGATTTTATCTGCTGCAGAGCGCGGGGTTGCTGGCTGTTTTGCTTCGCGCTTTAAACGGCGTCGGCTGGGGCGTTGCCACCACGGCGCTGCTGGCGATCTGTTCCGATCTGGTCCCGCCGGCCCAGATGGCTCACTCGCTCGGAATTATCGGTGTCGCCGGAATCGTTTCTCAAGCCGTTGGGCCCACTGTGGCGGAGGAAATCCTCCGACACCACAGCTTCAACGCTGTTTTTACTGTCAGCCTGGTTACGCTGGCGGCCGCGCTCCTCTGCATTGTCCCGATAAAAGGGGAAGCGGCTCCGAAAACGGCTCGGTCGAAAGTCGAACAGAAACCGAGCATTGTTGTATACCCGCTGTTCATTTTGTTCATTATTGCGGCAATGCCTGTCACTCACGGAGCAGCCAGAGGAACTGTCCTGAATTTTATTGCCCTTTACGGCGCCAGTCTTGGTTTCGGCCGCATAGGACCTTTTTTCCTGGCGTTTTCGGCAGCGGCCATCATCACCCGGTTCGGGCTAGGCGGTATTTCGGACCGGTATGGGCGAAAGAGTGTCATTCTACCATCCGCGGTTCTGATTGGCCTGAATCTCTTCTGGATTGCCGGCCTCCATTCTTACTGGGCCTTTGTTGTGACCGGGTTCATCGCCGGGTTGGGCCAAGGGATGATCTTTCCAGCACTCAGCACTTATCTGATTGATTTTCTGGGCCGCGAAAACAAGGGGCTGGCACTGGGACTCTATCTTTCTCTCTTTGATGTGGGGATGGGATTGGGATCCCCCGTTTTCGGATGGATCTCCGATGTGTCTGGCTACCGGACCATGTATATCGCAGCCGGCTGCTTGATCCTTCTCTTGACCGCACTGTTCACCCTGAAGGCTCCCCAAATTCAAAAAATCAGCAATTAGATCGAGGCTTTTTCTGCCGGGAGCGCCGGCGTCTCGCCGGCTCTTTTGCGTTCTCGCGACCCTGCAAAAAAGCCGCCGTCCCGGCGGCGCTCCGGCCAAAACCGCATTTTGCTCCTCACGCGGGCGATCCCGCGCCTCCGTGTGAGCCTACAAGAGGATGATTTCGCCGGAGACGCTCTTTCCCCGGACGGTTAAATATCCCATTGAGACCGGAAGATGAAACCGGCGCGGCCCTGCACTCCCTGGATTAAAATACAAAACGCCGTCTCGCGTCTGCTGCATCGGAACATGGGAGTGACCATACACAACGGCTGAAAACTCGGAGGCACGCGGGTCCAGGTCAAGACTGTCAATGTTATGAATCACGTAGATCATGATCCCGCCCGCTTGCACAATTGCGTTCTCCGGAAATTCCCTCGCCCAATCACCGGCATCCGCATTGCCCCGGATGGCCGTAACGGGCGCAACCCTGCGCAACTCGGCAATGACGTCAGGCGAGCCCATATCTCCGGCATGGATTATGTGCTCCACACCCTCCAGAGCCGTTAGGATCTCCGGCCTGACAAGCCGATGCGTGTCGGAAATCACTCCAATTCTACACATCCCGCGCGATCCTCTGGACCATGATACAAAATCGAAGCCGGGAATCAGAAGCTCCAGGATGTTTGGTGCGCATCTGCCGGATGCGGTGTATCCTCTGGTGCGGAATAGTCGTCAGTCGCCAGTCGTCAGCGTTGAGCTTTTTACTGACGACTGACGACTATTTCAGAAATAGCAAGTGCGCGCGTAAAAGAAGATAATAGCGTCCCTTAAATGGAGATTGCCGCGTGACCTATACGGAAGTCGGGCACTGCCGGATTATTGATCTGGACGGCACTGATTCCCCTTCGGCCGAACTGGCCGAGTTGTGCGACCGGATTGCATGGGACGAAGAAGCGAGGGTTGTACTTCTGATCTTCGGCGGTGAAATCAATGGCGCAGGTCAAACATCTTTGGCGGAGCCGATTGCCAAATTGAAATTGCCCGTGGTCGCGGCAATTCGAGGAGATGCGATCGGTCCCGCCCTCGAATTGGCATTGGCTTGTGACATCAGAATCGGGACGGAGAATGCCCGCTTCGGCCTTCCTCAGATCCGGGATGGGCTGATTCCCTGCAACGGAGGGACGCAGCGGCTGCCTCGGCTCGTAGGTCGCGGAAAAGCGATGCAGATGATTCTAACGGGAGAATTGATCAATTCCGAAGAAGCCTGCCGGATAGGACTTATCAACCGCGTAACGGATTCCGGGTCGTTGATCAAGATGGGGATGGCATTGGCACAGGAGATGGCCGAGAAATCTCCGCTTTCGCTCTGCTATGTAAAAGAAGCGCTTTATAACGGAGGCGATCTCACTCTCGATCAAGGGCTGAGGATGGAGCTGGACCTCTATCTCCTTTTGTTCACAACTTCCGATCGCAACGAGGGGATCGCCGCATTCAGAGAAAAGAGAAAACCGAATTTTAAGGGAGATTGAGTTTAAACCGCGATGGGATTTGAAACTGTCATTTACGAGAAGAGCGATCGGGGCATTGCTTACCTGACCTTGAATCGTCCAAAAGCACTGAATGCCTTCAGCGTCCAGATGCGGGACGACCTGTTCGAGATCTTGAGCGCGATCAGGCAGGACGATGAGGTGCGCGTGGTGGTTTTTAAAGGCGCAGGCGATAAGGCGTTCTGCGCCGGCGCCGATCTGAAGGAATTCCTGACTGCCCCGTCAGCCGTCAAGGCCAGGCGAATCCGGGCCATCAGAGATTTATGGAGACTTTTTTTGAGCGTACCCCAGCCTCTGATTGCCGCCCTTCACGGCTACGTGCTTGGTTCAGGAATCGAGATCGCCCTTTTTTGCGATTTGCGGATTGCCTCCGAAGATGCGATTTTCGGGCTGCCGGAGGTTGGGCTGGGAATATTGCCGGGAGCCGGCGGAACCCAAACCCTTCCGAGGGTGATGGGCACGAGCGGCGCGCTGGATATGCTTCTCACCGGACGCCGTTTGAGCGGGCAGGAAGCGCACCAAATGGGGTTGGTGAGCCGGCTTGTTCCCAAAAGCGAACTTTTTAAAGCCGCGGATGAGATTGCGCACACGATTGCAGGCTATAATCAGGCCGCGGTAAGAAATGCCAAACAGGCCGTAACCAAAGGAATGGATATGTCTCTCGAACAAGGGTTGGATCTCGAATGGCGGCTCGCAGAAAGCATCAAAACCTCCAAGCCTCAAAGTCTCTAAGGAATATTCGAATATGAATAAAACCGTGAAGGACGTGGAAGAAGCGCTTTCAGGAATTGAAGATGGCGCCACCGTAGCGATCGGAGGTTTCTTTGCCGCCGGAGTTCCGCGAATCCTGTTAAGGGCTCTTATAGAAAAACGCGTAAAAAATCTCACTCTGGCTTGCGGGTCCGGACCGTTGTTGGGCGCCAAGGATGAACTGAATGCGTTGCTGAGCAACGGACAGATCAAAAAGGTGATCGACTCCTACGGTCTTTTCCGATCCGCGACCAAAGGCGCACAGCACCCCTTCGAGCAGCAGGTGCGGGCAGGGGAAATCGAGCTGGAGATTTACCCCATGGGTACCCTTTGCGAAAAATACCGGATGGCCGGCGCAGGCATCCCTGCCTGTTTCATCCCGGTCGGCGCCGGATCCGTGGTGGAAGATACAACAATCACAAACATTGAAGCGAACCGGAACAAGAGGGAAACTCGGATGATCGACGGCCGGACCTGTATTCTGGAATATGCGCTCAAGCCGGATTTTGCTCTGGTTCATGCAAACACCGGCGATCCCGAGGGCAACCTCTGCTATCGCAAAACCGCCTGGAATTTTAATCATGTGATGGCGATGGCATCCCGCGTGACCATTGCCGAGGTGGAGAGCCTGGTCTCGATCGGGGACCTCAAACCTGAATCCGTTCACACTCCGGGAATTTTTGTTCAAAGAGTTTTGCAGGTGCCCAGGATTCACTTTGATATTACGGCTTTATAAATTTGCGCCGGGAACGCGGCCCTGGTCGCGGCTGCTTCGTTGGCGGGACGCCGAAGTTCCCGGGAGGAGAAAGACCTTTGAAAAAATTTGAAGGGCTCCCTCGTGAGGTTATCGCCCTGAGAGTGAGCCAGGAAATCGAAGACAATTCCTATGTGAATCTGGGTATTGGAATCCCGACCCTTGTCAGCAATTGGCTGGAAGGGAGAGATGTCATCCTACAATCGGAAATCGGGATGCTGAAAACGGGAAGCCTGGCGGAAGGGGACAGCATCGATCAAGACCTTATCAATGCCAGTTGCCAGCCTGTCCTGGAAGCACCGGGGACCGTCTATTTCGACATCTGCGAATCTTTCGCCATGATCAGGGGCGGACACGTGGATATCACGGTCATGGGCGCTTTTCAGGTCAACCAGTCGGGCGATTTCGCGTCCTGGCTGAATCCTTCGAGGGGCTTGAGCGGAGTGGGAAATATTGGCGGGTCCATGGACCTCGCAGCAGGAGCAAAGAAGCTCTTCATCGCGATGGAGCATACGACAAACGACGGCAGCCCTAAAATTGTTCGCGATCTGACATACCCGGCGACGGCAAAGAAAAAGGTCAACAAGATTTTCACCGATCTGGCAGTAATTGACATCATTCCGGAAGGACTGCTTCTGAAGGAAATTTTCCCGGGCCTTTCGGTGGAGGACATTCAATCGGTCACGGAACCCAAGCTTCTGATTGCCCGTGATCTGAAGGAGATTGAACTGTAGTAAATCGGTATCGGCATCGGAATCGGTATCGCAATCGGTATCGGATTTTCTGAAACCTACTGAAAGACCGATAGCGATTCCGATACCGATTCCGATTCCGATATTAGTTCGGAGGGGGAATACTCAATGGCAAACCAGGTGGGCAAAAGATACAAATGCACGAAATGCGGCGCTGAAGTGATTGTGACCCGCGGCGGCAATGGAACGGTGAAGTGCTGCGGTCAGCCAATGGAACAAAAGAAGTAAATTGTGCAAGAGGGATCCATGAATCAGCTCGGCAAAAGATATAAATGTGAAGTCTGCGGGACAGAGGTTCTTTGCACCAAGGCCGGGGAAGGAACCTTTGAATGCTGTGATAAGGGAATGAAGGCGGTGGAGCCAAAACCGCTCCCGTCGTCGGATTAAAGTGCTTTTCTATTCCCAGGTGCAGTCGGAATCGGTATCGCAATCGGTATCGGATTTTCCCAGGTAATCGATTGAAAAGCCGATAGCGATTCCGATACCGATTCCGACCAAGGTTCCGTGCTGATGGGAAATAAGAATATCTGTAACCTGCTCGGGATCAGGCACCCCATCCTGCAAGGGGGGATGCTGTGGATTGCCAATGCGGAGCTTGCCGCTTCGGTATCCAACGCAGGAGCGCTTGGTACCGTCAGCCCCTATGCAGGAATGAAGGACGACGGTGACCCGCTCGAAAACCTTCGGCTTCAAATCCATCGAACCAGGCAGCTGACCGAAAGACCTTTCGCCGTCAACATCCCGCTCGATTTGCCTGCGAGCGGATTGCTCATGAACATCCTGCTAGAGGAGGATGTGAAAATCGCCGTAACCGCCGCGGGGAGCCCCGAGCCTTTCACGGAATTGCTCCGCTCTTCAGGTATCCTGGTGATGCACGTCATAAGCTCCACGTCTCAGGCGCGCTTCGCAGAGACCTGTGGCGTCGATGCCGTTATCGCCGAGGGAGTGGAGGCCGGAGGACGCATCGGCCGGGATGAACTGCCTTTGTTTTCCTTAATTCCTCAGGTGGCGGATGCCGTCTCGATTCCCGTCATTGCCGCAGGAGGAGTCGTCGACGGCAGAGGAATGGCAGCCGCATTTGCACTCGGCGCGGATGGAGTGCAGATAGGCACGCGCTTCATCGCGACAGAGGAATGCCTTGCGCATCCGAATTACAAGAAAGCCATCCTGAATGCCGGCGATACCGATACGATTGTGGCCGGACGCTCACTTCTTCCCGCGCGAAGACTCAGGTCCGCGTTCTCGCTGAAGCTCTCGGGTCTAGAACAATCAGGGACCGCAGTCGATTCCTTGAATGCGTTTGTTGGGCAGGGTCGTGCAAGAAAAGCGCAGATCGATGGAGACTTGGAAAACGGCGATCTCTATTCGGGAGCGTCCGCCGGCTTGATCGAGAAAATAGTTCCTGCCGCCGAAATCGTAAAAAGTCTTATTGAAAGCTATCACCACGCCATCCGCAAAAATAACGCTTTGAGCCTTTGAGCCTTTGAGGTTAACCTCGGACAAACAAAGGCACGGTGATGATGGCACAAGCTCAGACTGTAACCGCGCAGCAACCAACGGACAAGCGGCAGACCACCTTGGCACTCTTCGCGGTTTTCGCCACCTATTTCGGATCCAGCTATCTTTTTCGGGGTTTCGGGGTTGCATTGCCGAGAATCGCAGCGGACCTGAACGGGATGCCGTTGTATTCCTCGGCCATTTCATTGCCGGCCCTCGCATCGGCATTTGTCACGCTCACATTCGGCAAGCTTTCCGACATGTACGGCCGCCGGATCCTGCTGCTCGTATCCCTGACTTTATACCTGATAGGCGCAATCCTGGCCGCGGTCAGCGAAACGTTTATTTTCTTTATTGCAGCACGCACTATTATGTCCCTCGGCCAGGGGGCTTTACCTCCGTTGACATTTTCGGTAGTCGGAGATTTGTACCCACCCGCCGAACGCAGCAAATGGAGCGGTCTTCTCCAGATCCCGGCCGGAATCGCCGCAGTCGTTGTGCCGACCTTTGTCGGAATCCTTACCGACAAATTGAGCTGGCGTTATTTTTTTTGGATTTCGGTTCTGCTTGTATTGATCTGCGGTGTTTTCGTGCTCATCGGGATTCCTTCCCTTTCAAAACGGACTGCCCACAGGATCGACTTCTCCGGGACCTGCCTGCTTGCAGTCGCCTTGTCGGCCATGATTCTCGCCCTCTCATGGGCTGGAAATATGTATCCATGGACCTCCACCACGATCCTGTGTCTGCTGGGCGCTTCAGCCGTATCCTGGATCATTTTCTTCTGGATTGAGGGGAAGGCGGATGAGCCCATGCTGGATCCGCAGGTTCTCACAAACCGAACATTTCTTATCGCTGCGATAGCGGCTCTGACTTCTTATTTCGCATTATTGGGAGTCGTGATGTATTTCCCGCTTTTTCTGCAGGGGATTCAGGGCACAACGGCAACCTTGAGCGGCCAGATCGTCACTCCTTTCAGCGCACTGATGGCTTTCGTCGGGGTCCCAACGGGGATTCTGCTCTCCCGGACAAAACGTTACAAATCTCTTTACATTATGGGCTACGCGATCCTTACCGTCGCCACGTTCGCTATGGTTGCGTTTACGGCGCGGACGCCTGCCTGGCTGGAAATTCTGGTGATTTCATTTGCCGGACTTGGACTCGGTGCAATCCCGACCATGAATACTCTTGTGGCCCAGTTCGCGCTCCCGAAAAGGCTGTTGGGTGTTGCGGTAGGCGCCATGTTCTTTTTTGTATTTATGGGCGGTGCAATCGCTCCTGCCATTCTGGGATCGGCGATGAATGCGGTATATGCCGGGACTCTCCAGAAATCGCTTCCCTCCGAATTGAACCGGGTTGCGGATAAAGCAACGCTGGAGTCATTGGCGGATTCCAAAATACTGCTGTCGCAACCTGCAATGGAAGCACTGGAGAAGGCTTTTCAGGAATTCGGAGACCGCGGACCCGCGCTTTTTGAAACAACCGTTCAAGCCATACGCAATTCGCTTGAAGCCGGCTTGAAAATGGTATTTCTGATCGGGGCAGTTACGGTGCTTTTTTCGTTCCTGCTGATTTTTGCGATCCCCGAAGTCCCGATCGATGTCGAGGTCGAAGACAATAAAATTCAAACCACGAAACACACGAAATAAGTCCTTTTCGTGTATTTCGAGTGTTTCATGGTTAAGAAGAGGAGAAAATAAATGGAGGCAACATCCGAAACAAAATACGGCAAATATTTGTTCACAGGATTAAAAGATGAGTTGAAGGTCGATTATATGGCGACTCCCGCGGCCTATTTCAGGGGAGCGTGGCAAATCCCCGGCGCAAATATAAATATGGGCTGGCAGGTAATTACCAAAGCTAATTTCATGGAGAAGGCGCCTCATACACACGACTGCGACGAATATTTTGCTATTCTCGGCGCTCAACTGCCGGACGTATTTAGCAGCTTCGATGCGGAGATTGAACTCTGGATGGGACCGGAACGCGAAAAGCACATTATCACCCAGCCGACCTTTGTTTTTATTCCCAAGGGATTTTTGCATTGTCCTCTGAATTTCAAGAGGGTCACCAAGCCGCTCATGTTCCAGGCGATACACCTCGGACCAAGGTTTCACAAAATTATGGATGGCAAGGAGTATTGGTTTGAAGGGCCGGGCCGATCGATGGAAGGCTGGAAGCATCATCCGGTCTGGTGGTAGCTGAAGTTGCAGCTGGCGCCACGGGCCGTCGGAATCGGCATCGGAATCGCTATCGGTATCGAAGATCGGCTTTGAACTGCCGATAGCGAAATCGATTGCGATAGCGATACCGATTCCGAAATGTTGGGGATGAAAAGAGCTGAAGTCTTTAGGGAACCAGCTCTGGTTCCAGCTTCTCTGCTGCAACCTTCTCCTTCAACGAAGGATGCACCGGCGGCTTTGCAAAGCCAATGCACAAAAGGCCCAAGAAAAGCATTGCAATGCAAACTTCGAATGCGGGGATGTAACTCTCCGTTCTGTCGCGAATAAATCCGGCGATCGGAGCGCCCAGACTCGATCCGATTGTGATAAGTGGCGTGGTGTAACCCATGATTTTGGGAAATTCGCTTCTGCCGAAATAATCCGGCACAAGGTTCCCCATTGCAATTGCGTTGATGCCGAATCCTATCCCCAGGATAACGCAATATGCGATTACCATGGGCAACGACCGCGCGATTAAAATAGTGGCGAACCCGAGCATTCCTATCAATGCGGACGCGACCGCAAGAGAACGCATCTTGAATCTGAGTCCAAGAAAGCCGATCCCCACGCTGCTGAGCGACATCACGGCCGTGATAACTCCACTTGCGACAGCCGCTGTGTTACGAGAAATTCCAAGATCGGACAGGAATGCAATCGTGTGCGGCATCAAAGCATTAATGCAGAAAAACAACAGCATTCCGTAAATCGTCAACAGCCACAGAGAACGGGTGCGCAGAGCCTCCTTGGCTGTGAAATCGACGGGAGTTTTGTATAAATTTTTATAGCGCTTATCCAGTCCCGATTTTTCGATCTTCTGCGACACCGGCCCATCCGGGACCTGGCCGATGTCTTCCGGTTTGTTTCTAAGGAGCAGTCCCGGGATAACAACCCCCAAAACAAATGTGATGCAGGCGATCATCAGATACGACCGTCTCCATCCAACTCTGCTGATCATGGACATGAGGAACGGACCGAGAACGATGCTCAGCCCCATCGAGCCCATCGCCACGGACACTGCAATGGATCTTTTCATGATGAACCAGTTGTTCGTGATCGTCATCGTGGTCAGCATTCCCCCGATGCTCATGCCTAGTCCCATGACGATGCCGGACCACAGGTACAACTGCCAGATGTGCGTCTGAAAACTCATCATCGTCAGGGCAACCACGCTGATCAAACTCCCGATAACAAGCGCTTTCCTGGCCCCATGCTTCATTAGAAAAATGCCAACCATCGGGGACGCAAGGCCTGTCAAGATCAAGGTAAGTGTTTGGGCGCCCGATATCGCTCCTCTGCTCCAGCCAAATTCCTTGTTCCAGAGTGGAAGACAGTATCCAAAAGCGTTCAACATGAAGATGACTGCAATATTGAATGTAAAGATAACAGCCAGGTTGACCCAACCGTAGAATCCATCCTTGCCCAAAATCTTCAACGCCATGGTTCTGTCTCCTCGGTCGATTCGAGATGCGAGATTCGAGATTAAAGGCCCACGGATATCGTGCTAACCCGTGGCGTTTTGAAATTCGGAATTATCGGGAGCAAAATATCATGAGATTGGGAAAGACAGTATTGAAATCGAGAATATCAATTTCGAATCTCGCATCTCGAATCTCGAATTGGCTGGATTTGGCTCACGCGATCTCCAGTACGTATGAAGCGTTGCACTTCACCTCCGAGAGCGAGAACGGATCCGTCCGGATTTGCAATCAAAGCCGTCCCGGATGGGATGCCGTAGCCGACGGTTTCAGTGGGAATCAAACGCGTCAAGACACGCAGTTCCTCCCAGTCATCTCCTTCACCATGAGTATCGCAGTAGACTTGAGCAATCCCGAGGCATGGGAAAAGCTCGACACTGGAGTTCACGTTGGGGTCGCGCCAGCGCACCCAGGTTTTCGCGAGCAGGATGCTTCCGGCGGACGAGCCGAAAAAAGGTTTTCCTTTCCGGTATTGATCCCGCAGAAAATCGGCCATTCCTTTCTGCACAAGCACTTGCATTCCCGCTTCCACGTCTCCACCGCTCATGAAAACGATATTGCAGGAATCGATGACACGCATGGCCTCCTTGGGATCTGCACGCCGGCCGCACAAAGGAGCGAGGTTCACATCTTGCGCTCCCGCTTTTCGGAGCAGCCGGGCGATCATGGCGCGGAATACAGGATTGTCATTCGAGGCTGCACCGACATATGCAACAGAGGGTTTATCGGTTTCAGCCTGCTTCAGCGCCCCCTGCAGGAGCGGGTCCGGTCCGCGCCGCGTGATGGAAGAACGACCGCCGGCAAGAAGATAGACAGGCTTGCAGTCAGGGGTCATTCAAACCTCGAACCTGTCCGACACAAATCAGTTTTTTGCCGGGAGAGCCGGCGAGACGGCGACGCTCCCGGCAAAACAAAATCAAAAGAGCGGAAAGTGCCGCCGGGCCAGAAGGAATTTGCCTGAAGCTTCCGGCAGAAGGCAGCGCACAGCTTCCACTGTCGTCTCCACTTCATCTCCGAGAAGCGTCCGGATTGCCTCTCGCGCGTCACGAAGTACGGATTGACTTGCCCGGCCGTCTGCAATCACGAGACGCAGCCGCACGTGGCGGGGCGAATTCTGGTCGAGACGATAATCGTCAATTCCGTCCACTTCTGCGATGACCCGATCCATTTGGGCGTGAGTAACAATTCTGTTTCCGGACGCAAGGAAAATGCTGATAAGCCTCCCTTCTATCGAAGACAGCGTCAGGCCAAAGGTGCGGCCGCAGGGGCAGGCATCGCGGGCAATCTGAGCCAGGTCGCCGATGTCAAAACGAAGCAGAGGAAACCAGCGGTTCCCGAATGTTGTGGCAAGAATACGACCGATCCCCTGCTCTTCCAAACCAGGAACAGGCACAAGATCTGCTCGACAAAAAGCATGGTTCTGATGGAGCCGCCCTTTTTCGCACTCCATGAATACGTAGCCCGCTTCTGTGGCGCCGTACGAACTTGCAATTGGACAGGAAAAGATCCTGCGGATTGCGCGAAGCTGCACGGCCGAGGGGAATTCATAGGTCAGCGTGATCAGACCGGGCTGGAATACGGACTTGCCTTTACTCCACGCCCACCGGGCAAACCGGGCGAGCAGCGAAGGATTCGCCTCGATCGTTACCGGGGAATATTCTTCCAGCTCTTTCCTTATTCTCTCCTCGTGTCCTTCCGGCCACTGCGCCGTGCTTCCGTATTCATTGAGGAACAAAAACCGCGCCAGCATTCTCTCTTCACGCGCGATTTGCGGTCCTTCACTCCGCGGGCCGACCGAAAGCGCACTGGCGAGGATCGCCTCGCGATGCGTGCCGGTGAGAACACGCGCAGCATGGGCATTCAGGGCCCACGAAGCGCGCTCCGACGCATTCCACCACTCCTGGTTCCATAGATTCGTCAACGACTCATCCGCAGTGCCGCTGGTCTGCACGAAACTCACTTCTCCTCCGGCCAGAGCGGCATCGAGATCAAGCCCCCGCGGGACTATGCCATAAGGAAAATGTTTTCGTATGTCCGGTTTGGAAAGGGCCGGGAGCGCTGCATATCGCGTATCGACAGGAGCATCCTCCCCAGGATCCAATTGCCTCCACGAATCGTACATCGGGACAAGGTTCAATGCTGTTTCGAGGGTCTCGAGGCAGTGATCCTCGTAGGCCTGGAGGACTGTTTTTGCCGATCCGGCAATGTGCATAGATAGGAATCACGCGGAGACGCGGGGTGCCGTTCTCCGCGACCTCCGCGTCTCTCCGCGTGAGTCGTTTAGAACAGCGGAATACTTTTGGGACCTTCTTTGAACGAATACAGTGTAGCCTGGGCTTCGGTGAAGTAGAACGTGACGAAAATATCGTCATCCGCACCTTTGGGATAGATCTGCTGTAGATTGGGAGATTCTTTGAAAGCTTGGACCTTCGCGTCGCGGCTGTCATCGACAGCGACCTTGCCCCGGATCCTCAGCCACGTCCCGTCAGCTCCCATGTCTGAAATCTCGATGTTGGGATATGCGACCAGCTGTTTGTAAACATCCTTTGTCTTGTTCGTGCACAGGTACAGCTTCTTGTTCCTTATCATTGAAAAGCCAAAGGGGCGAACCCTGGCCTGATCACCGGCGACTGTCGCGAGATGAAATACCGGATTGGCTTTCAAAAACTCAAACGCTGTGTTCATTGACGACCTCCTGTAGAAATTTGCGGTATGTAAAGATACCTATCTGAATGAAAACGGTGGCATTATAGCCTACTTACAAGCTTTAGTAAGCTCAAAGTGTTCTGCATCGGAATCGGGGTCGGGATCGGGGGCGAAAAACCCAATCCCGATACCGACTCCGATAGCGACCCCGACCCCGAATGCAGGGAAAGAGCAGAAAACCGGGGACGCTCCCCTGTTCGCCGCATCGGCAGAGATCCCGCGAATAGGGGAGCGTCCGCATTTGAGATTCATATGAAACTGAGAGCTGTTATCTACCTGATCATCACCGCATTGCTCTGGAGTTCAGGCGGACTCCTGATCAAGCTGGTGGACTGGAACCCCATGGCCATCGCAGGGACGCGCAGCGCGATTGCAGCACTGGTCATGTTCGCTTTCCGGCGCAATATGAAGTTCAACTGGGGGTTTGCCCAGCTCGGAGGAGCGTTTTGCTATGCCGGCACCGTAATCCTTTTTGTTTCCGGAACGAAGCTGACCACCGCAGCCAATGCGATCCTTCTCCAGTACACTGCGCCGATCTATGTCGCAATACTCAGCTACTGGTTTTTAAAGGAGCGAATCACCAGATTGGACCTTCTCACAATCGCCGCCGCCTTTGGAGGAATGATCCTGTTCTTCTTCGACGATCTGTCCAGGGGAGGATTCTGGGGAAACATCATTGCCATATTCAGCGGGGTCTCGTTTGCAGGCACAGCCCTTTTCTTACGAAAGCAAAAAGACTCTTCACCATTGGAATCTGTGTTTCTCGGCAATATATTGACCTTCTTGATCGGGCTTCCCTTCGCGTTGAAATCGGCGCCGGATGCCAAAGGCTGGCTCGGACTGGTTCTGCTAGGCGTATTTCAGTTGGGATGCTCCTATATTCTCTATGCGGAAGCCATCAAGCATGTAACCGCTCTTGAGGGCATCTTGATCCCTATCCTTGAACCGATTCTCAATCCGGTGTGGGTATTCCTGATTCTGGGAGAGAAGCCGGGAAGATGGGCGGTTCTCGGAGGGATTGTTGTTTTGGTTTCGGTCACTCTCCGGTGTGTTGCCGTGTTAAAGCAAAATCATTCACGCGGAGCCGCTGAGTTCGCGGAGGTTTAAACTCGGCGTCTCCGCATTCAAAGAAAGGCATAGGAATTATGGATATGAATCGCCGTGATCTGCTGCTTTCCGGCGCGGGCTTGGCGGCCCTTGCCACAGCCGCGCCCTTATTAGCTCAGAACAATGCACGACCGGCGCCTCTGGGCCCTGAAGCACCGCCCACACCCGGAGTCGGCACTTCGGACATATCCGCTTACCAGGGGCTCACCCATGAGAAGAAGATAACCGTTATCAGCCTCCGCGATCTCGAGGCGGAAGCAAAGAAAATTCTCCCGCCCTTCAGTTATGCCTACATTTCCGGCGGCGCCGGAGACGAGTGGACCATGCGCGAGAATGAGTCGGCCTTCAACCGTTGGGTGATTGAACCCCATTATCTCTCGGGCATCAAGACACCCGATTTGACCACAACCGTTCTCGGCTCACGCTTGTCGTTTCCGGTGATCACAGCCCCGATGGGAGGACAGGGCCTCGCACACGCGCTGAAGGAAGTGCCGGATGTGGTGGGAACCAATGCTGCGGGGACACTGTATGTAAACAGCTCGGTATCAAGCTTAAGCATGGAAGAAATCGCCGCAGCCGCTAATGGTCCGAAGTGGTTTCAGATCTATTTTCCGGCCAATCGGGATTATGCCCGGGAACTGCTGCACCGCGCAAAGAGTTCGGGATTTACCGCAATCGTCGTTACGGTCGACGGCACGATTTTTAGCAACCGCGAACGGCCGATTCGGCTGGGAATCCCGTCTCCCAATCTTGGTTCCGGGAATGGCGTCAAGACTCCAGGAATCGATCCGCGCACGACAGCGGAACAGAAAACCGATCTTAACTGGGACGACGTTACTTTCTGTCAAAAGGAAACCGGGCTTCCGGTGCTCATCAAAGGAATCCTCACGCCGGCGATTGCGACCGAAGCGGTCAGGCGCGGATGTGCCGGTGTCTGGGTTTCAAATCACGGCGGCAGAGCGATTGACAACACCGCTCCTGCCATCACTGCGCTCCCCCGCATAGCCCAGGCCGTGAGCGGAAAAACGCTGATCGTGATGGACGGCGGCATCCGGCGCGGACAGGATGTCTTCCGGTCGCTGGCGCTGGGCGCAGACGTCGTCGCAATCGGCCGCCCGGCGCTGTATGCCATGGCGCTCGGAGGCTCGCAGGGTGTGCAGGCGGTCTATTCCCGGCTAAAGTCAGAGCTGCAGATGGTCATGCAACTGGCTGGAACCGCCAATGTAAAGGCAATCACGCGGGATTATGTTACGAAGCTGGAAACCTAGTCGACGATACGTTGCAGGGGCTCCGCGTGAAGCCTGCATCGTTTTGTATTAAAATCTCAAACATGCAGGGGACATCGCCGTCGCAAAATTGGTCCTTGGAGGAGTGCAGCTTGGCTTCTTTTCGGGTTGCCGGGCATTTTATGATTTGGATTTTTCATCTTTTGGCCGGGCAAGTGAAAGAAAACTGGAACAAGCGCTGCTTATTAAGTCCCGCATAATATAGTGGCTGAAGGGCGATATGAACCGAATGGCGCTTGAATAGGATTGTAATTGAGACCCTGAAAGGGTCCAGCAGCAAAGCCCGGGGCGCAAGCCCCGGGAAGCAGAGCGGTACAAGCAAAAGCCCTGAAAGGGCGACGCAGGCTGCATCGCCCTTTCAGGGCTGATTTCGGGATGATCATAAACCCAGGGCTCACGCCCTGGGCTTGACTACACCGCCCTTTCAGGGCTTTTCACTTGGTGTAGCGGACTAAGGATGCTCTGTCACTATATAACGCGAGACCCAATAGTTCGTGAATCCGGCTTAAACATTCAACAATTTGACGGAGGGGAAAAATGGAAACAGTTCGCAGGGTGGATTATTTCTATATTGAGGCCCCGAATAAACCCGGGGAAGGCGCCAGGGTGCTTGCGGCGCTCAGGGAGGCGGGCGTGAACCTTCTTGCCTTTTCCGGCTTTCCGAAGGGACGGAAGGCTCAAATAGATTTTATTCCGGACGACGCGGTCAAATTCAAAGCCGCCGCAAGAAAGGCCAAACTGAAGATAGGCGCACGGAAAAGGGGCTTTTTGATTCAGGGGGAAGACCGGCCGGGTGCCGTCGCAGATTTGATGGGCAAGCTCTCGGCCGCCAATATCAACGTCACTGCAATCGATGCTGTAGCGGCGGCGGCAGGACGTTACGGAGCCATACTTTGGGTTAAGCCTCCGGATTATGGCAGAGCAGCCAAAGCTTTGGGCGCCACGTAGATCCTTGAAGGCTTTTTAGTGTGCGGACGGGTCTCCAGAAGCTGTCTCAAAACTCAAAATGGTTCGATGGAAACTTTATTTTTGAGGCCCGATGGGCCGGCAGTGGACCGGAGTTTTGAGACTCATTCGGAGAGCCGTCCACGCATGGATCATGTCAACGGACATCCTGCTGCACATTCAATAAGCAGACAATCTGCCGCAATTGCCGCAACACTAGACATTAGAAAGTGGACACGGATTTTCACGGATTCAGCCGGAATGGCCGACGCGAACGACACGCGTTTTCGTCAGCCGGTCATGAAGGCATTGATGGTCCCAATCAAAAAGGGCCCATAGCAAACCGATGCCAAGACAAAGCACTGAAAAAATATAGCCGCAGCTGCGCGCCAGCATATGGCTGAAGGGAGGACTTTTTCCATCCCGGCCGACGACGTGCAGGTTCAACACCATCATCCCAATAGTCTGATTTGAAACGCCGAGGAAGAGGATCGAGTACAAGAAATAAACCAACAGGAACAATATGCAGGAATGAACGACATTGATCGATTCTCGCACTCGAATCCCCGAGAAAAAATCAGCGGCAATGATCAAGGCGGCCGTGCTCACAAACATAATAAGCAGGTCCACCAGGCCCGAGAGCGTGCGTAACGCGAGTGTCCTCCAGCCTTCATCTTGAACGGGAGGCTGGAAGGAGGAAAGAAGCTCATCGACGCCGTGAGACGGCTCTTCCGGTTGCCGGAATTGACGAGAAAAGACGTCGCCGACCACATCTGAAACCTGCTTCGAATCGACCGGCTCCGAGGCGGCCTCCTCGGCCAACTTCTCCGCCTCGGATAACTCCTTCAATTCCCTTGTAGCCGCAGCTTCGGCTTGACGATCCGGACTCGAAGCCATTCGCCGACGGCCACTGCGGGCCGAAGCGCGATGGCGGAGCATTCGATCGTATCGAAAATCCGGCAATTCCGAGGGTTCGGGTAAAGACTCTTCAGTATCCGCATCGGGAACAACTTCATTCTCTGTTTGGATCGTGGATGCTGCGCGTTTTTTCCTTATGGATTGAAGCCGTTGGGCAAGTTCCTGTCTCCATTGAGGCAGTTCTTCCCGAGCGGGTTCGTCCGGATCGTGCGGGGAATCCATCTTGGCCCCGTCGGGTTCATCCGGACTCTCTTGCGGGGCCGGCTCGGGCTTTGCGTCAGGTCCAGTTAGCTGGTAGCCGCACCACAGGCACATCCCTGTGGCGCTGATCTCATTGCACTGGCACTTGGGGCAACGCATATTATTGAACCGGATTTATGACCGGGTGCATTCCACGCGCGAGTCTTGTTGCATGGATTAACGGAGCGATTATAGCACACTCCGATACAGGCTCTCGTTTCCCAAACAAATTCCCATACACAATTATTTTCTTGCAGGATTCCGCCGGTGCTATTTGGTGGTATAATCTCGCGGCAGCAGAAATCAGCAAACGTCCTGAACCCTGATCGAAAGATATTGGCTTGCAGTCAATCGATTGCATAAGCTTTAGCTAAAGGGAGAAAGATGAACACAAGAAAGGTTTGGGGAATACTGTCACTTGTGATCGGGCTCGTCGTACTTGTATTGTTTGCGGGAGCCGATATCTTGGGAATTGGGGAGAATCCGACCAGCTTTGGTTCCGTGCAAATCGGAGGCTCCATCATCGGCACCGTCTTGATACTCATCGGATTGGTATTGTTTCTGAAAAAAGAATAGCAAGTCTCTCACGATTAGCCTGCTGCAAAAATTTAATATCGGGGATAACCGGACAATGCAGGGGCACCTGATCGGCCCCTTGTGTATTATCCGGTTTATGCCTCATTACATCACATATTTTGACAAATCCTTTGTCCTGCTCAGGAACAGCCGCTCATCCAATCGCGCCGACTGTACAGCTGCGCAGACATAAGCGCCGGCCCAGGCTCCTATGCCTGCCAATAGAATTGCGCCAGTCCCGGCAGTCCGCGCGGGAAGAAACGTCTGGGCGAATTCAATCAATGCCGAAAAACACATGGAGTAAGCGGCCACATGCCATTGCCGCCAGCGTGGAAATGAGAGCCCCAGGAACCCGCCCAAGATCCCGAAGCTGACAAAGATCAAAACTAATTCATAGAAGGAAGCGGGTGTTCGATTCGCGCAGAATTCGTAAAAAGGTATCCACTGGAAGGGACCGCTTTTGTGCCAGCCTGAAACAGAATACGGGCTCAGCCCGGCGATGATCAGGGCAACTGTAAATAACAAAAAGCCGCTGAGCGCGTGCAGAATCGGCGGAATGAAAAGGCTGACAAAAGCGCCCGCCAAAACTGCAAAGATGTTCAGAGCCAAGTCGTCCAGAGAGGGAGGACGAGATTCCGTCAGGAGACGAACACCGTGCAAAGTTACTGGAAGCAGCAGAACGAGCGCCGCGGCTGAAGTAGGCCGCCAGATCGTTCGCTTCCTTCGCCCGGGGACCGCCAGCCTGACCGCGAGAGCTCCTATCAGTGCGAAACCTGCCATGCGCAGCCATTCTTCGCCATACAATGATTGGTGACCCAACGGCTGATCCCGGATCATCAGAAGCCCGGAACGGATATGGAGGACATAGTCGGGGCCAAATTCATAGGGACCGAGCATCGCCACCAGGCACCAGATCGCCAACCACAAATAAATGTTTCGGCGCTCAGACGCGGCGCCCGTGAAGAATTCCAATGCCCGTTTTCCTATCAGGCACGCAGCGGCGGCCCCAAGGAAAGCTCCCAGCCCGTTATTGATTGCGTCAGACACGGTTGAGGCACGAGTAAGAATCGCCAGTTGGGAGAGTTCTGCTGCGAATCCACATACAAGTCCAAGCGCCAACCATCGGAGAACAGGCCAGGATCTATTCTTACGGTAAAGAAACCCGGTAAATCCCAGCGGCATCGTCAAAAGAATATTGGCCAGATCATCCGGAACAATTCGTATGCCGTTGTGGTAGTCCCAGTAGGGAATGAGTTTTATTTCCGACCACGCCTGCAACAGATGCTTCCAGCTGAAATCAAAGCTAAATGGAAATAGATCTGCGTAGACAAAGACCGCGATCGAAAAATAAAACCCGTATTTCGAGAGCAATCGAGCAGCGTCCGTTTGGGATTCGTAATTCTGCATTCGTGGCAATATCTGTTCGGGCAGTCTTTCGTTTCCTTCAAGCGGATTCCGAAAAAATGCGTGGCGGTTCTCCAAAGCCATCTCGAAATCGTTTCAGCCCCGAAGGGGCGCTGAAGAATGGCCGGAGCGACCCCGACCAATTTCCGGCGGTCCTCCAAGCCGAACTTCTTCCTTTTTTCTGAGCTTGAGACGGCCCCTTCCGAGCCGCCCCACACTGCAATTGCAGAGGTGTGAATTCAGGCCTATCTCCGGCCATGAGTCGTCATTCGGTTCACAATGGGGACTGCCCAGAGAAACGGCAGCCGTACTATCGCTGGAGCATCTTCACCCAACCATTTGGGCGAGAGAGGCTGTTTCGATTTTTGGACGCTCAATTCCGAACCCGGCCGTGCGACGACTCGATTGACCGCCTGTTCAAACTCCTTCCAGACCTGCCGGCTCAGGAGGCATACGGCCGAAACCGGGAGATGTTCGGTTGCTGGATGATAGAAGGTCAGGCGCCCGATATCTCTGCCCTTCAGGTCCTGAGATGCTTCGGATGATCGGCTTTGGTAATCCGGGATCCTGAATACGAATTCAATTCGGAAATGGGTGCTTATGATATCCGAAGCTTCGGAATCGTCCGGATGCTCGGACCCGCCGCATGGGCCTTGCTTCGCCGCACCCCAACGGTAAAGTCCATGATTTTGTCCGTCCGGGATGGCCGTCCAATTCTTCAAGTCCACCTCAATTTCATTTTCGGCCAAAACGGGGACCCGCACCTCTGCGCGGGAAAATTCCATTTCGTCAAGAAAGGATGAGAGACTCGCCAGAATGTCGCTCACATTGCGCGCGCAGTGAAATCCGTCGATCATTTTACCGATGACCACGTTCCCAACCAGAAATCTCCGCTGATATCGAAACCCGCGCAGGAAGTATCCGGTGAATTCTTTGAACTCGACACAGTGCAGTTGCTGAATTCCAAGAAAGATGAAGATCCCAAGTATTACGACAACAATCCCGATAATTCTTCCGCTGGGATTTAAAAACAGGAGTGAAAACAATCCAAATAATCCGCAGACGCCATAAAGCACAATGACCGCGTTTCTCGGCTTGAGCCCTCGCTCGATCAGGATGTGGTGAATGTGGCGCCGGTCGCCAAGGAAGATCGGCTTGCCATTCATAAAACGACGGAATACCACCATCCCCGTATCGATGACCGGCAGACCGAGGGCAACAATGGGAACGCCGATTGCAAATGCTGTCGTGCTTTTGTAGGAATATTCGACGGCCAGCAGGGACAGCATGGAGCCGAGCAAAAAGCTGCCGGAGTCTCCAAGGAAAATGGACGCGGGGCTAAAGTTGAATTTCAGGAAACCGATGACGGAGCCTGCCAGTGCGAGCAGCATGAGAGGGGAGAGCAGTTGGCCCTCGTGCAAGGACGGAACCAGCATTGCAGCCGTGGCAAATAGCGCGGCGCCTGAGGCCAGGCCGTCCACTCCGTCAATGAGATTAAATGCGTTTGTAATCCCGACAATCCAGAGTATCGTCACCGGGAGGGAGAAGAGGCCCAACGACAAAACGGTTCCTTCGGAAGACCAACTCCAGAGAATTCTAAAACCCAGGAGCCAGGCGGCGGATGCAACAACGGTCTGAGCTCCAAACTTCGTCCATGGCTTTAGTGGTTTCAAGTCGTCCCAAAGCCCGACCAGTACCATCATTCCGCTCAGCGCGAGCAGTTTGAGAATGCTGCTCAGCTGTGATCGGAAATGCGACGCAACGACTGTTGGGAGCAAATAGAGACAGCCAACCGAGAACAGGATCGAAATGTAGATTGCAACTCCACCGATGCGCGGAATAGGAACTGGATGGAGCTTGCGGGAGGAGTCGGGTTTATCCACCCAGCCTTCCCGCCTCGCCCAAGCCATTACGCGTCCTGTAGAAAGCAAGGAGATGAGGACTGCGAGGGAAAACACGGCAATATAGGTAATCATTTCGACCGCCTACAATCCCTGCGCGACAACTGCATGATTCGGTTCCTGTCAAAATCCTTTGGCCGCGTGAGCCGGAGCTCAAAAAGCGGCCGATCTCCAGCCTTTGCCGAAAACCTGCTTAGGACATTCTGTTTCCTAACGCGCTCAAGCCCAGGGGCGAGTTTCAAATGGTTGCGCTCCGAACTTTGCCGCTATGAGTTGATCTGTGCGATTCTTCTCCAGCTCGCGTGCGATCCAGGTGTAAGTCCGTCGCATGCCTTCTTCCAGAGAAATGCTCGGTTCCCAGCCGAGTACCATCCGGCATCGGGAATTGTCGCTATTTCTTCCTCTGACTCCCACCGGCTGGTCCAAACTGTGGATCTTGCTTATCTGCTTGCCTGCAATTCCAGCCACCAGGTCTACCAGCTCATTAATGGAAATCATTTCATCTCTGCCGAGGTTCAGCGGCTGCCGGTAATCGCTCCGCATCAACCGCTGGATGCCTTCAACGCAGTCGTCGATAAAGCAATAGGATCGGGTTTGCCGGCCATCCCCCCAAACCTCAATCGCATCCCCGTTCTGAGCAAGCGCAATTTTCCGGCAGATCGCGGCCGGCGACTTTTCCCTCCCCCCGTCATAGGTTCCAAGCGGGCCATATATGTTGTGGAAACGGGCAACCCGCGTTTCCAGCCCGAAATCTTCCATGTAATGGCGACAGATTCTCTCCATGTAAAGCTTTTCCCATCCGTAGCCGTCTTCTGCATCCGCCGGATAAGCTTCCTCTTCCCTCAACGGCGCGATATCGGTTGCAGCCTGGCGGTAACCTGGATAAATGCAAGCGCTCGAGGAATATAAATATCTTTTTACCAGGTTGATTCTGGCGGCCTCTATTGTCTGCAAATTGATCAGCGTGTTGTCTCGGACGATGATTGCTTTATTGTTCTCAATAAAGCCGATCCCGCCCATATTCGCGGCGAGCCCATAGACCTCATCAATTCCGCTTGTCGCCTCGAGACAATTTTCCCAGGCACGCAGATCCAACAGCTTGAATTCATTCGCTGCCGTGGGTTCGAATTCGGGTTTCTTGATATCGACACCGCGAACCCAATAGCCTTTAGCCACTAAATCCTTCGTCAAATGGTGGCCGATAAAGCCACCCGCGCCGGTCACTAGCACTCGCATCGGAATATCCATTCGGTATCTGAATCGCATTCACTGCCGACTGTCAGCTGACGGTTCAAATTGGCTAGTCCACTAGCGCAAACCCTAGCTGACTCTAATCTTACTTATCGGACAGGGCTGCGTTCCCCATAACAATATGTATTAGGAATATTTAGGGGGTATAAGCCGGAATCGGCAGCGGCGTTTTCTTGTTCCTCCTCTGCCGATACCGAGACCGAAATAAAAAAAGCCATGAATGCCAATCCGGAATTCATGGCTTACCCAAGGCAGAGAGAACCAAGCTTTTCTATTTCACAATTGCGGAAATCCGATTCGCATATTTCCAGGTAATTTCAGATTTTGAACCTGTATTGGGAGGGCATTCCAGCGCTTCCATCATTCGGGGGAGAAGGGCAGAAGCGGAATATCGACTCCCGCATTTCCGGAAAGCCTGACTCGCGCCGGATCCGGCCTTTTTTTGGGCTTCCAGAATCATATCTGATGTTTTTCCTATTTCTCCGTGTCTCGCAAAATAAGCATTTCCGCTATCGCCCAGCTTTCTGACGATGTCTGCAATGTGACTTGCCTCAGGGCCGATGTATAGGAAAGGACATCCAATTGAAAGGATATTGTATATCTTGCAGGGATGAACGATTCCGGTAAAGCCATTGCCCATGACCGCCACATGCAGATCGGCAGAGGATAATGCCTCGGCCAGCCTGTCCAGGGGCTGATAGGGGAGAAAATTGACGTTCTTCAATGCATTTTGCTCTGCGAAGGCTTTTGCATTTCCGAACTCGCTTCCTCCGCCAACAAAAAGAAATCGAATCTCAGGATAGTGTGCCAGTTGAAGAGCTGATTGTAGAAGGGTATGGAGCGGGTGGCAGGGGCTGTGGTTTCCCGAATACATAACCACGAATTTATCGGCCAACCCGTGAGCGGCGCGAAAGGACTTCCGGCCTGCCGGACTGTAGACCACGTGCCGATCGTGGGCCCAGGGCGGAATGATGACAATTTTATTCTCCGCTGCTCCTTTGGCAATCAGGCGCTGTTTCATGAACCGGTCCATTACGATCAGCCTTCTTGCCTTCCGAATTCCATACATCTGCAGGAACGACAAGATTTTCGCCGTATGCGAATTCTTTCGCAGCCACCCGGCGGCAATCGCTTCGTCCGGATTCAGATCCAGGATCCAAAAATAGAATCGTTCCCGCTTTAGGCACGCTACGAGCGCCGCGAGAAATGAGATCAGCGGCGGAGAGGTCATCGCCACAACCGCATCAAACCTGGAAAACATGAGCATTCGGGCAAGGCAGCAGATCATGAAAGACCCAAAATCAATGACGCGCGATAAGATCGACTTCTTCCCCAGGCCGGTTGACGGGATTCGAAAAACTGTAATTCCTTTCCAGATCTCTTTTTTGGGGAAGCGCAGGCTGGGGTCGTCATAGCCTCGCCTTCCGGTCAGAACTGTGACTTCGTGCCCGGAGGAAGCCAACTCGAGTGCCAGATCTGTCAGATGCTGAGCCGAACTCACCACATCAGGATAGAAACACTGATTGATCAGCAGAATTTTCATTCCAGGGTTCCCCGTTCCCCGTTTTCCGTTCGCCGTTCCGTGTAACGCTTCCATCGTGCATTCAACGGGGAACGGTTTATTTTCAATTCATAGAGCTTGGCCCGGACTTGAGAAAAATGGCGGGCGCGCAACTGGCTTGCAATCAGGCCGGCGCGACCCTCCAGAAACCCAAGCCGGACCAGATAGTGATAGGCGAACCATAGCGGCGCCTCACAGGGGAGATGCAGCATGAATTGTTTCAACCGCCGGCGCCTTTCCTGCGTATTTCCGAAAAATCGCGGCTTAACGGATTCGGCCCCCCAGCTCCCGCTTTTCAGATAATTCCAGCGCTGCTCCGCTTCCCACGTTGAGTAGAAATTATGTCTGGCAAGGTATGCTTCGAGCCCCTTGAAGTCCTGGTGGATCAGGCTTGTCTTCAATCTGCCTATCGAGCCGTTTACCAGCAGGCGCTCATGAATTTCCATGTCCAGGGAAGGGGAACGCTCCTCAAACAGCGTTTCAAAACTTGCCCGGCCCTTTCGAAACAGCAGAACGGCGGAATGAGAAAAGCCTCCAAACCGGAACCGGCGCCCCAGAAAGTGAAACCCTTTTGTGATTAAAAATGCATCGGCGGCATCTTTGCGGCTGATCGTATCCGAGATCTCCTGCCACAATTTCTCCGAAACCACTTCGTCCGCATCCACAAGGAAGATCCACTCAGTGTTGATTGGGATGTGGTCGAGCGCCCACTGACGCTTTTTCGGATAAATACCGCGATACAAAAATTGATGGACTTCAGCACCCCATTCCTCGCTGATCCGGGCAGTTTGATCTTGGCTCTGGGAATCGATCACGAGGATACGTTCCGCAGGCGAGAGGGATGCAAGGCACCGCGCAATATTGGCCTCCTCATTCTTCGCCGCTACCAAAACTGTGATCGGCTGTTTCGAGGTCATCAGAATAAAAGGCAGGAATGGTGACGTTCCGTGATCACCGAGTCAAAAGCCTCATAGATTTTGGCCCCCTCCGAATTGTCAAAACAATTTCTGGCCAGGGACTGTGCGGCGGGATCGGGAATTCCGACCGCCTCACTTCGCCGCAGCGCACGGATCAACCCATCAGCAATCGGCTCGACCTTGGATTGAACGCGAAACACCGCTTCACAGGCCGGCCAGTCTGCAGCCACTCCCACCTCTTCACTGGCGACAACCGGAATTCCGGAAGCCAGCGCTTCGGCCGCGGTATGTCCAAAGTTCTCTTTCTGCGATACCAGGGCGAATACATTCGCCCGGGCGTAAGCCGATTTTAAGTCGTCTCCCTGCAGCATACCGGTGAAGAGGATGCGATTCCCGATCCCAAGCCGGCGCGCCTGCTTCTCCAGGACCGACCGATAACCTTCGTTGTCAGGTCCCACCAACATCATCATGGCTCCGGGGCGTTCAAGGCGCACTTTTGCCAATGCTTTCAAAAGCAGATCGAGGTTTTTGACCCAATTAATCCTTCCCACGAAGAGGATGACTTCACGCCCTTGAATTTGCGGAAAGCGCTCGTCCATCACAGAAGGGCTCAGCAGCGATCCCCAATGGGAGAGATCGACCACATGAGGAATGATAACCGATCGATTCAGTTTCCAAGCGCCCCTGGCCCGCTTTTCCTCCATCTGCGTCGTAAAGTGGACCAATGCGGCGCCTTCAACATTGGCGCGCTCCCATAGCAAACGCCAGGCGAACTTTTTCCATCGATTCCGGCGGATCACCACCGGATCCAGCATTCCGAGAGGGCTCAGACAGTACAGGGAACCGGATCTTCTCAAGGCAGAGAGGGAAAAAGTCGCGACCGGGTTCCAGAGGCTGAAGTTGTGGACGATATTAAATTCCCGGCTGTGATCGAACACGGATTTCACCAAAGCCGGTGAATACGGCAGATTAGGGAACAGTGGGCTCTGCTGCGCGGGAAAAGTCACGATCTCCAATCCGGTTTCCTTTTCCAGGCGAACTTGCGCCTCCCTGTCGCTCCCGCAGAGAGGCCACGTAGTCGTGTAGAGGACAACCCGGTGTCCAAATGAGGCCAGGGCTCGCCCGATCCCCAGCACTGACCCGGTCGGTCCTCCGGTTTCCTTTGCCAGCGAAGGGATGATCTGAAGGATGCGCAGCGAATGCATTTTGGGTGGTTAGTGGTTAGCGATGGTTAGCGATCAGCGGTTAGCAGTTAGTGGTTAGCAGTTAGAGGAAAAGTGGCTTTTCAGATTTTTTGCAATCTTGTGATTAATTGTTACCTCTACCCAACCTGGGACCAATAGCCTGGCTAACCACTAATAACTAACGACTGTTTTTACCGCCTCGACATAAAGCGATTTGTCCAGCAGCGAGGGATCGGATTCAAAACGGAGTTGTTGCGGAGTGAAGCAGCGGCTGACGAACGGTTCTCTTCGCTCCACGGTCGCAAAACCTGCCTCGTTCAGCAATTCCTCCAGGAAACTCAAATCAAACATCGACAGATGCTGGTTTGCGCACAACAGGAAATTGTTAAATCTACCCCCGATTGATGAGAATTTGTCCGGCCATTCCGGCAACCCGGCTGCATTGTCCGTTGTAAAGGCATTGACGGCATATTCAAGCGACGGGACTACAAGCCGCAAAGTCCCGCCGGGTTTTATTGCCCGGTGAAACTCAATCAACAGCCTGCGGACTGTCTTGATCCTGAAGTGCTCCATTACGTGGGATACATAAATGCCGCGGATGCTGTTTGTGAAAAACGGCAATCCAAGCGTCACGTCGAGCCAGAGATCTTTCGTCTGAAAGATGTTTCCATCCACGTTGACCATACCTTCAATATACTTAGGACCACAGCCGATGTTCACCAGTGCATTTTCAAATCGATTCCGCCCGAACAATCGATTCCACCAATAGGGTGCCAACGAGAGTTTCCCGAATGAAGCATAATAAAGGTCTTTTGTGATCTGGTTTTTCATACTGCTTTTTCAGGCGAGAAGAAAGTACCGCAGGTAGCGGACGGGCCAGTTCCCTTCCAGGTGGTGCCTCGGCAAAGCAAAAAGGTTGGCCGAGCGGTCGACGCTTCCTCGCGTCAGTGTCAAACCGTAGGTGAATCCCGCTTCGCGAAGCCATTCGGCCGCATTTCCCAACGGGCTTGAGAATCTGCCGTAGGGATAACAAAAGCCAACCGGCGCAGCGCCGGTCCATTCGGCAATCATCGATCGTGACGATGCAAGTTCTTTTCGAGCTGATTCCGGCGACATTGCCTGGAGGCTCGTGTGATAAAGCCCGTGACTTCCGATCTCATGACCCAGCCGGGCAAGGTGTCTCAGGTCCTCCGGGCACATCGGTTCCAATGGGTAGTTGTAGCAGAAAGCCCGCCTGCTGAATTCTCGGGCTTTGCCATTCCGAGCCAATCCGGAATGCACGAATCCGGATGGGACAAAGAATGCAGCTTTGATCCCGTGTTTTTCCAGTATCTCCAGACAGTCCTCCGTCACCAGCCGGAATCCGTCGTCGAAGGTGATGGCGAGTCGGAATTCATCCTGATTGGTTGATGCGGCGGCGCTCGTGAGGTCGGAAATTGAACATAGCCGGAAGTGGTCGCCAAAAAACCGGATATGATCTTCGAAGTTGCGCTTGTCTTCTTTCAGAACGAGGTGATATCCGACAATCAGATGCCCTTCTGGCTTTTTGGGCCGTCGCGCAACCAGACTCGTCCGGATGACGGCGTCCTTTCCCAGCCGGTATATCCGTAGCTTTGCACTTTCAAAGCGCCCTGCGGGATTCATGAGAAGACGCCAGGTTGTTTGTTCAGGTTGCAGGGGCAAAGGTTCATCGTATGCCTTGCCAAAAGTGCCGGCGCCAAGCCGGCGGAGAAAAACGACCAGAGTTGCGGCGCCGGAATCCGGCTTGTAGTCCTCGACAGACTTTCGCGCCGCCTTGCTCATGCGGGAGCATGAAGCGGCGTTTTGAATAAACCAGCGCATTTTCTCGGCTAAAGCATCCGGATTGCCGGCAGGTACAATAAATCCGTTTTCCCCGCCCCTGATGAATTCCTGTGCGGAGATCACCTGATCCGAGGAAACCACGGGAAGTCCCGCGGCCAACGCTTCCGGAACAACCATGCCCCAACCATCCCAGCGGGACGGGAAAATAAATACGTGGCTGTTGGAAAAAACTCTTGCCCGGTTCCGATAAGGAACCGCTCCTAAAAATCGCACGCGGCCGTCACGAATATGCCGGGCAAACCCGCTCTCCAGTTTTGATCGTAAGGGGCCATCCCCGACTAACGTCAGACGCCAGCCGGTTTCTGGGAGCTTTTCACATGCTCTCAGCAGGCCGTCCAAGCCTTTTCTTTGAACCATCTGGCAGGACGTCAGAAATTGCAGATCCTGTCCATTGTCGGGCGCGGGCAGGCCGGGCAGAACGGAAAAGTCCGACAAATCGATGAAGTAGGGGACGGATAGGCAGGGGCAATTCTTCCGGATTCGCAGCCGGTACATTTCAGCGGCCGCTTTTCCGGTCCCCACGACCCCGTCCGCTCGATCGAGAACAAATCGTATCGGCGCTTCCTTCAAAAAGGAAAACACCTTGGAGCGGGGCCTGACCGGCTCATTCATATATGCCCAGGTCTTCCCGCACGAACGGAGCCACCAGGCTGCAATTAATGTGGTGAGAGAAGTATAAATTGTGTTTACTACCCACACGTCGACACGCAGTCGATCCAATGCGCGGAATATCCCCGGATTGAACCGGATGCCGAACGGGCCAGTGAAACCATCCAGGAAATGATGCGCGACATTTCCGGCGGGCGATCCCCAGTTCCGCTCCGGTGCGCTCTTCCCGCAATACAGGACCTCGAGTGTGCAGTCGGGCCGGGCGGCAAGCGCCTCGAGAAGAGCAGTCATATGCGGGCTCGGATGATCCATCAGCAGGCCGATACGCAAGGGCATCCGGCCACAGTTGTCCTGGGATTCGGGAAAAGAATGGATTTGGGTGCTAATGTCTTTTTCAGGACCGAGCATGAACAGTTTTGTCTACTGCTTCCGCGCCACGACCAAGCAGAAAGACCCGCGGGAATTTTTCCTTCCACAGGCAAGAGAGGCCAGCAGCAATGGAGGGAATACGATTGCGGTCAAAAGCCGGGATGGAACACAGCAAGAAAAAATCCGACGAAGAAAACTGCTGCCTCTGCCAAAAACTCGGGTAATCGATACCGGCTCCAGTCCTGCGCCCCTGATGTAAGCTTCGAGATTTTCAGTGTCGAATAAAACCGGGTCACAATTACGTTTATAAGGAACATGGCCGATCAGGTATCCCCCCGGCTTCAACACGCGCTGAATCTCCTGGAAACCTGCTTTAGCATCGGGCAGATACTGAAGGACTTCGACGGCCAATACAACATCGGCGCTTCCGGGCTCGAATTTTTTTCTTTCGCCAAGGTTTGAACCGCAAACAAAGTCGAGTGATTCGCGTCGGAGCTTCCGGTTAATCTCCGTGCAGTCATCAATTCGACTTCGATCGATATCCACTCCCCGGACATGCACCCCCAGGGGCCGCGAAAAGTAAAATGAGTAGGCGCCGGTTCCACTTCCAAAATCAATCATCGTCTTCCAGGGTATGTTTCGAAGCGCATGAATAATCAACCGCGCCCGCACTCGGGAGGGCAGGTCGACTATTCCAAAAAACCGGATATAGAGCCGCTCGAGGAAACTCCACCGCAAAGATTCCGAATACTCCGATCCGAAGGGATAGTGATCGAACTGCTTTTTCAGCAACATGGGGGGTTCTCCTCGTTGGCGTTCAGCGCCGGGTTATTCCAGGCAGTCCTATCAGGCTCCGATTTCATGGCGAAGAACTGCCGCAGAGCCCGCGCATAACCAGAATGTCACCGATATCAGATTGCCGGCAGAAAAAATGGTGTTGTCGAATTGAGTAAGAATAAGCAGGCAGACTGGAAGAAGGTACATTGCGACATGCGCGTGATGCAAGTCCATATCAGTCCCCTCGTCCTCCTGCTCACGCCTGAAGTTTTGCAGGAGCGATCTCTGCAGCCGGTTGGGACATTGTTTTAAAACGAGCCATATCGATAGCAGGTAGGAAATGAGGCCGAGAATGCCGCCTCCTTCCAGCATAAACAAAACATCATTTACCTCATCGCGTTGGGCAGCTCCGAGAGAAGTCAGCTGAACCGACCATTGTCTGGATATATTGCTGTCGGCGCCGAATCCCCAACCGACGAGTGGTCTAGCCCTGAATCCTTCATACGTTGCAGTCCAGACAGGGATCCGGGACTGCATCGCACCGGAAACACTGCCGTTTGGATCTGCTTTCTGGGCAAAATGGAAAATCTGTTTCGGCACTTCCGGAAAAGATACCATTGTGATGCTCCCGGCGAGGATGCAGGCCAGAACCGACCCATTCATACTCTTTCGGTAGTAGTAGCAGAGAAAAACAACTCCGGCAATCAGCGCGATCATTGCGCTTCGCGCCCCGCTTTTCCATACGGTCATCATGGCAATTACGGTGAGCGCTCCCGCAATATAGCGGGCCCGGGGAACCTTTTCCGTGATGTAATTCTGCAGGAAAAAAAATGCAGTGATGAATGCAATGGCTCCCATGGCATTAGAATTTCCCATGGCGCCTTGGTATAAATCGCCTGTATCGTAATGTGTCTGTAATGAGGGCACAACCCACGAAATGACTACCAGGAAGGCCATCATGTATTTAAAAATCGCCATCGCTTGCTGAATTTGCTTCAGCGTAACGAGCTGCGGCAAAGAAATCATGAACACAATAATCATGATTGCATGAGAGGCCCAGCGCATCCCGCTGAACATCCAGTTCTCCGCATAGATCACCGTGCCAAAGGTGAGAAGGAGATAAATAGTCAGGATTTGCCCGTTTCCAGGCCGTATTCTGAACTGGCCGCGGTTTTTAACCAGAATGATGTCCGCAGTACTCGATGCCACCAACATAGCAAGCATCGCCCACCGGACACTCATGAACGGTCCGCCGTAAACAGTCTGGGTCAGCGCCAGCGATACCAGATAACCGAGGAATGAAAGCCGGGTTGCCAGAGAAAAAACGGGAGTTTCGGCTAAGGAAGATGGCCGAACTTTTTCGGACTGGAACCAAGTCCAATTTTTATTCGCAAACGCGCCGGATCTGCTCATTGTCATATCTCGATGCCGCATTTCTCCGATGGCTTCGGAAGTTCCAGACTATTGGGCAAGCCGGTTCCGAAGAGCATTGTGCGATACGATTTTCTCAATGCTTGAATAAATCTCTGATGCTTTGTGCGAAGGGAATCATTTTCGGCTCTCAGCAATCGAAGGCATGCAAGAACCAAAGACGACAGGGCATATAACATTGCCGAGCCTCTGCGACCTGCCTTTAAAAACCAAAGGACAGTGTTGCGCTTTATCAGAAGGTTTTTGAATGAAAAATGCTCGTATCCTTCAAGCTCTTCGTAATGGATAATGCCGGGAACCGGGATGAAAACACTGCTCCATCCATGTTTGCGCGCGCGCCAGCTCCAGTCCGCGTCCTCGATATACCCGCCATACTGCTCATCCATGAGGCCGAACTCGCGAAGCGCCTTGCTTCGACAGAGCACGCACACGCCGTTTAAATACCCAACCTTCCCTTCCACTAACCGACGGTCAAAGAGATGTGGGAGAAGCCTCCAAGGGATCCAGTTGAAAATGTAGCGAGCCAAGGAAGGAAACGGGAATTGCGTCATTTGGACTGTGTTTCTATTCCGAAGATAGACCACTGGCCCCAGAAATGCCGCCTTCGGCCATCGCACGGAAGCCTTCAGCAGCTCATCGATGAATGCGGGACTCACAACCTCTGTATCGGCATTCACGATAAGCACGAATTCATAATTCCTGTCCAGAGCGGCCCGAATCCCGGCATTGTAGCCTGCGCAAAAGAGCCGGTTCTGGCTGAGGGTGATCGAGGTAATCTTTGGAAAACTCTCGGATATGAGGTTTCCAAGTGATGCGGATGAACCGTTGTTCACAAATATCAGATCCTCTTCCCGATCTACAATTGACTGAAACCCTCGCAGGCAGGCATCCAGCGTCGGATAGGGCCGATGCGCACTTACGATTACGGCTGTTCGGTTTAGGAGGGTCATAAGCGCTATTCGGATTGAGGCTTCATCTCGCTTCGAAGGTAGTTGATGCGCTCAGGAATAGGAGAAAAGAATATGCCTGGGAGCGCCCACAAACCGCAGAAGATATCGAAAGCCGCATAGACCGCCGCCCGGATCGCATCCAGCGGGCTCCTCCCAACCCAGCCCAATGCTTTAAACAACTGTCCGAGCGGAAGAGTGACCACGGCAGCCCAGGCCACGCGCAGTCTGGCAAGGCGCCCAACCCTGCGCTCCGGAAATGCCAGGAATCCATATCGTTTGGCAAGGATCACCAGATACTTCCAATGCAGGCGCGAGCGCCAGTGCATCCCGAGGCTAACCTTCCGGCGAGGATGATAGGCTTTTGCCTCCGGGACAAACCCGATCGGGCCCAATGGAAGAATTCTTGCCGCCAACTCGACATCTTCGCACGCGGGAAGAGGAAATGTTTCATCCAGTCCTCCAGCGGAGACGAGAACTTCCCGCCGGTAGGCAATCGCCGCCGTGTGAAACCGGCCTCCCGTTACGGCCGCTGGTGCGTCCCATAGAGGATTCATTTCGCCCTGAACGGGCAGCAGGCTGGCTTCCGCCCCAGCCCAATCCGGATGTTCACTCAATGCGTTAACAAGAGAGCGGATCAGCCCTGGGTCGGCGACAACATCGCTGTCAATAAAAAGAACAATCGGCGAAACACTTGAGCGAATGCCGAGATTTCGCGCAGCAGCGGGTCCCCGGCAGTCCTGTCGCACAATCCTGATTCCCGGAGATCTTTGCCGAAGCCTGCCGATCGTGTCCGACAGCTCGCCGGTGCTGCCATCGTCGCATACGATCACGTCATAGTGCTCTGGAGGAAAATCCTGGCTGGCGAGCGACTCAAGACACCGCATCAAAAGATCGGCTCGATTGCGCACGGGAACGACTGCACTGACGACAATTTCCTTATTTTGCAAGCGCGGGCTCGCGAAAAGGTGAAGACAGAATAACAGGCCGCATTCCTTCAAATTCCCTGTCCAGGGTTGCGGGGCGTATATATCGGCGGCCATTCACCCATTTCTTGTGCCATCCGTGGAGGCACATCCATACCGCTGAAAAAGCGTGCATTTCGAGAAGAGCGGAACCTGGAGAATGCTTCAGGGCCGATTTCATGCCCACTGCAAGCAGATGCGCCGAAGCCAGGAGGTTGCGGGAAAAACTCCGATTCGGGTCGGTCAAAGCATAGATATGCAAATTCCTGGTTTGGAGCCAATTCCTCAGCTTCCGGCTGGGTTCCCCGGAAAATGAACCCCCTCCGTAATGTCGGGCCCATGCCCTGGGAACCAGGACGACTCTTTTCCCGGAATAGCGTACACGCCGGCAGAACTCGGCTTCTTCCCAGAAAGCAAAAAAGCACGGGTCCAAGGGTCCTGATTTCTCGACTGTGTCGCGGCTAACCATGAGAAATGACCCTTCCACCCAATCCACATCCACCGGGGTGGAGGATCGCGTTTTCATCGCCGGTATCAAGGCGGGATTTTTCCCCTTCATATAGTAATTGGGCTCATCGTTATCCCAGCAGAGAAAAGCAGGGCCTGCAACGCCTATCGCGGGATCGGATTGGACCGCCTTCGCCAATTCCAGCAGACATCCGGGTTCGAGCAGGATGTCGTTGTTCGCCCAGATCACCCACTCACATCCACGGGCAAAGGCGTGCGGCATGGCAAGATTGTATGCCATACAATAACCGAGGTTCATGGGCATGCGAATGACGGTAACGTCGGGATGATCACGGAGGGTAGACTCGACGCTGCCGTCCGTGCTGCAATTATCAACCAGGTAAATGTGGACGCTTCCATATCCGTTCTGGCGAATCGAATGGAACAGGGGGGGGAGCCATTGCCTCCCGTTATGATTTAAAATGAGCACGCCGATCGGGCGCTCGGAATTCTGCATGGGTGAACTCAAAACGGAAACGCCGTTTTCACGGCGGCGAAGCTGGAAGATTCAGACTGATAAAGTCGGTGGCTTATCGCGTCCCAAGAAGAAACAGGGCTCCAAGAAGACTGCTCACTCCGCTGAGGAAGTTTTTGCCCAGAGTTTTGCTCGAGGATCCGGGCACCAGAACGATATCGTTTTCGCAGAGATCAACATCCTTCGTGTTTCCCTTCAGCACTGAATAAGCATTCACCTTGATCTGTTCCGGCAACACCCCACTGTCTTTTTGGCGGATGATCACCACCTTATGCCCCGATGCTGTTCTCAGCATGCCGCCGGCATTTGCCAAGGCTAGCGAGAGATTCATGTGCTTGCTGGCGTCGATCGCGAAAGCGCCGGGTTTCGGGATGTCGCCCAGAACATAGTAGGTTTTTTCCTGGCGCTCCGGCACCTCGACAACGTCGCCCGGATACAACAGCACCCGATCTGCGGTTTGTTCTTTTGCCAAAAGCGCCGTCAGGCTGATTTCCAACGGAGCAGGAGCAGGGTTTTGGATTAACGCATTCTCCGAGGTCAATTTAGACTCGGGCGTCTCCGACGCTTGCTGCTGCGGATTGCGATAGATTTTAATGGTGGAGTTGGCCTTTTCCGTGAGTCCACCGGCAATGACCAGTGAATCCAGAATATCCATGGATTGGGTCAAGGGAAATTTTCCCGTCTGCTTCACCGCCCCGACAACGTAATAATACTGGCTCCGGTACTCCTTTATTCCGATCGTCACCTGAGGGTCTTCCAGTAATGAAACCGAAAACAACTGGGCGAGTCTGGTCTCGGCCTCCCTTAGCTTAAGACCCAGAAGCTCAACCTGCCCCACATAGGGGACAAATATATTCCCTTGCCCATCCAGCGTGAACTCCTTCTTTTCCAATCCGGGAATGCCAACCACCGTAAGATCAATGACGTCGCCCGGGCCTAGAAGGTAATCCGTGATGGTCTTGGGAATCCTGACCATAAATTTCATGCGCTCGTTGAGAGTTTGTGAAGAACTTTGTTGATCTTGTTTGGTCTGGGCTTGTTTCAACAGAATGTCCGCAGGAGTTGAACCCGTAGGCGTGCTGATGATGTCCTGCTGCGCCGGAAGAGAGCTGGCGCAGAGGATTAATATATATACCAGGTATCCTATTCTGCTTTTCATGACGGGTGTCTGTGCCTTCCATGGAGATGAGTGTTGACTGTGCCTTCCTTGACAGTCTCGATATCGTAATCGTAGAAATACCTCGAGTAGTAATAGGGCTCGCAGGTGTGCAGATCCACGTTGTTCAGCATCGTCCCGATAATCCTGGCATGCGCATAGGTCAGGAGATTCTTGGAGCGCATGATCGCTTCCTTGGTGGTATCTCCTCCGCGGATCACAAGGATGACCCCATCGACCATATTGGCCAGGATGGAGCCGTCGGTCACGGCAAGAAGAGGCGGAGTGTCTACCAGGACGTGATCGAAACGTTGCGATACGGCCGCCAGGCATTTCTTCATCATGCCCGACCCGACCAACTCAGAGGGATTTGGAGGGATTTTTCCAGCGGGTAGAACATATAAGTTCGGGATTGCTGTGGCTTCGATCAGATGAGTCAAAGGCTTTGACCCGTCGGAAAGAAACGTGCTCATCCCTTCCCTGTTACTCAATCCCAGGATCCGGTGAATTTTCGGGTTGCGCAGGTCGCAGTCGATCAAAAGGACTTTCTTATTTGCCTGTGCCAGCGTGATCGCCAGATTGACACAGGTGCTTGTCTTACCCTCTCCGCGTTTGCTGGAGGTCACGACGATCGATTTTTGCCTGTTGTGCCCATTGGAGGACAAAAGAATGGAGGTTCTCAGATGACGGTATGCCTCGGAGATCAGTGATTTTGTATTGCTCAGAGTGATCATCTCGATATTCTGGGAATCACCCCCGCCGTTGAGACCGGCCCTCATCGGCTTGCCGTCCCGTGTCTTCAAAAACAGCATCAGCGGCTTTCGATTGCCCATGTGATCAAAACTGTGGGTGGACGGGATTAATCCAAGGAATGGGAGCTGGACAAAGCGATCCACATCTTCCGGGGTCTTCAGACTTCTGTCGAAATAGGAGCCTACATACTCGAAAAGAAATGCCAGAGCAATGCCAAACACAAACCCGCTCAGCAGGGCTTTGGTCAAGTTTCCTCTCTTGTCGGGAAAAATCGGCGCCCCGGGCAGGATGGCAGCATCGACCACGTGAATATTGTTGGATTTCAATCCTGCCGTTATTCCGGCCTCCTTCATGCGCTGCAGCATGCCGTCGTAGATCTGCTTGTTGCTGTCGACCTCCTGTTTAAGAATGTTGTACCGAACGGAGTACTGGTTGAGGTCGTCGGCCTCCAGCTTCTGCTTTTGGACCGCATCCAACAGCAGTTTCTCCCGCTGCACCGCGGTTTGGTAGACGGCGGCAAAATCCTTCAAACCGTCTTCACGCAATTTTGCAAGCTGCATTTGGGCCGTTGCCAACTGCTGCTGTACTTCCCGCACCTCCCACCAATCCGGTTTGTAAACGGCGCGCAGCTTCGAATATTGCTGCTGCAGATTGGCGACTGTGTTTTCCAGCACCTTGACGTCGCTGGTAACAAGGCTGTCGGGAATCTGGCCGTCTCTGATACTTTTATAGATAGATTCTTTTTGAATTCGCTCGGCTTGCGCCTGGGTCAGGGCGTAGTTCAGGTCCGACAGCTTCTGCATGATGATGTTTTCCCGGGCGCCCAGGTTGTAGATGTTGTGCACTTGGCCGAACTTCACCATTTCCTCTTCCGACTTTTGCACTTGCGCCTTGATATCGACCAGTTGCTGCTCCAGGAATTCCGAGGCCATGATGCTCGCCTTGTACTTGGTCTCGAAGTTCATCTGGATGTATTCAGCGGCAAGCGTGTTGACAATATCTGCGGCCAGGGAAGGTTCGGTTGAATCGAAGCTGACCACGACCACCGAGCTGTCTTTGATGGGCGTTACGGTAATCGAGGAAGCCAAATCCTCGGCAAGCGCGGAATAGTTTTGAGGATATTTCGGCTTTTCCTGCAAGGCAGCGGGCTTTTCATCCCGGACGTGCCAGTCAAATTTTGCCTTCACGCGTTGCAGCAGACGGCTGATTGCATCGGGATTGACCTTCCGTGTAAACCGCGGATCTTGTTCCAAATTCATTTTGTGGATGACGCGGGTCGCCAGCGTGCGGCTTGTCAGCGCTTCAAACTGCGTTTTCAGATACTCTTCCGTCGACACATAAGTAAAAGTGGAATTGTCCTTGAATGGAAGAATGTTGGTTTGTTCATTGTCGATCTGCAGCTTCAGGGATGCCTCGTAGATGGGCGTCTGCCGCCATGTCATGTAGGCAGTGGCGGAAACGAATGCAAAAAGGACAACCACAACGATCCACCAGCGTCTGATCAGCACTTTCCAATAATCCAGCAGGTGGATCTGGAAGTTATATTCGGGCTGGTGCAGCAGACGCTGAGCATCGAGCGAAAGTGGATAATTCAATTCCACCGCGTTTTTCGGGTCGATGATTCGCTCAAGTTTGTCGTTCATCATATCAACTGGCAGCGCCCAATGGATGCCATGAAGCTAAAGGACATTTGATCCGTTATAATGCGCTTCCCTTCGGAAACATAACGCTCTGCCGGGGCAAACGCAGACATGCAATTACAAAACCAAAACATTTCCCAATTTATTTATCGGATTAAAAGATCATTAGGTTTATGATTTCTTTCTTAGAACCATCTTATTTGAGCCTGCTTATGGTCTTCAGGCAGCTTCATCTTGGTGCATGAGCCGGAATTGCCGGGTTCGAGCCTGGTGGGAATCACCCGACACTGCCATACGTCTGGCGATCGCAGCAGCCGGATTGCGCTGCCCGGCCGTCACGGCATCCAGCGCTCGCGCGTAGCTCTCCCCGTTTCCCTGTTCCACCCACTGAATTGCGGAGCCATATCGCAACAGGGCAGGTATCCGGGTGCTCAAGACCGGCGCTCCCATTGCCAGGCATTCAATTCCTTTCAGGGGACTGCTTGCCGTGGTGAATGAATTCAGTCGATAGGGGACGGCACATGCGTCGCAATTTGAAATGAAAGCCGGCATTTGCTCCAACGGAACGGGAGCTTTCCACACAAGTTGTTGCCGGCCTGCAATCTCCGAATTGAATGACTCAATTTTCTCCGGCAGACCCGGATCGGCGGGTCCCACAAACAACCAAGTCCATTCTGGACGAAGTCGCGCCGCGGCAAAAATCCCATCCCAGTCAATCCGTTCTGATATATGGCCTGCGACAAGAATTCTGAGTCCTGAGAGATTTGTGAGCACGGCCGGAGCGTCCCACTTTTTGTCTGCAGCAAATAATCGTTCGTTATAGCCGTTGGCCAGCACATGGATGGGAATGTTCCGTCCGGGAGGCATTCTTTCCTTTAATCGCTCGGCCAGAAATTCGCTGACACAAATTGCCGAATCCACTTTTGCGAGGAGCCGCCTTTCGGCTTCCAGCTCTCCAGATATCGGTTCTCCCCAGACCGTAAGGGTGCGGTCGTCGACCGCAAGATAAATGCTCCGGTGTTCTCTCAGTTTCCCGGCCAGATGATACTGGGAGGGTGAATCGTAGCACGCGATCCGCTTCCCGCATGCGGGGGTGAGACGGTCCAACTCACGCTGAATCAGGAGGCGGTTCAGGCGCCGCACTGCCGCTGAAAAACTCGGAATCCCTTCCGGGAAATGGAGCGGGTGATAATGCCAGCCGGCTGCGGTTTGAAGTATCCGGGATACCCGTTTTTCAAAGCCCGGAATTCTTAAGGTCCTGCGCACACTGACTGGAGATTCGATGATTACGACGGGGTCTGTCTCTGCGAGCCGCATGCCCAGCACCATTCTCATAGACATCGGGCGATTTTCATCCGCAAAAAAGAGCCAACAATAAGCAAGAGAGTCTGTCACGATGCGCTCGCGCGAGAGGATTTTATGCGTCAGGACTGGCCGCTGTTTCCCGGTTCCACAATCCAACGACATGTTCCGCCACAGCCGGAATAAAAGAACTCAAACTGCTGAAATTTTTCCTGAACCAGTCGTCGAAGCAGCGGAGCATACCTGATCTCCTAAGAAGGCCTTGCAAATACCTATGCCCCGGCGTCAGGCCACAACCGAATATCTTGAATCCCAACCTGCGCAGACGTGCGCGGCTGAAATAGCACAGGTGAGCATCCAAAGCATTCCAGCCGGTTATGCTGTTTGTTCCTTCCCGGAAGTCCGGGTAGTTGGGGGTTGAAAGGATGACTCTGTGGCGGGCAACCCGTTTGGCCTCTTCGATGAGCTGCTGAGCCGAGTCCTCTTTCAGATGCTCGATGATTTCGATCAGAAGAACGCTGTCGAAACTGCAATCTTCAAACGGGAGCGGAGGAACGGTCACGTGCAAAACCTCTCTGTAGCAGCCGTTGTCCCGGCACATTTGAACATTGGCATCGTATCCGTCGCAGCCCACGATCTCCGGATGCGATCCTCGGACTGAGGCGTGTGTCTGCCAATAATTGGAGGTGCATAGGTATCCCCATTTTCCAAACCCGCAGCCGACATCCAAGATTTTGGGCCCCTGGACAAGCGGAATGACAACCGGATCCAGAATGACTGGGCTTCCACCCATGACTATCCCCTCAAGGGTTCTCCACGAAAAACCCGTTCGTACATGTTGATATATTCGGGAATCAGAGCATCCCACGAGAACCGTTTTGAGGTTTCCTGTGCTTCGGATCTGCAGCCTTCAGACAGCGCCTGCTCGACGGCATGCATCAATTCCCCGCTGGCCGACATGTCCACATGCCAAACGGCAGGGCCCTTCGCTACCCACTGGAAAAGCGGTGTATCATGAAGCACCACGGGAAGTCCGGACAGCATGGCTTCAACAATCGACAGGCCGAAACCCTCGATCAGGGAGCTCAGCACAAAAACGTCCGAGGCTCCAAAAAGATTTGGAATCTGTTCGTGAGGCCAGCTCACAAATTTCCAACGCGATGGCAGCAGTCGGTTTGCCTCAAATTCCAGCGATTCCGTCTCGTCTGTTCGCTGGCCGGCGGCCAGGAACCAGACTGAATCGGACATTGCTGAGAGCTCCTGCAAAATGTGATGAATGCGCTTGTGACGCCTGCTCAACGCAGCAACCGTGAGAACAACCTTCGCGTTTTGCGGAATGCCCAGCAGTGCCCTCGTTTCCGCCCGTTGCGAGCGGGCTGCAGGTGAAAACCGATGCGCATCCACTCCGTAAGGGACGAAGAATATGCGTCCTCTGTCGATCTTGCAGGACAGCGCCTCTTCGACCATCGGCTCTGTCAGCAACTGGACATAGTCGCAGTGTTGAGCGTAGTGAACCGGCATCCATGGAGCGCCATTGCAATAGAGAAGTTTATAGTCTCCTCCAAAAAGCCGCCGCATGCGAAGCAGCACACTGCCCATGCAGAGTTCGTTATAATGTACCACGTCGAAATTGCCTTTTTGCAAGAGGGGATAGAGTGCGAGCGCAAATGACCGGTGTTCCAAAACACTGGCCCTGTATGGCCCGAGCCAGCGATCGGTTAGCGCGCGGTAAACATTAGGGACCACAACCCTCCGTTCTCCGGTTCTGCCCCCTCCCTGGAAAAGGGTGATATCCAGGGCTGGGACCTGCAAACGGAGATTCTGAAAAAGAGAGCTGTTGAAGGATTCGAACCCGCGCAGTACGCGGCCTAATCCGGTTGAAACCAGGGCGATTTTCATTCTGCAGTGAAAATTGTTACTGAGTGCATGCAGCTTCGCCTCTTCACTTACAGGTGCATTCGAAGAGCCGCACTCGAAAGCAAGGAGTGGGGACCAGGCAAGCCAGCTTGAGCCAGCTACAAATGATTCATCGGCTGAATAAGGAAAAGAGTTTAGGAATCCGTGGCGGCCGTCACAAATGAGCATTCCGGCCTGTGGGTGATGCAGTTTCGGGCATTTGTAATGAAATGTCCCTGCCCTGCCGATTGGAAAACAGGATGCAGGCGCTTGCTTTAAATGGGAATGAGGCCGTTACAAACATCCCGGAAAAATGAATCAGCCTGGCAAAAATCATGAGCTACTGTGGGAATGGCATTGAACTCAGTCTCTCCGCACCGGAATTGGCGGGACTCCTGCGGGAGGTGCTCGCAAAAGGCACGGCGGTCAGGTTCCTTGCCAACGGTTACAGTATGACTCCGTTTATCAGACATGGAGACATCATCACCGTTTCTCCCTGTACCCCGGCAGATCTTTGTCCAGGCGATATCGCAGCCTTCGCCACCTCTGCGGGTGATCGTCTGATTGTCCACAGGATTGTCGGGAACCGGGGCAATGCGTTCCTTGCCAAGGGAGACAATGCCATCAAGGCTGACGGCCTGTGCCCCAAATCTCAGGTACTCGGCAGGGTCACGCGGATTGAACGCCATGGACATGACGTGCACCTCGGTCTCGGAGCCGAGCGGAAAATAATTGCCCTCCTGAGCCGGATTGGCGTTTTTCCCTTCCTGTTGACTCCGACGAGAAGCTTGTTGCGCGCAGCAACTGCCAATGAGTGATAACAATACAAGCCAGACCGTTGATTTCGATACCCCGGCTCAGCGGGATTCCTGCGTTCGTGAAATCAAGAGACTTCAGTCGGCCTCGCCGGTCGGGTTTGAATTGCCCCCGGGAGGAACGCCATTTGTTTCAGTATTAATAGCGACATGCAACCGCGGGCCAATCGTCCGACAATTGATCAACCAGTTATCAATCCAGACCTACACAAATTATGAGATTGTAGTGATTGACGGGTCCGACGAAGCACAGGAAAAGGCGGAAATCCCCTCCAACACAAAATATCTGCGCACGCCGGTTCGCGACCTGGGCATCGTGAGGAATCTTCAAATCCTGTCGAGTTCCGGAGAGGTCCTTATCTTTGTCGATGATGATTCCTATGTTGCGGAGGATTTTATCGAACGTCACGTAATGTTGCACTTCGGCAATTCCGGTAAAGGAATCGCCGCCGTGCAGGGACATTTTATCGGGGCTCCTCATGATCGACGTGGAAACGGGATTGTTCGCAAAATGTGCACCTATCAACCGCAGGAACTGACACTGAAGACTCTGCATACGGGAAACTGTTCGATTAAAAGAGCTCCGCTGGAATCAATCGGGGGATTCAACAATTGCATTCGTTTCTCCGGTGAAGACCACGAACTTGGACGAAGACTGCATAAGTTTGGGCATACGATTCTCAATGCCAGCCAGGTTATTTCGGTTCACAGGGGGGCGCCGCGCGGAGGGACGAGGAATTATTCTCAGAGCGCCTGGGTGGTGGATGCGGGCCGTCTTGCGGACGCAGCTTTGGCACACGCCAGCATCCAAAGCCCCCTGGTGGGAATGCTGGCGCTTGCCAAATATCTCGTTCAAAGAGTGTTTTCCCCTCCAGCTGAATTAAGCGTGCTGTGGAAAGAATCGCTGGCGCATTTTTGCAGGAATCTTTCTCAGAATAAAGAGAGGATGAGAGTCCGGCATTTACAGCTACTGAAAAACCAGTTGGAAAAATCGCCCGAGCGGTTTCTGCTTTCCTGACGGTTTCTGCCGGGATCGCCGGCGTCTCGCCGGCTCTTTCAACACAGCCCCTACGGTGCAGTGCAGCTCCCGCAACGCTGCAAATGAACACTCCACCCGCAGAGCGGGTTTTACCAGGAAGCCTCCCAGAGGGAGGCAAGTGGTTGAAGCCCTGAAAGGGCGTAGCGGCAGAGCCCTTTCGAGTCGCGCCGCCTTAGGCAGCGGTTTGCAGGAATGCAAATTAGCCGCCCGGACGGCAGCGCTCCCGGCCCAGACGCAAGGCACTAATTAATGATTCCTTCTTCCCGAAGTTTTGCCAATTCATCCCTGCTGTAACCCATTTCCAGAAGCACTTCTTCGGTGTGTTCGCCCAATTCCGGCGCTTTCCTCCTCCAGGATGCAGGGGTCTCGCTTAGATTCCAGGGAAATCCCATTGTCTTGAGAGGACCGTAAGCCGGGTGCTCGACATTAATCATGTAATTATTGGCAAGGACTTGGGGATCATCTACCACCTCCTTGATGTCCTGGATTGGAGTGAATATGCAGCCATGTTCGCCGAGAATCCGCATCCACTCCTCTCTGGTTTTTCCTGCGAAAACATCATCAAAAATGGCAACCAGCTCTTTCCGATTCTCCGAGCGGGCAGCGAAGGTGCTGAACTTGGGATCGTGAATCAGTTTTTCGAGTCCAAGCGCGCCACAGACCTTAGTCCACCACCGGTCGGGATCGAGATGCGCAATCACAAGCCATTTATCGTCCCTGCAGCGGTAATGGTTATATAGGGGATTCCCTGCCAAAGCGCGCACGAATCTGGGAAATTCCTGTTTCAGCATTGCCGTGCCTGACATCAGATGCCCCAGCATAGCAACCACGCTCCCCATAAGGGAGGTGTCGACCAGCTGTCCTTTTCCGGTTCGTTCCCGGGCAAACAGGGCCAGGGTCACCCCCCACGCACAAATGAGACCGCCCAGTTCATCTCCCAAACCGGGAAGAATCATGCAGGGAGGAGTTCCGTTTTCCCCTGCAGCCATCATAAGTCCGGACCGGGCAATTCCGGTGTAATCGAAGGAAAGGCTGTTTGCGTACGGTCCCTTGCGCCCCCAACCGGAGGCTTGTGCGTAAATAAGACGCGGATTGCGGGCAAGAAGCGTTTCCGGTCCGATCCCCAGCCTCAAGGGGGCGCCGATACTCATGTTGTTCAGGAACACATCCGCGGAGTCGACGAGCTTCAGGAAAATCTCCATCCCCTTTTCTTTTTTCATGTCCAGGACAATGCCCCGCTTATTGCGGTTGCCGTGTTCAAAATAATAGTTGTATCCATGGACACGGAATTCAGCTTTGATTGTAGTCATATGGCGGCGGGCAGGATCGCCCTCTTTGGGCTCGATCTTGATGACGTCGGCACCGAGATCCCCCAATCTCATGCCGGCGACTGGGCCCTGCTGAAACGTGGAAATTTCGATTACTTTGATTCCCGCGAGCGGTCCTTGTGACATTTCATCCCTCCTGAGGAGTGCTCCCACATTTATTCTGGAACTTCTGAGTGTAACCTCGAATGCCCAAAACCCTCCAGGGAAAAACCGAAAATTACTCCCATCCGACGTTTTAACTCGCCGGAATTGTTTTTGTTTCGTAAATCGGCGCCGATTTCTTATAATGCCCCGCACGTTTAGCGCGGTACTGCATCGACGGGGTTAGCGAAAGGATCGATCTGGTTATGTTTCTTGCGGAAATGACTTCATGATCGTCGTTTTCCTAACCGGTTTGTTCCTAAGCTTTATCGGCTCGATGATCCCGACGGGCCCGGTTGCGGTGATCGTGCTCCAATACGGGATGCGCCGCCGCAATCTGAGCGCATTGTTTGTTGCTTCCGGCGCCGCCCTTGCGGAGGCAGGATACGCGCTGCTGGCTTATCTGGGAATCAACCTTTTCCTCTCACGCTACCCCTTGGAAACCTTTATTCTCCGGCTGATCTCCAGCGTTCTCTTGGCAGGATTCGCTGCATTATGGATTGTCCGCCATCATTTCCCCAGGCCCAGGAAAACTGAGCGTGAATACGTTGGAGCCAGTTTTCTTCTTGGTTTGACTGTTGCCGGGCTTAATCCCACCTTTCTCGCCACGTGGGCAGGCGCTGTGGCAATCGTTCGCGGTACGGGGCTTATTTCGTCGATTCACGACGCTCCGGCATTCGCATTCGGTGTCGCCGCGGGACCGGTTCTGTGGTTTTGGATTTTGCTTGGGATTTTCACCCGGCATGCGGAAACCCTTCGGCCGGAGAATCTCAGGAAAATTGAGAAGGCGTTGCCGATCCTACTTCTTATCATGGCAGGCGTGATTTTAGCCCAGGCTCTTATCTCCGTGAAACACTAACTGCATTGCGGCTCTGTAAAGAAGGGGACACTCCCCTGTTCGCCAGTGTAGCTTTTGCCAGAACCGATATCGTTCTGGCGAACAGGGGAGCGTCCCCATTTGCAGGAAATCACCAAATAGCTGCGGCGGCAGGAACTCGGGCTCTGTCCTTCAGATGGATGGCATCCTTCTTGCAAACGGAACGGCAGATTCCACAGCCGTAGCAGCGTCGCGGGTCGATGTGTGATTTTTTGCGAGAAGCGGAGTAGCCGATGGCCCCAAATTGACAGACCCGCATGCACTGCCTGCAACCGTCGCACGATTCGAGTTCTGTTTCGGCTACATACTCGGCACGAAACATGACCGGAGTGCCGTGAGTCACCGTCATCTGCATCGCAAAACAATCCGGCCGGTCACAGTTGCACATCCCTCCGATAAACGGACTCACGAATGTCCAGACGCTGTGACAGAGTCCTTCTTTTTCATGCTCCCTGAAACTCGCGAGAGCTTCCTCTTTTGTGACGACCTCGTTTCCTTGGGGATCAGGGGTGCCAAAACCAGGCGCCACGTCGTGAAATACTTCTTTCAGTTTTCCGCCATCCGGGCTAATGCTGATCCCATAGCAATATCGCTTTTCTTCGCCGGTCAGCATCCGGCGGCACAGGCAAGAGGTTCGTATGATCTGATTCACGAATCCGAAAATACGCTCCACATCCTCTATGGGCACAATCTGTCCATAGTGAAACTTTTTCATTTTACGGACGGTTTTCCACGTGGTCATTCGCCTCACAAAGCTCGGGGCCCTTTCGAGCTCCTCCATTTGCTGGTGGAAATCTTTTCCGGATGCTGACAGCTTCTGAGAGAACTTCTGGAAAGCTTTCTGCCTATTTACGTCGCTGGCCAAATCCAGTCCATAGTTCTTTGCTTCCAGATACCATTTGCGGCCTTCTCCATGTTCCAGACAGAATTCACACATTGAAGCTCTCCTCCGAAAATCAAAATTCAATGCAGCAGGCATTCGCCCTTTTTGTGCCCCATTGTAACACGATGAATTCTTTAATTCTTTTTTTATGATTGGGCTTAAACTCAATTGACAATTGACGATTGAAACAAATTTCACGCATGAAGTCTTCAATCGTAAATCTTAATGGAGAAACTACCCATGGCCGAACCTGATTACAAAAAATACGTCGTTGATAAACCTGCTTACGAGGTAATTCCGAAATTTGAGGTGAAGGGCCGGATTCCGGCCATGACTTTGATGAGCGGCAATCTGGTCCCCGGGACCAAAATGTACGTCGAAGCCGGGTGGGTGCTTGGGATGCCGGATCCCAACCCGCACATCGGGGAGCACACGCACGATTTCGACGAAATCATCGTGCATTTCGGCGTGGATCCTAAAACCCCCGAGGACCTTGGGGGAGAGATTGAGATCTGTATCGATGGTCAGCCGTTCCTGATCAAGAGCACCTCGGCAATTTATGTACCGAAAGGAATCAAGCATGGCCCGCTGACCTGGAAGAAGTTCGAGAAACCCCATCTGGAAATGACGATCATGATCGGGGCAGGCAGCCTGGCGGAAGCGGATCCGGGCGGCCACGAAAAACTGAAAAAGCAGTCGCCAATGGGCAGTGGGCAGCAGGCAAAGGAATAGCCGGGCAGTATCTCTCAATTCGTAATTCGTTAATCGTAATTCGTGATTCGGTTTTGGGGGAAATATGAAACTGCAGGGGAAAGTTGCGCTTATCACCGGCGGCGGTACGGGAATCGGTGCGGCAATCGCGAAGCGCTTCGTTAGCGAGGGCGCGAAAGTATGCATCGCGGGCAGGAGAAAAGAACTGCTGGATCAGGTTGCGTCGTCCCTTCCGGCGGAATCAGTAGCAATCTGTCCCGGAGACGTGTCCTGTTACCAGGATGTAGAGCGCATGGTGGAAACGACTCTGAAATTGGGGCACCGGCTCAACGTCCTGGTGAACAATGCAGGCATGGATCAAACGCCCCCTGCGAATGTGATCGACATTGATCCGGCGATCTGGCAGAAGGTGATTTCGGTAAACCTCACTGGCCCTTTTTTCACCATGAGAGCATCGATACCTCATATGATTAAGGATGGGGGAGGCTCGATCATTAATGTGTCTTCGGTCGCAGGTATCCGTTCGATTCCCAATATGCCGGCCTACGTTTCGTCAAAAGGCGGCTTGGTCGTTCTCTCTCAACAGGTCGCGCTTGATTTCGGACCCTTCCGAATCCGGTGCAATGTCATCTGCCCGGGAGGAGTCAGAACGCAAATGATCGAAGGCGCCATGGAACATTTCAAGAAAAGCCTCGGCACCGATCTGGATGGAGTGTTTTCCTTTTTCACGAAAGATGTGCCCCTTCGAAGACTTGCGTCGGTGGATGAGGTCACGGGCATCTGCAGCTATCTTGCGAGTGACGATTCATCCTATATGACGGGGGTGGTTCTTCCTGTTGATGGCGGAACGGCAATTGTGGACATTTCCGGCGCAGCTATCAACAGCATGGAAAAATCCTAAAAGATGCCACGGATTTCACGGATTCCACGGATTGGAGAGACAATGAAGACACGAATAAGATGCGTGCATATCCGTTAAAACCCGCGGTTCACGAGTGTCCCCGTTTGGGAATCTATTCTGAACTCTGACTCCTGAATTCTGTATTCTGCTTGTTAAACACCTGCTTCGAACTCATTTCTCCCCTTGAAGTAGTTTTTGATGTCTTGATCGTTAGAGTCTTGCCGTCCTTGGAAACCGAGTATTCTTCCATCACAGCGGTTTTGTAATCTTGCGCATCGGACGTCTGGGATCCGGAATTGATCAGCTTCCCGTTTTTCCAGGTGCTTGTGGAAACGAATTCACCCCGGCCATTCGAAGCAGGATTGGTGTTTTCGCTGCCGTCGAGAGTAAATCTCTGGGCAATTGTCTGGTCTTCGCCGTTGACCGTGAATGTTCGTGTGGTTTGCACTCCATCATTTTTTTGGACTATTTCCAGAGTAAGGTTTCGAATCTGCCCTCCCGGCGTACCGTCTCCCGGGAATTCACCACCATCATCCCCACCACCGCCATTCGGATAGCCGCCCGCACGACGCCCGCCGGGATAGCCGCCCGGATTAGGGTAACCTCCCCCGGGAAGCCCTACTCCTCCTCCTCCGGGAAATCCTATCCCTCCCGGAAATCCGCCACCCAAGCCGGGAATACCTCCGACACGGCTGGTTCTTCGCGTCTGCCCGCCCAAATCGCTTCGGATCGGATCGAGGGTCCAAGTCCCGTTCAGATCCCCTGTTTTTTCCGCCGCAGGGATGAAAGCTGCAAAAATCAGCCCTGCCATGATGCTCACGCAAATTTTTCTCACGCGCTGCCTCCGGCAAATCAAAAGTGCAAATCTCCCATTAGATTTGGATCGATTTCGGGACGAATAAGTTCAGATCATGCCAGGGAAAAACGGGGCAGCACCGAAATATCAAAGAAAGACAGCGGAAATATTCGGAAATTGGGAATTCTGGTGACTGTCCCCGCTTTTCCAACTATATTTTTCCTTCTGGTGCAATAAGGAGAACTGAAGATGAACCTACGGATTGAGAGGAATTTTCGCATTGCGGTTGCCGTTTTCGGCGGCGCTTTCATGGCGGTCGCGGCGCAGGAAAAGAACGAAAAGGCAGAGATCAGCAGTGTGCAGGCTTGTGTCTCTTGCCATGAGACGAGCCATGAGCGGAATGCCGATATGTGGAAAGCGTCCGGCCACAGCAAGTCGCTCAGCCTCATTGTAAACAACAGCCAGGCTCCGGCCGATTGCTACGGCTGCCATTCCGACGAGGGCTTCAAAGCCAAGCTTCAGGGCAAAAAGATTGATACTGCTCAAAAGGAGAGCTTCAGTCCGGTTGCCTGCACCACCTGCCACAATCCGCAGCACGGCAAGAGTCCTCAGGATCTGGTGATGGAACCAGAGGATCTGTGCTCTTCCTGTCATACTCAAAGAGCTGTGCTCCAGGGAAAAGGCGCTAAAGGCATTGACGAAACGAGAAGCTTCCATTCGGATGTGGATTGCATCGCCTGCCACATGACCGAAGGGAATCATCTTATGAAAGTCATCCGGCCGGACGATCCCGAAGTGTCTGAAAAACGCCTTGACACCTGCACCTCCTGCCACAAGGACAATAACAGGAAAGCCCGTGTCGCTCAGCTTCAGGAATGGCAGGCAACCTACAAAAAAGAAATGGAACCTCTGCAGGCCGATATGAACGCGATCGGCGCTGCACTGAAGGAAAAACCGAATCTTCTGAGTGACGCGTTGAAAACGAAGCTAAATAATGCGAGGGCCAACCTCTCGATGCTGGCGAGAGACGGTTCTCGCGGAGCTCATAATGTTGATTTCACTTCGGAAATAATGTCCGTGGCCGCCAAAGACCTGCGGGAGATCAAAACCGCAATAAAGCAGTAAGAGCCACGATATCACGCGGAGGCGCGGAGCCGGCAGGCGAATTTTCCGAGCCTCCGCGTTTCTCCGCGTGGGCAATTACTTCAATACTTCCATCAGGCTCATTACACGCTGGGGTTTGGAGCGGGGCTTATTTACCTGAGGCAGCAATTGGCGCAGAAATTTCGGCGCAATGGCTGGGATCTGCCTTCCTTTACCGAGACCGGATAAAAAGCTTGGAAGATGGCGTATGGTTCCGTGGTTTCCGGTCAGGAAAGCCGACTGGAATTGCCGGGCAGCCCACAAAAGATTTCCCAGCATCCTGCGATTTCCGAGAAGGCGCCGATAAAGAAAACCATAAGGAAACCTTACCCCCACAGTGCGCGCAGCTTCCGCCCGGGCGGCCACGACAATTCTGGGTATTGGAGTTCTGGTAGGACAGCTTTCCGTGCATGCCATGCAGGCCGTGCATTTATACAGACGGGATATCAGGTCGCGGTCGAATTCGAGTTCATGGTTCAGCAACGCCTTGACCAGCTCGTTTTTGCCGCGCGCAACACCCGATTCGATTTTTTCCTCCTGATATACCGGGCAGACATAGGTGCAGAAGCCGCATTTCATGCATTGCTCAGTTTCCTTCCCTATTTCCTGGAAAAATGAAATGCTCATGCTCGTTCCCAGATCTTATCGGGGTTCATGATATCGTTGGGATCCAGCACGTTTTTTATCGCCTTCATAATTTCAATTGCCCTGGGGTCGAGCGCTTTTGCCAGCAATCGCTTCTTTTCCAGTCCAATTCCATGCTCTCCGGAAAGAGTGCCGCCCAATTCGAGGGCAGCTTCAAAGATATCGGTCAGGGTATCCTGCAGCCGGTCCAGATCCTGTTTTTCCCGGCTGTTGGTAAAAACGCTAGGATGAATATTCCCGTCTCCTGCATGACCGATCAGCACGATCGCAAAACCGGTTTTTGGGGAGATCCGGTCGAGTTTCACCATGAACTCGGAGAGCCGATCGCGCGGGACCGTCACATCTTCGGCAATAACGGTGCGCGCAGCGCTGTAGATCGCGAGAGCACCAGCCTGTAATCCTCTGAGACATTCAATATCTTCCAAGTATCCGGCGTGAATCAAAGGGCGAACTTCTAAATCATCGATTACCAAAATGACAACGGGTGGCACTACGTGGCTTTCCTCAATCAACCCGATTTTGCAGAATTTCAGGCTTGATAGGGTGGACTGCTTGTGCGTGATATGACTGCAAGTGTATAAGGGTAATGGTAAGGCCTTTGGGCGTATGATCGGAATCCCCTGAATGATCGAGGAGGTATTTGAATGAGACTTCAATCTTATGGAATGGCCATTGCCTTCGCAATTTTCATCGTGGGGTTAAACCTGGACGGTCCCACAGCCACTGCGCAAAGCGACCGTGTCGGTTTCGAAATATCCCCCCACCATGTAGCGCTCAGCGTGCCGAATGCGGAAGAATCGGCTGCGTGGTATCACAAGATGCTTGGATTCGAGGTCGTAATAAGGATGAACCAGGGCGCGGGTATGACGGTTGTGCACATCAAGCGCGGCAATTGTTACATAGAGCTGTTCCAGGTCGCCGGCGCCAAACCCCTGCCGGAGTACCGCCACGACCCATCGGCCGACTTGCGGGTCCATGGCCTCGTGCATTTTGCTTATCAGGTGTCCGATGTTCCCGCTGCAATTAAAGAGCTGAAGTCAAAGGGTGCCGAGATAGCCATGGAACCCGTGGACACTCCCGGGGTTGCTTTTGCTTTTGTCCGCGACAATGCAGGCAATTGTTTTGAGCTGATTCAATACAAAAAGCAATAGTGGAGCTATGAATATCAGCAGATATCAGAAGCTATTTGGCGTGGGACCTCTTGGCTTGCTGATCGGGCTAGCCGGTCTCTCCGTCTTATGGATTCTTGACAGGATTTTTCAGCATGTCGCAATATTCAGCCGGCCGAATCCACTTCGAATCCTCGGATTTATCCTCATCGCAATTTGGATCTGCTGGCACTCCTGGGGTGTCAAGACCATCCTTCAATGGTGGCGTCATGACCGGCTCTGTACGGCAGGTCCCTATCGACTTGTGCGACACCCGATGTATGCAGGAGTAACGTTTCTGGCATCTTTGGGCGTTTCCCTGCTATTCAATTCCTGGCTGATTCTTCTCTGGCCGGTGATTATGTATGTTGCGTATTCCATACTTGTTCGGAAGGAGGAGAGCATAATGACAGCAGTCTTCGGCGAGGAGTACCGGCGCTATGCCTCCCAAACAGGCAGACTCTTCCCCCGGCTTTTTGGATAATATCCAGCATCCGCCGGGATTGCATTTACCTCTAACCAGAACCTGCAAAGGGAGAACTCAGGAGCACGGAAAGGAGAAGGAAGTCGTGACTATACGCGTCGTCAGGCTCGGCAGCCGGAGAATGGAAAGGGAGGGAATAAGAATCGGCACGGTCCGTCGTCCGCCGCGAGGCGTTCCCAAGGCTGAGTTCGCATCGCGGAACTGGTACGATGTCTGGCTTCCAAACCTGGCGCCGGGCATCGAAACCATTAAGCTCGCTCAGGGAGCCAACACACCTGCTCAATGGGCCAAGTTCGTTAAGAGATACCGGGCTGAGATGAAAACTCCTGAGAACAGCCATTTAATCGAGTTGCTCTCCGTTTTGTCCCACCAATGCAATTTCTCGGTCGGCTGCTATTGCCAGAATGAGGCACGCTGCCACCGTTCCATTTTGCGGGAACTGCTGCTCGAGAGCGGAGCCAAGATGGAAAGCTTAACGCTGTGACTGGAAACTCCCAACTGACACCGCATTCCTTTTCCCGGTTCGATGTATAATGCCCCTCGTCACATCTAGCCGGGGGTATCCTCATGCGTCGCTCGAAATGCACGTACTTGTCTCTGTGTTTGATCTCCACTTTTCTGATGATTGCAGCTTCAGCACAAGCTCAGCAGTCCTGTGAAAGTCTGGCCTCCATAACAATCCCGCACGTCACCACCACATCCGCGAAAGCGCTGGATAAAGAATGGGAGTTGCCGGTTCAAGAAGGATTCATCAATACCAAAGCCGGGGCCAAGGTTTCCGTCCCCTTCTGCAGAATTGAAGCCTATTCAGCACCAACCAGTGATTCTCATATCGGCATCGAAGTATGGCTCCCTCTCGCAGAAAATTGGAACGGGAGATTCTATGCTGTGGGGAATCCCGGATTCATCGGTTCGCTGGCGCGCGGCGCCCTGGCTGGCAACGTGCAGCAGGGATGGGCAACTGCATCAACCGATACAGGGCATGTGGACGACACGGCTAAATGGGCCCCTGGCCATCCGGAGAAGTGGGCCGACTGGGGACATCGTGCCGTTCATGAGATGACAGTGACGGCCAAAGCGCTCATCAAGGCCTACTACGGCAAACCTCCTCAATACTCCTACTGGAACAGCTGCCATAATGGAGGCAATCAGGGACTCAATGAGGCGCAGCGCTATCCCGGCGATTATGACGGAATCGTTGCCTGCGATCCTGCTTTCTATATTTCACATCTTCAGCCGGGATCTCTGTACATCAGTTGGGTGGCGCTGAAAGATGGAGTCGATGCTCCCGGCTACATCGGCAAGAAACTTGCAGTGATAAACAAAGCCGCTCTCGATGCCTGCGATGCCATCGATGGTCTCAAAGATGGCCTGATCACCGATCCACGGCAGTGCAAGTTCGATCCCAAAACCATTCAATGCCCCGGGAACACGGACGGTCCCAACTGTCTGACGGCAGACCAGGTCGATACGGTAAAGAAGATCTATGCCGGGGCAAAGTTCAAGGATGGGACCCAGATTTACAGCGGATTTGAGCCGGGAAGCGAGTTGAATTGGGCTCCCATCATGGTTGAGAAAGACCCGTTCTTTGTGAATGTGGATTATTTCAAAGGCATGGTCAAAGAAGATCTCAATTGGGACTGGCGCAAATTCGACGTCGATAAGGACACCCGCCTGGCCATATCTAAAACCGGGAAGATGGTCGACGGCAATAACCCGGACTTGAGTCTTTTCAAGAAGGCAGGCGGCAAGCTGATCATGGTCGGGTCGTGGAATTCAACAGCTCTTCCAACCCTAACCCTCGCCGAATATTATGAAAAAGTCGAAAAGACCCTCGGCGGGCCGAGCAAGACTCAGGATTTTGCCCGCCTTTTCATGGTTCCGGGATCACCCGGGTGCCCGGGCTTTATGGCCAATCAGCAGGATTTTGATGCCTTTGGCGCAATTCAGAAATGGGTGGAAAAAGGAATCGCACCGGAATCGATCCTCTATTCCCAGAGAGAGCAGCCCACTGGGACGATGAGAATTGGAGCAGGAAAGGTTTGGCGAAGCAGGCCGGCGTGCGCCTATCCTAAAGTTTCCAAATACAAAGGGTCGGGGAATATCAACGACGCTGCCAATTTCACCTGCGTCGATCCGGAATAGCAGGCACGGAGGCTGAGTATAGAAATCTTCGGGGTCGGGGTCGGTATCGGCTTTTAAAACTCGACCCCGATTCCGATACCGACCCCGACCCCGAGCTTGGATGGATTAGAGAGGTTTCATGGCTGATTTGGCAGGAACGAATGGCGAAAGAAAGGATTTCAATGTAGTCGGGAAGCCGAACATCCCGGGCAGGCTGTCCTACTCGATTGCCTCCGGCAAAGCAAAATACGGATCCGACGTGGTCGCACCCAATATGCTTCACGCCAAATTCCTTCGGAGCCCGTATGCGCACGCAGTGGTAAAAAGCGTGGATGCCAGCAGAGCCAAAGCCATCCCAGGCGTTGTGGAAATCATCACGTGGGAAGATCCCGAACTGAAGGTGCTGGGCGGGGGCGCAGGTATGGCGGGCGCAGGCAGCGGCAGCCTTGCACGGGATCTCGCTGTGACTTTCCTGGACAACATCGCCGACCAGGAAGACGAAGAGGTGGCGGTGATCGTTGTGGCCGAAAGTGAGGAGCTGTGCGATGAAGCGCTCAAGGCGCTTAAAGTAGATTGGGACATACTGCCGCACATCCTCGATCCTCGCGAGGGGAAGAGGCCGGATGCTCCGATCATCCAGGCGAATCCCAACGGGAAGCAAACCAACGTTGAAACCGCTAAGCGCAACGAAGGTGACATCGAAGCCGGATTCAGGCAGGCGGACCAGATCATCGAATTCGACTGGAACCTGTCTTACTTCAGCTCTCATGTCCCGAATCCCTATGGGGGCGTGGCGTGGTGGTATGACGATCCGCTGAGCAGCGAAGGCCGGAATTTGTGGATCGAAGGCGCGACGCAGGGGACGGCTCATATTGCCTCCATGTACAAGCTTCCCATGGACAAGGTCAGTCAAAACACAATATTCCAGGGCGGCAAATATTGCGATTGGGGGCTGCGAAAAGCCGCCATGATCACGCCGTTTCTGGCTAAACGCACGGGACGGCCGGTCCGAATGGTTATCAGCCGGCAGAACATGTATGACCTGGCGATCACGCAACGCTTCGCCCACATAAAGGTCGGGTTCAAAAATGACGGCACTATCACTGCCGCCCAGGACGTCTCGGTTGCGGCCCAGGGAGTGCGAAACAGTTCAAGATTCGGCACCACCAGCGATATGAACTACGGCCCGTTTTTCACTACGAAATGCACGAACCTCCAGTTTGTATGCGATGCCGTAAACACCAATACCGGGAAGCTGTATGTCAGCGGCCAGCACTGTCCCTACACTTGGGATGTCATGACCGTTGCCCATCAGCGGATCGCAGAGAAGCTGGGGATGGATCCGGTCGATATCGCAACCCAAAATATCCACGGACCGACCTCGCAGACCGACACCTCTCTCCCGCCCAGTTATGTGGCGTGTCTTGAAGCAGGCAAGAAGGCGATGAATTGGAAATGGCATCCTGCAGGCGCCAGGAAGCTTCCCGACGGCAGGATGCACGGCGCGAGCTTCCGGTATCAGATATGCCCGCGCCATGCATTTTCGGGTTACTCGTGCACCGTCGTAATCAAAAACGACGGCAGAGTCTATCTGCCGACTCAGGGCCCCTGCACGGGTATATTTGCGGTGGAAGCATGTTCCCTGGTGGTCGCAGAGGAAATGGGCGCCCGTATCGATGATGTGATTGTAGAGTTCGATCCCAAGGCCGTTTTCACTCCTGTCGGAGGAGGAAGCGATGGAACCACGGCCGCTGCGTGGGTGGCCAAAGAGGCGGCAGTCGCCTGCAAAAAGGCGCTCCTCCAGCAGGCTGCCACAAGCCTCAAGGCAAAACCGGAAGATCTCGACACCCGGGATTCACGTGTCTTCTTCAAATCCGATCCCCGCAAATCGTTTCCGTTTTCGCAATTTTCCGGAAGGGAAACCGCCGCAACTTTCACCGGCAGGCCTCCGATTTCCCTGTGGAGCGCCGGCATGGGAAAAATGCTCGACACGATGAATGGACTTTTTTGCGAAGTGGCGGTGGATACGGAAACCGGCGATGTCGAGGTACTCAGACATCTGGTTGTTGTGGATCCCGGCAAGGTCATCCGGCGCACATCGCTGGAAGGCCAGCTCCATCAGGTGATGATGTTCAGCGAAGGAGCGCAGTTGTCGGAAGATTTCGCGTTCGACAAAACGACCGGCGTGAAGCTGCATACAAACATGCTGGATTACAAAAAGCCTACCATTCTGGATTTAGGACCGGTCGAATCTATTCTGTTAGAGACGCGGGTGGGGAATGCGGCTTACGGCGCGAATGGGATCAGCCATTCCATGGCAAACACCCACTTGATTATTTGCGCCATTCAAAATGCGATTGGTCAATGGGTCGATCCGCCGGCCACACCGGATCGGGTACTGAAGGCGTTGGGGAAAGCCTAGCAATTTCCGCAAGTGCTCGGGGTCGGTATCGGAATCGGGGTCGGCTTTTGAAAAAATTCGATCCCGATTCCGATACCGACCCCGATAAACAAAAGGGGGGAGATATGCCGGAAGATTATCGGCCATGGACATGGAAGCCGCCTGAAGGCTTTTCGCCTGTTGATTACAAAGCAAACCGGCAGGACGCGCATGACAAACTGTCGGGCCAGGCCGTCTTCACCAGGGATATAAATCTTCCGGGAATGCTGTACGCAAAAATTCTGACTTCCCCTTACGCCCATGCCAAAATCGTCAGCATCGACACGAGCAAAGCCGAGGCGCTCACTGGAGTCCGGGACATAGTAAGATTCAGCGACCCGGACGTCGCACTCGAAAACTCCACCGGCGGATATTGTGCGGCCCAATACAATATCCTCACTCTTCCCGGCACAAGCGATTTTTATCAGCACCCAATGGGAGTCGTGGTAGTGGCGGACAGCGAAGAAATATGCGATCGCGCGCTCCGGCTGATCGAAATCAAATGGGAAGAGCAGCCATTCATTCTGGACATGGAAGAATCGCTGAAGCCAAACGCGCCCAAAATTATGCCGGAAGTTTTGCGCATGAATGCGCGAGCCAAAGACCCGAATACAGTCGTGACCAACGCGACCGAAATCGGGGATGTCAAAAAAGGATTCGCCGAGGCGGACAAGATCATCGAGTATACGATCACGAGAGCAACCAATTCGGTGGCGGGTGTTGAGGCGATGGCCTGCGTTGTCCAATGGAGAGGGGATTTTCTGGATATATGGCCTCATCATACCGCGCACATGCAGCCGGTCCTGAGCAATCCAAGTGTTCCCCAATCCGGGCTGTCGGGAGTTGCGTTGGGATACGGAAGCGTGGAAGTCAACCTCAATTCCAGTGCGCCAGCCAGGTTCAAGCCGCTTGCTCCCATTGCCGAAGCCAACAAAATAACCGTAACCGTGCCATACCAGGGTGCATGGTATGGGGGAATTGCATGGCTTGGATACTCGACGGCGTTTATCCGCCTGGCGGCAATTCTGGCAAAGCGCGCGCAAGACCGGCCAGTAAAGCTTCAGTACGATGAAAGCAATTTTTACTGCAATGGCGACGACGCGGCAACCTATCGCTGCAAGGTGGGAGCCAAGAAAGACGGCACCATCACGGCGCTGGATTGGCATGTGGCGGGACCCTTCGGGGAACTGCACATAGACAAAACCCATGAGTCGACCGCGATCCCCAATCTGCGCAACACACAGGAATGGGCTCTGATCAACACAGGTCATCACATGTGCTGGAGGCATGGCGCGCACTGCTGTGTGCCTCACAATGTGATGTTCGACCATGTGGCAGCAGAATTCGGACTGGATCCAACAGAAGTCGCTCTCAAAAATGACGGCTGCCGGGGACATGACTGGGACTGGGTTACGCAATACCAAAAGGAGAATGGCTTCCCGCAACGCCAGAGCCTGAGGGAAGTGATCAAGCTCGGCAAAGAGGCTATCGATTGGAATCGGAAATGGCACGCCCCGGGAACCAGGAAACTTCCAAATGGAAGAATGCACGGGCTTGGTTTCGTGCACATCAACGAGTGGAGTTGGATTGCGGGCAGCCAGTTCGCCTGCCTTGTGCTGCGGGACGGCAAACTTACGATTATTGGAATGCGCGCGGATTTCGGCATGGATACCGAATCGGCTTTCCGTCACTGCGTGGCTGCCGAATCGGGATTGAGGTACGAGGATATCGTAATTCAGACGCAGCGGTCGGATGCAAACACCTTCCGGTTCTGGGTCCCCGGCGGATCGATGGGAATCAGCCAGAGCACTCCCCAACTTGTGCTCGCGGCCAGAGAAATGAAGCGGAAGATACTGGATTATGCCGTGCGGCCGGGAGGCGGCGGCATGCCGATCCCTGGCATGATGGGCGCCGGCCAGGCTTCATTCGCCGGGAAAAAAGTCGAAGAGCTCGACGTAAAAGACGGTTACATTTTTGAGAAGGCAAACCCTGCAAGCAGAAAAACCGTGAAGCAGGTGGCGACTTCATTCTGGGGCAGCGATCCGGCCATCTTCCATCCCGTTGCTCCGGGTGTGACCGGATTGACTTTGAACGGCCAGCCGCATTCGCAGATGTACATCATGAGCCGGCAAGCACACTTCATGGAAGTCGAAGTGGACACTGAAACTGGGGAAGTCGTCGTCACGAATCTGGTGTGCGTCAATGACGTTGGCCACCTCTTCAATCGCCGGGGCGCGGAAGGGCAGCAGTACGGCGGTGCGGTCATGGGATTGGGGAGAAGCGCAACCGAAGAGAAAGTCTACTGCCCGCGCACCGGAGTCGGATTGAATTTCGACAACATCAACTACCACATCGGTACGATGAATGACTACCCTGCCGTCCGGTGCATCATTAATGAAAGCCACCTGGGCTATTCGACGTATGGCGCTTGCGGCGTCGGGGAGGACACCGGCGCGTCCCTTTCGGGGATCACTGCAGGGGCGATATTCAATGCGACGGGGAAATGGGCCCTCGATTACCCCCTGACCCCGGACAAAGTCCTCAAAGCCCTCGGCAAAATTTGAAAACGGTGACAGCCACCGGTGTCCCCAAGGGGACACCGGTGGCTGTCACCGTTTACTCCAAGTCGCCTTAACGCTCGCATTCAGCACGGCTTTCCCGACAGGTGCAACGCTCCCGGTGAAGGACTTGCTTATTGCGGCGGCTGACCGTTTTTAGGCATAGGAATTTTTGGACAGCCGTCGGGGCACAAAGTAATCACATGCACATAGCGAAGCTTCCCGTTTTCCAGCCGGAAGGTATGGGCATCCCATAAGCCCTTCGGCCCGCCAAAGTCTACCTGGCCGACAACGGTTCCCATATCAACGTCGACGATGTAGCGCCGGCTGGTCATCGGGACGCCGCCGCCTTTGGGAACTCCAACCGTGCAGGAAGGATTAGGAGCATTTTGGGTGTTTGTGTACATCCCGCCCTCAATGCGCACACAAGGAATACCCCAGGGCACTTTATCGAAAGCGGAGTAATCCTGAAAGATATCGAAGTAATTGCTTGCGACGTTGGTCAAGGTTTGACGGTCGGTGCGCTTGTCGGGAGGGATGATGTCCCATTTTTCTATCGATGAGTATTTCAAATAATTATCTGCGTTGAAGCCCCAGGCGTCCTTGTCGCTGACGAGGCTTTCAATTTCCGCGATCTTACCGTCCACAACCTTTAAGCGGGTTCCGATGACATATTGTGGATTGGCTTTGGCGCTGATTATTTCTGTAAAGCTTTCGCAGCTGTCGACGTCGAGCGCCATAGTGCGGTCAAAATCAACAGCGAGCGGAGCGTGCCAGATGCCCTGCCCCAGCGGGATCTCTTTCCTGTTTTCGATGTACTTTGCTTGCGAGGCAAGCGGCATTATTGATGGCGTCCCTTTTTTCAGGGCTTCCATGTATTTATCGACTGCGCCCTGAAGGCTTGCCCGGGTGCATTCCGCAGCGACCACAGTTTCTGCTCGGACTGATGCGATACTAAACAAAAGCATAAACGTGGCAATGACACGAATCATAAATCCTCCTCGGAGAAATGGGCGGTAAAATCCAAAAAGCAAAAACGCCACGGATTTCACAGATTCCACGGATTGAAGCCCGTGCGATCCGTGAAATCCGTGGCGTCTTTTTCAGCCTGAATAAGGTTCCTGCAAAATTTACTCTCCTTCGCGCCAGTGCCAATCCCTGCCCGCTTTGAACACATTCGCGTTCATTTCATTGCTCTTTGCAATCAGGGTGGCTTGGGGGAAAAGCTCATTCATCCTATAATAGAATTCGGCAGCAGTAGTTGTCTCTGCAAGCACCTTCTCGGTGGCAACGACGTATTCCCTTGTGAAATCGCACGAACTCTTGTCAAACGGCATCCCGGGTTTCTGGTGGCCGGGAATAATAATATCGGCGCCGTATTTTTCGATCTTGTCGATATCCTTGATCCACTGTTCGCGCTCTCCCTTTGTCAGCTCACAGGTAAAGGGATGGGCCTGATTGAACAGGACATCGCTGGCGTAAAGAGTTTTGATCGAAGGCATCCATACCATCGTGTTGTATCTCATGTCTCCCATAACTTTGGGGATAATCTCGAGGCGATGGCCTTCCAGCTCAATGTAGTTTTCGTTCAAAGTCTCGACATTTACCGGTTTCCTGCAAATATTGTGAGACCCGATCGTTTTTTCCCAGATTTCGATTTTGCCGAAGAACTGCTTGTTGATGATGGTGGATTCCGAAGGAATGGCAACCACACGCGCCTTCGGAAAAGCCTCGGCAATTGTGCCGGCGCCAAAGTAATGGTCCGGATGTGCATGCGTCAGGTAGATCGTCTTCAGATTCTTACCTGTTTCGAGTAGTTCGACAATAACTCTGTGGGCATTTGACAATGTCCACTGCGCGTCAATAAGAACTGCATCGGTCTTTCCCATGACGATCACGGAGGCAACCTGGAATCCGTCCTCGTCACTGAAAAACACTTTTGTTGTCAGCGGATTCTTCACGCTGGCGTTTAATCTGATCTCCATGGACTAGTCCTCCAATATAGATTCCCGGTGAGTTTAACACTCACCCCCCACAAATTTGGATTGTTTTTTCAGGTCGGCGCGACCTTTCAATGTTTTAACGATTTAGCAAAAATCCGGGTCGGGGTCGGCATTTAAAACTCGACCCCGATTCCGATACCGACCCCGACCCCCGAAAAACGAGAGGTCCTAAATCAGTATTTCACGTAGTCCGGCTTGAGGTCCCTATATTTCGCCACCAGCTTGTCCCAATTTTTGGGCAACTCCAGTTTTTTGGTGACGAAAGCGTTCCCAAATCCGCCCGCGCTTCGATGCAATCCCATCCAAGCGCCTGGCCCTCCGGCAACGAGGATCGTGAGATTATCGACATCGATTGGCGGCCTGGGTGTGGTAGTGCCTCCGACTATCGAAGGAAACGGCGGCATTGCGTGCTGTGCGATGTACTCCTTCACCTTCTTCTTGGTCCATCCTTCGGCTGACAGGATCTTGGCGTGTGACGGAATCACGACCAGGCAAGACATCGTGCTTGGACCCATTCTCGAAAGAATGTCGAGAATCCCGATGGCCAGAGCCGTCAAGAATCTGCGCATAATACGCCCCTCCTTCTTTCAAATTGGGTTTGTGCTGGCGGGATTATAACCACGAAACCCACGAGGGACACGAAATTAATTGTTTCGTGCTTTTCGTGTGTTTTGTGGTTTAATTCGTGGCGTTTCGAGTAGGATAAGTCAAACAAGCGAGGAGGGACTATGAAAGGCGATGCGACCGTTATCAGCATACTGAACGCGCTGCTTGCGGATGAGCTGACGGCAATCAATCAGTATTTCGTCCAATCGGAAATGTGCGAGAACTGGGGATACGAAAGGCTGCATAAAGAGATCCGCAAACAATCGATCGATGAAATGAAGCACGCGGAGAAACTCATGGAGCGCATGCTCTTTCTCGAGGGAAGCCCTACAGTCAGTAAACTGAACAAGATCAACATCGGCTCCAACGTCGAGGCGATCCTGAACAACAATCACAATGCGGAATTGGATGCCATCCAGTCATACAACAACGCGATAGCGGCGTGCGTCAAGGCAGCGGATAATGGAACCCGCGAACTGCTCAAGTCAATCCTGACCGATGAAGAAGGTCATATCGACTGGCTTGAAGTGCAGTTGGATCAGATCAAACAAGTCGGGATCCAGATGTACCTGGCCGAGCAGATGCACTGATTTTGTGCGGGCGATCCTCAGTGTAATGCCTGCCTTTTGCGGGGGTATTGATTCATCTGTAGAAAGGATTTGCCCGTAAAATCATCTTTTCAACTGCCGATATCTATCTGGGCCGAAGCAGACGGACAACCATCGTGATTCTCTAGACGAGAGAGGGATGAGATGACAACGTCAAAGGAGAAATCTAGGTTCGCCAAATACGTCAGAAAAGGCGTAATGACGGATCCGACCCCCCATCCTGAAGTCACAGCCCCGCGTTTAGGACTGAAGAGTGGAGGGGAATTTGGCAATGTGAATTTCTCGATGAGCTGGTGGGCAATCACGGAGCCATTTGTAATGGTCACCGATTGCCATAAACACGATTTTGACCAGTTCATCATTTTTGCAGGCGGCGATACCACCGATATGACCAATATTGGCGGTGTGGTTGAGTTCGGCTTGAGCGAAGACGGGAAAAATATCGAAACCCAGGTGATCACAGAAGCGACAATGATCTTTATTCCGGCCGGTCTGTATCATGGGCCGTTGAATTTTAAAAAGATCAACAATCCGAAGAAGCCCATCCTCTTTCACGATCTTTTCTTCGCACCCGAATATAAACGCGTATAGGGAAACGGCCACCTCGTTCACCTGCTTTATGGCAGGCATTTGAACGAGGTGGATCTCTGATTTAAAAAGCGGGCAAACGAAAGGGAATTCCCTGCTTTTTAATTTTTCTCAAAGAGCTCGACGAAAGCGCCGACGTCGGGATCACGAAGCACAACGGCGCGAGTGCCGTCTTTCTTTTGCACAATCCCTCCTTCCGACCAGGCTTTAATGCCTGCCGCCTTCAACCTGGAGTAGAGGGCATCGAGCCCGTCCACCTGAAATCCGACGCAGTTCACGGCGACATCGGAATACCTGTACTCTTCGACGTCCTGCCGGATCGGTTTTTGATATTCGACCAGCTCAAAGCGCATTTCGGTTTGCGGCGCCGCCGCTTCCGGAAAAGCGCCATTGATAAGGTTTATGACAAAGCCGCGGCCGCCGACTGCCGCATCGTACGTGTCGCCGCTGAGCCATTGGGGAGGAGTATTGGGGAATTTTCCTCCAAGAAAGTTCCCATAGAAGTTCTTTGATTTGCCGGCATCCAGCACAACCAGGCCGAGATGATGCAAGCTCGGCTTTCGAGTGCCGGCGGCTGCAGCCTGCCCCTGATTCACACCGATGATTTCGATATTGAATCCGTCCGGGTCCATCACATATGCGATTCCGCCTGAAGTCTGTCCCGGCATGCGGACCAGCTTGGCGTCCCAGGAGAGCGCTCTCAGCAACCCGGCCGATTTCAGTTGCTCCCATAAAGTATCCGCATCCGGCACGATCACTCCCATATGGCTCGACGAGGGGTTTCGCGCTGGAAAGTCTGCCCGGCTGCGACGATTGAAGTCCTTGTACTCGCGCAGGACCAGGGTGAATGGTTTCCCGGAACCGGCACTGGCGATCGTCAAGGCCACAGTGCGGGTCATGACGCCCGGGGTGTTATACAAATGGTTTGCCGCCTCGTCCTTTGTCCAGGGAGGATTTTCATCCCCTACTACTGAGAAGCCGATCGCCTTGTAGTAAGCGACCGACTTTTCGAGGCTGGAGACCCCCAGGGACTCGAAGGCGAGCCCCAGCACTCTTCCTGATTGCGGTGCCGGTTGCGTGTTCTCCGTGAAGGCAATTCCTGAGAGCACCGTAAACACCAAAACCGACGCTGTGATGATTGATCGAATGTCCATCCGAGAACTCCTCCTTGGGCAGTTTTGCTACAGCCTCGCCCAATTGCTCCGCTTCGTCAATTCAATTCGAGGAAATGGGGACGCCTCCCACTACTGTCCCATTAAACGTTAAATAGATTCAATTGGTTACGCGAGTCAACCTGAATAACCTCGCATACCGGTTCTGTAAGTACTTGATATAGTGGAGCTTTCTCAAAACAGGTCAGGC
>Ga0187865_1000136_pt1 | contig 102199 bp, 107 predicted proteins | sample June2016WEW_11_1_2_FD_132989 | JGI IMG/M metagenome (GOLD analysis project Ga0187865, IMG submission 132989) | Peatland microbial communities from SPRUCE experiment site at the Marcell Experimental Forest, Minnesota, USA - June2016WEW_11_100 | ecosystem: Environmental > Terrestrial > Soil >... | reverse complement strand
GCGGCGCATGCCGTTGTCCTCGGTCGGCCGCATACCTACGGGTATGCGGCCTCCCTGCGTCCTAGGCCTGCTTGGTTTGCGAACCGCCAGACACGAACGAACTTATGGCCGCGTCCACTAGGTCGAATCCGGGTAGAGGCCCGGCTCGACCTCGACCGGGGTCAACACGCGCCGGTCGACCGTAGCGTCCTCGCGGGCGCGCCGCGCGGCCTCGCGGCACGCGAGGAACTCGACGTCGCCGGCCGCGAGCGCATGCTCGATCAAGGTACGCAGCACCTCGACCCGGTGGGGCCGTCCGGACAGGAAGGGGTGGCAGGTGAGCACGAACAGACAGCCGTAGCGGCGCATCGCGTCGAGCTCGCTCGTCCAGAGGTCGAGCACCTTGGCCGGCGACTCGATCGCGGAGCGGAACGGCGGGTCCGGGATGTACGCGTACTGCTCCCAGTCGTCGAGCGACCAGTGCACGGGCAGCTCGACGATCTCCCCCGCCCCGGTGTCGAGCAGGTAGGGCCTGTCCGAGTCCATCAGCGAGGAGTCGTAGGCGAGCCCGTGCTCGGCGAGGATGCGCGGCGTCCGCCAGCTCGGCTCCCAGCTCGGGCAGCGGAAGCCCTCGACCGCCACGCCGAGCCGTTGCAGCGAGACGAGCGCCCGCTCGAAGTCGGCGCGCTCCTCCTCCTCGCTCTGCGCGAACGGCGAGTAGTGCGCGTAGGAGTGATGGCCGACCTCGTGGCCCTCAGCGAGGATCGCCTCGACCGTCTGCGGATAGCGGTCGGCCGTCCAGCCGGGGACGAAGAAGGTCGCCGGCAGCGAGTATTCGCGCAGCAGGCCGAGGATGCGCGGCACGCCGACGAGCGGGCCGTACGCCTGGTGCGACATCACCCCGGCGTTGCGCGCGTAGCGGCCGCTCTCGGCGAGGATCGGCGCCTCGGCGTCGACGTCGAAGGTCAGGCAGGCCTGGATGCTCAAGAAGGGGCGCCTCCGATCGCGCGCAGGGAGAGGAGGTCGTAGAGCACGTTCGCGCCGGCGAGCGCGGTCTGCATGCCCGGCCCGTCGTAGGGCGGCGAGACCTCGACGACGTCGCAGCCGGCGAGCTTGATCCCGCGCAGCGAGCGCAGGAACGCGAGCGCCTCTGCCGTCGAGAAGCCGCCCACCTCCGGCGTGCCGGTGCCGGGCGCGAACGCCGGGTCGAGGAAGTCGATGTCGAAGGACATGAAGACGGGATGCGCTCCGACCGTGCTGCGCACGAGCTCGCCGTAGCCGGCGGCGCCGAGCTCGCGCAGCTCGTCCGTCGTCAGCACGGTGAAGCCGAGGTCGCGTGCGACCTGAATGTCCTCGGCGCCGTAGAGCGAGCCGCGCATCCCCGCCTGCACCGACGACCGCGCGTCGAGAAGCCCCTCCTCCACCGCCCGCTTGAACGTCGTGCCGTGGAAGTACTTCTGCCCGAAGTACTGCTCCCACGTGTCCCCGTGCGAGTCGAGCTGCACGAGAGCGAGCGGCCCGTAGCGCTTCGCGAGTGCGCGCAGCTCGGCGAGCGTGATCGAGTGGTCGCCGCCCATCGCGGCCGGGAAGACGCCCGCCTCGACGACCGGCGTGAGCGCCTCCTCGATCTGGGCGTACGTCCGCTCGGTGTCGCCGGGCGACACCGGCACGTCGCCGTAGTCGACGAGAGAGAGCGACTCGACGACGTTCACGTCGAGGCCCGGGTTGTACGGGCGGATGAGCGCAGACGCGGAGCGGATCGCCTCGGGGCCGAAGCGCGGGCCGGTGCGGTAGCTCGTCGCCGTGTCGAACGGGATCCCGTACGCGATCGCATCGACGCCGGCGAGATCGGTCACGTTCGGCGCCCGCATGAACGTGCGGATACCCGCGAACCGCGGGATCACCTGGGCGTTCAGCGGCCTGTACGGCGGCCCGGACACGCTGCGAGCCTACTGCGTTCGATACCTCTTTACGCGCTCCAAACACCGTTTCGCTAGCCTCGGTGCGTCGTGGGGGTCACGATTGCCGGTAGCCGACGCCCCCGGCGGGTGCTTCTCGCACTTCTCGCCACCCTCGCGGTCGCGCTGTGCGCGCCCGCGGGCGCTCCCGCGGCGACATATGCGAAGGGCCTCGACGTCTCGCACTACCAGGGCGCCATCGACTGGATCCAGGTCTCGAGCGCCGGCTACGGCTTCGTCTTCGCCAAGGCCACCGAAGGCACGACGCTGATCGACCCGACGTATGCGATCAACCGCGCCGGGACGAACAGCCTGGGGCTCCGCATCGGCGCCTACCACTTCGCACGGCCGGGAGGCTCGGGCGCCGCCGGCATCGTCGCCAATGCCATCGCGCAGGCGGACTTCTTCGTCGGGATCGCGGAGCCGGCGGCGGGCGATCTACCGCCGGTGCTCGACCTCGAGGAGAGGGGCGGCCTGTCGGTGGCGGACCTCCTGCAGTGGACGCAGGCGTGGCTGGACGAGGTGAACGCGCTCACCGGCGTCGACGCGATGGTCTACGTCTCGCCGGCCTTCTGGAAGACGGCGCTCGGCGACTCGCCGGCGATCGCGTCCGACAGCCACCTGCTCTGGATCGCCCACTGGACGACGAACACAGCGCCGACCGTGCCCGCGTCGAACTGGGGCGGCCTCGGCTGGACGTTCTGGCAATGGACGGACTGCTCGACGATCCCCGGCATCGCCCATTGCGCCGACGGGGACCGTCTCAACGGCACGAATCCGGTCCAGTTCGCCCTTCCCGCGTTTCCGCACGGCGTCCCGGCCGTCTCGACGCCGCCGAGCGTCGTCGGCACCGCGCAGGCAGGCGCGAAGCTCGCGGCCGTGCCCGGATTCTGGAGCGGCGGCAAGCCGCTGACCTTCACGTACCAGTGGCAGAGCTGCGACGCCGCCGGCTTGACCTGCGCCTCGATCCCCGGCGCGACGCTCGAGACGTATACGCCGACCGCGAGTGACGTCGGCCACGCACTCGTGCTCTCGGTGACCGCAGCATCGAGCGAGGGGACGGCGGTCGCCACGTCGGCGCCCACGCTCGCGATCGCACCAGCGGGCGAGTCCGCTTCCGCGCGCCCGTCGGCGATCGTCGCCCCGACGCTCTCCGGGACAACGGAGGTCGGGCAGACGCTGACGGCGTCGGTGGGCACGTGGACCGGCTCGCCGACCTCATACGCGTTCACCTGGCGCCGCTGCGACGCGACGGGCGCGAACTGCACGTCGATCGCCGACGCGATCGGGGCCACGTACACGCTCACCCCGGGCGACATCGGCACGACGCTCTCGCTCGTCGTCACGGCGACGGGCAAGGGCGGCGCCCAGACGGCCACGGCCCCGACGACGGCGGCGATCGCCGCGGCGCCGGTGCCGCCGGCGGTCTCCGGCTCCGCGGCCGTCCAGCCGGGCGCCGCGGGCGCAGTCGTCACCGCCGACGGGCGGGCCACCGTCACGTGGCAGCCCGGCGCGGTGCCGACCGGCGCCACCGTGTCGCTCGCGCCCACGGATGGCAGCCTCTGGCTTGCCGCCACCGGCGTGACGCTCGACATCGAGCCCCCGGCGGCGACGCTGCCGTGGCCGGTCGACCTCGCGTATGTCGCCGCGCCGCCCGGGCAGGTGATCGGTTTCTCGACCGACGGGCGTGTCTGGCTGCCGGTCGCCCCGCTCACGAGCCCGACGCTGCCCGACGGCGTCGACGAAGGGACGTACACCGACGGTGCGGTGCTGCACGTACTGACGCGCGAAGCCGGCCGCTTCGCGCTCTTCCAGCCCGGCGCCTGGGGCGACCCGAGCCGCGTCTCGGCGCTCCAGCCGGTGCTCGCGCGGCTCGCGCCGCTGCAGGTGCGCCGGCAGCGCGACGGCTCGCTCCTGCTCGTCACCCGCCTCTCCGTCAGCTCACAGTCCGATCTCTACGCGAACGCCTTCGGCCCGGGCGGCGCACGGCCGACGCTGCTCCCGCGCGGCTCGCGGCTCGCGCTGCCGCTGGCCGGCGCCGGCCGGAAGACCGTGCACACGCGCGTGCTCAACGCGGGCGGCTTCCCCGTGCGGCTGCGCATCGCGGCCCGCGGGCTGCCGCACGGCGCCCTGGGCAACGTGCGCGTCACCGCGATCGACCCTTGGGGCCGGCGCACCTCGTTCGTCCTCGGCTTCCGCACGCCGTAGAGTGTCGGACGTGGCGGCCCCGGACCTCGTCGTCCGCAACGCGCGTCTGCTCGACGGGCGCCTCGTCGACCTCGCCGCGGAGGGCGGCCGCTGGGCCCGCATCGGCGAGTCCCTGCCCGCGGACGGCGCACAGGAGGTCGACGTCGAGGCTCGCCTTGTTACCGCGCCGCTCGTCGACTGCCACCTCCATCTCGACGCGTCGCTCACTGCGGGCCGGCCGCGCTGGAATGCCTCCGGCACGCTGATCGAGGGCATCCACGTCTGGGGCGAGCTGAAGCCGAGCCTCACCGAGCAGGACGTGTTCGACCGCGCGCACGAGATCGTGCGCTGGTCGGTCGCCCAGGGAACGCTGTTCATCCGCGCCCACGCCGACGTCTCGGGCGAGAACGAGGCGATGGTGCGCGGGCTGCTGCGCTTGCGCGACGAGGTCGCCGAGCTCTGCACGATCCAGGTGACCGCGTTCCCGCAGGACGGGATCTTCGCGCGCGACGGCGACGCGGAGCGGCTCGAGAACGCGGTCCGGCTCGGCGTCGACTGCGTCGGCGGCATCCCACACTACGAGCCGACGTCGGAGCTGGGGCTCAAGGAGGTGCATCGCGTCTTCGAGCTCGCGAAGCAGTACTCCCGCCGCATCGACGTGCACTGCGACGAGACCGACGACCCGAACAGCCGCTTCCTCGAGGTGATGGCGGACGACACCGTCAAGTTCGGGCTCGGCGGCCGCGTCACCGCGAGCCACTGCACGGCGATGGGCTCGTACGAGCCGTACTACTCGTCGAAGCTCCACGGCTTCCTGCGCCGCGCCGGCATCAACATCGTCGTCAACCCGTTCGCGAACTCCCTGATCCAGGGACGGCTCGACGTCTATCCGAAGCGGCGCGGCTTCGCGCAGCTGAAGGAGCTGCTCGCGGCGGGCGTCAACGTCTCCCTCGGCAACGACGTGATCATGGACCCGTGGTACTCCATGGGCCGCGCGGACATGGTCGAGGCTGCGAGCCTCGCGCTCCACTTCACGTACATGAGCGGGCTCGAGGAGATCCCCGAGATGCTGCGCTGCGCGACCGAGCGCGGCGCGCGCACGCTCGCGGTCGAGGACGAGTACGGGATCGAGGAGGGCAAGCCGGCCGACCTCGTGGTCTTCGACGCGCCGAGCGCGCTCGAGGTGCTGCGGCTGCACGCTCCGCGGCGCTGGGTGATCCGGCGCGGCCGCGTCGTCGCGGAGACGACGCCGGCGCGGACGACGCTGCTCGGCGAGCCGGTGACGTTCGCGCCGTGACGGTCGCCGGGCTGCTGCACCCGGGCGAGATGGGCGCGGCGCCGCGCTCGTCCGGTCACGAGCGGCGTCTCGCCGCCGCCGAGGGTCAGCGGAGGCGAGGGCTGGCGCTGGATCGGCGAGATGCAGGAGATCGCGGCGGCCTTCGCTGCGGACGGCCTGCCGCCCGGCTTTCACACGGCCGCGGCAGCGATCTTCGAGCGCAGCGTGTCGCAGTCGTGACGATGAAGAGACTCAGCACGATCGCCGAAGATCGAAGGTTGCATCGATCCACTCGGTCCGGGCTAAGGACCGGCGCCCGCGCTGCCGACGGGGAGAGCATGAAGGTCGCCGCCGCCGCCCTCCTCGCCGCCTGCTTCCTGGCCGCAGCCGGCTCCGCCGCCGCCCGCGCCGCGGGCGATCCCTATGCCGCACTGCTCGCACCCGCCGGCACCTGCGCCGCGGACACCGAGCTCGACCTGAGTCAGGCGACGGCCAGCCGTGCGATGCTCTGCCTGACGAACTACGCCCGCGCCCAGGCCGGGCTCGCTCCCCTGGAGCTGGCCCCGTCCCTCCAGCTGGCGGGACGCGACAAGCTCGCCGCGAACGTCTCCTGCAGCGAGTTCAGCCACACGCCGTGCGGCAAGCCGTTCACGACGATGTTCGCCCGCTATCTCGCGGGAGCGAACGGCTACAGAGTCGGCGAGAACATCGCCTGGGGCACCGGCGACTACGGCAGCGCCCGCCAGACGATGAACGTCTGGCTCCACTCGACGGGCCACCGCGAGAACATCCTCACCGCCGCGTTCCGCGACCTCGGCGTCGGCTATCTGCCGAACCAGACGTTCCAGGGCTACGACGGCGCGACGCTCTGGTCGCAGGAGTTCGGGACGCGCACGCCGACGCGGCGGCACTGAACGGCTGCGACCAGGTCGCGACCTCGTCGCGACCTGGTCGCGGATTCACTCGCTAGCGCGTCTGCGGGAAGCCGAGATCCACTTTCGATGTAGCGGGATCGGGCCAGCGCGAGGTGACGACCTTGCCGCGCGTGTAGAAGTCGATCCCCTCCGGCCCGTAGATGTGGCGGTCGCCGAACAGCGACGCCTTCCAGCCGCCGAAGGAGTAGTACGCGACCGGCACCGGGATCGGGACGTTGATGCCGACCATGCCGGCCTCCACGTCGAACTGGAACCGGCGGGCGACGCCGCCGTCGCGCGTGAAGATCGCGGTGCCGTTGCCGTACGGGTTGTCGTTCACGAGCTGCACTGCCTCGTCGTATGTCGCGACTCGAGTCACGCCCAGCACCGGGCCGAAGATCTCGTCCTCGTAGGCCCGCATGCCCGGCTTCACGTCGTCGAGCAGCGACGGCTTGAGGAAGAAACCGTCCGCCGGCGCCCCTTCCCGCCCGTCGACGAGCACCTTGGCGCCCTCGCCGGGCGCGTTCTCGACGTAGGACGCGACCCTGTCGCGATGCTCCTGCGTCACGAGCGGGCCCATCTCGGACAACGGATCGAGCCCGTCCCCGACCTTCACCTTCGGGATCCGCTCCTTGATCGCCGCGATCAGCGGCTCGGCGACGTTCCCGACCGCCACGACTTGCGAGGTCGCCATGCAGCGCTCGCCGGCCGAGCCGTACGCCGCCGACACCGCCGCGTCCGCGGCCATGTCGATGTCCGCGTCCGGCAGCACGATCATGTGGTTCTTCGCCCCGCCAAGCGCCTGACAACGCTTGCCCCGCGAGGTCGCCGTCTCGTAGACATAGCGCGCGATCGGCGTCGAGCCGACGAACGAGACCGCGGCGATGTCCGGATGCTCGAGCACCGCGTCCACGGCGACCTTGTCGCCGTGGACGACGTTGAAGACGCCGTCCGGGACGCCGGCCTCCTTCAGCAACTCTGCCGTCCAGAGCGACGCCGACGGATCCTTCTCCGACGGCTTGAGCACGAACGTGTTGCCGCAGGCAAGCGCCGGCGCCCACATCCACATGGGCACCATCGCCGGGAAGTTGAACGGCGTGATCCCCGCGACGACGCCGAGCGGCTGCCGGATCGAATACACGTCGATCCCGCTCGAGGCCTGCTCGGTGTACTCGCTCTTCAGCAGCGTCGGGAGGCCGCAGCAGAACTCGATCACCTCGAGCCCGCGCGTCACCTCGCCGATCGCGTCGGAGAGGACCTTCCCGTGCTCGGCGGTAAGCAGCCGCGCCAACTCCTCGCGGCGCGCCGCCACGAGCTCGCGGATCCGGAAGAAGAGCTCGGCGCGCCGCGCGAGCGAGACCGCGCGCCAGGCCGGGAAGGCGGCCTTCGCCGCCTGGACGGCCTGATCGACCTCTTCCACCGTGGCGAAGTCGACCTCGCCGGTCTGCCGCCCGGTGGCGGGGTTGTAGACGGGACCGCTGCGACCGGACTCGCTTGCGACGCTGCGTCCGCCGATCCAGTGGCTGATCCGCTTGACGCCCGTGCGCTCCTCGACGGGCGGGGTTGCAAGCTCGGTCATCTTCGCCTCCTCCGCGGTGTTCGGATCAGCCTAACGGTAGTCTCCCGGCATGGCGACGATCGAGACGAATTCCCAGCTCGGCGAGCAGGTCCGCGAGGACGCGAAGAAGTACGTCCTTCACTCCTGGTCGGTGCAGGACGCGATCGACCCGCTGCCCGTTGCGGGCGCGGAAGGCCGCTATTTCTGGGACTACGAGGGGAAGCGCTATCTCGACTTCGCCTCCCAGCTGGTCAACGTCTCGATCGGCCACCAGCACCCGAAGCTCGTCGCCGCGATCAAGGAGCAGGCCGACAAGCTCTGCACGATCGGCCCGCCGATGGCGACCGAGCCGCGCTCGACGCTCGCGCGCCTGATCGCCGAGGTCACCCCGGGCGACCTCGCAATGACGTTCTTCACGAACGGCGGCGCCGAGGCGAACGAGAACGCGATCAAGCTCGCCCGCTGGTACACGGGCCGCCACAAGGTGATCGCGCGGTACCGCAGCTACCACGGCGCGACCGCGGGCGCGATCACGCTCACCGGCGACCCGCGCCGCTGGCCGGCCGAGCCGGGGATCACGGGCATCGTGCGCATGTTCGACCCGTACACGTACCGCTGCCCCGCCGGCCATCCGGATCCGTGCCCGGTCTGCACGGGCGCACCGCACCTCGAGGAGATCCTCCAGTACGAGGGGCCGCACACGGTCGCCGCCGTGATCCTCGAGACGGTCACCGGCACGAACGGGATCATCGTCCCGCCCGACGGCTACCTGCAGTCGATCCGCGAGGTCTGCGACCGGCACGGGATCCTGCTCATCGCCGACGAGGTGATGGCCGGCTTCGGCCGCACGGGCACGTGGTTCGCCGTCGACAACTGGGGCGTCGTGCCGGACATCCTCACGATGGCGAAGGGGATCAACTCCGGCTACGTGCCGCTCGGCGCGATGGCGATCCGCGAGCCGATCGCCGCGTGGGTGCGCGACAAGTACTTCGGCGGCGGGCTCACGTACAGCGGGCATCCGCTCGCGTGCGCGGTCGGCGTCGCGTCGATCGAGGCCTTCCGCGAGGAGGGCGTCGTCGAGCACGCGGCGGAGATGGGGCCCGTGTTCGGAGAGCAGCTGCACGGGCTTGCCGCGAAGCACCCGTCGATCGGCGAGGTGCGCGGGCTCGGCTGCTTCTGGGGGCTCGAGCTCGTGAGGAGCCGGAAGACGCGCGAGCCGCTCGTGCCGTTCAACGCGGGCGGCGAGGCCGCGGCGCCGATGGCGCGTCTCGCGAAGGCTGCGCTTGAGCGCGGCCTCTACCTGATGACGCACTGGAACGTGATCATGGTCTGCCCGCCGCTGACGATCACGCGCGAGGAGCTCGAGGAGGGCATCGCGATCCTTGACGACGTCCTCTCGATCGCCGACGAGTACTACGCGGACTGAGCTTGAGGAGTTCGTCGAGGCCCCGGCGGCGTTCACGCTGCGGGGGCCCGGCGCGGCGTTCGTCTCAGACGAGCGCTTCGTGCTGCTCGGCGAGACCGGTGCGAAGTGGACCGCCGTGCAGCGGATCCGGCTGGACGGGTCGCGCGCTGACGCGGCGGTCGAGAGGGTCCGCGCCTTCATGCGCGAGACGGGCGGGAGCATCGCGAGCTGGTGGCTGAGCGAGCGCTCGACGCCGGCGGACGTCGAGGAACGCCTCCTCGCCGCCGGTCTCGAGGCGATCGTGGACGACTACCTGATCGACGGGATGCTGCTCACGGCCCCTCCCCCGCCCGGCCCCGCCGGCGTCGTGGCGAGGCACGTCGAGACGCTGGAGGATTTCGTCGCCGCCACCGAGCTGCAGTACGAGGTGTTCGACTTCCCGGCCGAGCGGCGCCGGAGCCGGGACGCCCTCGCCGGCGCGTGGGAGCTCCGGCGGAGCAGCGACGCCTCGGCGCTCTACGCGGCCTGGGTCGACGGACGGATCGCCGGCGCCGGCTGGTCGTACTTCTCGCCTCGCGGCGTCCTCATGTCAGGCGGCTCGACGGCGGAGTGGGCGCGCGGGCGCGGCGCGTACCGCGCTCTCGTCCGTGCCCGCTGGGACGACGCGGCCGCGCGCGGCACCCCGGCGCTCGCCGTGCAGGCGAAGAACACGTCCGCGCCGATCCTGCGGCGGCTCGGCTTCGAGACGGAGTGCCGGTTCCGTCGTCTCCAGGACGTAGCCCTTCTGCCGTGACCGCCGTGAAGGAGATCTGCCTGCGCTGCGGCGCCGAGATGGAGTGGCGCCATTCGACCTGGCAGTGTCCTCGCTGCAAGTGGAAGCTCGGCTGCTGCGAAGGCGAGGCGGGCGATTGCCGAGACCCCGGCTAGAGGAGCTCGAGGCCTCCGGACTCGACCCGCAGGCGGGCGAGCTGCTCGTCGTGCTCGTCTGGCTCGTCGCGGGCGAGCTCGGGATCGGCGCGGGGGAGCTGAACGCTGCGCGGCGCCGCGCGCTGTTCGTGCTCGCCGCCGGCGGCGACCCGCACCGGGAGCTCGACCTGGACTCGATCGCCGCCGAGCGGCTCGCAGGCGAGCTGGACACCGCAGAGCGACGCGCCGCGCTGGGCGCCGCGCTCGACCGGCTCGCGGCCGCCGCGGACGGCCTGCCGCGGGTGTCCGAGGCTCTCGCCGCGCTCCGCGCCGGGCCCGAGCTGGCCTGGCACAGCCTCGCGGTCGCGCTGATCGCCGACGAGCTCGCCGACGAGTAGCGATCTGGTGTCGAAGCTGGCGGGCGGGCCCCCGGTCCCTGGTCGTCCACTAGACTGGCGGGCACGTGTCCGTCTGCGGCCCGGGCACGCGTGAACCGACGAGATCGACCGTGCCGCAGCCGCCGTAGCCATCTCCAGCCCCGACCCCCCGCGCCGGGTCACCCTCCCGCGCATCCTGCCCGACGGGCGCCGCGTCGAGCCCTACTCGCGCGCCGACGCGCCCTACTTCCGCAGCCCCGGCTTCTTCGTCCGCATCGGCGGCCTGGCCGCGCTCGTCGGCGCCGCGATCTGCGTGCTCGTGCTGCGCGCCTGGTCGATCCAGGTGCTCCACGGGCCCGCCTACACCTCGCTTGCGAACCAGCAGGCGTTCCGCACGGTCGACTTCGTGGGCCCGCGCGGCCCGATCGTGGACTCGAAAGGGCGGCTGCTCGCCGGCACGACCGGCCGCGTCGTCGTCGTCGCCGACGTGAACGCGCTCGGCTCGGTCGACTCCCACGGCGCGTGGAGCCCGACCGCCGAGGGCACACGCGACCTGAGCACGCTGTCGAAGCTCGCGCACGTCCCCGTCGCGACGTTCGTCGAGCGAATCCGCCGCTCCGTCGTCCGCTCGCCGTTCGCGCCCGCGGTCGTGGTGCCGCGACCCGACAACGGCCTCGCGGTCTACCTCGCGGAGCGGGCCGCCGCGTACCCCGAGTTCAAGGTCGCGCCCGTCGTCTCGCGCAGCTATCCGCAAGGGGCCTTCGGCAGCGAGTTCCTCGGCCTGCTCGGCGAGGTGAGCAAGCCCGAGCTGGCGCAGAAGCGCTACCGCCGCGCAAGCGCCGGCGAGATCGTCGGCCAGTCGGGAGTCGAGGCGGTCTACGACTCGCTGCTCAACGCCGGCTTCGTCCGCGCGCGCCTGAAAGTCGACTCGCAGGGGCGCATCGCCGGCCCGCTTCGCGTGCCGTCCGGGAAGACGCTGCCGACGCTTCAGCTCACGATCAACGCGCAGCTCCAGCGCGCCGCCGAAGCGGCGGTGCAGCACGGGATCGCGCTCTCCGAGAAGCTCGGGTACCACCCGACCGGCGGCTCCGCCGTCGTGATGAACCCGTGGACGGGCGGGATCTACGCGCTCGCGAGCGTGCCGACGTACAACCAGGTGGCCGCGGCGAAGGACCCCGCCTACCGCAGCCGCCTCTACAACGCCGATCCGCAGGCGCTGCTCGTCGACCGCGCGATCGCCGGCGTCTACCCGACCGGCTCCACGTTCAAGCCGATCGTCGCCGAGGCCGCGCTCTCGACGGGGGTGATCACCCCGTCGACGCCGCTGCTCTGCAGCGGCTCGTTCAACCTCGGCAGCTACGTGTTCCACAACGTCGAGGCCGGCATCTACGAGAGCATGACGCTGCCGACTGCGCTCGCGCAGTCGTGCGACACGTGGTTCTACCGGCTCGGCGACCGCATCTACGCCAGCGATCCGAGCAAGCAGGGCATGGCGATCCAGCAGTGGGCGCACAAGCTCGGGCTCGGACAGCGAACCGGCGTCGACCTCACCGGCGACATGGCGGGGCTCGTCCCGACGCCGGCCTGGCTCCAGAAGACGCAGCACTCACCGTGGTACGAGGGGCAGACGATCAACCTCGCGATCGGCCAGGGCCTGCTGCAGGTGAGCCCGCTGCAGCTCGCGGTCGCATACTCGGCGCTCGCGAACGGCGGCACGGTCGTGCGACCGCACGTCGCCGACGCGGTCGTGCGCGGCGACACCGTGCGGAAGCTCAGCTTCCCGCCCGTGCGCCATGTGAAGCTCGTCGACATCGCCGCGATCCGGCAGGGCCTGTACGAGGCGGCGCACTCGGGCACGTCCGCCTCGGTGTTCGCGAGCTTCCCCGTCCCGGTTGCGGGCAAGACCGGCACCGCCGAGGCGCCTCCCGGCGACGACCACTCCTGGTACGCGTCCTGGGCGCCGGCCGGGCGCCATCCGGAGGTCGTCGTCGTCGTGATGATCGAGCACGGCGGCTTCGGCGTCGAGGCCGCGGCGCCGGCGGCGCGCGACATCTACAAGGCGTTCTTCCACCTGAAGCACTGATCCCGCCGTCGTAGGATCGCTCCCCAGGACCGGACGAGGAGGGGCAGATGCGTGGGCTCGACGGCAAGACGGCGGTCGTGACCGGCGGCGCGACCCTGATCGGGGCCGCCGTCGTCCGCGCTTTCTGCGCCGCGGGCACGAGGGTGGCCGTCGCCGACATCGACGAGGAGGGCGGGCAGCGGCTGGCCGGCGAGCTCGGCGACGCCGTGCTCTTCTCCCGCACCGACATCCGCGACGACGCGCAGCTCGCACAACTCGCCGCCGCGGCGGCGGCCCACTTCGGCGGGATCGACTTCCTCGTCAACCTCGCGTGCTCGTACGTCGACGAGGGCTTCGCCTCACCCCGCGAGGACTGGCTCGAGTCGCTGAACGTCAACGTCGTGAGCGCGGCGATGGCGGCGAAGATCGTGCACCCGTACCTGCTGAAGCGCGGCGGCGGCGCGATCGTCAACTTCGCGTCGATCTCGGCGAAGGTCGCGCAGACCGGACGCTGGCTCTACCCCGTGAGCAAGGCGGCGATCGTGCAGCTCACGCGCAACATGGCGATGGACCTCGCCGCCGACAACATTCGCGCCAACTCGGTCTCGCCCGGGTGGACCTGGTCGAAGGTGATGGTCGAGCTCTCCGGCGGCGACCGGGAGAAGACGGACCGCGTCGCGGCGCCGTTTCACCTGCTCGGCCGCGCCGGCGACCCGGAGGAGGTCGCGAGCGTCGTGCTCTTCCTCTGCTCGGACGACGCGTCGTTCGTCACGGGCGCCGACTACGCCGTCGACGGGGTGGTCGTCGCAGCCGGCAAGGGAGAGATCGTTCGGCTGTTCGAGCGCGACGCGTCCCGCTCGCCGTACGAGCAGCCGATGCGCGCCCTCGCGCTCACGTACGTCGCCGGTATGACGCCGCGGGCGGAGTACTCGGCCGTCTGCTTCAACCTCGTGCCGACCGTCGGCGAGTACTTCGTCTTCCCCGCGCTAACGACCACGGGGCCCTGCGAGATCATGGTCTTCGAGGGCGTTCCCGGCGGCCCCATGGACTGCTGGGGCGACGTGACGACGCCCGCGGAGCATCTCGCGAAGTCGAAGTGGATCCTCGAGACGTTCATGCCGTGGGAGGCGGAGCGCTGTCACGACGTGGAGCTGACCGACCCGGACGGGATCCTCGTCGGCCGCTTCCCGCCGACCGTGCGCAGCCCGGTCGCCGAGCTACCGTCCGGGCGGCTCGTGCTCGGCCTCGCGGACGCGATCATGCTCAACGACCCGATCACCGGCCAGGGCTCGAACAACGCGTCGAAGATGGCGGCCGCCTACCTCGCCGCGATCGCGGAGCACGGTGACGCACCGTACGACCGCGCCTTCATGGAGCAGGTGTTCGAGGGCTTCTGGAACGGCTACGGGCAGTTCGCGACCACCTGGACGAACGCGCTCCTGTCGCCGCCGCCGGAGCACGTGCTCAAGCTCCTGACGGCCGGGAACGAGAGCCGGCAACTTGCGCACCGGTTCGTGAACGGCTTCGACGATCCGCGCGACTACTTCGAGTGGTTCATGTTCCCGGACAAGGCCGAGCAGTACCTGGCCGAGGTGGGCGCGGCTGCCTAGCGGCTACGCGTGGCCGGTGAAGGTGACGCCGAGCAGCAGCAGCGACAGCGCCGACGTCACGAACACGGTCAGCCCCGCGACGGCGTTGAACACGCGCCCGTTGCGGTACTCGCCCATCAGCTCCCTGTTCGAGGCGAGCCGCCAGACGAAGACGAGCGTCACCGGCAGCAGCACGCCGTTCACGACCTGCACCAGCACGAGCAGGTGGATCACCGGCAGGCCGGGGATCAGCGCCACGAGCGTCCCGATCGCGATGAGCGCGGTCAGCGTGCCGACGAACACGGGGGCCTCGCGCGCACGCCGCGCCAGCCCCTTCTCGAAGCCGAACGTCTCGGCGATCACGTAGGCCGCCGTCACGGGCAGGATCGCGGCGGCGAGCAGGCTCGCGCCGAGCAGGCCCACCGCGAACAGCGCCTCCGCGAAGCGCCCGGCGAACGGCTCGAGCGCCTTCGCCGCGTCGGCGGCGTTGCCGACGTTGAATTGGCCGTGCACGAACAGCGTCGCGCCCGTGGCGATGATGATGAAGCCGGCGACGAGGTTGGCGAAGATCGAGCCCGCCGTGACCTCGATGCGCTCGGCGGTCAGCTCGTCGACGCCGATGCCGCGGTCGACGACGGCCGACTGCACGTAGAGCTGCATGAACGGCGTGATCGTCGTGCCCGCGGTCGCGATGAACAGGAACAGGTACGGGCCCGTGAGCTGGATGTGCGGCACGACGATCGCCTTGCCGACGCTGCCCCAGTGTGGGTGCGCGAGGATCGCCGCGACGGGGTAGGCAAAGAAGGGGATCGTCATCACGACGAAGATCCGCTCCGCGATCTTGTACGAGCCGCGGACGACGAGTAGCCAGATCAGCAGCGCCGCGATCGGCACCGACGCGTACTTCGGAACGTGCGCGAGCCCGAGCGCCGCGCCGATCCCGACGAACTCGGAGATGCAGATGCCGAGGTTCGCGACGAGCACGGCGACGGTCGAGATGAGCGACCAGCGCGGCCCGTAGTGCTCGCGGATCAGCTCGGCGAGGCCCTTGCCGGTGACGGCGCCCATCCGGGCCGCCATCTCCTGGACGACGATCAGGCTGACGGTGATCAGCACCATCATCCAGAGGAGGTCGTAGCCGTACTTCGCGCCGACCGACGCGTAGGTCGCGATGCCGCCGGCGTCGTTGCCGGCGTTGGCGGCGATCAGCCCCGGGCCGAGGACGGCGAGCAGCGCCAGCAGGCGCGCGGGCGGGCGCCTACGCGGGCGGAGACGCGGGCCGCGGCCGAGGACGCGCTGCGCGGCCGCGCGGGCGGCCCGTACTGTGACTGCCATCCTGCTCCCCTGCCGCAGGCACTGTCGCTACTCCCCGCCCAGGACGCCGAAGCGCCGCCGCCAGGCCTGCGGGAGCACCACCTCGAGCACGTCGTCGACCGTGATCACGCCGACGAGCTGCTCGTTCTCGTCGGTGACGGGCACGACCGTGAGGTCAAAGTCGGTCATCAACCGCGCGACCTCCTCGAGCTCTGCGTCCGGCCGCACCGCCTGCACCGGGCGCAGCAGCTCGGTGAGCCGCAGCTTCGGGTCGGTGCGCAGCAGCTCGGCGAGGCGGATGCCGCCGCGCAGCCGGTAGTGCGTGTTCATCGCGTAGACCCAGGCCGCGTTGTCCGGCGCGATGCGCGAGGAGCGGACGCGCTCCACCGCCTCGGCCACCGTCGCCTGGGCGTAGAGGCAGATGAACTCGGGGCTCATCAACCCGCCGGCCGCGGCGGGGTCGTAGCCAAGCAGCGCACGCACGCGCCGCCGCTGCACGCCCCTCAGCAGCGTGACGACGTTCTCGCGGCGGTCCTCCTCGAGCTGGAGCACGAGGTCGGCCGCGTCGTCCGCCTCCATGTGCTCGAGCAGCGCGGCGATCTGCGCGTCCGTGCGCTCCTCGGCGAACTCGAGCCGGTGCTGGTCCTCGAGCTCCTCGAAGACGTCCGCCTCGAGCTCGGGGTCGGAGGCGACCGCAGCCATGATCTCGTCTCCCTGGCCGTGGGACGCGGATTCCACCAGGTCGGCAAGCTCGGCCGGGTGGAGCCGGGCCAGCTTGGGGTGCGGGACGCGCAGGCGCACGGTGGGCACGTGACCGGTGAACGGCTCGAGCGACGCCCAGTCGAGAAACGTGCCGAGCGAGACGCGCCGCGCGAGCATGCGCGGGACGAGCCGGCGCATGAGTCCGCGCAGGCTGACGTCGACGCCGACGACGCGGTACCAGCCGTCGATGCGTGCGAGCTCGATCTCGTTCGCGCGCACGAGCCGCGCGCCGTCGATGTTGATCAGCTGCCGGTCGAGCACGTCCCTCTTCAGCAGTACCTCGCTCTTGCGCCGCTGGAAGTGCTGAAGGTCGAGCCGGCCGGGGCACAGCGTGACGCAGCCGACGGCGATCTCCTCGACCTGCTCGGCCGGCACGAAGACCTGGCGGCCGGCGACGAGCGCGATGACGCCGCTGACGGGTGGGTACTCGTCCCCGCCGAGGCGGACGATCAGGTCGTCGACGCGGCCCAGCCTCTCGCCGCCCGCGTCGCGGAGCTCGCCCGGGACGACGAGGGAGAGGTGGAGGACGAGCGGCAGCGAGGGCGAGAGCGCGGCCATTGGCCCGAGCGTACTAGGCGTCGGCCGGCGCCGCGTAGTGTTTCCGTTAAGCGCCCCCGGCGGCGTGGATTCCCCCGTCCGGGTGACGCAGCGGATTCCTATATTGCCGATCATGCCTGCTACAACGGATTCCGAGCATTCGCGGCGGACTCGGGGAATATGGCTGGGAAGCGGCCCGCGGGGAGCGGGCCGCTTCCTATCTGCGAGCTGTCAGCCGACGCTGATCGCGAGCCCGCCGCGCGGGACGACGTACTGGACGCCGCCGTACTGCTGCTGCTGGGCGACGACGAGGAAGGCGGCGTACGTGCCGGCCTTCGCGTAGGTGTGCGAGACCGACGCCGGCGGCTTGCCGGAGCCGCCGGCGCGCTGGCCGTCGCCGAACTGGAGCTGCCAGGAGACGATCGTGCCGGGGATGTTCGAGCCGAGCGTGAACCTCACCGCCAGCGGATGCTTTCCGGAGGTCGGCGACGCGCTGAGGCTGAGCACCGGCGGTGTGCCGCCGCCGACGGTGACCTGCGCGAACGTGGCGACGACGGCGTACGCGCCGGGCTTGACGGCGAACGTCGCCTTGTAGCTGCCGGCCGCCGCATACGTGTGCGACACCGACGCGGGCGGCTTGCCGGAGCCGCCTGCGTGCTGCCCGTCGCCGAAGTCGACGCTCCAGCTCGTGATGCTCTGCGCCACCACCGTCGTGCCGAGCCCGAACGTCACCTTCAGCGGCGGGTTGCCGGAGGCCGGCGTCGCCGTGAAGCTCATCAGCGGCGCCGTCGCGACGGAGACGCTCGTCGTCGCGCTGCTCGAGGTCGTCGCGTTCTGCGACGAGATCACCGTCAGGCGCGGCCTGTAGTCCCCCGCTGTCTTGTACGTGTGCGCGATCGTCGCAGGCGGCTGGCCGATCGCAACCTTCGACTGGCCGTCGCCGTAGTCGATCCGCCATTGCACCACCTTCGGCGAGGAGAGCGTGAACGTGATCGTGAGCGGCGGCTTGCCGTTGTCGGGCGAGGCCTTGATCGAGAGCTTGCCCTTGCCGCCGCTCTTGCCCTTCCCCGCCGCCGGCTTCGTCGTCTTGCTCTTGCCCTTACCCGTCGCGGGCTTCTTCGTCTTGCCTTTGCTGTTCGTCGTGGTCGTCTTCTTCCCGGCGGCGCTCGACCCGCTCGTCTTCACCGCGTTCGTGCCGTAGACGATGCAGAAGCCCTTGCCGCCCGTCTGCTGGTTCTGCGACCAGCTCGCAGGGTCGGAGTCCTGGCAGGAGTAGGTGCCGTCGATAACGGCGGGCTTGCCCGCCGGCGCGGTCGCCGTCCAGTTGACGTTCGGAGCGCCTCCCTGCCCGGCGCTGCCCTTCGCTGCGAACGGTCCGACGGTGCTGCTGCCGGTCAGCCCGATCGTGCCCGGAGCCTTCCCCTGCCCGTTGTTCCAGTGGTAGGTCGTGATCGAGACGACGCAGTACGCCTTGCCGTTCGTGTTGAAGCCGGGCGGCTTGCCGCCGTTGAGCACGCCGCCACCGTTGCTGTTGTCGAACAGCTTGATCTGCGTGCCGCTGCACTTGTACGCGGGCGGCGGAGGGCTTTTCAAGCAGACGGCGCCGCCGCCGGCGCCGCTGATCGTGCCGTCGTACGTCTCCGTGCAGATCCAGGTGCCGTCGGAAACGACCCAGCGCACGGTGCCCAGGTGGCCGCGCGGGCCCTGCACGGCGTGATTGCAGCTGTCCTTGTCGCCGTGGTGCCAGATCGCCTTCGTCGGCGAGAGCTGCGAGAACTTCTTGCACGCCGGATCCTTCGCCGGCGGCGCGAGCGACCACGACTCGTTGAGCTTGTCGCCGTCCGGGTCGGCCGCCGTCGCGCTGTACGTCGTCGCGAACGCGTTCGGGTCGAACACGCCCTGGATCGGCGTCAGCTTCGGCGGGCTGTTCGCTGCGAAGGCGGACGAGGCGAGGGCGAGCACGACCGCGACGCCAAGCAGGCCCGGGGCGAATCGCCGTCCGGCGCATCTCACGCCCGCGAGTATCGCACCCCGGGAACCGGACGGACGGTGGAACATCGCAGGCCGCGATATCTTTGACACAAGTTGTCTCGACCATTGCCGGAACCTCGGAAAGGAGCACCCATGCGGACCTCCGTGAAGGCGTCGCTCGCCGCCGCCGTCATCCTCGCGCTTGCGCTCACGGCAGCCCTGATCGGCGTCGGATCCGGCTCTGCGTCGCCGATCAACCCCCAGCCGCCCGTACCGATCGCCGTGCCGTCGCTCACCGGTTTGCAGGTGGGCCAGACGCTCACCGCGACGCCCGGCACGTGGGCCGGCGGGACGCCGATGACGTTCCTCTACTTCTGGCTGCGCAGCAGCGGGTCGGGCTGGTCCCAGATCCCCACCGCGTCGGGCCCGACGTACACGCTCACCGACGCGGACATCGGCCACAACCTGTTCGTGCAGGTGAAGGCGACCAACGAGGACGGGTACCAGCTCGCGAGCTCGGCGACGACGAGCCTGGTGACTGGGGCGACCGCCTCTGACACGCAGACGCTCCCCGACGGCACGACGTCGGTCAGCGTCGACAACGTCACCCTGCCGGACCGCCTCGTCGTCCAGTCCGCGACCTTCTCGCCCACGACGATCAAGCCCGGCGGGACGGTGACCGCGCGCATCGTCGTCTTCGACGCGCTCAACCATCCCGTGCGCGGTGCGCTCGTGCAGGTGATCCCGCTTCCGTACGGGTCGGTGACCCGGCCGGCCGAGGTCGCGACGGGCGCCGACGGCAGCGCGTCGGTCACGCTCACCGCCACGTCGCAGCTCGCGCGCGCGGGGAAGCTGGTCGGCCTCTGCATCCAGGCCCGCAAGAACGGCGACAACGTGCTCACAGGCGTCACGGGAATGCGGCTGGTGAATCTGAGCGTCAAGGGATAGGCCCACCATGTGCCGGCTTCGTGTTGCCGAGCACCGTGCTCGGGTGACTGGCCAAGCTCGACCCGGCGCATGTGCATGAGAGGGTGCTCCTCTCCCGAGGAAACAGTGCTGTCCATCGACGCACGCCATGCGCCGCTGATCCGCCTGCGACGCGGGGCTAACGCCGTGACGGCGCCGGTTGTGATGGCGTTCGCTACGGCGTCGGCTTTTCCGGCGGCGTCGGCTTCGTCGGCGCTGTCGGCTTCGTCGGCTTGGTGGGCTTCGTCGGCTTCGTCAGCGCCGTGGGCTTGGTCGGCTTCGTCGGCGCCGTCGGCTTCGGCGGCTTCGTCGGCGCCGTCGGCTTCGTCGGCGCCGTCGGCTTGGTCGGCTTCACCGACCCGAACGCCTTCGTAGGCTTCGTAGGCTCCGCAGGCTCGGACGGCTTCGTAGGCTCGGAGGGCTCGGAGGGCTCCGCAGGCTCGGCGGGCTCGGACGGCTCGGCGGGCTCGGACGGCTGCGCAGGTTCTTGCGGCGGCTGCGGCGGCTGCGCTGCCCAGTACGGGGAGCCCTCGCCCGCCGGCGTCTGTGCCGCGCGCGCGGGAGAACTCGCGCCGGCCGCGCCCGCAGCCAAAAAAGCCGCGACCACACACGCTGCCGCGAGAGCCCCCACCGGTCGAACCGTGATGCGCACGACCTCTCCGAATGGCTCCGTGCCATGTTTCCTATGCACAAGGGTCGCTCCCTGTCATCCGGTCCGCCCCCATAGCGAGTCGGTAATCGCCCGCAGCGCGCGCTGCGCCAGGGCCTTCCGGTCGCGACAGCCAACTGCCGCTCCGGCGAGACAGGCGCCCGGTCAGGCAACGGGGCAGGATGAGTAGGGGCGGACGCGAATCGAGGCCGTGTGCGCTGGAGGGCGATCGTCGCCTCGGTGGTCGTGTGCGCTGTGGCGGCTGCGGGTGTGCTCGTGGTTGCCGACCGTCATGCTGCTGACGCAACCGCAGGTGCAGTTCGAGGCAACGAACGCTCGAGACGCGCGCAGGTGCTCCGGGTCGTTTCGCGTTTGCCCAGCTGGCTTGCGCCCGGCGCGGCCGGGCACGTCGAAGGGTTCGCCGGCGCAAACGAGCGACTGCGGCTCCAGACGACCGGCGGCAGTGTTCTCGCACGCACGACAAGCGGGCCGCGCGGCCGCTTCCTGTTCCGCTTTCGCGCGCCCGAGCCGGGTCGGTACCGGCTCCGCGTCGCCGGCGCCGGCAGCACCGCCTCAGCCGGGGTTGTCGTGGTGCGGCCGCTCGTCCTCGATGCGGTGGGGGACATCACGTTCGGGGAGCAGGTCGGCCCTGCGGTCTCCGCCTACGGCGGCGCATTCCCGTGGACGGGTGTGGCACGAGCGCTTCGCGCAGCCGACATGACCACCGGCAACCTGGAGACGTCGGTGAGCACGCGCGGCACCGCCGAGGTCAAGCCGTACGCCTTCCGCGGGCCGCCGCAGGCGCTGCCGCCGATGTCCCGGCTCGCCGGCTTTGACGTGCTCACGCTCGCGAACAACCACGCCGACGACTACGGTTCCGAGGCGCTGCTCGACACGCTCCGCTACGTTCGCGCCGCCGGGATCAAGCCGATCGGTGCCGGCGCGAACGAGCTGCTCGCGCGCCGGCCGGCGATCGTCGAAGCGGGCGGCCTGAAGGTCGCGTTCCTCGGTTACTCCGACATCAACCCGGCCGGCTTTCGTGCGACCGCGACCACCCCGGGTACGGCCGCTGCCGACCCGGCCGCGATCGCCGCGGACGTACGCGCCGCCCGCCGCAGAGCCGACCTCGTCGTCTGCTTCATGCACTGGGGCGTGGAGCTGCAGCCGCAACCTGACTCGCGCCAGCAGCAGCTCGCGGCGGCCTGTCTCTCGGCGGGTGCACAGGTCGTGCTCGGCGCGCACTCGCACGTGCTCGGGCCGGTCAGCCGGCCGACGCCGCGGAGCCTTGTCGCCTGGACGCTCGGCAACTTCGTCTTTCCGTCGGCCGGCGCTGCCGCCCACACCGCGATCTTGCAGGTGCGTCTCGACGCTCACGGCGTCCGCGGCTATCGGCTGCTGCCCGTCGAGATCGAAGGCTTCCGGCCGCAGCTCCTCACGGCCGGTGTATCGCGCTAGTAGCGACCAACCGACTCGCGAGCTGACAGGCGGAGCCAGGATGCCGGTGCTGGGCCTGGGCGTGTGGCGCTACCGGGCCTGCTCGAGCCGGGACGCTCGGCCGAGTCGCTCCCAGACCGGGCGCGGCGAGCCCTCTTCTCCCAGGTGCACGACGGGGATGCCGGCAGCCTCGGCGAGCTGGACGAGCGGGCGTATCCGGTTCCCGGCCGTGGCGAGGATGTGATTCGACGGGAAGACCCGCAGGAACTCGTCGAAGGAACAGTCGATCCGGGCGTGGACGTGCGGCCAGGTCGGGTTTGTCTGGGCGTTCAAGCGCTGGCGCTCCTCGGCGGGCAGTTCGACCGCCTCCCCGGAAACGAGGACGAGGAACGGCTCGTCGTTCCAGAGGCCGAGGCGGGCGAGCGTCAGCGGCCCGGGCGCCGCGTCGAACTCGACTGACGCACCGCCGGCGCGGAAGTACAGCGGTAGGGCGGGATGCAGGCGGATCTGCTCGAAGTTCGCCTCCGGGTCGTCGCTGCGGGTCGCGTACCAGCTCGAGTGCTGGCCGGAGTTCACGAGATCCCACACGTCCTCCTCCGGATGGTAGAGGCGCACGTCCATGAACAGGCTCGGTAGCCCGCCGGACACGTACTTGAGGAGCTGCATGGTCAGCGCCGCGAAAGCGTCGGCCTCGGTCGCGCACACGGTCGACTCCTTCGGGCCCTCCCAGTCGTATAGGTCGTTGAGCAGCATCTCGGCCACGTCCGGGATGCACACGTGCTCGGAGAGCTCGCGCTGCCCCTTGATGCCGCAGTAGTCGAACCCGTTCTCGTCGTTGAGCTCGCGGATCGCGAGGTAGAGCCGCAGCTGGGTCTCGAGCGTCTCGGGGGTGAGCCGTTCGCCATCGTAGAGGAGCCGCGGGCCGAGCAGGGACTCGAGCCACTCGCGCCCGCGACGTGCCGATGCGGCGTCGACGTGCTTCATCTGCTCGACGACGAGGAGCTGGTCGAGCTGGTAGGCCGTCGTGCCGAGAGCCTTGAGCGTCGGGACGAGGTGGAAGAAGCCTGTCTCCATCCCCATCGAGTGACCGCCGTAGAGGCCGTAGACCTCACCGCGAATGGTGGTGAGCGCCTGGGCGGCGCGCACCCAGTCGGCGACCGCGCTCTGGGTCTCCTCGTCGTCCAGTTCGCCGACGATGCGGTGCGTCCGGAAGCCGGCCTGGCGGAGCGCCCCGTCCGTTGCGAGCAGGCCGACGTTGCCCGGATACGCGCCGTTGTTGTTGCTAAGCGAGAGAAGCGGCACCTCGTGGCCGACGGTCTGCACAAGCGGCCAGACGAGATACGGGAAGTTCCAGACGTTGAAGCAAAGGATGAGCGAGCGCACGCCGCGGCGGCGAAGCTGCTCGCCGACGTCCTGCGCGACACGAACGCTCGTGATCGTTCGCTCGCCGACGACGATCTCGGCCGAGCTACCGTCGATGTTGAGCAGCCTCGGAGCGAGCGCCTCCGCCCAGCTCCGCAGCACGGCCTGATTCTCGGCCTCGTTCAGCTCGTTCACGTGCGCGCGCCCGTCGTTCAGCATGACGAGGCCGACCGGGCTGGTTCTCATTGCCACGTCCTCCTCACTTGATTGCGAGCGCGTTCGCAGGGGAGCCGGAGCCGCCGATCTTGTGCAGCGGCGCGGCCGTGAAGAGCCCTTCGTAAACCCCGTCGGCGGCGCAGTCGTCCGCGAGCGCATCGAGCACGAACATCTCGCCGACAGCGAGCCCGAGCAGCGGGATCACGCGCCAGTGCAGGAACCGCTCCACCGTCGGCTCATACGGCAGCGCTTCGAGCGCGGGCACATCAGAGGCCACGGCCGCCACGTGCCGGTCCCACAACCACTCGTCCGTCTGCGTCTCCGCGGACAGCCCCGGGGTCTTCATGCCGGGCACGGGCATCGCGCCGAGCGCGTCGCGTGTGACCTGGCTCTGGCGCTCGTACCAGCCGATCCAGCCCAGCCGGATCAGCAGCACGTCACCGACCTCGAGCGCGGTTCCCTGAGCCTCGAGCGTCGCGTCGATCTCGTCGACGGTGATCACGTCCTTCTCGGCGTTGTCGACCGGACGCCCCTGCCCTGAACGCCAGCGCTCGACGTCGGCGAGCACGAAGCGGCCGGCGATGCCGCGACGGGCCCAGTTGTCGATGCCGTTACGGCTTCCCGGCACGCCGGTGATGTCCGCGGCCTGCCGCCCGTTGTAGAAGCCGTGCTCTGGGTGCGCCATGTGGCAGAGGGAGTCCCACTGGCTCGATGCCTGCGGGTAGAGACTGTCGTAGTAGTCGTCTCTGCCCGGCTTCAGGTCGATGTAGGTGTGCGTCAGCGGCCGCCGACCGAGCACCGGCGGGCTCGGCTTCTCGATGTCCCAGTTGAGCGAGAAGACCGCACCCTTGCGCACGAGCGCAGCCGCCCTGAGCACCCGCTCCGGTGTCAGCAGGTTGATCGTCCCGATCTCGTCGTCGTCCCCGAACACACCCCAGGCGGAGCGGGCCGGCTTGGATGCGTCGATCGGGAGCTCCGAGTAGCGCGGGAGCACCGTCGTTGCCGTCGTCATCGCGTTGCATACCTCCTCGCAACGGTGCTCAGCCCGACCGCCGCGATCAGGACACCACCGTTGAACAGGTACTGGTAGAAGGTCGACAGGCCAAAGATGCTCAGCCCGTTGAATCCGACGCCGATGATCAGCACGCCGACGATCGTCCCGATGATGTGGAACTCGCCGTCGTGCATCGTCGCCGAGCCGAGGTAGACGCCAGCGAAGGCGCTCAAGAGGTAGCTGTCCCCGGAGCCGATCGTGCCGCTCCCGACGAGGGACGCGAGCAGGATCCCGGTGAGCGCCGCCGCGAGCCCGCAGATCACGAACGCGATCGTCTTGACGCGGTCGGTCCGGATACCGGAGAGCCGAGCCGCTTCCGCGTTGTCTCCGACCGCCTGCGTCGAATGGCCGATGTCGGTCTTGTTGACGAACAGCCAGAGGATCGCGCCGACGATCACCATGGCGATGATGTTGTGCGGGATGTGCCAGAGCTTGCCGGCGCCGAGGTTGAGAAAGCTGTTCGGCAGCCCCGTCGAGAACGGCACGCCCTGCGAGTAGCCATAGGAGAAGCCGACGAGCAGCGTGCCGACGCCGAGTGTCGCGATGATCGCGTTGATCCGCGCCTTCGTGATCAGGAACCCGTTGACCAGACCGATCGCGGCGCCCACCGCAAGCGTGACCAGGATCGCCTGCGTGAGCGAAAGATGCTCCTTTGAGATCAAACCCGTGACGAAGACGCCGGCGAAGCTCGCGTGGTAGCCGACGCTGAGATCGAACTCGCCCGCGATCATGGCAATCGTCAGGCCGCACGAGATGATCGCGGTGAGCGAGACCTGGTTGATGATGTTGACGAAGTTGCTCACGGTCGGGAAGACACCTGGGCTCGCGACCGAGAAGCCGACCAGCAACCCTGCGAGGGCGAACAGCGTCCCGTACTTCGAGACGAACAACAGAATGCGCGAGAGGCGCGGCAGCGTGCGCGCCACGGCGGCCGCGGCTGTCGGCGGCGCCTCCGTGAGCTGCGGCGCGGCGGAGACCGTCGATTCGGAGTTCGTCATGCGACCAAAGCCTCTTCTCGGGCTACGAGGTAGGACAGGTGGGTCAGCTCCTCCTTGCTCGTCGCCGTCCCGTCGACCTCGGCGACGACCTCGCCTTGGGACATCACGATGATCCGGTTACAGCGGCCGACAAGCTCTTCGAGATCAGACGAGATGAAGACGACGCCCATGCCGCGCTGCGCCAGCTCGGTCATCACTCGGTACATCTCCTCGCGGGCTCCGACGTCGACCCCGCGGGTCGGCTCGTCCATGATGAGCACCCGGCAGCGGGTGGCGACGAAACGCGCGACGAGCACCTTCTGCTGATTGCCGCCGCTGAGCGAGCCGACGGGCGTGGTGAGCGACGGCGTGCGGATGCTGAACCGTTCGACGAGTTCGCGGCTGACCGCCTCGGATCGGGCCCGCCTGATGAACGGCAGCGCCGCCACGAGCCGTAGCTCGGAGAGGCTCGCAAGCGCGATGTTGAAGTCGACTGACTTCCTGAGCAGGAGCCCCTGCGAGCGTCGCTCCTCGGGCACGTATGCGATTGCGCTGCGCATCGCGTCGTGCGGCGAGTCGATCTGGAGCTCCGAACCGTCGAGGTACACGCGGCCCGCCTCGCGCTTGTCGGCGCCGACGATCAGCCGTGCGAGCTCCGTGCGGCCGGCGCCGACGAGTCCGGCGAGCCCGAGGATCTCGCCCCGCGCCAGGGATAGCGACACGTTCCGAACCGCCGGCAGGCGGGTCATGCCCTCGACGCGGAGCAGCGGCTCCTCGACGTCGGCCGCACCCTCCTTCCCCACCCAGATGTGCGGCAGCTCGTGGCCGACGATGAGCGTGACGAGATCCTTGCGCGAGACGTCGGCGGGACGCACGGTGACGACGGTCTCGCCGTTGCGGAAGACGGTGACCCGATCGCATAGCGCCCGCACCTCGTCGAGCTTGTGCGACACGTAGACCACCGTGATCCCGTCGGCGGCGAGCCGGCGGACGATCCCGTAGAGCCGCTCGGACTCCTCAGCGGCCAGCGAGGCCGTGGGCTCGTCCATCGCGATCAGGCGTGCGTCCGCGAGCAGGGCGTGCGCGATCACGACGAGCCATCGATCGGCGAGCGACAGGGTCGAGACAGGTTGTCTCAGGCTGAAACGGCAACCGAGCGGTTCGAGCGCGCCGCGGACCCGGCGCTCGGCGGCGGTCCAGCTGACGAGGCCGAGGCGCTTGGGCTTGGCCAACCCCAGCAGGGCGTTCTCGACCGCGTTGAAGTGCGCGACGAGGCTGAGCTCCTGGTGGATGAAGGAAAACCCAAGCGCCTTCGACCGTCCCTGGGAGAGCTTCTCGTGGGACGTGCCGTCGACGACGATCGCTCCCTCGTCCGGTGCGACGAGGCCCGCGAGCGTGCGGATCAACGTGCTCTTGCCGGCGCCGTTGGCGCCGACGAGCCCGTGCACCTCGCCGCGAGCCAGGTCGAGCGAGACGTTCCGCAGCGCCTGCACGCCCCCGAACCGCTTGGAGACGCCGCGCACGGAAAGCCAGCTGGATTCGGGATCGTCTGTCACCGTCGCGTCCTCACGAGAGCGATGCCGCGTCCGCTCCCTACTTGAGCCCCGGGAAGAGCCCCGGATGCTGCTTGAGGAAGGTGTGGATGTTGGCCTTCGTCACGAGCACGCCCGGCACCTCGATCTGCTTCGGCTTCCAGGAGGCGCCGGCCTTCATCGCCGCCACGGTCTGCTGGACGAGGTCGATGCCCTCCTGGTACTGATCTTCCCATTCGGTCGCCGTGAGCGTCCCGTGCAGGATGTCGCTCATCGCAGTCGGGCCGCCGTTCTCGCCGTACGTATTCACGTCGGTCCGGCCCTGTTGACGCAGTGCCGAGAGGGCCGCGATCGTCGGGTCCTCCCAGCAGCCCCAGATCGCGAGCGGCTGCGAGCCCTTGGCATGCCCCGCGAGCCAGCCCGTGGCGAACTGCGGGCCCTGCGTCTGGTAGCCGGGGATCTGGATCTCGTCCTTGGTGACCTTGATGCTCGGATAGGCCTTCAGGACGGTATCGAAGACCTCCTCCCGGTTCCGGCAGACGAGCCCGACGTGGTAGGTGAGCGCGAGGATCGAACCCTTGCCGCCCATCTGGCTCACCATGTACTTGACGATCGGCGTCGCGAACACACCGCCGCTGCCGTCGGTGACGACGACGCCCGTACCGAGGCCGCCGCCCCAGGTGGCCACCGGGATCTTCGCGGCCTTCGCCGCTTTCAGGCCCGCTGTGAGCGAGGTCGTCGGGAAGACGAGGTCGAAGATCGCCCCCGCGTGACGGGAGACGAGGGTCTCGATCGCCGAATTAGCCGTGTCTGCACTGCCGTTGGCGTCGATCACGTCGACCGTCCAGCCGAGCTTCTTCGCCGCGGCCTTAATGCCCACGATCGTCTCGTGGTTACCGTAGTCGGTCGTCGAGATCGAGACGACGCCGAGCAAGAAGGACTTGTGCGTCGAACTCGTCTTTGACGGGCTCGCCGCTGCGCCGGCCGCCAATGCCGCCGCAAGCAGGGCGAACGCTGCGACGAGCGCAGGAACCAGACGGGTCAATCGCGTGCTGCGATGTTCCATGTTGATCTCACCTCGGTTTGTTGATTCGCGAGTGTGCCCACGTGCTGGGCGGTTGCCTTCCCCCTGTCTCCATGCACCGTTTCCCGTCTCTCACCTCCGTCTCGTCGGGCCCCTGCACGCTCGCCGCGGCGGAGGCCGAGAAGCTCGCGAGCTGGAGCGCCGCGAGTCTGTGGGCATATGACCCCGTTGCCGTGTCGAGGTCGCGGTAGATCCGGTAGAGCTCGTCGTAGGTTTCGCGCCGCGCCGGGGCCGGGACGACCGTCTCGGCGACGCGGTTCCAGGTCGTCGGCAGCGGCCCCAGCTCGAGACAGGCCGCGGCGAGCGCGGCGTCGCCATACGCGGCGCCCATCGTCAGCTCGGGCACGTCCTGCGAGCGCCCGCTAACGTCCGAGACGACGAGCCCGCCGCCGCTGGTGAGCACGGCCTTGGAGCTGGACGTGCCGATGTCGAGCCCGAGCAGCAGGTCGCCCATCTCAGCTCACGCCCACGCAACACGAGCCGCGGTGGTGGAGCTCGAAGTCGAACACGAGGCGCTTGCGCCGGCTCCGCGTGCCTGCGAGGCGCCCCATCAGGAGCTTCACGGCCGCCTCGGCCATCAGCCGGACCGGCTGCCCGAGCGTTGTGAGCGGCGGGTCGATCAGCCCGGCCCAGAACGGGTCGTCGATCGAGACCATAGCCACGTCGTCTGGGACGCGCAGCCCGCGTTCCCGGATCGCCTCCAGCGCACCGATCGCCATCAGGTTGTTCGCGACGAGCAGGGCCGACGCCCCGTCATCGAGCAGCGCCGCTGCAGCCTCGCGTCCGCCCTCGATCCGGAAGCCGCCGTCGGCGACTCGCGGCCCGAGCCCGGCCGCGTCCATCGCCTGCTGGTAGCCGACGAGGCGCAGCGCAGCCGTCTCGACCGTGCGGGGACCGCCGATGTAGCCGACGCGCGTGTGTCCGCAGCCGAGCAGGTGCTCGGCGCCGAGGCGGGCGCCGGCCGTGTTGTTCACCACGACCGCGTCGGCGCGCCTGTCGGCCACCGCGCGGTCGAAGGCAACGACGGGGATCCCGTGGTCGAGGAGCTCGACGATCTCCGGCGCGCCGGCGTCCGTCGGCGACAGGATCACGCCCACCACGCGCTCCTCCGCGAGCACTCCGAGGTAGTCCGCCTGCTTCGCCGGGTTCTCGTCCGTATTGCAGAGCAGCACGCGATGGCCGCTTAGGTACGCCGCGTCCTCGACCGCACGCACCATCTCGGTGAAGTGCGGATTCTCGATGTCGGAGACGACCACGCCGATCATGTCGGCCTGCTGCCGCCGCAGATTGCTCGCGAGCCGGTTGGGCCGGTAGCCGAGCGCCTCGATCGCCGCCAGCACCTGCTCCCGCTTGTCCGCCCTGACCGTCGCGTTGCCGGTCAGAACCCGGGACACGGTCGCCGGGGAGACCCGTGCGTGACGCGCGACATCGCGGATGCGGAGTGACTGCTTAGCCATTCTGAAACGGATTTCAGAAATCGATTTCTCAACCTACGCCCGAACGCCTCGACTGTCAAGACACGTCGCCGCCATCTCGGAGCGACCAACAGAGCAGCCGCCGCCCGTCCTCCTTCGGCCTCGTGGCCGCCGCGATTCCGCCCGGCTCTCGCCGCGCAACCGCACCCCTCGATTCCCGCGCCGCTGGCGCGGCCGCCCAGAGGCGGCGTCGGAATCCAGGCGAGGGCCTCGTCGAGCAGACGTGCCTCGACGTGCCTGCTGCGCTCGCGGAGATAGTTGGCGTCGAAGCGGTGCGCGAGCCTGCCTTGCAACTCGTGACGCAGCTTTACCTGGCTAGGACCCGCTACCCCCTGCCTGCCTTGAGGACTGGTCATGGACGGCCGTCTTAGCGTGAGGGGTCGCGGTCGCGTAGCGTCGCATTGCCAGGGCGTGTGTCAGCGCGCAGGCGTTCGGATCGCGCGGCCCGGCCGAGGGCGCACACCGCCGAGCAGGGGTCAGAGGTCGAGAAGCGCTCTGACGCGATAAGCGACCGTGTCGAGCGTGCGAGCCGAGACGGCGCCCCACGCCTCGTCCTCTACGAGTCGACTGGTGGAGATCGAACGCACGGCCTCGCATAGAGCCCAGGATCTCTCGCGCAGGCCGCCTTCTGGCGGGTCGATCTGCACACGGAGTGGCATCCGCGCCCTCTCCGTCGTTGTCAGCGGAACGACGATCACAAGCTCTGCGGGACCGTTGTTGAACTGGTCGTTCGAGATCACAAGAGCGGGGCGCTGGCGGCCTTGCTCGTGTCCGAGAACGGGCTCGAAGTCGGCCAGCCAGATCTCGCCCCGGCTTGCCAAACTAGTCGAGTCCGTCGGCGAGCGATCCTTCCAAGACGTCCAGCTCTTCGATGTGGTCGCCGTCGGCGCGGAGCGCGGCATAGCCGCAGTTCGTCTCGGCGATGAGCAGGCTTCGATAGAACTGGTCGACCGCCCGTGCGACAAGGTCCGGCATGGGCTCGCCGGTTTGGCGTTTCAGGTCCTGCAGTGTCTCGTGCGTGTCCTCGCGGATCCTGACTGGGACAGTCGCTCCCGGCACGTTCGGCCTCCTTAACGAATCGTGACTACACGGGTGTAGTCGTCACTGTAGACGTTTTCTCCCACACTCGGAAGGGGGAAACGTACGCGAACGCCCGTTTCGAGGCCCCTGAAGGCGACGCGGAGGCGTGGCGCCTCCGCCGCGACGTGCTCGCGCCCGCGGTCGAGGCGGCGAACGTGAAGCTCGCCGAGGCGGGCATCGCGCCGATCGGGCATCTGACGTTCCACAGCCTGCGGCGCACCTACGCGAGCCTGCGGTGCGCGTGCGGCGATGACGTCCGCTACACGGCCGCGCAGCTCGGCCATGAGGACCCGCGGTTCACGCTGCGGGTGTACGCGCAGGCAACGTCGCGGTGCGAGCGGATGGCGAAGCCGCAGCGGGACGCCTACGATGCGGCGCTCGATTGGGCAGCAATGGGCAGCAAGGTCGACTTTCTGCCCGTCGAGGAAGCGGTCGAGGCTGCCTGAGCCGGCAAGAAAGGCCCCGTTTCCAGGGCCTTCGAGAGAGCGGATGATGGGACTCGAACCCACGACCTTCTGCATGGCAAGCAGACGCTCTAGCCGACTGAGCTACATCCGCGTGGCGCGGCCAGTATAGCCCCGCCTGCGAATTACGGCCCGTCCAGGGCCTCGTTCACGAGCCGGTCGGCGAGCTCGTTGTGCTCCCGGCGCACGGCCCTGTAGCTCACCTTGCCGATCTCCCGCGCCAGGCGCGCGGCCTGGAGCGAGAGGTCGCGCAGCGTCTCGTTCTTCACCTTGTACTCGCCCGTCATCTGCTTCACGAGCAGTTCCGAGTCGGAGACCACCTCCACCTCCGGCACAGCGAGCTCGAGCGCCCGCTCCAGGCCCGCGATCAGCGCGCGGTACTCGGCGACGTTGTTCGTCGCGACGCCGATCCGCTCGCCGTGCGCCGCGAGCACGGTGCCGTCCTCGGCCTCGAGCACGTAGCCGAACGCGGCCGGGCCGGGGTTTCCACGTGCGCCGCCGTCGGTGAACAGCTTCGCCTTCACGCGTCGAGCTCGGCCAGCGGATAGAGCTCGAACGCGACCTCCTCGTACGGGTGCGCGGCCAGCAGCGCGGCGACGACGTCGCGCGCACGCTCCGCCGGCACGACCGTCTCGACGCGCAGCTCCGAGACCCGCTCCTCGCGCCCGACCCGCCCGATCGAGGGATCGGCGCCTTCGCCGGCGAGGAACGTCCCCGTGCCCGCGGTGTACCACGAGCAGCGCTCGTAGTCGCCGATCCGCCCCGCCCCCGCTTCGAACACGGCGGCGCGCGTCGCGTCCAGCGCCTCGCGCGGCACGAACCAGACGAGCTTCAGCCGCCCGGCGCGACTCACTTCGCCAGCACCCTCGCGAGCTCCCGCTTCGGCCACTCGGCGTGCAACTCGTCGTTGCGCGCTACATGCCAGTCGACGATGGAGCGCCACGCCTGCGCTGCCTCGTCGACCCGGCCCTCGCGTTCGAGCAAGAAGGCGCTGCCGTAGATCGGGCCGATCTGCTCGGGGTCGAGTTCGACGGCGCGGCGCCAGTCGGCGAGCGCGCCCTCCGGGTCGCCGGTCGCGGCCCGAACGCTCCCTCTGCATTCGATCAGCGTCCGGTCGTCGGGGGCGAGCGCGAGCCCGGCGTCGACCGCCGTGGCCGCCCCCTGGTACTCGTGCGCGGCGAGGTACGCGCTCGCGAGGAAGCGGTACTCGCGAACGTCGTCCGGCGCCGCGGCGAGACGCTCCTGGTAGAGGGCTATCGCCTGCTCCGTCTCGAGGAGCGCGGCCCGCGCGAGGATCAGCTGGTAGCGGGGCTTGTCGGCAATCGGATCGAGCTCGATCGCGCGCTCGTACAGCGTCACCGCCTGCCGGAGCGAGTTCCGGCCGTGGCACTCGAGCAGGTAGCCGTAGCCGGCGAGCAGGTTGGGGTCGGGTGCGTCCCCGAGCGCGGACTCGAACGTCCGCTTCGCCTCGTCGAAGGCTGTCTCGTCGCCGGTGGCCTCGTACCGGTCGAGGAGCTCGTTGACCTCCATTACTCCTCGACGTCGATCTGCGCCCGCTGCAGCCGGCCGGAGTAGTCGACGTAGATCGACTTCCACTCCGTGAAGACGTCGAGCGCAGCCTGGCCCGCCTCGCGGTGGCCGTTGCCGGTCTCCTTCGTGCCGCCGAACGGCAGATGCACCTCGGCCCCGATCGTGCCGGCGTTGACGTACGTGATCCCGGTCTGCAGGTCGCGCATCGCGCGGAACGCCTTGTTCACGTCGCGCGTGAAGATCGAGGACGAGAGCCCGTACTTGATCCCGTTCGAGACGCGGATCGCCTCGTCGAAGTCGCGCACCTTGATCAACGCGGTGGTCGGCCCGAAGATCTCCTCCTGCGCGATCCGCATCTGCGGGTCGACGTCGCCGAAGATCGTCGGCCGGTAGTAGAAGCCCTTCGCGAGGTCGCCGTCGCTCGCGACCTCACCGCCGGTGAGCAGGCGCGCGCCCTCGTCGCAGCCGATCTCCGTGTACGCGTGGATCTTCTCGAGCGACGACTTGTTGATCACGGGGCCGACGTCGCTGTCGTCCTCCCAGCCCGGGCCGAGGCGCAGCGCCTCGACGCGCTCGACGAGCTTCGACTGCAGCGCGTCGTACACCTGCTCGTGCGCGATCACGCGCGACGCGGCGGTGCAGCGTTGGCCGGAGGTGCCGAACGCCGACCAGAGGATGCCGTCGACTGCGAGATCGACGTCGGCGTCGTCCATGACGATGATCGCGTTCTTGCCGCCGAGCTCCAGGTGCACGTGTTTGAGCAGGTCGGCGCCGCTCTTCAGCACCTGCACGCCTGTCTCGCGCGAGCCCGTGAGCGTGATCACGGGCACGTCGGGGTGGCGCACGAGCCGGTCGCCGACGCTGCCGCCGCCGCCGTGCACGATGTTCACGACGCCGTCGGGGACGCCGGCCTCCGCCATCAGCTCGACGAAGCGCTCGGCCAGCCGCGGCGTGTCCGACGCGGGCTTGAGCACGATCGTGTTCCCGCAGACGAGCGCGGGAATCATCTTCCACGAGGGGATCGCGATCGGGAAGTTCCACGGCGTGATCGCGCCGACGACGCCGATCGGCTGGCGCACGCTCATGTTCCACTTGTCGCGCAGCTCGGACGGCGTCGTCTGGCCGAAGAGGCGGCGGCCCTCGCCGGCCATGTAGTACGTGATGTCGATCGCCTCCTGAACGTCGCCGCCGGCCTCGGCCTTCACCTTCCCCATCTCGTGCGTCATCAGCTCGGCGAGCGCGGCCTTCTCGCGCTCGAGCACGTGCGCGAGCTGGAAGAGGATCTCGCCGCGCTTCGGCGCGGGCACGAGCCGCCACTCCTCGAACGCGGCCTTCGCGGCCTCGACCGCACGGTCGACGTCCTCCGGCCCGGAGCGCGGAAAGACGCCGAGCGTCTCGCCGTCCGCCGGGCTCGTGCTCTCGAAGGTCTCGCCGGAGGCGGCGTCCACCCACTCGCCGCCGATCAGGTTCTGGAAGGTCTTCGTCCCCGTGGTCACCACGGAAACGAGGGTAGCGCTCAGGCGTCCGGCGGCGCGTCGGTGTCGGGGAACGTCCCCGGAATCCGCGCGCGGCGGCGGTCGCGTGTCTTCCGCCGCTCCTGCTGCTCCTCGCTGGGCTTCCCGCTCCGGCGCTCGTGACCCTCGCGGCGGTCGACGATGACCGTCACGTTCGGATTGTCCTTGTAGTACTCGACCATCTTGTCGTAGAGCTCGTCGGCGAGCTCCCGCGGGATTACGCAATAAATCATCGTCCTCTGATTGTAAGGAGCGAGGCGGCCTGCGCAGAGGCGTACCGTCTGTCCTACGATCTGCGTGTGAGCGGCTTCACGTAGTAGGGCCGAGCAAACGCCCGAGGACCTCCCTCGGCGCCTGTCCCCACAGGCGTCGAGACGAAGGAGGTCACCTTGGGCCGGAAAGCCCGGCGTCGGCTGCGCCCGCTCGAGCAGGAGCTCGGGCGCCGGCGTCCCGATATCGCCAATCCGGCAGCGGTCGTCGCCGCGGGCGAGGTGCTCGTGAACGGCCGCATCGTCACCAACCCGGCGTCACTCGTGCCCGCAGACGCCTCGATCGTCGTCCGCCGCAGGCGGCCGCTGCGCGGCGAGGTGAAGCTCCGCGCCGCGCTCGCCGCCTTCGACGTGCGTGTGGACGGCCGCGTTGTGGTGGACGCCGGCGCCTCGACCGGCGGCTTCACGCGAGCCCTCCTCGAGGCCGGCGCCGAGCGCGTCTACGCGGTCGATGCCGGCCACGGCCAGCTCCTGGGCTCGCTGCGGTCGGACCCGCGCGTCGTCAATCTCGAAGGCGTCAACCTCGGCGAGCTGGACACGACCCGCGTCCCCGAGGAGGTCGAGCTCGTGACGCTCGACCTCTCGTACCTCCCGCTTGCCGACGCGGCGCCGCAGCTCGCCCGGCTGGCGCTCGCCCGCGAGGCCGAGCTCGTCGCGCTCGTCAAACCGGCGTTCGAGCTGCGGCTCGGCGAGCCGCCGGCGAGTCCCGAGCTGCTCGCGCGCGCGGTGGAACTCGCCCGGCTGGGGATCGAGCGCTCGGGCTGGCAGGTCGTGGCCGACTTGCGCTCGCCTGTGCGCGGCGCACACGGCGCCGTCGAGTTCCTGCTGCACGCCCGCCGGCGTTGCTAGAGGCGCGCGATCTCGGGGACGAGGCGGCCGTCGTCGTCGATGTGCGCGTTCCACGCCTTGAACACGGCCTCGAGCTCGTCCAGCTCGTGCCCTCGGCGCTCGAGTCGCACCGGCTGTGCCGAGTCCGGCGTCACACGGTACTGGTACCAGGAGAGATCCCAGGCGACGGTGACGGCAAGCTCGCCCGAGACGCCGGACAGCGGGACGATGCTCGCCTTTGCCTCGCCGAGGCTCTTCGCGATGCCGCCGACGGTGCGGCGGTACGTGCTCGCGTTGAAGAGGTCGGCCGCCTCGAGCAGCGAGACCTCCTCGACGGAGAGGCGGCGCAGGATCGGCTCCGCCGGCGCCAGCGTGTCGTCCCCACCGGCCCGGCGCAGGCCGAGGAACTCCCCGAGGCCGCGGCGGCGACGGCGGCGCACGCCGGGGATCGTCGGCGTCGTCGGCGTACCTTCCTTGATCCAGCCGTGCTCGAGCGCGATCTCCTGGCAGAGCGGGCACACGTCGACGAGCTCCGCGCCCTCCTCCGGCGCGAAGCGGACCGCCCGCTCGCCCATGAGCAGGGTGCGCTCGCAAATCGCGCAAACCGGCATCGCTGCAACCCTCGTCACGCGCACGGCTCGACTATAGCCCCCTGCGGGCGGCACGCTTGCCGAGCGCCGACCGGCCTTGCTATTGTCTCTTACATGTGTATTTTACACTTAGCCCGGCGGGAGCTCGGCTGAGGCACCATCACGGCCCGCGTGCGCGCCGCCACCACGGCGGCCGCTGGCTCGTCTTCGCGCGCGTCGAGCGCTTCACCGAGCCCGCCCTGCTGCTACTCCTGCGCGAGCGGCCGGCGCACGGCTACGACCTGCTCGAACGGCTGCCGGAGCTCACCGGCGAGCAGCGCGTCGAGATGGGCAACCTCTACCGGCTGTTGCGCGCGCTCGAGGACGAGGGCCTTGTCTCGTCCGAGTGGGACGCCGCCTCGCCGGGGCCCGCGAAGCGCGGCTACGCGCTCACCGCCGCCGGCGCGCAGCTGCTCGACCAGTGGGCGGACGCGCTGCGCCGCTCGCAGGAGCGCACCGCCTTGTTTCTCGAACGCTACGAGGAGAGGAGGTGACAGTGCACCACCGCCATCACTACGGCCAACACGGGCCGGGCCGGATCCACTTCCGCGGCCCGTTCCCGAACCGGCAGGAACTGCTGGAGCGCCTCGAGTCGTACCGGCGCGATCTCGAGCAGCAGCTCGCCGACGTCTCGGACGTGATCGACCACCTGCGCAACCGGGGCGAGCCCCAGCCGCAGCAGTAGAGCGCTTCGGAAGGGGCGACGGCCTCTACGCCTTCGCCTCTTCCCGCTCCTTCTTCGTCTGCTCGATGATCTTCTGCGCGACGTGCTGCGGCACTTCCTCGTAGCGGAGGAAGCTCATCCCGTAGTCGCCGCGTCCGCCGGTCATCGACGTCAGCGCCTGCGAGTAGGTGAGGATCTCGGCCATCGGCACCTCGGCCCTGATCGTCGTCATCCCGCCTGCAGGCTCCATTCCGTGGAGACGGCCGCGGCGCGAGTTGAGGTCGCCGTTGACCGCGCCCACCGCGTCGTCGGGGACGGTCACCTCGAGCCGCATGATCGGCTCGAGCAACACGGGGTCAGCCTTCTGGTAGGCCTCCTTGAAGGCCATCGAACCGGCGATCTTGAACGCCATCTCCGACGAGTCGACCGAGTGCTCCATCCCGTCGACGAGCAGCACGCGCACGCCCCGGATCGGGGCGCCGGCGAGCTCGCCGTGCTCCATCGCCTCCCGCACGCCCTTGTCGACGGCCGGCCGGTAGCTCTGCGAAATGACCCCGCCGACGATCTTGTCGACGAACTCGTAGCCGAGCTCCCCGTTCTCCGCCGGCAGCGGCTCGAGCACGATCTCGCAGTCGCCGAACTGCCCGCGGCCGCCGGTCTGCTTCTTGTAGCGGTGCCTCGCGCGCGACTCCTTGCGGATCGTCTCCTTGTACGGGACGCGCGGCGGGTGCAGCTCGACGTCGACGTGGAACCGGCTGCGCAGCCGGTCGACCGCGACCTCGACCTGCATCTGCGAGAGGCCGGAGAGCAGCTGCTCGCCCGTCTGCGGGTCGCGCCGCATGCGCAGCGTCGGGTCCTCCTCCGAGAGGCGGCGCAGCCCGGTCGCCATCTTCTCCTCGTCGCCCTTCGCCTTCGGCGAGACGGCGAAGCTCATCACCGGCTCGGGGAAGTCGATGTGCGGCGGCTCGACCGGCACCTCGTGGTCGACGAGCACGTCGCCGGTGACGACGTCCTTCAGCTTCGCGACCGCACCGATGTCGCCGACGCCGAGCGCGTCGGCCGTCACGTTGTCCTTCCCCTGCAGCAGCAGGATCTGGCCGAGCCGCTCCTTCGCATGCGTGCGCGGGTCGAGGAGCGTCGTGTCGCCGGTGACGGGGCCGGCAAGGACGCGGAAGCAGCTGATCCGGCCGGCGAACGGGTCGGCGATCGTCTTGAACACGAACACCGCCTGCTTCGCGTCCCCGAATTCGATCGTCGTCCCCTTCCGCGCCGGCGAGGGGACGCCCTCGACGAGCAGGTCGAGCAGCGCCGTCGTGCCGAGGTTCTTCGTCGCGACGCCGCACGCGACCGGGTAGAGCTCGTCGCGCGTGACCGCGTCCTTCAGCGCAGCGGCGACGTCGGCCAGAGGCAGCTCCTCACCCTCGAGGTAGCGCGCCATCAGGTCCTCGTTCGTCTCGACGACGGCATCGAGCAGCTTCTCCCGGTACTCCTGCACCTGCGCGGCCATCGGCTCCGGGATCGGCTGCGGTCCCCCCTCCTTGCCACCCGACGAATCCAGGTACGCGCACATGTGCAGCAGGTCGACGACGCCGGTCAGCTCGTGCTCGGCGCCGATCGGGATCTGGATCGCGACGCAGCGGTCCGAGAGCTGCGAGCGGGCCGCCTCGAGCACCCGGAAGAAGTCGGCGCGCTCGCGGTCGAGCATGTTCACGAAGACGACGCGCGACAGCTCGTACTCCTCGGCGCGCGCCCAGACGCGGGAGGAGTTCACCTCGACGCCCATCACGCCGCTCAGGACGACGAGGGCGCCCTCGACTACGCGGAGGGCGGCGTAGGAGTCGGCCTGGAAGCCGGCGTCGCCGGGGCAGTCGAAGAGGTTGATCTTCCGGCCCTGCCACTCGAGGTGCGTGAGCGTGCCGCTCAGCGACATCTGACGCCGGTGCTCGTCGTCGTCCCAGTCGGAGGCCGTCGTCCCCTGCTCGATCGTGCCGAGCCGGTTCGTCTTCCCGGCCTGGAAGAGCATGGCCTCCACGAGCGAGGTCTTGCCGACCCCGCGGTGTCCGACGACGGCGATGTTGCGGATCTTCCCGGGCTCGGTCGCTGACATCAGGCTCTGTCCTCCTCGTTGAACTCGGCGGCAATCGTATCGCCGCCGGAGCCCGGTCCCGCCGCGACCAGGTCGCATGGGAAGGCGCCGGAGACGTGACCTGCGACCTGGTCGCGGGGAACAGTTATCAGGATTCGAGCGAAGCGCGGGCCGTCGAGCCGGCCAGACGGGCCTTGAGGCGGAGGATCGCCTTCGTGTGCAGCTGCGAAACGCGGGACTCGGTGACGCCGAGCACCTCGCCGATCTCGCGCAGGGTCAGCTCCTCGTAGTAGTAGAGCGTGACCACGAGCTTCTCGCGCTCGGGGAGGCGGGCGATCGCGTCGGCGATCGCCTCGCGCATCTCGGTCTGGGAGAGCGTGCTCTGCGGGTCGGGCGCGTCGGTGTCCTCGATCGTGTCGATCAGCGCGATCTGGTCGCCGCCGGAGCCGGACACGGTCCAGAGCTCGTCGAGGGCGGCGATCGAGGAGCGGGAGATCTCACTCAGGCTCTCCTCGAGCTCGTCCTCGCTGACCCCGAGCTTCTTCGCGATCTCCTCGTCGGTGGGCGCACGGCCGAGCTTTGCCTCGAGCTCGCCGATCGCACGCTCGATGTCGCGGGCGCGGGAGCGCACCGAGCGCGGCACCCAGTCCATCGCGCGCAACTCGTCGATGATGGCGCCCTTGATCCGGGCGATCGCGTAGGTCTCGAACTTCACGTCGCGGTCCGGTTCGTAACGCTCGATCGCGCCGATCAGGCCGAGCAGGCCGTAGGAGACGAGGTCGCCCTCGTCGACGTGGGCGGGCAGGCCGCTGCCGAGGCGGCCGGCCACGTATTTCACGAGCGGCGCGTACGTGAGGATCAGCCGGTCGCGGATGCCCGGATCTCCCGTCCTCCGATATTGCAGCCACAGCGTCTGCATGTCGTCCGCGCGGGCCACGGAGGAAGAATACGGCGTGAGTGGAGCTTTTCCTCAGCGGTGGCGCCGAAAAGCGCTCAGGGCGAGGGAGGCGAGCCAGGCGGCCAGCGCGAGTGCGGCGAGCGCGACGATCCAGCGGCGGACGTCGTGCCCGGCGCCGACCGCGGCCCACAGCGCGGTCGCCGCGAGGACCGCGGCGAGGAATGCAAAGAGCAGGCCGAGCGCGCGCCGCTGCACGCGCGCAGCCTAGATGGCCGCGGACCCCGCTCCCGGGCCGCCTCGAAGACGCCGATACAATCGGCACCGACCCAGGGGCGTAGCTCAACTGGCAGAGCACCGGTCTCCAAAACCGGGGGTTGCAGGTTCGAGTCCTGCCGCCCCTGCTGGGTCAAACAGACGGAAACCCGCTCCCGGAGCGGGTTTCCCTGTCTCCGGGACGCTGCCGCGCCATCGGCTCTCGTCGGTTCGAATCCGCCCCGCAAGGGCGACAACTGGCGCGCAACTGGCGCGCGTGAGTAGTCGGCGGCTGCTTTGCGCGCTGGGCGGAATGGGCCTGCGCCGTTACACGTCGTCGGGAAGCCACACGACGAAGCCACGGGAAGGCTGATCGCCGACGCGCTCGACGCGCTTCCCCGCACGCAGGCCGCCGCCCGGCGTCGGCGGAGGATCGTTGTCGACGTGGCCGCCGGCTGCTTGCGCCCGCGTCTCGAGCGAAGCACGGTCGACCTCGAACCCCGCAGCCGTCAGCACGGCAAGCAGCCTTTGCCCGTCGCTCGGCCAGTATCCGGGACGGGACGTGGCGACCATGCTGCGGTAGCAGTCGCGCGCGAACCGGCGCAACGTCTCGTCGTCGAGCACGTCATGGTCGGCTAGGCCGGGCAACGCAAGGCTGTGCTGAAGGCGAAGCAACTCAGGATCCTCGCCGCAGTCGGCATCACGGAAAATGTCCCTAAGCGCTCCGAACTCGTCCCCGTCCAGGACGAGCTCGCCGCCGAACGGCCCGTCGACGATCGGGATCAGCCGCCCGACAAGCCGCCGCGCCACGAGCGTCCGATCGAGACGCAGCCAGTCGAGCACGACGCGGCCCGCGCCGAGGCTCAACTCGTGCGTGTCCCCGCCGAAACGGAAGACGACGCGCTGCGGCTCGGAAGTGCTCACGGCTTGGACCTTGCCACGAATCGTTACGGCGCGCAGCGCCGCGAGCAACCCCAAACACGCCCACAGGGATAGCCGACCCTCGTGGCACCATTCCAGACAGGACCCGAAACGCACGGCGGCAATCCGCCAGCGACCCGCCACGAGCGGCAAACGCAACGGCGCGACCCACCAAGCGAAGCGGCAATCCAATCGCCGACCAACCGACGAAAGGATCAGCTTCGCATGACCGCCGACGCTTTCCCCACACACCTCCGAAGCATCAGACTCGCCCGAGGCATCACCCAAGAGGCCGCCGCGAAGATGGCGGGCGTCCATGTCACTTCATGGCGAGCCTGGGAGTCAGGGAGCAAGCAGCCCCGTCTCATTCGGGGAGCTTCAATCGCCGCTGCGCTTGGCGTGCCGGTCGCGAGCCTGTTTCGCGGCGACGACGACGTGCTCGCGGAGGTCGTCTTGTCGAGCGCGACGTTGGAGGAGATCCGCCGGGACGGTCGGGAGGCGGCGCGGAGCGCGGCTGAACGGTTAGCGGCGCAGCTCGAGCCGCGGATCTATGAGATGGCGACGCGGAAGCCGGTCGACGCGCGTGCCGGAGCTCGTCCGAAGCCGCGTAGAACCCGGGCGGAGAAGCTCAGCGGCTACGAGCAGGCGCGAGTGATGAGGCAGGCGGCGCTCGAGCGTCGTCGACAGCCTGCGGTCGCGGCGGTGTAGGAGAGATGGCACTCACGAACCCTCCTAGCGGTAACCCATCGGCGGCGTTCCTGGCCGGTCAGGCGCATGGCAGGGCGCTCGCGCTCAGGAATCACATGGCGGGTCAGCCGCTCGTCAACCCGATAGGTGCCAGGCAGATCGCCGCGGCTGGCGTCAAGAAGGTCGCCGCACCGAAACCGGCCACGGCTGCGACTCCTGCAGTCCCGCTGACGTTGAACCAGATCCTTGCGCAAGCTCGAGCGGCGGCTGCCGCGGACACGCAGGCGACCGTCACCGGAATCAAACAGCAGCAGACTCTTCTCGACACGCAGGCGCAGCAGCGTGCCGGTCAGATCACGCAGGCGTCTCAGGCAGCGGCGAACTATCTGCAGGGACTCGGCGACATGACCGGAGCGTCGTACAACAACGCCGCCCAGGTTCTCGCCGGCTTGGCGCAGGGCTACTCGGGTCAGACGGGTGCGGATGCGCAGAGTGCGGCGGCGCAGGTTCAGGCGAACCTCGCCGGACTTGGAGCTCCATCGGGGTCGTTGAAGACGGCGACGGGGCAGACGTCGCAGCCTGCCGCGTTGGCGAACGTCCTCTACGGACTTGGGGGCGCGATCCCTGCGTCCGCTCTTGTCACCGGCGGGCAGGCGCAGGCGGCGGCGCAGCGTGGGCTACCGGCGTCGATGCTCGGCTACGGGCAGCAGCAGGCCGAGGGTGCGGTCGCGGCCGGTCAGACTGCGGCGGCGAACCTGACCCCGCAGATCCTCGACGCGCTCTCGAAACAGCCCGCACTGGCGCAACAGTATCTCGCGTCGATCCAGTCGCAGTTGACGGCACAGCAGAACGCTTCCTTGCAGTCGGCGCTCGCGGCGAGTCTGGTCGGGTCGCGGACGGCTGCGGCGACGACGGCCGCGGCCAAGATCCCGATCCTCAAACAGAACGCGAACACGGCCGCGACGAGGGCCGCGCAGACGTACGCGCTCGGACAGCAGAGGATCACTGCATCCCAAGCTGCCCGGGCTACCGCTACCACCAAAGCTGCGGCTGCAATCGGGAGACCGAACGCGTCGCTGTCTGGGAAGCGCGGCTATATCGTCGACTCGAACGGGCAGGCGATCCTCGGGCCGAACGGGCAGAAGCAACTCCTGCCTGGCTACACGGTCAATGCGAAAGGCCGAGTCGTAAAAGCTCCGACACCGCCGAAGCCGTTGACACGCGCTCAGACTGCGAAATATCGCGGGCAGGCAATCACTGGAGCCTCGAATGCTCTGACTGCCGGGTTCAGCTACTCGGCCGCTCTACAGGCGGCCCGTGAGGAAGGCATACCGGATTCGATTTCTGTCCCGCAACTCAACCTGACGTACAAAGTGGGTGCGCCCGCGTCACAGACGGTCGACCTGATGACGCAGCACGGAATCACGCCGTCAGGTCCGCCCGCGACGCTGAAGCAGCAGGCGCTAAACGCTGCGCTGTTCCCGTCGCCGCTCGCAGGTCTGCTTGGCAGAAGGAAGTAGACCAGGCGTGGCCGGGTCGCCTAACCCGTTTTCGCCGAGTTTCACCAAGCCTGCGGCCACATCCACAACGAGTGGGAACCCGTTTACGCCGACGAAGGCATCTACTGCGGGCAGTTCCGGTAATCCGTTCTCTGCCTCGTACACCGCTCCCGCGAAACCTGCCTCGGGCGGCGGCGACTTCTTCCATCAGATCCTCCACAACCCGGTAACCGCTGCGGCCGGCGCTGTCAGCCACGTCGTCCCCAAGACCGTCACCGGCCTTGCGAGCGACGCCTACAACTTCCCCGGCCAACTCGTGACGAAGATCGCGCCGGCGTTCGGCCACGACTTGCTCGTCTCGATCGAGCATCCGGGGCGGCAGATCGGGCCGTCCTGGTCGTCGCTCGCGCATCCGCTCCGGCCCACGAACGAGCACGGGGGCGAACTCTGGCCGACGCTTGTGGCGCCGACGATCGCGAGCGTAAAGGAATCCGTACAGCATCCGCTCGCCCACCCCGACCAGACGCTCCTGAACGCGCTCGCGCTCGGCAGCCTCGGCGCCGGCAGCCTCGCTCGGCTCGGCGCCGCCTCCGACGTGGCAGGAGCAGGAGCAGGCATCGGCGACATCACCAGAGCACTTGTCACAAAACCGGAGATCCAGCCGCGGCTGATCGACGTGAACGAGGGCCAGGTGCCGCTGCAGCCTTCCCATGCTGCTCTCCCGCAGGCGATCCAATCCATCCATGACGCGATCGTCCAACACGCGATCAACACGAGCCCGGAGAGCCGGATAGCCCGATACGGGATGGGTCGCGTCAGAGGTTCGCTCGAGGAGACCGGCCGCTATCAGCGCGCTATGACCGAGACTCCCGCGACACGTCTCGCGGCTGAGGCGAACAAGCTCCCCGGCCGGCAGATCGGAAACAAGTTGTCGCCGGCAAGAACGGTGCAACAGGCCGCGTTGCGGCTCACGTCAGAACAGCGGACACCCGAGGAGGCGCTCGCGTTCCATCAGAATCAGATCCTGAACGGGGTCGGCGATCCCGCGGACCATCTTCACCAGATCGGGATTCTCAGCAAGGTCCGAGATCAGGGGCTGACGAAGCTGGACGAGAACGGCCGCGTCGTAATCGACGCTGCGAAGCATCCGCAGCTGGCTGCAGTCGACGCGAGACTCGCAGCGGGACAGGCCGCCCGTGACGTGACCCTTGCGAATACCGGACAGATGACTCCGGAGGCGCTCCAGGCTCGAATCAACGCGCCGGCACGGATCGAGGCCGGCGGTCGCTACGTTGCGCCGACACCGGGGAAGGTCGGCCGCTCGCCGGCTCTCGACGCGGCAACCGCAGAACGCGACCGGCTCGCGGCGTTGCACCAGCATGCGCTCGACCAGGAGGCGAACTGGTCGACGACTACCCGTGCCGGGACGGCGACAAAGGATCTGCGCGGACCGATGACGACTGAGCAGGCAGCCGCTCGACTCGCCGAGCTCGACAAGCAGCACGCCGAACTGATTCGGAACATCGTCCCGGAGACGTCGCCGTACGGTCCCCAACTGAAGGGGACCGCTGCGAAGGGCGAACAGATGGCCCGCAACTTTGCGTCTGGGAAATCCGGGATTAAGCGACTTACCGTCAAGCAGGAGGAGGCTGAGCTCGCCGACGCGAAACTCCGGCAGGTCGTCGCCGCGAGCAAGGGGAACCCGGCCGCCGACGAGGTCGCCGCGATGCTCGCCGAACGGGACATGCTGCGGCAGCAGTTGACGGCGCGGGGCGAGGCGTCACTCGAAGGAACGGGGACGGTCGTGCTCCCGCGCGGCGGCGAGCAGCCGGTCATACCGGCCGCGTCGAACCCGTACCGAAACAGGATCGTCCAGTTCGGCACGCGGCTCGAGGCGGCGCAGGCGAAGGTCGACCGGCTCGCTGCTGCCGCAGCGAAACGGGAAGGCCCGACCGGGATTGTCGGCGGCGAAGCGGCGCGCCCCGGCCGCGGCTATGTCCCGGCCTACACCGCCGAGAAGGAGTCTCTCGGCGGCGGCCGTGCTCCGGGCGGCGTCATCGGGAAGGCGCGCGGGCTCATCTCGCCGACCAAGACCTTCACCGGAGAAAACCAGCTGCTCGGCCGCACACCGCCGGGCACGACCGGCCTCGTCGCCCGGCAGATGCGCCGCGCCTACAACTTCCTCAGCAACGACGCGCTGCGCCGCAAGGTCGCGAGCCTCGGATCGGCGACCCGCAAGACCGGCCGCGACGCCCTCGTATCGACGCAACTGTTCAAGAGCGCGAAGGTTCCCGATTCGGTTCGGCTTCTAACCGGCGATCTGCGCTCGACGCTTGACCCGGATGCTGTCGCCGGCCACGCGGCCGTGTTCGACACCTGGCGCCAGCAGATGTTTCCGCACCTCGACAAGCTGAACGGCGAACTAGGAAAGGCCGCGCAGGACCGAATGGGCATCGGCACCGAAGCGCCCAAGGGGTACATGTGGGTCGACCGGAAGATGATCCCGCGCAGCCTCACCAACCCGCTTCCCGCGCCTCCGGGAGCGTTCGGGAAGCTCATCGACTCCGTAAACTCGGCGGTGACGGCCACGACCGTCTACTTCAAGATCGGCCACGTCGCGACCCGCGGATTCACGGACGCGGCTACCAACATCGTCCAGGGGTCAGCCGACCCGGTCTCGATCGGAAAGAGCGTGTTGCTCTACGGTGCCCTGCCCGTCGAGGACAGGGATCTCGCGATCGCGTCAGTCGGCCGCGGCGGCATCCGGGCGATGCCGACTGAGGGCGTGAATCTGATCGGACGCGTCGCTCGCGCCGGCGCATCGTTCTACAGCCGCAAGATCGACAGCGAGTTCCGGTTCAACAGCCTCGCCTACGAGGCGCGCAAAGCCGGCTTCGACACGCCGGAGAAGTTCTCGCAGATGCTCCACGACGCGCAAGATCCGTCGCGGCTCACGTCGACCGAGTTCGCGAAGATCGACGGTGTTATCAAGCGAGCAGCGCGCGAGGCGATCAGCTACGACCGGCTGAGCCCGTTCGAGCAGCGTTACATCGCCCGCGCGATCTGGTTTTACCCGTGGGTTCGCGGCGCCACGGTGTTCGCCGGCAACACGATCCTGGAGCATCCGCTCAAAGCAGCCGCGCTCGGCGCGATCGGAAGCCAGGGGACCGCCTCCGCACTCGCCGCGCTCGGGCCGCAGCCGTCGTATGGGCGCGGCAACTTCGCGCTTCCCTGGGGCGGATCGCCAGGGCTGCCGCTCGTCGCGAACTTCGGCACATTGTCACCGATCGCTACCCCGGCCCAGGTCGCCGAGTCGCTGATCCATCTGAACCGGCCGACGCAGGCCGAGCAGCTCCTGAACTACCTGAACCCGGTCTATTCCGCGCTGATCGGCGCCGCCGCCAATCTCAACCAGTACGGCCAATCCCCGACGAGCCAGTATCCGGGTTCGGGCGTCCTCAAGACCGCGCTGCAGTCGCTCATCTCGTCGACGCCGGAGACCGCGCTCGTCGATGCGTTCCTGAAAGCGCGAAGCCCGAACCAGTCGAAGGCGATGTATCCAGCATCACCATTCTGGTCGGCGCTCCGGTTCGGATTCGGGTCAGCGACACCGCGACCGGAGAACCGGGCCGTCGCGAACACGCGGGCTGCGTCCGAGACTAAGACGGCCGGACGCTAGAGCGCGAACGCGCGCAGCATCACGAGGAAGCCGAAACCGAAGACGACGCAGATGATCGCGGCAACGCCGACGCCGTCCTCGCGGAGAGCCTTGTAGGCCAGTACGAATGAGCCGATCGCGAGTCCACTGAACAGCACGACCCTGAACGTCCCGAACCACGTCATAGCCGCGGCCATCACTTCTCCTCTCTGGGCAGGGCGGCCACGGTCAGGATCGCAGCCGCCCCGGTCTTTCCGAGCCTCTCAGCGGCCGTCGTACGCACGGCTACGGCTCCTCCGTTTCCTCCACCGAGACGTCGAACGACGTGCCTATCTCAGCGACGGCGTCTGCGAGGCTCGTGTGCCGTATCGCCTCGGCGATCTGGTCCTTCTTCTCAGGGGTGTAGAGGCAGTCGGGGCAGACGACGGGCATCTCCTCGGGATCGTCCGAGCCGTCGTCGATGAGGTCCCACCACGCCAGGGCTTCGCCCTCGCGACTGGTTCGTCCGCACCGCGCGCATGTCCATGTCTCGTCAGCCATATCACGCCTTCCTTCCGTCATCCTCGTCGAGTGCAGCCGCCATCTGCTCCTTCGACCGGCGCAGGCCACGTCTGAGGTTCTCGATCACGCGTCCGACGTCGACCGCCTGCCGCACGGACATGTATTCGCAGTCGCGCTCAAACCGCTGAACCGCGTCGAGGACTGCCTGCTCGAGCTCCTCCAGGTCGCGTAGATCACGGAGCCGTAGCCCCGAGTCGGCGTGGCTCGTGGTTGCCCACCGGAGCAGCGTCGCGATCGGCTTCAAGTAGTCGTCAGCGAACGGCCCTGCGGGGAGTTTCTCGAACGAGGTCGCGGCGGTCCGAGCGGCGTCTGTTGCACGCTCGTCAGGAGTCCGCGGGCCGCGAGTGGGCTTGTCAGCCACGGTGGCGTCCTTTCAGTGCGACGGCCCCCGGACGCGGCGATGATGGCGCCGGCCCGGAGGCCGTGCGCAACGTACAGCGTCAACAGGATGAGTGCCATCATCACTCACGCTTTCCACGTTACGCCCGCGACCGAGCCGGCGCAATGGCCGCGTTGCGACGTGTCGTGTGACGCGTCGCCGGGTGACGTGCGGCGCTTGCCGGTACCCGGGGGCCCGGTACCGTCTTCTAGGATCCGGGAGCAACCTTCGACAAAGGGAGGCATGTGCGATGGCGGATCGAGACGAGGAGATCGTCAGGCTGCTCCGCAGCATTGATTCGAATACCGGGTACATCGACTCTTCGGAGATCGTCGCGCAGCTCGAGACGACGAACCGGCTACTCCGCGAGATCCTTGAGGTCCTGCAGGAGCGCGAGGTGTAGGAGGGCCGGGGCGGGCGATCCGAACGCCTGCGCGCTGACACACGCCTCGGCGACGCGGACGCTACGCGCTCAACCGCGCCCAAGCAAGACGGCCGTTAGGGACGAGTCGCCTGGCTGCGGTCACGCCATGCCGAGCCTTTCACGTCGCCGCGGCACAGGTTCGGGTAGCCGGTGCTCGGCTGCGAGCCCGCACACAGACCGGGGTTGCGGGACCGCGCGCCAGTCGCGCGCCAGTCGCCGGGGAACAGTGCGCTATCCCGCTGCGCGCGGCCAATGGCCGCCTCTAAGGCGAAGCGCACACGACAGTCGCTTGCGCCTGCACCGTGACAGTCGAGTCGTTGTCAGCGATCACAGCCCAGCCTCCGGGTGTGGAGGATCCTGGCGCGACGAGCGGTAGGGACGTAAGCCTTGCGACGCCCCCGCTGCCACCACCACCCACCGCGACAGCGCCGGGAGGGCAAGCGACGGTCGCTGCCATCACCTGGCCGGGCGCGACCGAGACCGGATCGCCGATCGCGCGCACGACCTTGCTCGGATCAAATGTCCCGTTGGTTCCCGCTGGTCCTTGCGGGCCGGTCGGGCCGCGCTGGCCGCGCAGAGCCGCGATTGCTCCGGGAGTCAGAGCTGATAAGGGGAGCGAGTGAGGCTTGATCTGCGAACCCGGAATCAGCGCGTGACCCGCTGCGAATGCGCCGCCGGTCGCGGAGATGAATAGCGCGACGAGAGAAATTGCCGTCGCAGGATGACGCAGTGAACGCCGCACCATCTGCCTCCCTTGGTTCGAGTGCGGTCAGGGATACCGACTGAGACCGAGCACGATGGCGGCCTTGCGCGCGTAGCCCCGTGCGATCCGCTGCTCCGAAAGCGCTAGATGGAACTCGTCGCTGCCGGCACCGAGGTTGTAGGCCTGCCCCCAGTCATACGCAAAGAGGCCGTAGTGTCGCAGCGCCTCGAATGCGTTTAACCGTGCCGCTTCTACTCGTGCGGTTGATCCGAAGGTGTGGTTCAAAGCCTTCATCCATCGCAGCGTTGCGCTCTGAATCACACTCGTGCCATCCGGACAACCGTGGCACGAGTTCGCGGCCGTGTATTCCGCCGCAATTTCCGCGAACGCTGATCGCACGGTCTGGCGTACCTGGGCGTCATTCCGGATATGCGCCGGTGCCGCATTAGCGGTGGGAACAGCGACGGGCGCCGAGATGCCTGCCGCGAGGATCGCGAGTAGCGCGAGCTTCCTTCTCAGAGGACGCCTCCCTCCTCGACCTGTTGCCGTCTGTCCAGAGCGTCGCACCCTCGCCGCGTAACTTCAAGAGCCCTTCCGTTGTGGACTCGGCATCTACGACGATGGGCGCCGCGGCCTTCCCCTCAGACGCGCGGTGCATCAGGCGCGGCCGACGCGCAGCTGCCGGGGTCCCCGACGCGCGCGAGACAGGACGGCACCCTCCACGCGCAGCGCGACCGCGATCATTCGTCGCCGGCTCGCGCGAACCGGCTCGATTCGTTCGCGCGGTCGCGTCGTTTCGTCGTCGACCACCGGGGGGAGGGATCGCTCGCGACAGCCGAAAAGAGTCGAGTAGTGCCGACGCGTATTTTTTGGATTTTGGAAAGGGTCTAGCGCGGACGGTCGACTAAAGGCTTGATGTGAAACTCGCGGCGCCGGGAGCGCCTCTCGTCGGACGGCTCGCGCTCAAACGGCTGGTTTTCGTCGATGGACCGGACGCTACTCGCGGCCCGCTCAGGGGGCGAGTTAGGCCGTCGCGCCGTCTGACTGCGCGTCCGACTTCAGGGCTTCGGCAGCAATGTGCGACCCAACAGGATCGCCGCTCCGTCGAGCTTTCCACCGCGATCAATCCACAGAAGCCCCCAAAGTAGGTTTGCCTCGCCTAGCTTGAATGTCGAAGCGGTCTTCCCGTGGTCGATTTCATTCAGGCCGGTGAGCGCCGCAGAAGCGCCCTTCGCGTAGTCCTTGCACGCTTGCACGAGCTCGCTGTTTAGCTTCTGAAGCACGGTCCGCTTAGACGGGAGCGTGCCAACAGCGGCGAGCGACTGACCGCACTGTCGCAAGGGTCAGGAGCGCAGGTCGGACTACCGCAGCGACTCTTGGGTCCCCGCTGAGTAGCTGCTGGCGTTTGCTGGAGGCTCGCCAAACGATCGCGACCACGTTATTGGACGCGGAAAGCCTTGAGAGAAGGGCACCGGACTTGTCGAGCCAGAGGAGTTCCGGAACGGTGAACCCGGCAGCGGGCGGAGGGATCGCCCGCGCTTCGGACGCTAGGAAGCTAACGACCAGCGCTGTAGTAAGTGCGACGGCAGCGAGCCGGTGGTGCATTCAGTGAGCGTATGACGCTGATAGTTCGCGTGCAACGCGCGTCAGCGGTCTTCTGGCGCATTAGCCGAAGTGGCCGGAGTTTCACATCAAGCCTCTAGCGGATGCCGCTTGCTCGGTGTTGTGCTCGAGCTTCTGCATTTGGCGCATCGCTTCCGTTGCGCGAAACCGATGAAGGCTCCGAGGCAGTCGGTGTCTTGGGCGAGGCAGCGGAGCCACCATGTTCCGCGGCCGGCGGGTGCGATCGCGTGGTCCGGCCAGCGTCTCGCTTCGGGTCTTTCCTGCGCGCAGTTCGGACAGCGGGGCGCTCCCGCCTTCGGGGGGCGACGTGGTCTGAAGATGAGGCCGCAGCGGAGGCAGATGGCGCTGGCGTCTTTGTAGCGGTGGACGTCGGGGTTCCAGAGCCATTCGGTGGCTGCATAGCGGTAGGCGTAGGGGATTTGCCGCGATGGGCCGCCGCGGTCGGCGGCGAGCTTCCAAAGGTCGTCCTCGACGCGGAGGTAGTGCGTGAGGCGGACCGCGAGGTTGTCGTGGATCTGGTCGAAGCGGGGGAGCGTTCTGGCTTCGAGCATGGCGAGGATGGCGTAGAGGGTGTCCGGGGAGCAGGTGCCGAGTAGGGGCAGCCCGATCCCGGCACCTGCACCGTCGCCGGTTTCGGTCGGCGCTTGTAGTACGGAACCGTCCCAGAGCGTGCGTCTGCCCCTGTTTCCAAACGCCTGCTGTAGCGGCTTGAGCGATTGCACGACGAGGACGGCGGCGAGTCGGCAACTCTCTTTGCTGGGAAAGGGTTGGGGAAGGCGATAGGGGCCGCGCGCGGTGTCTAGGCCCGTTCGCCTGATGATCTCCATCGCGCGTTGCGAGGCGAGGAGCTTGTCGAGGTTGTCCGCGGCCTCGCGGATTGGCTTGGCGAATGGGGTGTCACGGTTCTCCGAGTTGATGGCGAGGCCGCGACCAGACTGAGCACCTATGGTCACCACTCGTCCATTCTCGTCGCGGCGTCGGCTGCTAAAGAGTCGTGAGGTCGCCGAGATGCTCGGCGTAACGCGGCAGCGCGTCCATCGGCTCGCCCAGCTCGGCGTGCTCTATCCGGTGCGTCTCGTGCCCGGCGGAGACCTGCGCTTCCGCGTCGAGGACGTCGAACGGCTCATCCAGGGCAACGGTAAGAGCCCGTGAACGAGACGAGCCACCCCGGAGAGTGGCCCGCCTACGCCCAGGCCCAAGTTAGCAAGCAGCCCGGCTCGCGTAGGCCAGCGCCGTATGTTGCGCCGCTGATCGTGCTCGCTGAGGGGCTCGACGGTCTCGGCTACCAGTGCCGGGATTGTTCGGGGTGTCTCGGCCGGGTTGTCCATCATCCGGTCGCCTCCGAGGTGGTCGACGGCGAGCGGTTCGAGCACGTCGCCCACTGTCCCTCGATCGGCCGACCGCTGATCCTCGCGCTGCCGAGCGCGGCGGAGATGCTGGAGAGGCTCGTATGAGCGTGCCGGCCGTTGTCGTCCGGTTCGAGCTTGAGCGGGCGCCTGTCGTCTACTCCGATGCCACGAGCGAGAGCGAGGCGATGCGTCTAGCGGACTGGCTGCGCGAACATCCCGACTGGTTCGAACTGCTCCGCCGTGCACGCGAGTTCGCCACGGAGCAGAGGGCGGCGTGAGCGCGCCCGCATGGTGGTCGGCCGCCGATCAGGCTGAGCTCGACGTCTTGATTCTCGAACTGGTCGACGGCGTCGCCGACCACCGGGAACGCTGCCGTGTCTGCTCGGCCGGCGGCCCCTGGTGCGCTGGCTTGCGCGAGGCATTCGACGTCGTGCTCGAGTGGCGAAGGCGGCGTCGCCTCTACTCGCTCGCAACATGGCTGCGGGCACGTCAGGACCTCGCCGACACAAAGGCCGCGGCGTGACGGCGCTCGAGTCTGAGCCACAGTGCAGTCCTGAGGCGCCGATCGCGACGCTGCTCGACAACGTCGCAGCGTTCGTGCGCCGCTTCGTCGTGTTGAGCGAACCGCAGGCCGAGGCCGTCGCGCTCTGGGTGCTCCATACGCATGCGCTCGATGCTGCTGACACGACCCCGTATCTCGCCGTCACGTCCGCGGAGAAACGCTCCGGCAAGACGCGGCTGCTCGAAGTGCTCGAACTGGTCGCCGCGACGCCGCTTCCGACCGCGAACATCAGTGACGCGGCCCTTTTCCGCGCCGTCGAGCAGCTGAGCCCGACGCTGCTGCTTGATGAGATTGACGCGGTTTTCAACCCGAAGGCGCGCGAGAGGGAGGATCTGCGTGGTCTCCTGAACGCGGGCTACCGGCGCGGCGCGGTCGTCCGGCGCATGGGCGGCGGCAACATGACGACCCTGGAGTCCTTCTCCGTGTTCTGCGCCAAGGTGTTCGCCGGGATCGGCCGGCTGCCCGACACGATCGAGGATCGGGCCATCTGCATCAGGCTCGAACGCAAGACGCGCGGCGAGTCGGTAGGCCGTTTCCGCCGCCGCGACGTCGCCGACGAGGCGGAGCAGCTGCGCGCCCGCGTCGTCTGGTGGGCGGAAGCCAACATTGACGCCCTGAGAGCCGCCCGGCCGTCGCTTCCCGAGGAGCTCGACGACCGCGCTCAGGACGTGTGGGAGCCGCTGCTCGCGATTGCCGACGCCGCGGGTGTCGACTGGCCGAAGCGGGCGCGTCACGCGGCGGTCGCACTCTCGACCGGGGAGGCGCGCGAGGACGACTCGCTCGGCGTCCGCCTGCTTGCCGACGTGCGCCGCATCTTCGCCGAGCGTGGCTGCGACCGGCTCGCCACGGCTGACCTGATCGCCGCCCTTTCCGAAGATGAGGAGGCGCCGTGGGGCGACTGGCACGGTCGCGGGTCGATCGCCGCGCGTTCGCTTGCGACGATCCTCCGACGCTACGGGGTGCGCTCGAGAACGATCCGGCTCGATGGTGACGAGACCGCGAAGGGCTTTCACCTCGAGCAGTTCGAGGGGCCGTTTAGCCGCTACCTCCCCTCCCCTGACGGTTCTATCCGTCACACCGTCACAACCGGCATGGACAAAGGGATTGAGCCGATTTTCTATCCGTCACAAAACGGCGATGTGACGGATACGGAAATGGCCGCAAACCCGCATGGTTACGGCGATGTGACGGGTGTGACGGATAAAAACGGGGGAAAGGAGCCGGAGGCGGAAGACGAGGGGTATCTCAGGGCTCTTTTCGCTACCGAGCCGGAGCCGGAAGGGCTGGAATGGCGGTGACGGCGCCGCTGCGGATCACGCTGATGCCGGCTGAGGCCGCCGCCGCGCTCGGCGTCAGCCGCGACTTCTTCGACGACCATGTAAAGCCTGAGTTGCGCGTCGTGCGTCGCGGCCGACTCGTGCTGATCCCGGTTCGCGAGCTCGAGCGGTGGGCGGAGGCGAACGCCGAAGGACTCGCGCGGTGACCGGCCGCGAGGGCGTCGAGGCGAAGGGACGCCGCTACCTCGCCGAAGGCCGGCTGACGATCGAGCGCATCGACCGTGACCGGGTTAGTGCTTCGTGTCGAGGCGGCGGAACCGTCTATGCGCTCGGCTGGACGGCGGCGACCGGCTGGCATTGCTCCTGCCCGGCGCGTGGACGTTGCGCGCATCGGGTCGCGCTCGAGCTTGTCACCGTGCGCGGGATCGACGCTGCCCCGGCCGCATGACTGGCGAGGCCGCGGCTAGTCGGTTTTCGGTGGTCGTCCCGTCGGAAGCGGGAGCATCCTGGCTGCCCAGCGTTCGACGTCGCGGCGCCGCCACACGCGGCCTACTCCGAGCGTTCCCATCGGGTCCGGGAAGTCGTCGCGGTCGACGTAGCGGGCGGCTGTCCGCCTGCCCACGCCGCAAATCTCGGCGACCTCTTTCACGCTCGCGAGCTGCTCGGGTGCCATCGCTGCGAAGCCTACGCTGTCGAGCGGCCGGAAAGGTGTCCGTGTCGATGTTGCATTCGTCACCCCGTAAAGGTATCATGGGCACTGACATGTTTCCAGCTACTGGAAGGAGAACGCGATGAACACCGTCCCCGGCCTCCCGACCGAGACCGACGCGTTCGCAGTCATCAGCCTCTTCTGCGACGCCTACGACGCGCTCGAACACGCTGCGACGAAGATCGGTTCGCCTGCGCTCGTCGTTGAACAGGACGGCTTCCGCCCGGTCACGCTTGACGACCTCGGCGCGCTCGCCGTGCTCGTCGACGGGGTGAACGAGCAGGTCGAACAGAGCCGGACGACGCTCACCTCGATGTGGGACCAGTTCCGGCTGCTCTGCGGTGTCCTCGCTGCCCAACAGAAAGCAGGTGCGTGATGGCCGCGAGGCGCAGCACACCCGGCATCGTCGAACGTCACAGCCGCTCGTGCCCGTCACGGCATGGCGGCGGCTGCGCTAAACCGTGCACGCCGACATTCGCGGCGTGGGTGTACGACGCGCGCACGGGCCGCAAGATCCGGCGCACGTTCGCCACGTCGACCGCCGCGAAGGGCTGGCGTAGCGACCAGGTCACCGCGCTTCGCAAAGGCACGCTGACCGCGCCGACGCGTGAAACGGTCGCGCAGGCCGCGCAAGCATGGATCGCGGGTGCGAAGAGCGGCGAGATCCTCAAACCCGACGGGACCCCGTACAAGCCGTCCGTCATCCGCGGCTACGAGGCCGACCTCGAACGGTACGTGCTTCCGGAACTCGGTCATGTTCGGCTCTCCAACCTCGCCCGCCGCGACGTGCAACATCTGGCCGACCGGCTCGCCGGACTCGGCCTATCAGGGTCGAAGGTTAAGAACGCGCTCATGCCGCTCCGCGTCGTCTGCCGACGCGCGATCCGCACCGACGCGCTCACCGTCAACCCGACCGCGAACCTTGAGCTACCCGCCGCAGCCGGCGTCCGCGAACGCGTCGCCTCCGCCACGGAAGCGGCGCAACTGCTCGACGCGCTCCCGGAAACCGACCGGCCCTTGTGGGCGACCGCTATCTACGCGGGCCTCCGCCGCGGCGAACTGCGGGCGCTCCGCTGCGACGACGTCAACACCGACGCGCGCGTGCTCCACGTCCGCCACGGTTGGGACGACGTCCAAGGGGAGATCGACCCGAAGTCGCGGAAGGGCGCGCGAGCGGTACCGATGACCGCCGAGCTACGACGGCTGCTGCTCGAGCACCTCGCGCGCACCGGCCGCCGCGGCTCGGATCTCGTGTTCGGCCGCACCGCCTCTGAACCGTTCACACCCACCCACGTCCGCAAGCGAGCGCTCGCCGCATGGGCCGCCACCGCAGTCGGCGCCTTCCTCCGCCGCGAACCGCTCACGGCGGAGCTCGAACCGATCGGTCTCCACGAGTGCCGGCACAGCTACGTGAGCCTGATGTTCGACGCCGGGTTCTCGCTCGAACGGATCGGCGACTACGTCGGCCACTCCAGCACGTTCATGGTCGACAGGTATCGCCATCTTCTCGATGGGCACGAGCAGGAGGCCGCGGACGTGTTCGATGCGTACCTCGCCAAGCGCACTGGCGCACAGACTGGCGCGCACCCGCTCGCGGCTGCCCGCGAAGCCGCACCGCTACGCGGAATCTAGGCGGCCGGCTACAGGGCTCCAAAACCGGGGGTTGCAGGTTCGAGTCCTGCCGCCCCTGCTGGGTCTGTCTCTGCAAAGTTGACTCACGCTGCAACTGGGGCTTACCGTGCACGCGTGGCGGACGGAGCCGTGTTCATCGTCGGCGGCACCGCCGGCATCGGTCTGAGGCTCGCGGAGACCTACGCCGCCCGCGGCCGCAACGTCGTGATCGCCGGACGCGACCTCGAGCGCGCGACGTCGGTCGCTGCCGGAATCGAGGGTCGCGTCACGGGCTGCGCTCTCGACCTCGCGGCTCCGGCGGGGATCGCCGCGTCGCTCGAGCGGATCGGCGCGATCGACAAGCTCGTGCTCTCGGCGATCGAGCGCGACGAGAACTCCGTCCGCGACTACGACGTCGACCGGGCGCTCCGGCTCGTGACGCTGAAGCTCGTCGGCTATACGGAGACGATCCACGCGCTGCTGTCGCGGCTGGCGGCGGACGCGTCGATCCTCCTCTTCGGCGGGCTCGCGCTCCGCCGCCCCTATCCCGGCTCGACGACGGTGACGACCGTGAACGGCGGCGTCTCCGGGCTCGTGCGGACGCTCGCGGTGGAGCTGGCGCCGATCCGCGTCAACGCAATCCATCCAGGCATCGTCGGCGACAGCCCTTACTGGGCCGACAAGCCGGCGGCGGCGCTCGAGAGCGTCCGGGCGCGCACGCCGCTCGGGCGGCTCGCGACGATGGACGAGATCGTCGACGCCGCAATCTTCCTGCTGGAGAACGGCGCGGTGAACGGCGTCAACTTCGAGGTGGACGGCGGATGGCTGCTCGCGTGAACTACACGCTCATCCGGCGAGAGGACGTCGCGCTCGTCCCCGCGCTGCCGGGTCGTAGCGCCGGCCTCACGCGCGCGCTGCTGATCGGCGACCACACGGGCTCGACGCACACGGGCCTGACCCTGATCGAGCTGGCCGACGGCCACGTGGACACGCATCTGCACTCGTTCGAGACGAGCTTCTACGTGCTCTCGGGTGAGCCTGTCCTCTACCTCGACGGCCGCGGCGTGCGGCTGAAGCCGGGGGCGTGCGGCGCAGTTCCGGTCGGCGTGCCGCATGCGTGGCGGGCCGGCGGGGCGGCGCGCTGGATCGAGATGGCCTCACCGCGCCCACGTGGCGAGGGCGAGCCGAGGGACACGTTCTTCCTCGGGCCGGCGCCCGACGGCGAACCTGCGCCGCTCGACGTGCGCGACCCGCGCAACCGCAACCTGTTCCTGCTCGGTGAGGCCGACATGGACGTCGACCGGCTCAAGCGCGGCGCCTCCGTCGACGCGCCGACGGTCTCGGCGAGCATGGCGACCGCGGCGCTCGCCTACAGCGGCATCACCGTGAAGATGCTCGTCGACAAGCGGCTGGACGCGCACCTGCAGACGATGTTCATGGTCGGCTACCAGCCCGGCGCCGTCGCGCATCCGCACGACCATCCCTTCGAGGAGTCGTACTACATGCTCGACGGTGAGGTCGACGTCGTCGCCGACGGCGACCGCTACACGCTGCGGCCGGGCGACGTCTTCTGGACCGCCACCGGCTGCATCCACGCCTTCTACGAGACGCGAGGCGGCACCGTCCTCTGGCTCGAGACCTCCGCCCCCGGGCCGCCCGACCGCCACTCCTACCGGTTCGAGCGGGACTGGGACTATCTCGCGGAGCGGTTATCCGAGTGATCGTCGGCAGGGCGCCCGGCCGAACGTGAAGCTACACGCGCAGGTCTACTGCGGCGGGCCGCTCGCGAGCGTGACTTGCGCGGTGTGGCTGGTGCCGAACTGGTCGACCCAGCGGATCTGAACCTTCGAGCCCGGGGACTGCTTCTGGAGCAGCGCGGTGAGGGTCGTCGGCGAGCTGATCGGGTGGCTGTTCAGGGCGACGATGACGTCGCCGTTCCCGAGACCGGCGCGCTCGGCCGGAGAGGCAGGGATGACGGCGGCGACGACCGCACCGGCCACCGTCTGGCCGCGCAGAAAGTCGCCGACCGCCACCTGGATGCCGAGGAACGCGGTCGCACCGATGTGCGCGGTCAGAGAGTGCCCGGCCTCGATCTGCTTCGCGATCGCCAGCGCCCGGTTGATCGGGATGGCGAACGCCTCGTTGCCGGCGGACTGGAACGCGAAGCCTGCCGACGCCGCCGTGTCCATGCCGATGACCTGCCCTGCCCCATCGACGAGCGGGCCGCCCGAGTCTCCCGGCTGCAAGCCGGCGTTCGTGCCGATCAGCCCGGTCAGCCGCTCCGAGGTGCCGCCGCCGTCACTCGCGGTGATCGACTGCCCGAGCGCCGTAACCGTACCCGTCGCCGCGCTCGGAGTGCCGCCGGCTCCACCGGCGTTGCCGAGCGCGGTGACCGCCTCGCCGATCTTCACCTTGGACGAATCGCCGACGCTCACCGTCTTCAGTCCCGACGCGTTGCTGAGCTTCAGCACTGCCACATCGGCGGCGAGGTCGTACCCGACGACGGTCGCCGAGTACTTCCGGCCGGTCGAGGGATCCGTCACTCGAATCGTCGTCGCGCCCCGAATCACATGATTGTTCGTCAGCACCTCGCCGGACGAGGTGAGCACCATGCCGGTGCCCGCCGCGGCAGCATCCTGGTAGCCGAGATTCGTGGTGACGTCCACGATGCCGTCGTCGATGCTCGCCGCGGAGCGGTTGCTCGACGCGGCAACTCGCTGCGCTCCCAGCAGGAGCGCTGCCACGCCGGCGACGGCGACCGCTGCCACGATGAGGGGTCTACGGCTGGTCACGCCATCAGTGTTCCCGGCCAGGCTAAGCGGCACGTAAGCACAAGTTCAGAAACGTGTAAGACCGTCACCCGAACGTGACGCTGTACGCCTGCACCCCGGGCGTGAACGAGAACCGAATCACCCCGTCGCGCGTCTCCGCCGACGAGAGCACCGTGTAGAGCCGGTCGGCGGTGACGTCGATCGTCGCGAGCGGCTTCCCGCCGAGACGCGCGGTGACGCGGCCTTTGCCTCCGAGCACGATGTAGACGTCCTTCGCGTGGAAGTGGAGCAGCAGCTGCGCACCCATGCCCGCCGTCGCGATCTTCTTATTTCTGCCGTACTGCGGTGCGGCGGTCGAGCCGCGACTCGAAGCTCCGGCGCAGCGACTCGCCGGTGACGTCGGCGGGGAAGCGCGGCCGCTTCTTCGGCAGGACGACCAGCCGCACCCAGTCCGGGCCGCGGTGGCCGTGACAGCGCGCATACGCCTCCGCCTCCGTCAGCGGCTGGAACTGCGGCCGGCTGCGCCGAAGCAGCGCCACGGGCCGGTCCTACCACGGTCCGGAACGCTGGACAAGCCGCCGGGCCGTTCCCCTACTTCTCGGTCTTGAGGATCGAAGCCGGATTGCTACACGCCGCCGAGCGCGAGCTGGCGGTACGCGGCGAGCCCGGACACGCCCACGCCGACGAGGCGCAGCGCGCCCGGCCGGTCGCGCAGGCCGCGGTCGAGCAGCCGGCACGCGAGCGCGCCGATCTGCTCGGCGTCGTCGATGCCGACGGCGAGCGAGGTCGAGCGGCTGCGAATCGAGAAGTCGGCGTAGCGGAGCTTCGTCGTCACCGTGCGCGCGACCTGACCGTTCTTCTGCAGATGCTCCGCAACCTCGCGCGCCATTCCGCGCAGCTCGTCGTGCAGCCGCTCGCGGTCGACGAGGTCGCGGTCGAAGGTGTTCTCGACGCTGATCGAGATCCGCTCGGTCTCGAGCTCGAGCCCGCGCGGGTCGATCCCGCGCGCGCGGTCGCGCAGCAGCGCGCCGACGCTTCCCGGCAGCAGCCGGCGCAGCTCCTCGTCCGCCAGCGCGGCGAGGCCGCCGACGGTGTCGATGCCGGCGGTTCGCAGCCGCTCCTCCGCCTTCGGCCCCACACCGGGCAGCCGCCGCACGTCGAACGGGGCGAGAAACGACGCCTCGTGGCCCGGCACGACCACGGTCAGCCCGCCGGGCTTGCGCGCGTCGCTCCCGACCTTCGCCACGACCTTGCACGAGGCGACGCCGAGCGAGCAGGTGAGGCTCGTCGCCGCCCGCACCGCCGTCTGCACCGCCTCCGCGACGACGCGTGCCCCGAGGAAATCGCGCGCGACCTCGCCGACGTCGAGGTAGCCCTCGTCGAGGCCCGTCTGCTCGACGGTCGGCACGATCCCGCGCACCGTCGACCAGACGTGGCGCGAGTACTCGCGGTAGAGGCTGTGGCGCGGACGCACGAACACCGCCTGCGGACAGCGCCGGATCGCCTCCGCCGCGCTCATCGCGGAATGGATGCCGAACTTCCGCGCGACGTAGTTCGCAGTCGCGACGACACCGCGGCCGTGCGGGTCGCCGCCGACGACGAGCGGCTTCCGCCGCAGCTCCGGATTCTCCAGCTCCTCGACCGCCGCGAAGAACGCGTCGAGATCGAGGTGCGCGACGATGCCCGGAACGGCCACGGCGAACAAGCGTACGGACTGCCGCCGACGTTAGGCTCCGACCGATGGCCGTCCTGACGAGCCAAGTCGAGCTCGGCACCGAGGAGTTCTCGCGGCGCCGCGAGCGGATGGCCGCGCTCGTCGCGGAGCTGCGCGAGCGGACGGCCGAGGCCGCGCGCGGTGGCGGCGAGAAGGCGGTCGAGCGGCACCGCTCGCGCGGGAAGCTGACCGCGCGGGAGCGGATCGACCGGCTTGTCGACCCCGACACGGCCTTCCTCGAGCTGAACGCCCTCGCCGCGTGGGATCTCTACGACGGCCAGGCGCCGAGCGCCGGGATCGTCACCGGCATCGGCGTCGTCGAGGGGCGCGAGTGCGTGATCGTCGCGAACGACGCGACGGTCAAGGGCGGCTCCTACTTCCCGCTCACCGTGAAGAAGCACCTGCGCGCACAGCAGGTCGCCGCGCAGAACCACCTGCCGTGCCTCTATCTCGTCGACTCCGGCGGCGCCTTCTTGCCGCTCCAGGCCGAGGTGTTCCCCGACCGCGAGCACTTCGGGCGCATCTTCTTCAACCAGGCGCAGATGTCCGCGCAGGGAATCCCCCAGATCGCGGTCGTGATGGGCTCGTGCACCGCCGGTGGTGCGTACGTGCCGGCGATGAGCGACGAGACGATCATCGTGCGCGGCACCGGCACGATCTTCATCGGCGGCCCGCCGCTCGTGAAAGCGGCCACGGGCCAGGACGTCACCGCCGAGGAGCTGGGCGGCGCCGACGTGCACGCGCGCCGCTCCGGCGTCGCCGACCACTACGCGACCTCCGACGAGCACGCGCTCGCGCTCGCACGCGAGATCGTCCGCAACCTGCACACGCGCCGGCTTGATCCGCCGTGGGAGCTCGCGACGGCCGAGCCGCCGGCGCTCGAACCCGACGAGCTGTACGGACTGATCCCACAGGACTTCCGTCACCAGACAGACGCGCGCGAGCTGATCGCGCGGATCGTCGACGGCTCGCGCTTCCACGAGTTCAAGGCGCTCTACGGCGAAACGCTCGTCACCGGCTTCGCACACATCGAAGGCATCCCGGTCGGGATCCTCGCGAACAACGGCGTCCTCTTCGCCGAGTCGGCGCAGAAAGGCGCGCACTTCATCGAGCTCTGCTGCAGGCGCCGCGTGCCGCTCGTCTTCCTGCAGAACGTCACCGGCTTCATGGTCGGCGCCGAGTACGAGGCGGGCGGCATCGCACGCGACGGCGCGAAGCTCGTGATGGCGGTCGCGAACGCGCAGGTGCCGAAGTTCACCGTCGTCGTCGGCGGCTCGTTCGGCGCCGGCAACTATGCGATGTGCGGTCGCGCGTACGACCCGCACCAGCTCTGGATGTGGCCGAACGCGCGCATCGCCGTGATGGGCGGCGAGCAGGCGGCGACCGTGCTCGCGATGGTGGGCGAGGTCGACGAGGATGAGATCCGCACCAAGTACGAGGCGGAGGGCAACCCGTACTACTCGACCGCGCGGCTGTGGGACGACGGGATCATCGACCCGCTCGACACGCGCCGCGTGCTCGCGCTCGGGCTCGCGGCCGCGCTCAACGCCCCGATTCCGGAGACCACCTTCGGCATCTTCCGCATGTGAGAGGAGCGAGATGAGCTACAGCGTCGTCAACGTCGACGAGATCGAGCCGGGCGGCCGCACCGGCATGGTGAAGTTCGTGCGCCGCGCGCTCGGCGTCGAGGCGTTCGGCATCAACTGGTTCGAGCTGCCGCCGGGCGCCGAAGGCCATGAGCACGACGAGGTCGATTCCCAGCAGGAGGAGGTCAACGTCGTCGTCGCCGGCTCGGGGATCTGGCGCGTCGAGGGAGAAGAGGTGCCCGTGCGCGCCGGCACCTCCCTCCGCTTCGACCCCGAGACGACGCGGTGCCCCGTCGCGGGACCGGAGGGCATGACGTTCCTGGCGATCGGGGCGCGCCGCGGCAGCTACGAGCCGCGAGGCCCGTTCTGATTGCGCGTATCCTGATCTGGAACCTCTACGACTCGAAGACGTCGCTCGACGAGCTGCGCGCGCACCTGCCGGAGCTGCCCGGCGGCGACCACTGGATCTCGAACGCGTCCCACGAGCGGCTCGGGCTGCTCACGTTCGGCGAAGAGCTGCCCGACCTCGGCGAGGTGCCGCACCTGATCGGGAAGGAGCCCGAGGTGGCCGAGGAGTTCGATCTCGAATGACGCGCGCGGGCTCGACTGCGCTCGTCGCCGTCGCGCTCGGCCTCTTCCTCGGCTGCTGGACGCTCCTCCACCACGGCACGCTCGCGCGGGGGCAGATCCAAGACACGGGCCTGTACGCCCGCTACGGCGACGCCATGGCGGACGGCTCCGTTCCCTACCGCGACTTCCGGCTCGAGTACCCGCCCGGCGCGCTGCCCATGTTCGTGCTGCCGTCGCTCGGCCACGAGGGCGACCAGCGCGCGTACGACCGCTGGTTCGACCGGCTGATGGAGCTGTGCGGCTGCCTCGCCCTCGTCGGCGCCGCGCTCGCGCTGCGCGCCCTCGAAGCAGGCCCGGCGCGCACCGCTGCCGCCCTCGGGCTGATCGCCGTCTCGCCGCTCCTGCTCGGCTCGGTCGTCCTCTCGCGCTTCGACTACTGGCCTGCCGCGCTCGTCGCGCTCGCGCTCGCGGCGCTGCTCTCGCTGCGGCTCACCGCGTCGGCGCTCGGGCTGGGTGTGGCGATCGCGGCGAAGCTGTGGCCGGTCGTGCTCGCGCCGCTCGCGCTCGTCTGGATCCTGCGCACCCGCGGCGCGCGGGCCGCCGCCGCCTGGACGGCCGGGCTCGTCGCCGTCGACGCCGCATGCTTCGTTCCGTTCGCGATCCTCTCCCCCGGCGGCCTGCGCGCGAGCTTCCACACGCAGCTCGCGCGCCCGCTGCAGCTCGAGAGCCTCGGCAGCGCCCTGCTCATCGCCGCGCACCATCTCGCCGGGACGAGCTTGCACGTCGCGACGCAGTACGGGTCGCAGAACCCCGCCGGCGCCGGCGTGCACGCGGTCGGCATCGCGTCGACGATCGCGACCGCGGTCGCGCTCGCCGGCGTCTGGCTGCTGTTCGAGACCGGCCCGCCGACCGGCGAGCGCCTGGTCGCGTACGCCGCAGCCGCGGTGGCCGTCCTGATCGGCCTCGACAAGGTGCTGTCGCCGCAGTTCCTCGTCTGGCTCGTCCCGCTCGTGCCCCTCGTCCGCGGCCGGCGCGGCTTCGGGGCCGGCGTGCTCCTGGCGGCCGCGCTCGGGCTGACGCAGACGTGGTTCCCGCGCCACTACTGGCGGCTCGTCGCCCTCGCGCCGACGCAGTCGTGGCTGCTGCTCGCGCGTGACGTCGCGATCGTCGCGCTCGCCGTCGTGCTCGCGTGGCCCTGGCCGCCGGAGCGCGAAGCGCTCGGCGAAGGCCGCGCGCGCCTGGCTGCGCTCGAGCGCATGCGCACGCGCGCGGACTAGCCGGACCAGGCGGCGACGATCCGCTCCACCTCGGCGCGCTCGTCCTCGCGCAGCCCACGCAGCGGCGGGCGCACGTCGCCGGAGACCGGCACGCCGCGCAGCCCGAGCGCCGTCTTCGACGCCGCGTGGAAGGCGAGCCGCTGCAGCGAGGCTCGCAGCGCGCCGACGCGCTCAGCTCGTTCCGGCGTGGGGTCGCGCACGAGCGGCACGACGGCGTCGGGGAAGGTGCCGGCGAGAGCGGAGACGGCTCCGGCCGCGCCCGCCGCCAGCCCTTGCGCGATCAGCGCCTCGGCGCCGATGAAGACGTCCAGGCCTTCGATCAGGTACGGGGCCGCCTTCTCCCAGGGCGTGTCGGACACCTTCAGCCCGGCAAGGTTCGGCGCGACCTCGCGCAGGCGCTCGAGCACAGCGAGCGGGATGGCGTAGCCGCTGCGCGCGGCGAACTCGTACACGTAGAAGGGCACCGGCGCACATGCGCCGGCCGCCGCCTCGAAGTGCGCGAGCAGCTCGTCCTCGCCGAGCGGGAAGTACGGCGGCGCGATCACCGCCACCGCGTCGGCGCCGAGCCGGGCCGCATGCTCGGCGAGCGCGACCGTGTCCGCCGTCGTCTGCGCGCCGCAGTGCACGGCCACCTGGAGCCGCCCGCGCGCCGCCGCGACGAACAGCTCCGCGACGCGCTTCCGCTCCGCGACCGAGAGAAGCACGCCCTCGCCGGTCGTTCCCAGCGCGAGGATCCCGTCGAGCCCGTGCCCGGCGAGGAAGTCGACGTACGGCGCGACGGCCTGCCCGTCCAGCTCCGAGCCGCCCGCGCGCAGCGGCGTCAGGGCGGCGGCGATGGCTCCATGCAGCATCCGTGTCACTCTATGCGCGTGGCGAACCTCGAGGTAGAGCGTGACGGGCACGTCTTGCGAATCACCCTGGCACGGCCGGACCGGCGCAACGCCTTCGACGCGGCGCTGATCGCCGAGCTGGCGGAGGCGTTCGTCGACGTCGGCCGCGCGCGCGCCGTGCTGCTCGCGGGCGACGGGCCGAGCTTCTGCGCCGGCGCGGACGTCGACTGGATGCGCGCGTCCGCCGGGCTGTCGCTCGACGAGAACGTCGCCGACGCGAACGCGATGCGGCGGATGTTCGAGGCGATCGACGGCTGCCCCGCGCCCGTCGTGGCGCGCGTTCAGGGACACGCGCTCGGCGGCGGCGCCGGGCTCGTCGCCGCAGCGGACATCGCGATCGCCGCGCCCGGCACCGTGTTCGCGTTCTCCGAGGTGAAGCTCGGGATCATCCCGGCCGTGATCTCGCCGTTCGTGCTCCCGAAGATCGGACCGGGCGCCGCGCGGCGCTACTTCGTCACCGGCGAGCGCTTCGACGCCGAGACGGCGCTGCGGATCGGGCTCGTGCACGAGGTGGCGGCCGACCTCGACGCCGCGGTCGAGCGCGTGCTCGGCGAGCTGCTCTCCGCCGGCCCGCACGCCGCGCGCTGGGCGAAGCGCCTCGTGCGCGAGCGCCCCGACGGCCCCGAGACCGCCCGCTGGATAGCCGAGCGGCGCACGAGCGACGAGGGTCAGGAGGGGCTGCGGGCGTTCCTCGAGAAGCGCCCGCCGAACTGGCGAGCCGACTGATAGTCGGAAGGCAGCGACAACGGGAGCCGCAGCTGAAGGTGAACAGCCGCAACTACGCGTCGAGTGCGCGCATGTTCTCCTCGAGGTGCGCAACGCTCGACGTTCCCGGGATCGGCAGGATGACCGGCGAGCGGTCGAGCAGCCAGCGCAGCTCGCCCACCGGGTCACCACGCAGCGCCTCACCGAGCGGCCGCCATGGCATGAACCCGATCCCCTCCGCCTCACAGGCGTCGAGGACGTCGTCCGAGATGAGCAGCCCGCGGTTGTACTCGTTCTGCACGGAGACGATCCGCGCCACGGACTGCGCCCGCCGCAGCTGCCCGAGCGAGACGTTCGAGACGCCGATCATCCGGATCTTCCCCTCCACGCGCAACGCCTCGAGCGCGCCCAGCGACTCCTCGATCGGCACCTCGGGGTCGTGGCGGTGCAGCTGGTAGAGGTCGATCCGCTCCAGGCGCAACCGGCGCAGGCTCGCCTCGCACGCGCGCCGCAGATACTCGGGCCGGCCGTCGCGGGTGCGCTCCCGGAGGCCGTAGCCGAGCCCGCCCTTGGTCGCGATCACGACACCTTCCGGGTACGGATGCAGCGCCTCGGCGACGACCTCCTCGCTCACGCCCGCGCCGTAGATGTCGGCGGTGTCGATCAGCGTCACGCCGAGCTCGACCGCGCGGCGCACCACCCGCACACCCTCCTCGCGATCCTCGACGACGCGCATCGCCCCGAAGCCGAGCCGCCCCACCTCGAGCTCGCCGCCGAGCAGGAACTGCGGGTTCACAGGGTCACCGGCTCCCCGTCGCGCTCGGCCGAGCGGTAGAGGGCGTCAATCGTGCGCGCCTGCCCGAGCGCGTCCTCGCGGCCGAGCAGCGGCGGCTCGACGCCGCGCACCGCGCGGCTGAAGTTGTCCGACTGGAGCCGGTAGCGGTCGGCCTGCTCGATGTGGATCCACTCGACCTCGTGCCCGCGCCGGAGCTCGATCCCCGCCTCCTCGATCACCCACGGCATCGCCACGTGGAGCGAGCCCGCGGCGCCGACGACCTCGAGTCCCTGCCGGTCGGGCAGGTCGAACGCGCAGTCGAGCTGCGCCAACACGCCGCCCGGGAAGACAAGCGTGCCGGCGAGCCGCATGTCGACGCCCTTCGGCGCGAGCACCTGCAGTGCGCTCGCGGTCACCGGCTCGCCGGCGAGGTACCGCGAGCCGCTGACGCAGTAGCAGCCGAGGTCCATCAGCGCGCCGCCGTCGAGGTCGGAATCGAGCCGGATGTCGTCGGGATCGCCGATCGGGAACGAGAACGAGGAGCGGACAAGCCGCAGCTCGCCGATCGCGCCGCCGTGCACGAGCTCGCGGAGCCGCTGCGACTGCGGATGATGACGCCACATGAACGCCTCCATCAGCAGGCGTCCCGCCCGCTCCGCCGCGTCGAACGCGCGCTCGACGTCCTGCGGGCGATGCGCGAGCGGCTTCTCGCACAGCACGTGCTTCCCCGCCTCGAGCGCGCGGATCGACCACTCGACGTGCAGGCCGTTCGGGAGCGAGATGTACACCGCCTCCACGTCCGGATCATCGAGCAGCGCCTCGTACGAGCCGTGGCCCCGCGGGATGTCCCACTCGCGCGCGTACTCGGCCGCGCGCGCCTCCGTCCTGCTCGCGACCGCGACGAGCTCCGACTCCGGAGACTCGTGCAGCGGCGGGATCACCGCCGCGTTGATGCGCGCCGTCGAGAGGACGCCCCAGCGGACCGGCTCCTCTAGCCCCACGACGCCTCCGACATCGGCCGGAACGACGAGGTCAGCATGCGCATGCCGCGCGGACGCGTGAGTGCGAAGAGGACGACCTCGGCGACGTCCTCCCCCGTCATCATCCCTTCGAGCGTCTCGCTTGTGCGTCCGCGGCCGTCGCCGAGCGCGAAGTCGGTCGCAACGCCGCCGGGGCAGACGTTCGTGCAGCGGATGCCGTGCTCGCGCAGCTCGTGGTCGAGCGAGCGGATGAAGCCCACCTGCCCGAACTTCGACGCGTTGTAGACCGACTCGTGCGGGAACGCGCGCAGGCCGGCGACGGACGCGACCGCGACGATGTCGCCGCCGCCGCGCGCGAGCAGGTGCGGCAGCGCGGCCCGCACGGCATAGATCGTCCCCTTGAGGTTGACGTCGATCATCTCCTCGACGTGCGCCGGGTCGAGCTCGAGGAACGACCCGTACGCGCCGACGCCGGCGTTGGCGACGAGGATGTCGAGCCCGCCGAAGCGCTCCACCGTCGCCGCCAGGAGCGCGTTCAGCTGCCGCTCGTCGCGCACGTCGCACGGCCGCGCAACGGCGTCGAGCCCGAGGTCGTCGCCGCTGCGCGAGCCGAGCCCGAGCCGGACGCCCTCGGCGGCCAGCGCGCGGGCCACGGCGGCGCCGATGCCGCGGCTCGCCCCCGTGATCACAGCCACCTTCCCCTCAAGCGATCCCATCGTGTTCCCTCCAGCCCTCGAACGACAATCCGTAGCACGAGCATAGGCTTCCGCGCGATGGCCATCACGAAGCTACTCGTCGCCAACCGCGGGGAGATCGCGCTCCGGATCTTCCGCACCTGCCGCGAGCTGGGCGTGGCGACCGTGGCGGTCGCGGCGCCGGACGACCGCGGCGCTCTCCACGCGCGCTCCGCGGACGAGACGGTCGGGATCGCGTCCTACCTCGACGCCGCCGAGCACGTCCGCGCCGCGCGCGACGCCGGGGCGGACGCCGTCCACCCCGGCTACGGGTTTCTCGCCGAGAGCGCCGAACTCGCCGAGGCCGTGCTCGCGGCAGGGCTGACCTGGGTCGGCCCGCCCCCGGCGGCGCTGCGCGCCGGCGGCGACAAGCTCTCGGCGAAGGAGACGGCGCGCGCCGCGGGGGTGCCGGTGCTGCCGAGCGGCACACCGGAGGAGGTCGGCTTCCCGCTGCTCGTGAAGGCGGCGGCCGGCGGCGGCGGGCGGGGCATGCGTGTCGTGCGCTCGCCCGGCGAGCTCGAGGAGGCGACCGCGGCCGCCCGGCGGGAGGCGGCGGCCGCGTTCGGCGACGACACGGTCTTCTACGAGCGCTTCCTCGAGCGGCCGCGCCACGTGGAGATCCAGCTGCTCGCCGACCGGCACGGCACCGTCGCCGCGCTGGGGGAGCGCGAGTGCTCGGTGCAGCGGCGCCACCAGAAGGTGCTCGAGGAGTCGCCCTCGCCGACGCTCGACGCGGGCCTGCGCGCCCGCATGAGCGACGCGGCGGTGACGCTCGCGCGCGCGATCGGCTACGTCGGCGCGGGCACCGCCGAGTTCATGCTCGACGGGCGCCGCTTCTACTTCCTCGAGCTGAACGCGCGCATCCAGGTCGAGCATCCGGTGACGGAGCTCGTCACCGGCGTCGACCTCGTGCGCGAGCAGCTGCGCGTCGCCGCCGGCGAACCCCTTTCCCTCCAAGTAACAGACTGCTACTTGGAAGGGAATGCCGTGGAGGTGCGGCTCTACGCCGAGGACCCGCGCACGTTCCTGCCGCAGGCGGGTCGCGTCGAACGGCTGCGGCTGCCGGCGGGGATACGGGTGGACGCCGGTGTCGAGGAAGGCGACGCGATCGGCACCTCCTACGACCCGCTGATCGCGAAGCTGATCGCGCACGCGCCGACCCGCGCCGGGGCGATCGCAAAGCTCGCGGTCGCGCTCACCGAGACCGAGGTGGTCGGCGTGGCGACGAACCTCCCCTTCCTGCGCTGGCTCGTCGCGCACCCGCTGCTGCGCGCCGGCCGCACGACGACCGCCTTCCTGACCGAGAGCCCGCCCCTCTCGGAGCCGCCCGCACGCGCGCCCGAGCCCGCCTGGCAGGGCGCCTGGCGCCTCAACCTGCCCTCCCCGGCGCCGCGCGCCGCGCCGGACGCGGCGGAGGCGGCACGCGAGCACACCCCGGAGGCCGAGCGGTCGTCGCTGACCGCCCCGATGCCGGGGACGGTGATCAGGGTCCTCGCCGAGCCGGGGGCGCGCGTCCACGCCCGCCAGCCGCTCGTCGTGCTCGAGGCGATGAAGATGGAGACGCCGCTCCTCTCCCCCTACGACGCCACCGTCCGGGCCGTCCACGTCGGCGAGGGCGACCGCGTCGCGGGCGGGCAGCTCCTGGTGGAGCTGGAGGAATAGCCCGTGCGTTAGGCTCGGCTCCCGAGGATCCAGACCAAGGAGCGGAGATGGCCGAAACCGTGCAGGAGTTCTTCGCGAGCCTCGCCTCGCGCACCGACAACTCGAAGACGGCCGGGATGACGAACTCGTACGTCTTCGACATCGAAGGGGCGGGCCAGTGGACGGTCGACGTCGACGACGGCACCGTCTCCGTGAAGGAGGGCGGCGGCGACGCCGACGTGACGATCTCGACCTCGCAGGAGACCTTCGAGAAGATCGTCGCCGGCGAGCAGAACCCGACGAGCGCCTACATGACCGGCAAGCTGAAGATCAAGGGCGACATGGGCGCGGCCATGAAGCTCCAGAAGCTCTTCTAGACAGCTAGCATCGCCCCGCCATGCGGGTCACGATCGACATCGGCCTGCCCGGCCAGATTTCCGCGGACGCCCTCGCGCTGCCGGTCGCGCAGCCCCCTGAGGGCGGCGACGGCTTCCGCATCCTCGACGAGAGGCTCGGCGGCCGCCTGAGCCGGCTCGTGGAGAGCGGCGAGCTGCGCGGCGAGCGCGGCGAGGCGCTCCTGCTCCACCTGAACGGCGAGCTCTCGAGCCCGCGCGTCGTCGTCGCCGGCGTCGGCAGGCGCGAGGAGGCCGACCTCGACGCCCTGCGCACCGCCGCCGCCGCCGCGGCGCAGACGCTCTCGCGCGTGGGCGGCACGGTCTGCTGGCTGCTCGACGAGAGCCTGCCGCTCCCACTGCCGGACCAGGCGCGCGCGCTCGTCGAGGGCACGGTCATCGGCGGCTACACGCCCGGGCACTGGAAGACGCAGGAGGAGCGCGGGCCGCTCGAGATCGAGCACATCGTCCTCGGCCAGCCCGAGACGCCGGAGCTGCGGGAGGCGGCCGAGCGCGCCGCCCTGCTCGCGGAGCTGACGAACCGGGCGCGCGAGCTCGCGAACATGCCGCCGAACGAGCTCGACCCGCACGCGCTCGCCGTGCATGCGGCCGCACTCGCCGCCGAGCACGAGTACCTCACTTCGCAGGCGCTCGGGCCGCGCGAGATGGAGAAGCTCGGCATGGGCGCGATCGTCGCGGTCGGCCGCGCCAGCCGGCACGAGCCCCGCCTGATCGTGCTCCGCTACGAGCCGCCGCAGCCGAGCCACCCGGACATCGTGCTCGGGCTCGTCGGCAAGGCGATCACCTTCGACGCGGGCGGCATCTCGCTCAAGCCGCCGGCGCACATGGAGGACATGAAGGGCGACATGGCCGGCGGCGCCGGCACGCTGCACGGGATCGGCGCCGTCGCGGCGCTCGGGCTGCCGGTGCGCGCCGTCGCCGTGCTCGCGGCGGCCGAGAACCTCCCCGGCGGCGACGCGTTCCGGCCGGGCGACATCCTGCGCGCCGCGAACGGCAAGACGATCGAGATCGTCAACACGGACGCGGAGGGCCGCCTCGTGCTCGCCGACGCGCTCTGGTACGCGCGGCGCGAGGGCGCGACGCACGTGCTCGACCTCGCAACGCTCACCGGCGCGATGGAGCTCGCGCTCGGCGACCTCTACGCCGGCTGCTTCTCCAACGACCACGGGTGGAGCGAGCGCGTCTTCGCCGCCGGCCGGCGCAGCGGCGACCTCGTCTGGCCGTTCCCGCTGCATCAGCGCTACCGTCGCTACGTGGACTCCGCGTTCGCCGACCTGAAGAACAGCTCGGACCTCCGCCAGGCGAGCCCCGCGCTCGCCGCCGAGTTCCTGCACGAGTTCGCCGGCGAGGGGCCGTGGGCGCACGTCGACATGGCGGGCCCGGGCTTCCTCGAGCGCTCCCGCGGCGACTACTACCTCGTCCCGGGCGGAACCGGCTTCGGCGTGCGGCTGATCGCCGAGCTCGCAGCGAGCCTCGCGTGAACTACGAGCTCAGCGAGGAGCAGGAGCTGCTGCGCCGGACGGTGCGCGAGTTCGCGCAAACTCGCGTCGGGCCTTTGGCCGAGGAGCTCGACCGCGAGTCGCGCTTCCCCTACGAGCTCGTGGCCGAGATGGGCGAGCTCGGCTTGATGGGGATCCCGATCCCGGAGGAGTACGGCGGCGCCGGCGCCGGCACGATCTCGTACGCGCTCGCGATCGAGGAGCTGACGCGCATCGACTCGGCCGTCGCGATCACGGTCGCCGCGCACACGTCGCTCGGCACGATGCCGATCGCCCTCTACGGCACCGACGAGCAGAAGCAGGAGTGGCTGCCGCGGCTCGCCTCAGGGCGGGGCCTCGCCGCCTTCGGGCTGACGGAGCCCGAGGCGGGCTCCGACGCCGCCGCAACCAAGACACGCGCCGAGCTGCGCGACGGCAGCTGGGTCGTGAACGGCTCGAAGATGTTCATCACGAACGCGGGCACCGACATCAGCGCCTGCGTCACGATCGTGGCACGCACCGGCGAGGACGAGATGTCGAACATCATCGTCCCGAACGGGGCGCCGGGCTACGAGCTCTCGCCGCCGCTGCAGAAGCTCGGCTGGCGCGCCTCGGACACGCGCGAGCTCGTCTTCAAGGACTGCGCCGTGCCTGAGGCCAACCTGCTCGGCGCGCGCGGGCGCGGCTTTCACCAGTTTCTCGAGATCCTCGACGGCGGCCGCATCTCGATCGCGGCGATGGGCGTCGGGCTCGCGCAGGGCGCGTACGACCTCGCACTCTCGTACGCGCAGGAGCGGCAGCAGTTCGGGCGGCCGATCGCGAAGTTCCAGGCCGTGCGGTTCGCGCTCGCCGACATGGCGACAGAGATCGAGGCCGGCCGGCAGCTCGTCTATCGCGCCGCCTGGCTGAAGGACGAGGGGCAGCCGTACGGGCTCGCCGCAGCGCAGGCGAAGCTCTTCACCGGGCTGCTGTCGAACCGCGCGGTCAACGCTTCGCTGCAAATACACGGCGGGTACGGCTTCATGGACGCGTTCGCGATCTCGCGCCTGTATCGCGACCAGAAGATCCTCGAGATCGGCGAGGGCACCAACGAGATCCAGCGGCTGGTGATCGCCAAGCAGCTCGGGCTGTAAGTGCTCCCGGTCGCCGCCGCCGCCGTTTCCGTGCTGCTGTTCGTCCAGGCCGCGATCCGGCTCCGCCGGCGCGGGCGGGCCGATCTCGTCGGCTGGGATCGGGCGGCGCTGTTCGCGCTCGGGGTCGCGGTGATGCTCGTCGCGCTCCTCTCGCCGCTCGACCGGATCGCGGCGGGGAAGCTGCTCTCGGCGCACATGGCGCAGCATGTGCTGATCGGCGACACGGCGCCGGCGCTGCTCACGGTCGCCGTGCGCGGGCCGCTGCTCGTGTTCCTGCTCCCCGTGTCCGTGCTCGCGCCGCTGGCGCGCAACGCTCGGGTGCGTGCCGTGCTGCGAACGCTGCTGCGCCCACCCGTCGCCTGCAGCCTCTGGGCGACGAACCTCGCGGCCTGGCACGTCCCGTACCTCTACGACCTCGCGCTGCGCCACCAGGGGCTGCACGACTTCGAGCACGCCTGCTGGTTCGTCGCGGGCCTGCTCATGTGGACGCTGCTCGTCGACCCGGGCTCGCACGCACGGTTGAGCGTCGCCGGCCGCGTCGCGCTCGCCGCGGGGATGTTCGCGGCAGGGCAAGTGCTGACCGACGTGCTCGTCTTCACCTTTCAGCCGCTCTACCCCGCCTACCACGGCGCCTACGGGCTGTCGGCCCTGACCGACCAGCAGCTCTCCGGCGTGGTGATGATGGTCGAGCAGCTGCTCACGCTCGGCACGCTCGTCGCCTTCCTGCTGCGGCCGCGCCTCCGCGCGGCGCGGCTGGCCACGGCGTGAGCCCGACGAGCTTCTCCTTCGAGCCGCTCTACCTCGCGCTTGCCGCCATCGCAGCAGCGCTCTACGCCGCAACCTGGTTGCGCGGCAACCAGGTTGCACGCTGGCGGATCGCCTGCTTCACGGTCGGCCTGTTCCTGATCGCGGCGTCGCTCAACTCACCGCTCGAGACGATCGCCGCGCACCGGCTGCTGCTCATCCACCTGCTCCAGAACGGGCTGATCGCGGACATCGCGCCGCCGCTGATCCTGCTCGGGCTGACGCCCGCGATGCAGCAGGCGGTGGCGCGGCGCGGCGGCCGCCCGTTCGCGACCCTGACGCGCGCCCGCGTCACGCTGCCCGCGTGGCTCGCGGCGTGGTACGGCACGCACCTCGCCGGCTTCTACGACTGGGCGCTCGACACCGGCTGGGGGCTCAACATCGAGCACGGGCTGCTGATCCTCGGCGGCCTGCTCTTCTGGTGGCCGATCGTGACGGGCCGCCTCTCGGTGCCGGCGGCCCTCGCGTATCTCGGTGCAGGCTTCGTCGCGTCCTCGTTTCTCGGGCTCGCGCTGATCTTCTCCACCCGGCCGTTCTACTCGTTCTACGAGCACGCGCCGCGGCTGTGGGGTCTGTCGGCGGCGCGCGACCAGAACCTCGGCGGGATCCTGATGAACAGCGAGCAGACGCTCGTCTTCCTGATCGCAATCGGCTGGTTCGTCTGGCGCCTGCTCGAGGAGGAGCATGTCAGCGGGGCGGGCGGATCGCCCGCGGTGCGTTGAAGCTCAGGGCGCGCTCACTTCAGGAGATATAGCCGCATTCGTTGCTAGCGTCGCACGGTGCTGTTCACCCAGTTCGTCGACAACGACCTTGGCTGCGGGTCGTACCTCGTCGGTGACGAGCATGCAGGCATCGCCGTCGTCGTCGATCCGGCCTACGCGATCGAGCGCTACCTGGATGAGTGCGAGCGCCGCGGGGTCCGCCTCGTCGGCGTGCTCGAGACGCACACGCACGCCGACCACGTCTCGGGGCACGGGCGTCTGGCGCTCGAGCACGGGCTGCCGGTGTACGTGCACGAGGCGGCCGGGGCCGCGTACCCGCACGAGCCGCTCGCGGACGGGACGGAGATCGAGCTCGGCGACGTCGTCGTGCGCACGATCCACACGCCGGGGCACCGGCCCGAGCACTGCGCGTTCGCGGTGGTCGACCGCTCGCGCGGGGACGAGCCGTGGCTCGTGCTGACGGGCGACTCGCTCTTCGTCGGCGACGCCGCGCGGCCCGACCTCGCGGTCGAGGCGCTCGAGGGCGCCGAGGGGCTCTTTCACTCGTTGCGCCGGCTCGTCGAGCTCGGCGACGGCGTCGAGGTCTATCCCGGTCACGTCGCGGGCTCGCTCTGCGGCGCGGCGATGAGCTCGAAGGCGTCGACGACGATCGGCTTCGAGCGCCGGTTCAACCACGCGCTCGTCGAGACGCACGCCGAGTTCATGGCGGCTGCGGCCGGCCCGCAGCCGCCGCGGCCGCCGAACATGGCGCAGATCGTCGAGCTGAACCGCGGGCCGTTCGTGGGCGCGCAGCCGCCGCTGCGCCGCGTCGACGACGCCGAGGACGCGGCGGCGCTCGACGTGCGCCCGGCACACGACTTCGCCGCCGGCCACCGGCCGGGAGCCGTGAACGTGCCCGTGTCAGGCACGAGCTTCGGCACGAAGGCGGCGTTCGTCCTGCCCAGGCTCCCGGTCGTCCTCGATGCGGCCGGCGAGGACGAGGCGCAGCGCGCCGCGCGCGCGCTCCACGCCGTCGGCGTCTTCGATCTCGCCGGCTGGCGCATGGGCGGCGGCGAGGAGACCGTCGAGCCGGTGACGATCGACGAGCTGGAGCGGCGGCTCGCGGCGGGCGAGATCGAGGTGCTCGACGTGCGCGAGGCCGACGAGCGCGACGCCGGCTCGATTCCCGGCAGCCGCCACCTCCCCTACCGGATGGCGCGGCAGGCGGCGGAGAACGGCCTCTGCGGCGGCCGGCCCGTGGTGACGATCTGCGAGAGCGGCCCGCGCGCGGCCATCGCCGCGAGCGTGCTGCGCGCCGCCGGAGTCGACGCCCGCCCCGTGCTCGACGGCGGTCTCAACGAATGGCGCGCCCAAGGAGGCGAGATCACGTCGTTCCGGAGGTGCGGCGGCAGCGCGCGCGGGCGCTGCGGTTAACGGCTGCAACCAGATTGCCTCCGGCAACCTGGTTGCGGATGTTCAGGCTAGGCGCTCAGCCGAGTAGCCCCACAGCGCGAGCATCGAGAGAATCTCGTCGCAGTGCGCGGGGTCGCGCGTCAGCAGTGTCAGCTCGACGCCCGTGTCGCCGACGGGAAGGCCCGCAGTCTCCCGCTGGTGCTCGACCTCGACGATGTTCACGCGCTCGTTGGCGAGGAGCGTCAGCAGCGTCGCGAGCTCGCCTGGGCGGTCGCCGACGCGCGTGCGCAGGACGAGGAAGCGGCCCGCGACGGCCAGCCCGTGCCGCATCACCGAGATGAGCTGCGTCGCGTCGATGTTCCCGCCCGAGAGAATCGACAGCACCGTGCCGGTGCCGGCGATCTTGCCGGTGAGGAGCGCCGCCACGCCGACGGCACCCGCGCCTTCGACGACGAGCTTCGTCCGCTCAAGCAGCAGCACGATCGCTTCGCTGATCTCCTCGTCCGTCACCGAGACGATCTCGTCGAGCACGCGGTCGAGGATGCTCGACGTCAGCTCGCCGGGTTGCTTCACGGCGATCCCGTCCGCGATCGTGAAACCCCCGCCGCCGGGTTGCGTGCCGGCGGCCTGGATGCCGACGATGCGCAAGCCGGTTCGCACCGCTCGCAGAGCAAGCGCGATCCCCGACGCGAGGCCGCCGCCGCCGATCGGGATCAGCACGGTCTCGACCCCCTGCAGCTGGTCGGCGATCTCGAGCCCGATCGTCCCCTGCCCGGCGATCGCGACCGGATCCTCGAACGGGTGCACGAACGTCGCGCCGTGGGCCGCGACGTACGCGCTTGCCGCGACGAGAGCCTGCTCGAGCGCCGGCCCGGTCAGCTCGATCTCGGCGCCGTAGTGGCGCGTCGCCTCGACCTTCGCCATCGGCGAGTCCTGCGGCATGAAGATCCGCGCCTGCGCCCCGACCTCGCGCGCCGCCCAGGCGACCGCCTGCCCGTGGTTGCCGGCGCTCGCCGCGACCACCCCGGCCGCGCGCTCCTCCTTGCTCAGCGTCGAGATCCGGTTGTACGCGCCGCGGATCTTGAACGAGCCCGTGCGCTGGAGGTTCTCCGCCTTGAGATGGACCTCGCGGCCGCACAACCGCGAGAACGTCTCGGAGCGGTAGAGCGGCGTGACACGCGCAACGCCCTCGAGGCGGGCGCGCGCCTGCTCGATCTCAGGAAGCCCGGGTGCTGTTTCCGCTGCGGCCATGTTCGTTCTCCGGTGCCAGACTTCAGTCTGGCTCCGGCGTAACTCCGAATACGCGCTCCAGTATCTCCCGAACGGCGCTGAGCGGATCGAGCTCCCGCCGCTGCACCTCGTCGAGCAGCCGCCGCAGCTCGGGATCGTCCGCCACCGCGTGCTCGAGATGCTGCTTCGCCCGCCCCGATGCGACGGAGAAGACCTCGCGGGCGAGATTGCGCGCGCGCCGCTGCTCCAGCTGTCCCGAGTCGACGAGGTGCGCTCGGTGGGCGGCGATGTGCTCCCACAGCTCGGGCACGTTCTCGCCGCGGGTGGCCTCCGTGAGCACGATCGGCGGCCGCCACTCACGGTCGCGGTCGAGCGAGAGGATCGAGCGCACCTCGTTCAGCATCGTCTTCGCCGCCGGGTGGTCCATCTTGTTGATCGCGATCACGTCGGGGATCTCCATGATCCCCGCCTTCAGCGCCTGCACCGAGTCGCCCGAGCCGGGCATGAGCACGAGCAGCACCGTGTCGGCGATGCCGATGATCTCGACCTCACTCTGCCCGGTGCCGACCGTCTCGAGGAAGACGAGCTCCTTGCCGGCGGCGTCGAGGACGAGCAGCGCCTGCAGCGTCGCCTCGGCGAGCCCGCCGAGATGCCCGCGCGTGCCCATCGAGCGGATGAAGACGCCGGGATCGAGGAAATGCTCGGCAAGCCGGATCCGGTCGCCGAGCAGAGCGCCCTGCGAGAACGGGCTCGAGGGATCGACGGAGACGACGCCGATGCTCGTGTCCTGCGCGCGCACGTGGCGAACGAGCGCCGAGATGAGGCTCGACTTGCCGACGCCGGGCGGACCGGTCAGCCCGACCGCGTACGCGGTGCCGGTGCGCGGGTAGAGCTCCGCGACGAGGTCGTACGCGACCGGATCGCCGTTCTCGACGAGCGTGATCGCACGCGCGAGCGCGCGCCGGTCGCCGCTGAGGACGCCGGCGGCGAGGGTCTCGCGTGTCCAGTCGCGGCGGCCGGCCACCGCGCAGGACTTTAGTCGGCCGTCGCCTCCAGAGCGTCGTCGACGCTGGCCGGCTCGCGCGCGAGCGTGTAGCCGATCAGTGCAGCGAGCGCGAGGGCCGCGGCGCCGCCGGCCCACACCCAGCGCGACCCGTTCGCCGGCATCAGGAAGCCGGTGAGCACGGTGGCGAGACCCATGACCGCGTACGTCACGGCCATCACGAAGGTCAGCGCGCGTCCGCGCACGTCATCCGGCGCGCGCTGCACGAGCAGCGCGTTGCAGACGACCGCAGTTCCGTTGCCGACGCCCGCGAACAGGCAGCAGGCCGCCGCCACCCAGACGTCGGGGCTCGCCGCGCCTGCCCCGAATCCGACCGCCATCACCGCGATCGAGACTCCGTACGCAGACGCGATCCCGAAACGCCGAACAACGGTCGCGCTGAAGATCCCGCCGACCACGAGACCCGTCCCGATGCCGCCGTAGAGGAGCCCGTACCCGAAGTCGCCGGCGCTCAGCGTGTTCTTCGCCATGAACACCTCGCTGACGCTGATGCCGCCCGCGCCGAGCGAGGCGACGCTCCACCCGAGCAGGACGGCGAGCAGCGGCCGCGACCGGAGCACGGCGCCGACGCCCTCCTTGAGGTCGGTCCAGTGGCCGCGGCTCAGCGCGGTCGCGCTCTGGAGCATGCGGGCCGGGATCCGAACGACGAGCACGGAGGAGACGAGGAACGATGCAGCGTTGATCCAGTACGCGGCATGCGGGCCGGCGGCGGCCGTCAGCAGGCCGCCGAGCACCGGCCCTGCCGCCCAGCTCATGTTCTCCACGGTCTGCAGGAGCGCGTTTGCGTCCGCCAGCAGCTCCTCCGGGACGAGGTTCGGCACGCCGGCGTACACCGCCGGGCGGAAGAAGCCGCTGGCGAGCCCGGCGACCGCAGCGAGGGCGACGATCTGGCCCGCGCTCGTCGCGAACGGAAGCGCGCAGAAGACGGCGGCGCGCACCAGGTCGGCGCCGACCATCAGCTTGCGCCGCTCGAGCCGGTCGAGCAGCGGCCCGAGCGTCAGGCCGACGAAGACCGTCGGCAGGAACTCGACGACGAGGACGGCGCCGACCCACGCGCCCGAGTTCGTCCGGTCCTTGACGTCGATCGCCAGCGCGATGGCGGCGAGCAACGTGCCGATGCTCGAGCCGAGCGTGGAGAGGAAGAGAAGCCGGAAGCCGCCGATCTCCAGGGGTGCGAGCTGCCGGTGGGTTGTGAGCCTCACCGACGTTTCCGGACGTTAGCTCCCATTGCCGCTTGGCAATACTGCCGCCTCGGCGACATCCCTGCGCCGAAGACCGAGCCGGTCGAGGACCGCCAGCACGTGGCAGCCGAGACGCGCGACGCGGATCTGGTTCAGCGTCGTGCCTTGCGGCAGGACGGGCTGCCGCGCGAGACGCTTGTACGCGGCCGCCGCGAGGTCGAAGCGCCCGTGCCAGATGGCGAGCTGCACGAGCGCCGCGAGCGCTTCGGCCGGAGAGCGGCCGTAGTCGCCTGGCTCCTCGGCCAGCGCCAGCGCTTCCCGCCACCGGGCCCACGCCCGACCGTCGCCGACGGCGCGATACGCGGTCGCGATCGTCGTCCGGCCGCTGCCGAAGCCGACGCCGACCCCGCTCACGTGCTCCAGGTCCGCGAACGCCTCGGCGAGCGTGCGCGCCAGCTCCCGCGGAGGAACCGGGGACGCGTACACCGCCGGCTCGAAGAATGTCCCGCCCTCGCCGCCGATGACCAGGTGGGGCTCGGCGGCGGCGATCGCCGCGAGCGGAGTGTGCGGGTAGACGCGGACGCCGGCGGAGTAGACGACCTCGATCTCGCGCGGCAGCGAGCGCACGAACGCGACCGTCTCGGCGAGCGTCTCCTCGCTCTCGCCCGGGAGGCCGAAGATCAGGCCGAGGTCGGCCGGCACCGCGTGCCGCCGCAGCGTCTCGATCGTCCGGTCGAGGTGCCGCCGCCGGAACGGCTTCTGCGTCCTGACGAGGACCGGCTCGGCCGCCGAGTCGACCGTGATGCTCGCGTGGCCGTTCGTCGAGACGATCAGCGCCGCCAGCTCGTCGGAGAACGGCGTCGGGTTGAAGTAGCCGCGCCACCGGATCCGCTCGTGCAAGCCGCGCTCCTCCAGCCCGCGCAGGAGCGCGAGCGCGTGCCGCTCCTCCGGCAGGTTCAGCTCGTCGTCGGCGAAGAAGATGGACACGTGCTCGATCCCCCGCGCGTCCGCGTCCTGCGCGATCCCCTCGATCTCCGCGAGCGCGGCGTCGATGTCTCCGTTCGCGTGGCGCCGGAGCAGGTTCGCGGTGAGGCAGTAGGCGCATTGCATCGCGCAGCCGCTCCTCGTGCGCACGGGCAGCGAGTTCACGGGGGCGTACAACGGCTCCCGCCGCGTCGGGTACGCGCCCGGCAGGGCGTAGGCGTGCAGCGGCTCCGCCTCCCCCCGCCGCACGAGCCCGGGAACCCCCTCGAGCGGTAGCCGCCCGGCGACACGCCGGAGCAGCTCCCGGAACGCATCCTCGCCGGCGCCCACGATCCCGTACTCGAGCTCGAGGTAGTCGAGGCACTCGCCGGGCATCGCCGAGAAGGCGGCGCCGCCGGCGACGAGCAGCGCGTCCGGCGCCGCCTGCTCGAGCGCGAGCAGCAACCGCCGGATCTCCGGCATGAACCAGGTCACGTCGAAGGGACGTCCGCGGTCCGCGGCCGCCGCGTCGGAGGGGTCGACCACGATGCAGTCGTCGACGATGCGGATCCCGAGCCCGATCACGTCGGGCTGCAGCCGGGACGCGACGTCGACCGCGAACTCGATCGGATGGTCGGAGAGGAGATACGGGTCGAGGATCTCGACGTCGGCCCCCATCGGCTCGACAGCCGCCCGGATCCGCTCCAGCCCGTAGGGCGGCACGGGCGTCACCTGCTGGAAGGGGTTCGCGTGTACGAGCAGGACGCGCAGACCGGTCGCCACGGGGTTGCCGGCGCGCCCTACGTGAATCGACGGGACGGGTGTCGGACTCGACTCCGTGGCGCGAACGACGCTAGCACCCCCGGCCCGGGTTCACGAAGCGCGCGAGAGAACCCGGCTGAGCGCGGCCGCGAAGATCTCGATCTCCTCGAGCGTGCCGACGGAGACGCGGATCGCCGCCGGCTCGCCGAAGCCGGCCAGCGGACGCACGATCACGCCCTCGCGCAGCAGGCGCTCGAAGACGTCCCGCCCGTCGCCGACCTCGACGTAGAGGAAGTTCCCGAGCGCCGGCCCAGCCGCCTCGAGGCCGTGGGCGCGCAGGATCTCGCCGAGCCGCTCCCGGCCCGTGCGGTTCAGCTCGCGCCGCCGCGCGATCTCGGCGTCGTCGCCGATGCTCGCCAGCGCCGCCGCCTGCGCGGTCGCAGTGACGTCGAAGGCGCGGCGCACCTTGCTCGTCGCCGCAACGACGTCCGCGGGCGCGACGCCGTAGCCGACGCGCAGCCCGGCGAGCCCGTAGATCTTCGAGAACGTCCGCAGGACGACGAGCCGCCGCCCCTGCTTGAAGTACTCCTCGATCCCGTCGGCGTAGTCCGGGTCGTCGATGTACTCGAAGTACGCCTGGTCGAGCACGGCGAGCACGTGCCCGGGCAGCCGGTCGAGGAACGCGGCCAGCTCACCGCGACCGTTCCCGGTGCCGGTCGGGTTGTTCGGGTGGCAGACGTAGACGAGCTTCGTACGCGGGCCGATCGCGGCGAGCAGGCCGTCGAGGTCGTACGCCTGGTCGCGCAGCGGCACCTTCTGCACGACCGCGCCGAGCTTCGCCGCGTCGAGCACATAGCTCGGGAACGACGGCCAGCCGCAGACGATCTCGTCGCCCGGCTCGAGCGTGGCCTGCGAGAGCAGGTCGATCACGCCGTCGGCGCCGGCGCCCACGACGATCTCCTCGAACGCGACGCCGTGCAGCTCGGCGAGTGCCGCGCGCAGGGCGTGCACACCGCCGTCGGGGTAGCGGTTCAGCTCGCGCGCGGCGCGCTCGATCGCCTCCAGCGCGGCCGGGAACGGCGGGTAGGGCCCCTCGTTCGAGGCGAGCTTGACCACCCGCTCAAGCCCGAGCTCGCGCTGCACCTCCTCCACCGGCTTGCCCGGCTCGTACGGGACGAGATCGGCGATCGAGCGCCGGAAGAGCCCGTCCGGGCCGGTCACGCAGTCTCGCCGCCACTGCTCTTCTTCTTCTTCTTGCGCCAGAAGAGCAGGACACCGCCGAGCGTGGCGAGGGCCCCGGCGGCGACGCCGCCGGCGCGGCGGGCCGCCGGGCCGACGTCCTGCGCCCGCTTCTTCGCGGCCCGCTTCCCCGCCTTGAGGGCGAGCCAGCCCACGACCGCGTTGCGCTTGTTGATGATGGCCATATGTGGCCTCCCTTCGTCTGGCCCGAGGCTATCGAACCGGCGCAAGGAAAGAGCCGCCCCCTGCGGCAAGGGCGGCTCTCACGGTGAAAGGTTCCCCCGGAGCCTGCGGGCGGCGTGGCTCCGGGGGCTTAGGGACGAGGGCACGTCCTTGGCAATGGAGATGCCGACCCCGGAAGAAACTTGCGCGGAGGTTACGCGGTCGTCGTCGCCCGCGGCTTGCGGTTCGGGACGTGGATGGCCCGGCCGAGCGCGACGAGGCCGGCTTCCTTGATCGCCTCCGAGAGCGTCGGGTGCGGCGCCATCCCGTCCGCGACCGTCTCGACGGTGGCCTCGGCGTCGATCGCGACGACGCCGGCCTCGATCAGGTCGGTCACGTGCGGGCCGACCATGACGAGCCCGAGCAGCTCGCCGTAGCGGGTCTCGTGGATCGACTTGACCCAGCCGACAGTCTCGTCCTGCATGACGGCCCGCGCGTTCGCGACCCAGGGGAACTGGCCGACCGCGACGTCGTCGCCGTACTGCTCGCGCGCTTCGGCCTCGGTGAGGCCGACGCCGGCGATCTCCGGGTCCGTGTAGATCGGCCGTGGCACCGCGCGGTTGTCGACGATCGCGTCGTGGCCGCAGGCGTTCTCGGCCGCGACCTCGCCCTCGCGGAAGGCGGTGTGCGCGAGCTGCCAGTAGCCGGCGCAGTCGCCGACCGCGTAAATGTGCGGCACGGAGGTGCGCCGGTGCTCGTCTGCGGCGATGCCGGTGCGCCGGTCGAGCCGGACGCCGATCCCTTCGAGCCCGAGCCCTTCGACGAGCGGGCCGCGGCCGACGGAGACGAGCATCAGGTCCGTCTGCACGGTCTCGCCCTCGCCGAAGTGGACGGTGAGCTGCGAGCCGTCGTCCTCGACCTTCGTGCACTGCTTGCTGAGGTGGAGCGCAATCCCGCGGCGGCCGAACTGCTTCGCGAGCTCCTTCGCCGCGTCCGCGTCCTCCTGCGGGATCAGCGTGTCGAGCATCTCGATGATCGTCACCTCGGAGCCGAAGCGGCCGAAGATCGACGCGAACTCGCAGCCGATGATCCCGCCGCCGAGCACGACGAGGCGCTTCGGCACCGTCTCCTGCGCGAGCAACCCGGTCGAGTCGACGCAGCGTGGCGAGTCGAGCCCGGGGATCGGCGGGCGGAGCGGGAACGAGCCGGTGGCGACGACCGCCGACTTGAAGGTGACGTCCTCGCCGCCCTCGACCGCGATCGTGTGCGCGTCCTTGAAGCGCCCGGCGCCCTTCACCCATTCGACGCCGTTCGCCTTGAAGAGCCCGGCGACGCCCTGCGTCATCTGCTTCACGACGCCGGCCTTCCACGCGTTCGAGGCGGCGAAGTCGAGCTTCGCCTCGCCGACCTGGACGCCGAACTTCGCGAAGCTCTCCTCGGCCTCCTTGAGCGCGAACGCGGTCTGCACCCACGCCTTCGTGGGGATGCAGCCGACGCGCAGGCAGGTGCCGCCGAGCTCCGGCTCCTTCTCGATGCAGGCGACCTTCGCGCCGAGCTGCGCGGCGCGGATGGCGGCGGTGTAGCCGCCGGGGCCTCCGCCCAGGACGGCGACGTCAACGTCCATGGCTTCTCTCCTCGTTTGCGATCTTCAGTCGATGCTACTCATAGGCGCACGAGCATCGTCACGGCGTGCGGAGTCTCGGCGACCTGCTCGAAGCCGAAGCGCTCGTAGAAGCCCGTCTGCCCCTTGTCGGTGCTGAGGCTCATCGCGGCGTAGCCGTCGGAGCGCGCCCGGTCGAGCAGCGCCTGGAGCAGGTCGGCGCCGGCGCCCTTGCCGCGGCGGCTCGGCACGACGGCGATCGTCAGCTCCGGGGTCCGCTCGTCGACGAAGCCGAAGCCCGGCTCGTCCGCGGTGAAGAGCCGGAACCAGGCCGCGCCGTACGCGTGCGGGCCCTCGAGTGCGACGACGCCGTCGTCGCCCGGCCGGCCCCAGTTGAGCACGTAGCGGTAGACCGGCCGCTCGGTGTCCTCCGCCACGCGCCAGTGGTACGCGTGACGGAGCATGTCGCGGAGGAAGCGGACGTCATGGCTCTCGACCGGGCGGATGACGCCGGGCGCCATCTCAGAGCGCGAGGCCGGGGTCCTCGAGGAAGGTCTTCACCGTCCGGAGGAACTCCGCGCCCGTCGCGCCGTCGACGGCACGGTGGTCGCAGGTGAGCGTCATCGTCATCAGCGGCACGATCTCCAGCTCGCCGTCGCGCGCGACGACCTGCTCGCGCGTCGAGCCGACGGCGAGGATGGACGCCTGCGGCGGGTTGAGCACCGCGATGAACTGGTCGACCTCGTACATGCCGAGGTTCGAGATCGTGAACGTCCCGCCCTCGAGGTCCTCGGTGCGCAGCTTCGCGTCGCGTGCGCGGGAGACGAGATCGGTGCGAACGGCAGCGATCTGCGCCAGCGTGAGCCGCTCGGCGCCGCGCACGACCGGGACGACGAGCCCCTGCGGCGCAGCGACGGCGATGCCGACGTCCGCGCCCGGGAGGACGAGCAGCGCATCCTCGGTGTACTGGACGTTCATGTCGCGGTGACGCATCAGCGCCTGGGCGCAGACCTTCGTGAGCAGATCGGTGACGGTGATGCGCACCTCCGGGTGCAGCTCGCGCTGCTTGGCGATCAGCTCGTTCGCGCGCGCCATGTCGGCGCTCACGGTGAGCTGGAACGCCGGCACCGTCCACGCCTGCGTCAGCCGGCGCGCGATCGTCTTGCGCACGTTCGAGAGCGGCCGCGACTCGACTTCGCCCGTGGGTGCCGTCACCTGGGCCTGCACAGCGGCGGGTCGCTCCTGCGCGCGCTCGACGTCCTCGGCGACGATCCGGCCGTCCGGGCCGGTGCCGCTCAGCATTGCCAGGTCGATCCCGCGCTCGCGCGCGATCCGCCGTGCGAGCGGGCTCGCCTTGATGCGGCCGTTCGTCGTCGCCGCCGCTCGCTGTGGCTCGGCCGGTGTGACCGGGGCAGGAGCTTCCTGCTTCGGAGCGCTCGGCTCCGGCGTCGGTTCGGCGGCGGCGGCGACCTCCTCCCCCTCGTTGCCGATGAAGCCGATCGTCCGGCCGACCTCGACCTCGCCTTGCGGGATCGCGATCTTCAGCAGCACGCCGCTCGCCTCGGCTTCGACCTCCTGCGTCACCTTGTCGGTGTCGAGCTCGTAGAGCGGCTCGCCCTTCGCGACGGCGTCGCCCTCGGCCTTGAGCCACTTGACGATCGTGCCCGACTCCATGCCCTGTCCCAGCCGGGGCAGTCTCACCTCAGTTGCCATGACGTACCGTCCGGTAGATGGCCTGCAGCACGTCGTCCGCATGCGGCACGACGAAATTCTCCATCGCCGGCGCGAACGGCAGCGGCGTGAAGCGCGCGCCGACGCGCTCGACCGGCGCGTCGAGCCAGTCGAACGCCTGGTACTGGAGCACCGCCGCCACCTCCGCGCCGAAGCCCATCCGCGTCACGGCCTCGTGCGCAACGACCGCGCGGTTCGTCTTCTTCACGGATGCGACGAGCGTCTCCTCGTCGAGCGGCTGCAGCGTGCGCGGGTCGACGACCTCGACCGAGACGCCCTCCTTCTCGGCCTCCGCCGCCGCCTTCAGCGACTCGTGCACGAGACGGCCGGTCGCGATCACCGTCACGTCCTCGCCCTCGCGCTGGATCCGCGCCTTGCCGATCGGGATCGGCTCGATCTTCTCCGGCACGGCGCCCTTGATCCCGTACAGCGTCCGGTGCTCGAAGAAGACGACGGGATTGTCGTCGTAGATCGACGACCAGAGGAGGCCCCGGACGTCCTCGGGCGTCGATGCGAACACGACCTTCAGCCCGGGGACGTGCACGAACCAGGCCTCGAGCTGCTGCGCATGCTGTGCGCCCGGCGACCAGCCCGCGCCGCCCTGCGTCCGGAAGACGACCGGCACGGTGAGCTGCCCGCCCGACATGTAGCGGTGCTTCGCGGCCTGGTTCACGATCTGCTCGGCCGCGAGCGTCAAGAAGTCCTCGTACATGATCTCCGCGACCGGGCGCATGCCCTGGATCGCGGCGCCGATCGCAGCGCCGGCGAGCGCCATCTCGGAGATCGGCGTGTTTCGCACGCGCGCGGCGCCGAACTCCTCGAGCATCCCGTGCGTGACACCCATCGAGCCGCCCATCTCGGCGATGTCCTCGCCCATGATGAAGACGTCGTCGTCCTCGCGCATGGCCTGCACGAGCGCATCGCGGACCGCTTCGCGATAGGAGAGCTCAGGCATAGACGTTTGGAAAGGTACCCCGGAGCCAGACTGAAGTCTGGCACCGGTGTCTATGCGCAGCTGCGCTACGCATAGACGTTCTTCAAAGCGTCCTCCGGCGCCGGATCCGTCCCGTTCTTCGCGAACTCGACCGACGCCTCGACCATCCCGGTCACCTCGGCGTCGAGCTCCGCGAACTCCTCGTCCGTGACCGCGAGCTTCTCGCGCAGGTGCGTGATCGGGTCGCGAGTCTCGCGCAGCTCGCGCGCCTGCTCCTTCGGCCGGTAGACCTGCGGGTCGCCGATGTAATGACCGGTGAAGCGACACGTGTCCAGGTGGACGAAGACCGGGCCCTTGCCCGAGCGCGCGTGCTCGAGCGCCTGCCGGGCCACCTTGTGGACAGCTTCGACGTCCTGGCCGTCGGCCTTCATCGCCTTCATGCCGAATGCCTTCGCGCGCTCGGAGAGGTCACGCACCGGCGAGTGCTGCGACTCGGGTGTCGACTCGGCCCACTTGTTGTCCTCGAGCACGAAGACCGCGGGCACCTGCCAGAGCTGCGCGAGGTTGAGCGCCTCGTGGAAGGTGCCGATGTTCGTGGCGCCGTCGCCGAAGAACGCGACCGCGACGCGCGGCTCGCCGCGCATCTGGAACGCGAGCGCGGCGCCTGTGATCTGCGGCAGGCCGCCGCCGATGACCGCGTTCGCGCCGAGGTTCCCGCGCTCGACGTCGTACAGGTGCATCGAGCCGCCGTAACCGTGCGAGCAGCCCTCCTGCTTCCCGTACAGCTCGGCCATCAGCTCGTTCGGGTGCGTGCCCTTGGCGAGCGTGTGAGCGTGCGCACGGTGCGTCGAGGCGATCACGTCGCCCTCCTCGAGCGCCCGGCAGACGCCGACGGCGCACGCCTCCTGCCCGATCGCGACGTGCAGGAAACCCGGCAGCTCGCCGGCGCGGAAGCGCTCCTCGACCTTCTCCTCGAAGCGGCGGATGAGCAACATCTCCCGCAGGACATCGCGCAACTCGCTCTTCGCAAGGCTCGTCTTTGCCTCCACCTTCGCCACGGCGGGGAGTGTACGGTTCGCGCGATGGCTCTCGCCGAGCAGTGGAATGCGATCGAAAACGGACTGGATCCGAGGTGGCACGAGGCCCAACTGCTGCTCACCGTCGCCGACGAAACGCGCTCCGACCGCGCCGCTGCGCTGCTCGCGCCCGCTGGACCGGGGCGCTCGGGGAACACGCTCCGCTTCACCGCCGCACGCGGCGGCGCCGGTGTCGGACCCGAAGCGGTGCGGCGCCTGTTGCGCCGTCTCGACGACGAGGGAATCGACGGCACGCTCGAGCTGCTCTCGGTGAGCGCCGCGCCCCCCGAGCCGGCGGCCGCGGCGCCGTCGCTGGCCGGCGAGTGGCACACCGCGCTCGCGTTGCTTCCGGCCGACTGGAGCGACCTGCTCTGTGAGCTCGAGCTGACGTCGTCCGACCATCTCGAGCCGGCGGCGCTGCTGCTGGGGCCCGTCAATCCGTTGCAGAGCGACGTCGTGCTCGGCTTCCGCTTCCGCGTCGCGCACTCGTTCGGTTACGGCGCGGCGCCGGGAATGGTGCGCCGCTGCCTTGCACGGCTCGACGAGGCGGGGATCCCGGGCCGGGTGCGCGTGCTGCGCGTGCTTTCCGACACGCACCCGGTCGGCACGCAGGGGCCGGTCTGGTACGTCGGGGGCAAGGCCGTCTAGTGGCCGACCTCGTCTCCTGGCGGGTGATCGAGCGCGGCTGGAGCGTCGTCGACGCCGAGGGCAACGAGATCGGCAAGGTCGACCAGATCACCGGCGACGTCGAGCACGACATCTTCGACGGCCTGACGATCGGCGACGGCGGCACCGTGCTCACCCGGACGAAGTACGTCCCCTCGGAGCGCGTCGGCGAGATCCGCGAGGGATTGATCGCGCTCGACCTCTCGCCGCAGGAGGCATCGGAGCTCGAGCCGTACACCGCGCCCGTCGCGAAGCAGCTCGCGGACCTGGCGCCCGCTCCCGAGCAGGATCCGCGAGGGCGCCGCAGCGGCGGGCCGTTCGGCGGCGGCGGGCTTCTGCGGATCCTCTTCGGCCGCCGCCTGTGAGCGACGAGCTCGCGTTCACGCCGGCGCTCGAGCTCGCCGCATGCGTGCGCGCGCGCGAGGTCTCGCCGGTCGAGCTCACGCAGCTCTTCCTCGAGCGGATCGAGCGGCTCGACCCGCAGCTGAACGCGTACGTCACCGTCGACGCCGAAGGCGCGCTCGCCGCTGCGCGCGAGGCCGAGGCGTCGCCCTCCGACGCGCCGTTCCACGGCGTCCCGATCCCGATCAAGGATCTCAACGAGACGGCCGGTCTGCGGACGACGTACTCGACGAAGGCGTACGCGAGGTTCGTGCCGGACTTCGACGCCGCCGTCGTGCGGCGCATCCGCGGCGCGGGGTTCGTCGTCCTCGGCAAGACGAACACGCCCGAGCTGGGGACGATCGCGCAGACGGAGTCGGAGCTGAACGGCGTCTGCCGGAATCCGTGGGACGTGTCACGCACGCCGGGCGGCTCGAGCGGCGGTGCTGCCGCAGCGACGGCGGCCGGGCTCTGCCCGGTCGCGCACGGGAGCGACGGCGGCGGCTCGATCCGCATCCCGGCCTCCTGTTGCGGGCTGTTCGGGCTCAAGCCGTCACGCGGCCGCGTGTCGCCGGCGCCGTACGGCTCGGGCGCGCTCGGGCTCGGCACGTCGGGCCCGCTCGCGCGCACCGTCCGCGATGCGGCGGCGCTGCTCGACGTGATGGCGGGCTACGAGCCCGGCGACTTCTTCGTCGCGCCCGCGTCCGAGCGGCCGTTCCTCGCCGAGGCCGACCTGGAGCCCGGGCGGCTGCGGATCGCGGTCACGACCGAGCCGCCCACGCAGGTGCCGGTCGACCCGACCTGCGCAGCGGCCGCGCACTCGGCGGCAACGCTGCTCGCGGAGCTCGGCCACGACGTGCAGGAAGCGACGCCCCCGTCGCCGAGCAGCGAGATGATCCTCAACTTCATCCGGGTCTGGCAGGTGGGGCCTGCGACCGCCGGTATCGACGACCTCTCGCTGCTCGAGCCGATCAACCGCATGCTCGCCGAGGACGCGCGCGCCACGCCGAGCCCCGAGCACGCGCTGGCGATCATGGCGCTCCAGCAGATGGTGCGCCGGACCGTCGCGTTCTGGAGCGACGTCGACGTCGTCGTGACGCCGACGCTCGCGATGCTGCCGGTGCCGGTCGGCTGGGCCTATGAGGACACGGACGGCGACCCGCACGTGGCGTTCGCGCGCCAGACGCTCTTCACGCCGTTCACGCCGTTCGTGAACGTGACCGGCCAGCCGGCGGCCTCCGTGCCGCTGCACTGGAGCGAGGACGGCCTGCCGGTCGGCGTGCAGCTGATCGGGAAGCCGTTCGCGGACGCGACGGTGATCCGCCTCGCCGCGCAGCTCGAGCAGGCCCGCCCCTGGGCGGACCGGCGCCCGCCCGTGTCCTAGTACCACTTAGCTCATCGCCGCGGACAGCTCCGCGGCGAGCGCCTGCGCCTCCTCGGCGTCGCGCGTGATCACGAGGCACGTGTCGTCACCGGCGATCGTGCCGACGACGCGCGGGTGCGCGGTGCGGTCGAGCGCGCGGGCGATCGCGGGCGCGGAGCCCAGCTCCGAATGGAGCACGACGAGGTTTTGCGCAACCGTGACGCTGCGCCCGAACTGGGCGAGCACCGCTGCAAGCGCCTCGCGTGGATCCTGGCGCCGTCCACGGCCGGCGGCGGGCGGCAACTCGTAGCGCGGCCGACCCAGCGCGTCGTGCGTCTTCTCGAGGCCGAGCTCGCGGATGTCGCGCGAGATCGTCGCCTGCGTGACCTTGCAGCCTGCGGCCGCGAGCGCCGCCGCGAGCTCGAACTGCGTGCCGACGCGCTTGCGCGCGACAATGCCCGCGATCAGACGATGCCGCTCGGCCTTACCGACCCCGTTGGCCTGCATGCGCGGAGCATAGATATGCGGCCGCGGGTCAGCTCGTGAGCGAGAAGAAGATGCGCAGAAGCGGGTGCTTGTCCGACCTGAAGGTGTACTTCCCGGCCTTCAGCGTCAGCTTCCAAGTCACCTTCCCCTTGAAGGCGACGCCGGTCGCCTTCGACACGCCCGGGCCGACAAAGCGGAGGCTGTCGCTGGACGAGTTGTCGTCGACGACGATCGTGAACGGGCCGGCGGTGTGCTTCGAGAGCGGCGTGTGGTCGGCCGCACGCACCGAGATGTCCTGGCCGGGCCCTTGTACGTCCCCGGGTCGATGTTCTGCACCGGCGAGCCGGTCGGGCCCGTGAGGCTGATCACGAACGCGTCGTTGGCGCCGACGTCTCCGGTGAGGACGGGGTTGTCCGCGCGCGCGCCGCCCGCCGCCCCGAGCGTAGAGAGAAGCAACAGAACAGCGAGCGTCAGCGCGCGCACGCCACTCCTACGAGCGCGACCGGCCCGGCGGATTGCTCACGCGCGCAGACGAGCGTCGAACTGCTTCGCGAGCGCTTCGACGATCCGGCCGCGCAACACCGCGGCCTCCTCGTCGGTCAGCGTCCGCTCGAGCGAGCCGAAGGCGACGCGGAACGCGAGCGAGCGCTTGCCGGCCCCGATCTGCTCGCCGCGGTACTCGTCGAAGACGGAAACCGTGCGCAGCTCAGGACCCGCCGCCGCGCGCATCGCTGCGGCGAGCGCCGCAGCCGGCACGCCCTCTGCGACGACGAACGCGAGATCCTGGCGCACCTCCGGGAACGGGCTCACCTCGTCGAACTCGACCGCCGCCGGCGCCGCCGCGACGAGCGCGTCGAGGTCGAGCTCGAAGGCGCCCCAGACGCCGTCGAGCAGCGACGGGTGCAGCTCGCCGACCCAGCCCTCCGCCGTCCGTGCGGACTTGCCCGGGTGCAGGAACGGCTCGGCCGCGCGCTCGTACGACGGCTCGACCTTCAGCGCGCCGTAGAGCTGCTCGACGGCCCACTTCGCATCCGCGAAGCCGCCTTCGACGATCCCCGCGACGTGCCAGCGCTCCTCCGGGAGGTCGTTCTTCCGGGCTCGGTACACGCGCGCGACCTCGAACAGCGCGATCTCGGAGTTGCCGACCGAGACGTTGTAGCGCGCGGCCTCGACGAGGCTCGCGTGGAGCGTCGCGCGCAGCGCCGCCGCCTCGACCGAGAGCGGCTCGGGCAGGCGCAGCTCGCCGTCGGCCGCGAACGTCGGCGTATACGCCTCGGAGAAGCCGCAGCCGGCAAGCACGTCCTCGACGACCCGGCGCTGCCGCTGCCAGCGCGTCAGCCGCCCGAACATCGCGTCGCGCTCCGGCAGCGTGAACGGGATCTCGCTCATCTTGAAACGGGCGATCTCCTCGATCAGGTCGATCTCGCGCGCCACGTCGCGGGCGCGCCAGGTCGGCACGAGGAAGCCTCCCGAGTCGTGGTCGAAGCCGAGCCTCGTCAGGATCGCCGCCTGCTCGTCCGCGGGCACCTCCAGGCCGAGCACGGCGTTCGTCCGCTCGGGCCGCAGCTCGATCAGCGCGCGCTCCGGCAGCACGCCCTGGACGTCCGTCGCGCCCGTCCAGCGCGCGCCCGAGAGCTCGACGATCAGCTGCGTCGCCAGGGTGGCCGCGGGGCCGGCGACGTGCGGGTCGACGCCCTTCTCCCAGCGGTTCGAGGCCTCGCTGCGCAGGCCGAGCCGCTCGGAGCTGCGCAGAATCCCGACCGGCTCGAAGTTCGCCGCCTCGAGCAGCACCGAGGTCGTCTGCTCCGACACCTCGGTCTCCTCGCCGCCCATGATCCCGGCGAGCGCGATCGCCCGCTCCGCGTCGGCGATCAGCAGGTCGGTCGGAAGGAGCTTGCGCAGGGTGCCGTCGAGGGTGCGCAGCTCCTCGCCCTCGCGGGCGCGGCGCACGATCACGCGACCCCCGTGCAGCGTGTCGAAGTCGAAGACGTGCAGCGGGCTGCCGAGCGCGAGCATGACGTAGTTCGTGACGTCGACGACGTTCGAGATCGCGCGCACGCCGGCCGCGCGCAGCCGCGCCTTCAGCCAGACCGGCGACTCGCCGATCGCGACGTCGCGGAAGAGCCGCCCGACGTAGCGCGGACAGCCGTCGAGGTCGTCGATCTCGATTGCGACCGGCTCGTTCCCGGCCTGCTCCGGCTCGCTTCCCGGCAGCGGGGCGAGCTCGCCGCCGAGGAGCGCCGCCACCTCGCGCGCGATCCCGTACACGGAGAGCAGGTCGGGCCTGTTTCCCGTCGGCTCGACGTCGAGCACCTGCTCGACGAGCGGCAGCACGTCGGCGAGCGGCGTCCCCGGCTCGAGATCGTCGCCGAGCACCATGATCCCCTGGTGGTCGGTGCCGAGGTCGACCTCGTCCTCGGCGAGGATCATCCCCTCGGAGACCTGGCCGCGCAGCTCTCGCCGCTCGAGCGTCAGCCCGTTCGGCAGCGCCGCGCCCGGCAGCGCCACCGCCACCTTCGCGCCCGCGCCGAAGTTCCAGGCGCCGCAGACGATCTGGTACGGGCGGTCCTCGCCCACCTCCACCGTGCAGAGCTGTAGCCGGTCCGCGTTCGGGTGCTTCCCCGCCTCGAGCACGAGCCCGACGCGGAAGCGGTCGAGGTTGCCGTTCTCCTGCGAGACCCCGCGATGGACGACCTCGTTCACCTCGCCGGTCGAGATCGAGAGCGCGAGCGCGATCTCCTCCGCGCTCGCGTCGACGCGCACGTACTCGCGCAGCCAGCTCACGGGGACGCGCATCAGAACTGCCTCAGGAAGCGGAGGTCGTTCTCCCAGAAGGGGCGGATGCTGGCGATGCCGTTGCGCAGCTGCGCCGTCCGCTCGATCCCCATCCCGAACGCGAAGCCGGTGTACTCGTCCGGGTCCCAGCCGACGAACTCGTACAGGTACGGGTCGACCATCCCGGAGCCGCCCATCTCGATCCAGCCGGACTCCTTGCAGACACGGCAACCGGAGCCGCCGCAGATCGGGCAGGAGACGTCCGGCTCCATCGAGGGCTCGGTGAACGGGAAGTAGTGGGTGCGGAAGCGCACCTCGCGCTCCGGCCCGTAGAGGGCCCGCATCACGTGGAGGAGCGTCCCCTTGAGGTCGGCCATCGTGATCCCCTTGTCGATCGCGAGGCCCTCGAACTGGTGGAAGATCGGGTAGTGGGTCGCGTCGATTGTGTCGCGCCGGTAGACGCGGCCGATCGAGACCATGTAGATCGGCGGGCGCTGCGACTCCATCTTGTGGATCTGCGCCGGCGACGTCTCGGTGCGGAGCACGGTCTCGTCGTCGAGGAACAGCGAGGCGCGCGGCGAGCGGGCCGGGTGCCACGGGGGGAAGCCGAGAGCGTCGAAGTTGTACCGGGTCGTCTCGACCTCGCGGTCGTCGACGACCTCGTAGCCGAGGCCGAGGAAGATGTCCTCGACGTCCCGGCGTACCTGCGTCGACGGATGGAGCGACCCGCGCGGGCGCGGGCGCAGCGGCCTGCCTGCGCCGCGGGCGAGCAGCTCCGCCGGCAGGGTGACGTCGACCTGCTCCGAGGTGAGCTTCGCGTCGAGATCCCGGCGCTCGAGCTCGGCCTGGCGGGCCGCGACCGCCTGCTCGATCGCCTCGCGGGCCGCGTTGAGCGCCATCCCGGACTCGCGGTCGCGCACGTCGCGCAGCGCCAGCTTCAGCTCGGACTTGCGGCCGAGATACCGGACGCGCGCCTCGTCGAGCTCGGCCACCGCCGAGGCGGCCGCAACGGCGGCCAGCGCCTCCTGCTGGAGCGCCTGCGTGTCCACGGCGGCGACTGTATCGCTTCCGCACAATACCCCTGTGAGCGACTACGACCCCTTCGCGGCCGACTACGACACCTGGTCTGCCGACATGACCGAGGACGTCGCGTGGTACGTCGGCCTCGCGCGCGAGGCCGACGAGCCGATCGTCGAGCTCGCCGTCGGCAGCGGCCGCGTCGCGATTCCGATCGCCCGGGAGACCGGCAAGCGTGTGATCGGCATCGACCGTTCGCCGGCGATGCTCGCGCTTGCCCGCGAGCGTTCGCAAGGCCTGCCGGTCGAGCTACGGGAGGGCGACATGCGGGACTTCGAGCTGGAGCAGCCGGTCGACCTCGTCATCTGTCCGTTCCGCTCGCTGCTCCATCTTCCGACGTGGCAGGACAAGCGCCGCGTCTTCGAGCGGGTCGCCCAGGCGCTGCGTCCGGGCGGACGTTTCGCCTGGAACGCGTTCGCGTTCAGCCCGTTCATCGCCGCGGCGCTGCACGATCGCCGGATCGAGCACGCGGACGGCCGCTGGGAGGTCAATCGCTACATCCCTTCCGACAGCCGCGTCGAGCTGATGCGCGGTGCGGGCGACGAGACCTTCGGCGTCCTGCGGGCCTGGTGGGTGGGGAAAGCCGAGTGGGAAGGGTTGATCGACGTCTCGGGGCTCGAGGTGGAGGCGCTGTACGGCGGCTTCGCACAGGAGCCGTTCACGGACGAGTCGCTCGAGCTCGTGTGGGTGGCGCGCAAGCCGGGGTGAGCGCCTACGACCCGATCTCCCGCCTCTACGACCCGTGGAGCGCGAGCGTGATCGAGGACATCTCGTTCTACGTCGACGAGGCGCTCGCCTCCGGCGGGCCGGTGGTCGAGCTCGGGGTCGGCACTGGGAGGATCGCCATCCCCACGGCGCTGGTCGGCGTACACGTGATCGGCGTCGACTCCTCGGCCGGGATGCTCGCCGTCTGCGCCGAGCGGGGCCGCGAGGCCGGCGTCGGGCCGCGGCTCGACCTCCGCCTCGGCGACCTGCGCCGGCCGCCCGTGGACGAGCACGTGCCCCTGGTCACCTGTCCTTTCCGGGCCTACCTCCACCTCCCGTCCGACGCCGAGCGGCTCCAGGCGCTCCGCGCCGCCCGCGCACTCCTCCAGCCGGGCGGGCGGCTCGTCTTCGACGTCTTCACCCCGTCGCCGGAGGACGTCGAAGAGACGAACGGGCGCTGGCTCGAGCGCGAGCCGGAGATCTGGGAGCGCGCCGACTGGGATCTCGAGCGGCAGACGCTGACCCTCTCGGTGCGCGGCGCGCAGGGCGAGTCGACGATGACGCTGTCGTGGCTCGAGCCCGAGCGTTGGCACTCGCTGCTCGCCGAGGCCGGCTTCGCGGTCGTCGCGTGCTACGGCTGGTTCGACCGGAGGCCCTACGCCGGCGGCGAGGACACGGTCTGGATCGCGCGTCGACCTTGATCCCCGCAAATTGCGACAAAAATGTTTCGACGCTCCTTGACCCATCGTGCCGTGCGTCATAGGTTTCCTCTTGCACCGAGTACGGAGCGCGACTAGGTCGAAACCCCGACCGAGCGGTTCTACGAAGAGGGGGCAACCCCGAGGCGGAAGGCCGGTTGGACGAGGTTGACGAAAGCGCCACCGGCTCGGTGAATCTTTTTCCCTTTTTTCGGTGACTCCGCAACCTGGCTTCAGCCAGGTTGCAGCCGTCTGCTCCACTCGTAGAGCGCCACCGTCCCCGCCATCGCAACGTTGAGCGACTCCGCCTCGCCTGCCTGCGGGATCGACGCACGCACGTCGCAACGCTCGAGCACCTCTGCCGGCAGCCCCTCCCGCTCCGCCCCGAGCACGAACACGACCTCGCCGGAGAGATCCACCTCCGGCAGCGGCTCGCCGCCGCGCGGCACGAGCGCGACGCGGCGTCCCGGAGCCTCCTCGAAGCCGCAGAGCGGCACGCGGAACAGCGCACCCATCGACGCGCGCAGCGCCTTCGGCCCCGTCGGGTCGGCGCAACCCGCCGAGAGCGCCACACCCACGCCGAACGCGTCCGCCGAGCGCAGCAGCGTCCCGACATTGCCCGGGTCGGCGACGCGCCAGAGCGCGAGCGTGACCGGCCGAGTCCCGCGCGGCAGGTCGTCGCGCCGGTAGACGCCGACGACGCGCGGCGCGTGCGCGAGCGTCGCTACCTCCGCCAGGAGCTCGGAGGCGACATTCTCCCCCGCGATCAGCAGCTCGACGGGCTCCACCCTGGTCGCGGCGGCAGCCGCGACCAGGTCCTCGCCCTCGGCGACGAACAGCCCGAGCTTGTCACGCCAGCGCCGGTCCCGGAGCTTGCGGACGAGCTTGAGCCGCTCGTTATCGCGCGAGGTGATCAGGCTTCGAGCGCGGCCTTCGCCCGTTCGGCGATCGCGCCGAATGCGGCCGGGTCGCTGACTGCGAGGTCGGCGAGCACCTTCCGGTCGAGCTCGATGCCGGCCTTGCCGAGTCCGTTCACGAACTGGTTGTAGGAGAGGCCGTGCGTACGGGCCGCGGCGTTGATCCGGGTGATCCAGAGCCGGCGGAACATCCGCTTCCGGTTCTTCCGGTCACGGTACGCGTAGACGAGCGAGTGCTCGACCTGCTCCTTCGCGTAACGGTAGTGGGAGTGCTTCCAGCCCCAGTACCCCTTGGCCTGCTCGAGAACCTTGCGGCGCTTCTTCTGCGCGTGGACGGCACGCTTGACTCGCGCCATGGCTACCGAATCCTCAGCATCTTCTTCAGCGCTTTCGTGTCGCCGGGCGCGACCTCGAAGTCGCGCCCGAAGGCGCGCTTACGCTTCGACGACTTCTTCTCCAACTTGTGACCCCGCATCGTCGCCCGCCTCAGCAGGCGTCCCGTTGCCGTCACCTTGAACCGCTTCTTCGCTGCGCGTCGTGTCTTGACCTTCGGCATCTCTCTTCACTCCTGCGTTCTTCGTCGGCGCGAGCACCATCACCATGTTGCGGCCGTCGAGGATCGGCTGGGCTTCGATCAGCCCGATCTCCTTGACGTCGTCGGCGAGTCGCATCAGGAGGTCCCGCCCCCGCTCCGGATGGGTTGTCTCCCGACCCCGGAACATGATCGTGACCTTGACCTTCGCGCGCTGGTTCAGAAACCGTTCTACGTGACCCTTCTTGGTGTTGTAGTCGTGGACGCCGATCTTCGGGCGGAGCTTGATCTCCTTGACGTGGATCTGGCTCTGATGCTTGCGAGCCTGCTTCGCCTTCTGCTCCTGCTCGTACTTGTACTTGCCGTAGTCCATGACCTTGGCGACCGGCGGGTCGGCCTGGGCCGCCACCTCGACGAGGTCGAGGTTCTTGCCGTAGGCGTAGTCGCGCGCCTCGTCAGTGGTCTTGATCCCGAGCTGTGCCCCGTCGCTGTCGATCAGGCGTACACGCGGGACGCGGATGGCGTCGTTGATGCGCGTCGTGTCGCGATTGGCAGGGCGGACGTGCTCGATCGGCCGGCGTCTGGGCCTCAAAGGCTGATCACCAAGTTGGGCTTACTCCTCCTCAAATCGCTTACGGTGCGGGGAAAAGCAAGAAGCCGCTGCCATGCAGCGGCCCCGATCCTCGTCGCTTCCGACTCGGTTGAACCCCACGCGGGCGCTCGGCCCGGGAGGTGAGGAACGGGTCCGCTCCTGCTTTTCAGGTCTCAAGGGTAGCAAGCTTGGCGATGAAATCCATCAGGCCGAGCGTTTCCTGCCCGCCGCCGTGCTCGCGCACGGCCAGGCTCGCGTCCGACTCCCGGTCGCCGTAGACGATCACATAGGGGATCTTCTCCAGCTCGGCGCTCCGGATCCGCTTGCCGATCGTCTCCGTCGCCTCCCCCACGTCGGCCCGGAAGCCGGCCTCGCGCAGGCGGGCGGCCACCGAGGCGGCGGCCTCGCCGTGCGCCTCGCCCACCGGCAGCACCCGCACCTGGACCGGTGCGAGCCAGAACGGGAAGGCGCCGCCGTAGTGCTCGATGAGGATGCCGATGAACCGCTCGAGCGAGCCGAGCAGGGCACGGTGGATCACGTACGGGGTGTGCTCCCGGTTGTCGGCCCCCATGTAGCTGAGTCCGAACCGCTGCGGCATCTGCGCGTCGAGCTGGATCGTCCCCATCTGCCACGAGCGGCCGAGAACGTCGGTCATATGCAGGTCGATCTTCGGCCCGTAGAAGGCGCCGTCGCCCTCGTTCACCCCGTAGACGATCCCTCGGCGGTCGAGGGCCGAGCGGAGCGCCCCCTCGGTGAAGTCCCATTCCTCGTCGCTGCCAAGCTTGTTCTCGGGCCGCGTCGACAGCTCGAAGCGCGCCTCCATCCCGAACAGGTCGTAGAGGAACTTGACGTAGTCGAGGCACGCGAAGACCTCCCCCTCGATCTGCTCGGGCGTGCAGAAGATGTGGGCATCGTCCTGCGTGACGTGCCGCACGCGGAGCAGCCCGTGCAGGGTACCGGCGAGCTCGTTGCGGTGGAGCGTCGACGCCTCGGCGAAGCGCATCGGCAGGTCGCGGTACGAGCGGAGCTGGCTGCCAAACAGGAGCATGTGCCCCGGGCAGTTCATCGGCTTCAGTCCGTACGTCTTGCCGTCCTCCTCGCCCGGGGGGATGAGGAACATGTGCTCGCGGAACTTCTCCCAGTGGCCCGAGGTCACCCAGAGCTCGTTGTCGTAGATCAGCGGCGTCTTCACCTCGAGGTAGCCGCGCTGCCCGTTCTCGCGGCGGCGCAGGTCCTCGAGGGCGTTGAAAACCACCATCCCCTTCGGGTGCCAAAGCGGCGAGCCGGGCGAGTGCTCATCGAAGTGGACGAGGTCGAGCTGCTGCCCGAGCACCCGGTGGTCGCGCCGCTTCGCCTCCTCGAGCCGCTCGAGGTACGCATCGAGATCCTCCTTCGCATAGAAGGCGGTGCCGTAGATGCGGGTCAGCTGCGGCTGCGACGAGTCGCCGCGCCAGTACGCGCCGGCGAGACCGGTGAGCTTGACCGCCTTGATCGGCTTCGAGTTCTGGAGGTGCGGCCCGCGGCAGAGGTCGGTGAAGTCGCCCTGCGTGTAGAGGCTGATGTCGCCCTCGGCGGTGCCGACGAGCTCGACCTTGTACGGCTCGCCTTCCTCTTCGAAGCGGGCGACGGCCTGCTCGCGCGAGATCTCCTCGCGCGTCCACTCGCGGCCTTCCTTCAGCTCCCGGTTGATCTCCGCCTCGATCCGCTCGAGATCTTCCTCGCGGATCGGCTCGGGGAAGTCGAAGTCGTAGTAGAAACCGTTCTCGATCGGCGGCCCGATCGCGATCTTCACGCCGGGGTAGAGGCGGCGAACGGCCTCGGCGAGAAGGTGCGCGGACGAGTGGCGGAGCACGTAGAGGGCCTCGGGATCGTCCTTGTCGCGCGTCGTCAGGATCTGGACGCGTTCGCCGTCCCCGAGCGGCAGGCGCAGGTCCTGCACGCGCCCGTTCGTGCGCACGAGGACGGCCTGCTCGGCCAGCTTCGGCCCGATCGCGCGCGCCGCGTCGAGGCCGGTGGCGCCGTCGGGAAGCTCGAGCTCGGAGCTGTCGGGAAGAACGACCTTCATCCTCCAGACATTAGCCGCGTGTGTAGTCACACGCGCGCGCGACGGCCGGGGACGAGGGCGAGGACCGCCACCGGCGCGAGCAGCAGCGCCCACATCGTCGGCGCGAGCCCGACGGTGCCCGCCGCAACGCCCACCGCAAGCGGCACCGCGGCGCCGAAGATCCCACCCACTCCGCCGACCGCAACCGCGACGCCGCTCCGCCCGGGCAGCGCGCCGTACAGCCTCGCCTTCGGGATCGCGTACCAGCCCGAGTTGAGCAACCCGAGCGCCGCCGCCAGCACGAGCTTCACCGTGAGCCCGGGCACGGCGAGGAATGCCGGATAGACGAACAGCGAAACGGCCGCGCTGGCCCGCAGGTACGCAAGGCCGTCGACGCGGCGCAGCACGAGCAGCACGAGCCAATCTCCGACGAGACCCGCACCGGTCCACACCGCCACCCCGAGCGCCGCCTCCGCGCCCGAGACCCCGACGACGTCCACGAGGTACAGGGCAAGAAAGCCGTGAAACACGTCGAGCAGGAGGTCCGCGCTCTCGAGCAGCACGAGCCAGCGCAGGACATCACGCCGGCGCAGCGCAGAAAGCGCGTGTTCGAGGCTCGCGCGTAGCGACTCGCCGTCGGCCGGAGCCGACCGCGGCAGCCGGCGCATCTCGAGCGCGAGCGGCAGCGCGACGACAGCGAGCGCGGCCGTCGCGCCGCGCCAGCCGAACCCGGCCGCGAGAGCAAGCGCGAGCAGGAGCGGCCCGCCGACGTAGCCGAACGATCCCGCGAGCGTCCAGCGCGCCATGCTGCGCTCCCGCCCGTCGGGGTCGATGTCGATCAACGTCGCCTGGGCGAGCGAGACGAACGCACCCGCCGCCGGGTTGCCGATCACGAGCGCGACGAGCAGCGTCCAGAAGCCGACTGAGCCGGCTGCGAGCCCCGCCGACAATGCGAACGCGATCCCGCCCCCGAAGAGCAGCGTCCGACGCCGTGTCGTGTCGCCGGCAGCGCCGATCAGCGGGTCGAGCGCACTGCCGACGAAGCCGGGCACTGCGAGCACGAGCCCGATCTGCGCGTAGCTCAGCCCGAGGTCGTGCCGGATCAGCGGCCACGCCGCGGCGCGGGTTCCTCCAACGAGCTCGTCGAGCAGCTCGATTGCGAGCAGCGCTGCGACGAGTCGCGCGGCGCTACCGGCGGCGGATCAGGGTCTTCCGCGAATGGTCACGCGGCACATTGTCCTCGACGACCGGCCGCACCGCAATCCCGCGCTCAGCCGCCGTCGAAGGCGGCCTCGCGCACAGCCGCCGGCGCCTTCAGCCAGTAGCTCTCGCGCAGCCATTCGAGCGCCGCTGCGAGGGTTTCGTCGTCGGTCACCTCGGCGGTGATCCACCCGTAGCGGCCGATGTGGCTCGCACGCCGCACCCAGGGCAGCAGCTCGGCAATCTGACGCTCCTCGGCGGTGAGCTTGACGGTCAACTCGACGCGATCTTCCTCTTCGATCATCCATGCGAACAACTTGTTCGCACCGACTTTGAAGACGGGAAAACCCCACGGCGCATCCTCGTACGTCTGCGGAAACGACAGCGCGAGCTCGCGAATCGCACGCGCAAGCGACGACATCGAGTACGGTGTCATGTGCAGCATCGCATTCGGGCACTCATCATTCGACTGAAATCATGTCGAAATAGCGAAGGAACATCGCTGTCTTGGGTGAATCCGGCCGATGCAGCACGCATACTGACTAGAACAAAGTCGGTGCCACTAACTCTCGCCGACCAGGAGGAGGCAGATGGCGACACCACGGAAGAGAACCGGGGCAGGCTCGCGCAAAGCAGCGAGTCGTACCTCGGCACGCAAGAGCGGGGGCGCGAAGCGCACCGCCGCCAAGCGCACCACCGCCAAGCGCAAGACGGCCGCCAAGCGCACCACCGCGAAGCGCGCCACCGTCAAGCGGAGCACCGCCAAGCGGAAGACCGCTGCCAAGCGGACGACCGCGAAGCGCACCACCGCGAAGCGCACCGCCGCCAAGCGCACCACCGCGAAGCGGAGCACGGTGAAGCGGAGCACGGCAAAGCGCAGCACCGCCAAGCGGAAGACCGCTGCCAAGCGCAGCCCCGCGAAGCGCACCGCCGCCAAGCGCAGCCCCGCGAAGCGCACCGCCGCCAAGCGCACCACGGCAAAGCGCAGCACGGCAAAGCGCAGCACGGCAAAGCGCAGCACGGCGAAGCGCAGCCCGGCTCGCCGTACCGGCGCCCGGGCGACTAAACGCACGACCACCCGTCGCACGGGCGCGGCCGGGGGTAAGACGGGCACCGCGGCTCGCACCGGGGCAGCCCCCTCCACGGGGGTGACCTCGAGCACGCGCGCGCGGACCGGCACGAGCCGGACAGGCACACCCGCCGGCACCCCCGGCGGCGCGATCACTCCCATCGCACCTGCGACGGAAACCGTCGGCGAGCTGGGCACGGATATCCCGAGCCCGGTCGAGCCTTCGCCGTTCCCCGCAGGTGACGAGCCGGCCTCGACGTAGCGCGGGCCAGGGAAACGCACGCTCGGAGGGCCCCGCTCGTCGGGGCCCTCCTGCGTGAGGAGCTAGTGGACGCGGCCACAAGTACGGTTGTGCGTCTGGCGGCCCGCAAACGCGGCGCATGCCGTTGTCCTCGGTCGGCCGCATACCTGCGGGTATGCGGCCTCCCTGCGTCCTAGGCCTGCTTG
>Ga0187865_1000133_pt1 | contig 102320 bp, 99 predicted proteins | sample June2016WEW_11_1_2_FD_132989 | JGI IMG/M metagenome (GOLD analysis project Ga0187865, IMG submission 132989) | Peatland microbial communities from SPRUCE experiment site at the Marcell Experimental Forest, Minnesota, USA - June2016WEW_11_100 | ecosystem: Environmental > Terrestrial > Soil >... | reverse complement strand
GTTCGTGTCTGGCGGTTCGCAAACCAAGCAGGCCTAGGACGCAGGGAGGCTGCATACCCGTAGGTATGCGGCCGACCGAGGACGACGGCATGCGCCGCGTTTGCGGGCCGCCAGACGCACAACCGTACTTGTAGCCGCGTCCACTAGGACGAGAGCGGCCCGTGCCCGCGCGCGAACGTGCGCCGCGCGTCGAGCCCCCAGCCGCTGTCCTGCCAGATGTACGTCAGCACGGTCAGCGTTTGCTCGTCGACCTCGTAGACGTGCAGGCCGCGCGCCTCGCCCAGCCGGTTCGGCCGCGGCTGTCCGAGCCCGGGAGCGATCGAGACGACCGCAGTGCGCGCCTCGCTGCCCACGACCTCGAACTCGTGCCGCTCGCTCACCGCAGCCTGGTGGATATGGCCGGAGACGATCAGGTCGGCGCCGGCCGAGACGAGCTCGCGGAACACGTGGCTGCGGTGCGCCACCGGCCGCTTGCGCGCCGCCCGCCACGGTGCGCCGAGCAGGTGGTGATGGAGAACGGCGACGCGGAAGGCGCCGTCGGCCGCCTCCGCGAGCCGCGCGGCCGCGCGGTGCAGCCGCTCGTCGCGCACCGCTCCGGTCTGGTGCCGGTACGGCCGCGCCGAGTTGAGGCCGACCACGTGCAGCGTTGCGGACGCGTATGTCGGCTCGGTCGTCCCCCAGAGGCGCTCGAACTCCGCCCACGGGTGGGTGACGCGCGCGGGGAAGGCGTAGGGGAGGTCGTGGTTGCCCGGCACCGCCAGCACCGGCGGGCCCAGCGAGCGCAGAAGCCGGTGCGCCCGCTCGTGCTGCCCGCGCCGGCCGCGGTGGGCCAGGTCGCCCGAGGCGACGACCAGCTCCGGCTGCACCCGCTCGACGAGCGCCGCCAGCGCAGCCTCGACGTCCGGGTCCTCGCGTATACCGGTGTGGAGATCGGAAACGTGGAGGATGCGTGCGTTCACGAGTGAATGAGGCTATAGATTCAGGTATGGGCGACGAGTCCGCCGAGATCTTCGACGACGTCTACCTCGGCCTCCGCGCTGGAGGCGCGCTGCGCAAGCAGCGTCGCGGCGAGCAGCTCACGACCGAGGAGGAGGAGGCGCTCGGCCGCTGGCAGCGCCTGTCCACCTGGCGCAAGGCGCTTGCGATCGGCGGCTTCGGGGTCGGCACGTTCGGGCTCGGCTTCACCCTTGGCGGCCTCGTCTTCGGCCGCTGGCGCAAGGCCTAGGCTGCCGCGGCGGGGCCGGCCACGGACTGCGCCCACGCGCGCACCGTATCGCGCCGTACGAACGCGGTTGCGGCCCCGAGCAGCGCGAGCTCGATCACGGGATCCCAGTAGTAGAACATCCCCAGCGGGTCGAGCAGGAGTCGCACCGCCGTCGTCGCGGCCGGGATGATGAAGATCGCCGCCGGGTTCCTGCGGATCAGGCGGGCGAGCCCGCCGGCGAGGCCGACGGTGGCGGCGCTCTGCAGGAGCCGGAGCGGCCAGCCGAACGGGTAGCCGACGCCGACGATCAGGTGGATCGGGCCGCCGGCCACGTGCCACTGCCAGGCGAACATGTGGAAGTCGCCCGCGAGCACGAACGGCGCGAGCATGAGCGCGACCGTGGCCGAGGCGATCGCCGCGCCCAACGCGCTCCGGCGAAGGCTGGGCGCGAGCGCCAGCACGGTGACGCCGAGCACGCCCCAGAGCTCGAACCCTGCGGAGAGGCCGACGAGGAGCCCTGCGCGTCCGACGCGTCCGGCGCGCGCGTGGCGCGCGGCCAGGAGCCAGAGAATCCCGGCGACCGGCTCCGCGAAGTGCCCGGTCGCGTACGCGTCCGGCACGGGCCCGAGCAAGAGCGCAGCGGCGACGACGAACACGAGCGGGAGCGCGCGACGGCCGACGACCGTCCTGAAGGTCGCCATGAGCGCGGTGCACAGCGCTGCCTCGGTCGCGATCGCGAGCGCGGCGGGCGACCAGCCCGCGAGCCGGTGGAGCACGGTCGCGGCCAGCAGCTCGAGCGGCGCCGCCTGGATCGTCGGGTTGTGGAACGTGTGGGCCCAGCCGCCGGAGAGCATCGTCCTGCCCGCCGCGGCGAAGAGCACGAAGTCGCTGTTGTGCCAGCCCCGGCTCGTGTAGACCGCGTCAGCGACCGTGGCCGCGAGGAGTGCGGCGGCCACGAGCTCGAACCTCCCTGGACGGAAGCGGCGCACACGGTCCGTATCGGCAGCGCGTTCGCGGCGCATGAGCAGACGCCCTCCCGAGGGAATCCCGGCGGCGCGTCGAACGAGGGAAGCCCATGCTCGCCACTCCCGAAGAGCGCGTCTTCCTCGACGCCCGCCGGCACGGCGTCGTGCTCGTGCAGCCGCTGTTGCGCGCGCTCGTCCTCGCCGGCACCGGCGCCGTCGCCTTGCTCGGCGGCTGGCCGCTCTCGGCCGCAGGCGCTGCGCTGCTTGTTGCCGCCGCGATCGTCGCGCTCGCCGCGGTCTGGCGCTGGGACCGCACACACGTCGTGCTCACGACCGAGAAGCTGTTCGTCGTGCACGGCGTCCTGCACAAGCACGCCGCCGCGGTGCACCTCGCGAAGGTCGGCACGGTAGAGGTGGAGCAGCCGCTGCTCGGCCGGCTGCTCGGCTACGGCACGATCGTCGCAGGCGAGCTCGAGATCCCCTGCGTCGCCGAGCCGCGCGAGGTCTACGGGCTCGTCGAGCGGCTGCTCGTCTCGTAAGCGGCTGAGGATTCGGCGCTGCGGTTGCCGCTGACGAGCACGCAGCCGTGCGAGACGTCGCCGGTGAAGTTCTTCGTGACAGAGCCGCTGTCCGCGTCGACCGTCCCATGAACGACGGCGAACGACGATTGCAACGCCGAGACCTCGCCTGCTCCGACGGGGCGCCGGATACCTAGACGAACGTACGTTCGGGAAGTACAATGGCCCTCCAAATGGCTGCCGACGAGCTGGTTGTCCACGGCGCCCGCGAGCACAACCTCAAGGACATCACCGTCCGGCTGCCGCGGAACCGCCTCATCTGCATCACCGGGCTCTCCGGCTCCGGCAAGTCGAGCCTGGCCTTCGACACGATCTACGCCGAGGGCCAGCGGCGCTACGTCGAGTCGCTCTCCGCGTACGCCCGCCAGTTCCTGCAGATGATGGAGAAGCCGGACGTCGACCACATCGACGGCCTCAGCCCGGCGATCTCGATCGACCAGAGGACGACCTCGCGGAACCCGCGCTCGACCGTCGGCACCGTCACCGAGATCTACGACTACCTGCGCCTGTTCTACGCGCGGGTCGGGCACCCGCACTGCCCGGTCTGTGGCAAGCCGATCGCCGGCCAGTCCATCGACGCGATCGTCGACCAGGTGCTCCGCCTCGACGAGGGAACGCGCTTCATGGTCAACGCGCCCGTCGTCCGCGACCGCAAGGGCGAGTACAAGGACGTCTTCGAGGAATTGACGCGCGAGGGCTTCACGCGCGTCAAGGTCGACGGCGAGCAGTACGTGCTCGAGGAGGGCGTGCCCGAGCTCGACAAGAAGTTCAAGCACACGATCGAGGTGGTCGTCGACCGGCTCGTGATGAAGGGCGACCTGCGCCTACGTCTCACGCAATCCATCGAAACAGCCGCCCAGCTAGCGGAAGGCCTAATCGCCATCGACGTAGTCGATGGCGGCACATTGTTGTTTTCTCAAAACTTCGCTTGTCCTGACCACGGCGTCTCCCTGCCGGAGCTGCAGCCGCGCATCTTCTCCTTCAACGCTCCGCACGGCGCCTGCCCGCGCTGCACCGGCCTCGGCTCGCAGCAGGAGATCGACCCGGACCTGCTCGTGCCCGATCCGTCGCTCTCGATCGACGACGGCGCGCTCGTGCCCTGGTCGGTCGGCGGCTCCTCCGGCTTCTACGAGGCGGTGATCCAGGCGATCGCCGACCGCTACGAGATCGACACCTCGAAGCCGTGGGCGGAGCTGACCGAGGACGAGCAGAAGCGGTTCCTCTACGGCACCGACGGCGAGCGTGTGTACGTCCAGTACCGCAACCGGATGGGCCGCCGCCGCCAGTACATGCTCGCCTTCGACGGGATCGTCGCGAGCCTCCAGCGCCGCTACAAGGAGACCGACTCGTCGCAGCAGCGGGAGCGGATCGAGGAGTACATGTCGTTCCGTCCCTGCCCGGTGTGCAAGGGAGCGCGGCTCAAGCCCGAGGTGCTCGCGGTCACGGTCGGCGGCTACTCGATCAACGAGTTCACGCAGATGTCGGTGACGCGGGCGCTGCGCTTCATCGACACGCTCGAGCTGACGAAGACGGAGCAGCTGATCGGGCACCGGATCGTCAAGGAGATCCGTGAGCGGCTGACCTTCCTCGACGACGTCGGCGTCGGCTACCTGACGCTCGACCGGGCGGCGGCGACGCTCGCCGGCGGCGAGGCCCAGCGCCTGCGGCTCGCGACGCAGATCGGCTCGCAGCTCGTCGGCGTGCTCTACATCCTCGACGAGCCGTCGATCGGGCTCCACCAGCGCGACAACGCGCGGCTGATCGCGACGCTCGAGCGGCTGCGCGACCTCGGCAACACGGTCGTCGTCGTCGAGCACGACGAGGAGATGATGCGGCGCGCGGACTGGCTCGTCGACATGGGGCCCGGCGCCGGGCTGCACGGCGGCGAGGTCGTCGCCGAGGGGCCGGCGGAGAAGGTGGCGCGCAACCGCAAGTCGATCACGGGCCGGTTCCTCTCCCACGAGCGCACGATCGCGATCCCGGAGCGGCGCATCGAGGAGCGGGGCGCCTTCCTCGTGCGCGGCGCGTCGCAGCACAACCTCAAGACGATCGACGTCGAGTTCCCGGTCGGCAAGTTCGTCTGCGTCACCGGTGTCTCCGGCTCCGGCAAGTCGACGCTCGTGAACGAGATCGTCTACAAGGCGCTCGCCAACCGGCTGAACAAGGCGCGGGTCAAGCCGGGAGCGCACGAGGGCGTCGAGGGGATCGACGTCTTCGACAAGGTGATCGAGATCGACCAGAAGCCGATCGGGCGCACGCCGCGCTCGAACCCTGCGACGTACACCGACCTGTTCACGCACATTCGCGAGCTGTACTCGCTCACGCCGGAGGCGAAGGTGCGCGGCTACAGGCCGGGGCGGTTCTCGTTCAACGTGCGCGGCGGTCGCTGCGAGACGTGCAAGGGCGACGGCCAGATCAAGATCGAGATGCACTTCCTGCCGGACGTCTACGTCCCGTGCGAGACGTGCAAGGGCGCGCGCTACAACCGCGAGACGCTCGAGGTGCGCTTCAAGAACAAGTCGATCTCCGACGTGCTCGACATGTCGGTCGAGGAGGCGCTCCAGTTCTTCGCCAAGATCCCGAAGATCCGGCGGCGGCTGCAGACGCTGCACGACGTCGGTCTCGACTACATCAAGCTCGGCCAGCCGGCGACGACGCTGTCGGGCGGCGAGGCTCAGCGCGTCAAGCTCGCCGCGGAGCTCTCGAAGGTGGCGACGGGCAAGACGCTCTACATCCTCGACGAGCCGACGACCGGCCTCCATTTCGCCGACATCGAGAAGCTGCTCGAGACGCTGCAGCGTCTCGTCGACGGCGGCAACACGATGATCGTGATCGAGCACAACCTCGACGTGATCAAGCAGGCCGACTGGATCGTCGACCTTGGCCCGGAGGGTGGCGACGCGGGCGGCGAGATCGTCGCCGTCGGCACGCCGGAGCAGGTGGCCGAAGTCCCCGCCAGCTTCACCGGCCAGTTCCTGCGGGCAGTGCTGCCTGCGGCGGCCGTCGCCGCCTGAGCCGGCGCGAGCTTCACACGTTCCCCCGATACTCTGCGGACGTGAGCAGCGAGGCAGCGCCTGCGTCGGCACTCGAGCGCAACTGGTGGCTCCGCGCGGCCGCGGTGCTCGTCGCGCCGCGCGCCGTCTTCGTCTCACTGCGCGACGAGTCGCCCGAGGCGGCGGAGGCGCGGCAGGAGCCGATCTCGGCGATCGCCGGGCTCGCGGGGATCGCAGGTGTGCTCGGGACGCCGGTTGCGCGGCACCTGCTCAACGATCCGTCGTTCTCGCTCTCGCTGATCCCGGTCTGGGCCTTCATCGGCGGCGCCGTGTACGCGCTCGCGCTCTACTGGCTCGGCGGCGGGCTCCTGTTCGGAGCGGCGCGCCGGCTCGGTAGCCAGGGCAGCTGGCGCCGCTCACGGCAAGTGCTCGGCCTCGCCGCCGCTCCGCTCGCCCTCTCGCTGCTGACGCTGTGGCCGGTGCGCATCGCCGTCTACGGCACCGACCTCTTCCGAACCGGTGGCGACGACTTCGGGCGCGGCGACGCGGTGTTCGGTGCGCTCTACCTCGCCTTCCTCGCCTGGAGCGTCTGGCTGCTCGTCGTCGGCGTGCGCGCCGTTCACGGCTGGACCTGGGCGCGGGCGGCCGCGACGGTCGTGCTCGCGGGCGTCTTCCCGGCGCTGCTCGTGGCCGCGACGAAGCTCTAAGAAGAAAGCCGCAGCTGCGCTCCGGCCGGGCGCGGATGTCCGGCGCGTCACGACCCAGCATCGTGGCGGTATGGAGACCATGTGGGCCGTCCGTAAGCGTGGACCCGCTCCGGGACTTGCGCTGGAAGAGGTGTCCGTCCCGGCACCCGCCGACGACGAGGTGCTCGTCGAGGTCGAGGCGGCGAGCGTGTGCGGCACCGATCTCCACATCTTCCGCTGGGACGCCTGGGCGCGTCACCGGGTCTCCCCGCCGCTGACGCTCGGGCACGAGTTCGCGGGGACGGTCGTCGCGCTCGGCCGCAACGTGCGGCACGTCGCCGAGGGCGACTACGTCTCGGCCGAGAGTCACGTCACCTGCGGCGCGTGTTACCACTGCCGCACCGGACGCGCACACATGTGCGAGCAGACACAGATCCTCGGCGTCGACCGCAACGGGGCCTTCGCGCAGTACGTCGTCGAGCACAACGAGGGCGAGCATCCGGATGTCGTGTTCGAGATGTCCGGCGCGCGCGAGGCGATCGTCGACGCGTTCCGCATCGCCCGCAACGGCGGCCGCGTGATCCTGTTCGGCATTCCGGCTCAGCCGGTGGAGCTCGACGTCGCCGAGGAGCTGATCTTCAAGAACCTCAACGTCTCGGCTGTGAGCGGTCGTGAGGTGTTCGCCACCTGGTACAAGACCCGCTGGCTGCTCGAGCACGGTGTCGTCGACCTGCGGCCGCTGATCACCGAGCAGCTCGGCCTCACCGAGTTCGATCGCGCGTTCGCGCTGCTCGAGTCGGGCGAAGCGTGCAAGATCGTGCTGCGCCCCAACGGTGCGCCGAACGAAGCCCTGATCGCAACGCCGGTCGGCGCGGTCGAGGCGGACGGCAACCTCTCGCGGCTCGAGAGGTGGGCACACCGATGAGCACACTCGACGAGCAGATCGGCAGCGAGCTCGCCGCCCTGCGAGAGGCCGGCACGTACAAGCGGTTCAACACGCTCGAATCCCCGCAGGGGCCGGTGGTGAAAATGGCCGGGCGCGGTGAGGTGATCGTCCTCTCCTCGAACAACTACCTCGGTCTCGCCGAGCATCCAGACGTCGTACGCGCCGGCATCCACGGGCTCGAGCGCTACGGCGCCGGCACCGCCTCCGTGCGCTTCATCTGCGGCACGTTCGCGCCGCACCTCGCACTGGAGCACGACCTCGCCGAGCTCTCTGCGACCGACGCGGCGCTCACGTACGTCTCGTGCTGGAACGCGAACGAGGCAGCCATTCCGACCCTCGCCGACGGGACCACCGTGATCCTTTCCGACGAGCTGAACCACGCGTCGATCATCGACGCCGTTCGGCTTGCGAAGCCCGAGCGGAAGCTGCGATACGCGCACTCCGACATGGGTGAGTTGCGCGAGGCGCTGCGCTCCTGCGGGCACGGGCAGCGGAAGCTGATCATCACCGACGGCGTCTTCTCGATGGAGGGCGATCTCGCGAAGCTGCCGGACATCCTCGAGCTGGCGTGCGCGTACGACGCCGTCGTGATCGTGGACGACTCACACGGCGTCGGCGTCGTTGGGAAGACCGGGCGCGGCGTGGCGGAGCACTTCGGCGTGCTCGGCCAGGTGCACGTGCTGACCGGGACGCTCGGCAAGGCTCTCGGCGGTGCGGCCGGCGGCTACGTCGCCTCGTCCGCGGAGGTCTGCGACCTGCTCGCACAGCGCTCGCGGCCACAGCTCTTCTCGAACGCGCTTCCGCCGACCGTCGCGTGCAGTGCGCGCGCCGCCGTGCATGTGCTGCGGACGCGCCCGGACCTCGTGGCCAAGCTGCGCGAGAACACGCGCTGGTTTCGGGGTGCGCTGCGCGAGGTGGGCTTCAACCCGCTGGACGGGGAGTCTGCGATCATTCCGATCATCGTCGGCGAGACCGCACGCGCCATCGAGGTGTCCGAACGACTGCTGGAGCGCGGCGTGTTCGTGACCGGATTCGGCTTCCCAGTCGTACCGGAGGGAACGGCGCGGATCCGGGTGCAGATGTCCGCCGCGCTCGAGCCTGTGCACCTCGAGCGGGCGCTCGCGGCGTTCGTCGAGGTCGGCCGTGCGGCCGGGCTCGTCAGGGCGTAGCCGCGGTCTCCGTCTTGCTCTAACCCACCTCGGGTTTCTCGGGAAGTGCAGCCTCGAACGCGGCGAGCTCGTCCTCCGGCATCGCGTACGCGTGCTGCGGCTCCGGGAACGCGCCGCTGCGCACGTCCTCGGCGAAGTGGCCGAGCGCATCGATGATCACCGCGCTGAGATCGGCGTAGCGCTTGACGAAGCGCGGCGCGTGGCCTTCGTAGTAGCCGAGCATGTCGTGCCAGACGAGCACCTGGCCGTCGGTACCGGCGCCGGCGCCGATGCCGATCGTCGGCACGGTCAGCGCGCGCGTCACCGCCCGTGCCACGGCGTCCGGCACGGCCTCGAGCACGATTGCGAAGCACCCTGCCGCCTCGAGCGCCTGCGCCTCCACGATCAGCCGCTGCGCCCGGTCGGCGGTGCGCCCCTGCGCCTTGAAGCCGCCGAGCACGGTCGCCGTCTGCGGCGTCAGGCCGACGTGGCCCATCACCGGGATGCCGGCATCGACGATCGCGTGCGCACGAGAGACCGACGTGCCGCCGCGCTCGAGCTTTACAGCGTCCGCGCCGCCCTCCTTGACGAGGCGAATCGCGTGCTGCACAGCCTGCTCGTCGGAGGCTTCGTACGAGCCGAACGGCATGTCGGCGATCACGAGCGGACGCTTCGCGCCACGCGTCACCCACTGCGTCATGAACACGATCTCGTCCATCGACACGGCGACCGTGGACTCGCGCCCGTGCACGACCATCCCGGATGAATCGCCGATGAGGATCAGATCCACGCCGGCGGCGTCGGCGAGCCGGCCGCTCGGCGCGTCGTACGCGGTGACCATCACGATCTTGTCGCCGCGTCGCTTCATCTCCAGGAGCTCCGGCAACGGCAGCTTGCCGGCGGTCCACGATGCATAGCGCGAGGGCTTGTCGCTCACGGGAGCTCTCCCTTGTTTGTGGGCCCGAGCCAGGCTGAAGCCTGGCACGGGACTTCGAGCACAACGTTGTCGATGAGACGCGTCGAGCCGATGCGGACGGCGGTCGCAAGCACGAGCGCGCCGTCGAGGTCGAAGAGCTCGACGTAATCCGGTGTAAGGCCGTTCAGTGCGGCCCGAGTCGCGGCGACTGCGTCGCCGCCCAGGCGATAGATCTCGGCTCCCCTTGCCAAGGCGCGAGGGAGGGCGAGCGCCCTTGCACGGTCTTCCGGGGAGAGCCGGGCGTTGCGCGACGAGAGCGCGAGGCCGTCGGTGTCGTGCACGGTCGGCAGCACGCGAATCTCGAGCGGCAGGTTGAGGTCGCACACGAGCCGGCGGATCACTGCGGCCTGCTGCGCGTCCTTCTGGCCGAAGTAGGCGCGCGCCGGGCGGACGATGTTGAAGAGCTTCAGGCAGACGGTGGCGACGGCGCGGAAGTGGCCGGGCCGCGCCTCGCCTTCGAGCCCGCGCGAGACGCCTTCGACGTCGACCCAGGTCTGGAACCCGGCGGGATACATCTCCACGAGCGACGGCGCGAACAGGATGTCGACGCCGGCCTCGGCGGCGAGCTGCGCGTCACGCGCCTCGTCTCGCGGGTAGGCGTCGAGATCGGACTCGTCGTCGAACTGCGCGGGGTTCACGAACAGCGAGGCGACGACCACGTCGTTCTCCTTGCGCGCGGCGCGCAGCAGGAAGAGATGCCCCTCGTGGAAGGCGCCCATCGTCGGCACGAGCCCGATGTTGCCGGCGTCTGCGAGCGCGGCGCGCAGCTCGTCGACTGTGCGGATCGTCCTCACGTGGCGAGCACCACCGTCGCGGCGGCGAGCGTCTCGTAGAGGTGGTCGAGCTCCGGCCGCCCTGCGCGGATCGCGGCACGGTGCGCCTCGACCGTCGCCCAGTCGCCGCGCGAGATCGGCCCCGTCAGCTCGAAGCCGTTCTCGATCGTGCGCAGCATCAGCGGGTCGAGCGCCTCGGGCGGCGCGCCCGCCGCCTCGAACAGCAGCGACGCGGCGCGCTGCAGGGTCACGACGTAGTTCGAGGCGAACACGGCGCCGGCGTGGTACAGCGTCCGCGCGCCGTCGTCCAGCTCGAACGGGCGGAGGCCCAGCGTCTCGGCCAGCCAGAGCCCCAGCGTGCGCGCCTCGTCGGTCTCGGCCGTCACGGCGGCCCACGCGCCGTCGAGTTGCTCCGGTCCGCGTGCGTGCGTGAACGTCTGCAGCGGGTGCACGCTGAAGCGGCGCGTGTGCGGCTCGAGCGCGGCGAGCGGCGTCGCGCCGCTGACGTGCCCCACCCACGGCCCCGGCTCCACGGCCCCGGCGACCTCGGCGATCGCCGAGTCCGGGACACACAGGAGCACGAGCTCGGCCATGTCCGCGCCCACGGTGAGGCCGCGCTCGCGAAGCCTCGCGGCGACAGCCGAGCCGACGCGGCCCGAGCCGATGACGTGGATGCGCTCGATCACTGCGGTCGCTCCAGCTCCGTAGCGGATGCCGGGCACTGTCAAGTGTATCGGGACATCGGTACGCGCCCGCGGGTGCGCTCCGGGTTCGACCGGATGCGGCTCCGGCCGCACCGGCGGAGCATCGGAGCGATGCCCGTCAACGTCTGGACGGTGACGATCGCCGCTGCGGTCACGGCGCTCGCGACCGGCCTCGGCGCGCTTCCGTTCGCGGTCCTGCGCAACGGGATGCAGAGGCGGTGGCTCGGCACGTCGAACGCGATCGCCTCCGGCTTCATGCTCGCCGCCAGCGTGGGGCTCCTCTGGCAGGGCTTCGGGCTCGGCGTGGGGCGGCTCTGCCTCGGTGCCGGGCTCGGCGCGATCTTCATCTTCGTCTTCCGGCGGCTGATCGGAGAGAACGACGAGCTGGTGCTGGGCCGGCTCGTCGGCGCGGACGCCGTGAAGGCGCTCGTGATCGTCTCCGTGATGACCGTGCACTCAGCGAGCGAAGGCGTCGGCGTCGGTGTCTCCTACGGCGGCGGCGAGCGGCTGGGAATCCTGATCACGATTGCAATCGCCGTGCACAACATCCCCGAGGGACTGGCGATCAGCCTCGTGCTCGTGCCGCGCGGCGCGAGCGTGCGCGCGGCCGCCTGGTGGAGCGTCTTCTCGAGCCTGCCGCAGCCGCTGATCGCGCCGCTCGCGTACCTGTTCGTCGAGCAGTTCAAGGCCGTGCTGCCCGCCGGGCTCGGCTTCGCCGCAGGCGCGATGATCTGGATGGTCTTCTCGGAGCTGCTTCCCGAGGCGCTCCGCGACGCGCCGAAGCGCACGCTCCTGCTCGGCGGCGGCATCTCGTTCGCGGTGATGCTCGGCGCCCAGCTGGCGCTGTTCGGCGTCTAGCCCCCCGGGTGCGCGGCACGTAAACTGTCGGCCGTGCCGATCTACGAGTACGTCTGCATGGAGTGTGAGTCGCATTTCGAGGAGCTCGTCCGCGGCGAGCAGCAGGTCGCCTGCCCGGACTGCCAGACGACGAACGTCGCGCGGCAGTTCTCGACGTTCGCCGTGCACGGCGTCTCGAAGCAGCCGAGCTTCGGCGGCGGAGGGGGCTGCTGCGGTGGCTCCTGCGGCTGCGGCCACGGCCACTAGTGGCGGACCAGCTGACCCGCGCCGAGCGGGAGCACCTCGAGGCGGAGCTCGCGGAGCTCGAGGGGCCCCGCCGGAAGGCGATCGTCGAGGCGATCTCGGTCGCACGCGGCCACGGCGACCTCTCGGAGAACTTCGAGTACCACGCGGCGAAGAACGAGCAGGGCCTGCTCGAGCGGCGGATCGCGATCCTGCGCGCGCGGCTGCACGACGCGGTCGTGATCGACGAGGAGGCTGCGCGCGCGAGCGGCGTCGTTACGGTCGGCTCGCGCGTCGAGCTCGAGCGGGACGACGGCGAGCGGATGTCGCTCGAGATCTCGAGCGTCGGCGGCGTCTCGCCGGAGTCGCCCGTCGGCCGGGCGGTGCTCGGGAAGGCGGTCGGCGACAAGATCACGGTCGAGGCTCCGCGCGGGACGTGGCGGGCCAAGATCGTGGCGATCGGGCGGTAGTGCCCCTTCAGCAAATGTCCTCCGGCTTCTGGAACGCGATCACGCTGCGCGCTGCGGCGTCCTCGGTCGCGCCCGTAGCTACGGCTACGAGCGCTCCCTGCGTCCTTGCATCGCTTGGTGCTCGCGCCCCAGAAGCTCGGCAACATTCACTGAAGGGGCACTGAACGTTCGTCCGGGAGGCGTCGTACACTCACCGCCCGTGAGCGCGGTCCCCGTCGAGCATCTCGACGAGCTGCAGGCCTACGGCGAGGCGGTCGCCGGCTGCACCCGCTGCCGCCTGGCGCAGGGCCGGACGCAGGTCGTCTTCGGCTCCGGCAACTCGAAGGCCGACCTGATGTTCGTCGGCGAGGCACCCGGCTTCCACGAGGACAAGCAGGGCGTGCCGTTCGTCGGCCAGGCGGGCAGGCTGCTCGAGAAGCTGCTCGCCGGGATCGGCATGTCCCGTCAGGACGTGTACATCGCGAACACCCTGAAATGCAGACCTCCGGGCAACCGGGACCCGCAGCCGGACGAGGTCGAGGCGTGCGAGAGCCATCTCTTCCGGCAGATCGAGCTGATCGAGCCGACCGTCGTCGCCACCCTCGGCAATTTCGCGACGAAGCTCCTCTCCGGCCGCCCGCTCGGAATCACACGCGTGCACGGCCAGGAGCAGCAGACGACGATCGGCAGCCGCAGCGTGCTGCTCTACCCGCTCTACCATCCGGCCGCGGCGCTCTACACGCCCGCGATGTTGAAGGTGCTCGAGTCCGACTTCGCGCGCCTGCCCGAGCTGCTCGGACGGACGCTCGAACCGGTCGCCGTGCCCGAGCCGGAGTTGACGCTCGTGGCGGCGCAGCCTCCGGCCGAGCAGCTCGGGCTGTTCTAGCCCTCCGAGACGCCCTGGACGGCGACCATGCGGAGGTCTGCGGCGCCCTCACGGAGCGCCTTTGCCGCCTGGTACGCGGACGAGTCGTAGAACCGCTTGACCGCTTCGAGATCCTCGAACTCGAGCACAACGAGCCGCCTCGGCTGCCAGTCGCCTTCGAGCACCGTCAGCTCGCCGCCGCGGGCGAGGAAGCGCCCGCCGCCGGCTGCGACCGCGCCCGGAGACGCGGCCTTGTACAGCTCGTACTGCTCGGGATCGCGGATGTCCGTTTCGACGATCAGATACGCAGGCACGGGTGTGACTCTACGCTTCGACTCGTGGCCGAGACGGAGACGACCTCCCCGGAGGAGACCGAAGCGCTGGCGGCGCAGCTCGCTGCACGCCTGGCGCCCGGTGACGTGGTGACCGTGGCGGGCGAGCTCGGCACCGGCAAGACGACGTTCGTGCGCGGCGCGTGCGTCGCGCTCGGCGTGCGCGAGCACGTGACGAGCCCCAGCTACACGATCGGCCACCGCTACCACACCGGGCAGGGGGAGATATCGCACCTCGACCTCTACCGCTTCCAGGGCGTTTCCGCGGCCGAATGGGGAGACCTCGAGCCGTACTTCGACAGCTCGATCGCGTTCGTCGAATGGCCGGAGGCCGGTGAAGGCGTCCTCCCGCCGCCGCGCTTCGCCGTCCATTTGCGGCATGCTGGTGGCGGCCGGAGGTTCGTTCTGATCGACGAGTGCTGACGCTGGCGTTCGACACTGCGACGGAGGTGGCGACGAGTGCGCTCGTCGACGGCGGCGATGTCCTCGCCGAGCGGGTCTCGCGCGCCGTCACGCTGCTCGAGGACATCGACGCGCTGCTGCGACAGGGCGGCGCACATCCCTGCGACCTCGACGCGCTCGCACTGGGGATCGGCCCGGGAAGCTTTACCGGCGTGCGCATCGGGCTTGCCACGGCGCGCGGGCTTGCGCTCGCGCTCGACCTCCGCGGCGCCGGCGTGTCGACGCTCGACGCGCTCGCCGCAGGAGCGCCCGGAGCGGTGCCTGTCGTCGACGCGCGGCGGCGCGAGGTGTTCACGCTCGTCCGGGGAGAGCCGACCGTGCTCGTGCCGGCCGCGCTCGAGCTCGTGGCCGGCACGGTCTGCGTGGGCGACGGCGCCCGCCGCTATCGCGCGCTGCTGGAGGAGAAGGGCGCGGTGATCCCGCCCGACGACGACGAGCGGCATCTCCCGCGCGCGCGCTTCCACGCGGCGCTCGCCCACGACTTCGGCCCGGTGGACTCGATCGAGCCGCTCTACCTGCGCGTGCCCGACGCCCAGAGGAGCGTGCGTTGACGACGATCGAGCTGCGGCGGCTCGGGCTTGGGGACCTGCGGGTGATCGAGGAGATCGAACGGCTCTCGTACCCGACGCCGTGGTCGCGCTCGATGTTCGCGGGCGAGCTCGCCAAGCCGAGCTCGATCTGCCTCGGCGCGTTCGATGCCGACGGCGACGACGGGAAGCTCTGCGGCTACCTGGTCGTCTCGCGCTACGTCGACGCCTGGCACGTGATGAACGTCGCGGTCCACCCGGAGCAGCGAGGCCGCGGTATCGCGACCATGCTGCTCGAGCGGCTGTTCGAGCTCACCGCGAACGACGCCCGGCGGGGCTACACGCTGGAGGTGCGGGTCTCGAATGCGACGGCGATCAGCCTCTACGAGCGGCTCGGCTTCGACGGGCGGGGAGTCCGGCGCGGCTACTACACGGACAATCGGGAAGACGCGCTGATCATGTGGAAGGAGCCGGTCGCGCGCTCTGCGCGCGACTAGACGTGACGTTCGCGGGGCGCCAACGTCTCGCTAATGGCCTGCACCTTCTTGGGGCCGACACCGTGGATGGAGAGCCATTCCTCGAGGCCGGCTTCGATCACCGCCGCCACCGATCCGAAGCGCTGGAGGAGGGCTTGCGCGGTGACAGTCGAAATGCCAGGGACCGCGGCGAGCATCGCCTCAGCGGCCTCAGACGGTGCGGGATGTTGCGCGTAGGCCCGGGTGACGCGGCGCCTTCGTTGTTGCCGGCCCGCAGGGATCTTGAGCCAAAGAGCCGAGTCAGCGGGTCCGCTCGACCGGATCACGCCGATGCCCAGTTCGGCGACCTCAACGAGCAGGTGCGGACGAAGCGGCGTCCGGCTCAGCCGTCCGGGTTGCGGCCAGAAGCGGCCCTGAATGATCGCAAGATGCAAGTCGCGCACGCTCCTGCGCTCGACGAGCGCCGCGCCGGCGAGGTAGTCGGCCACGGGCAACCGTCTGCGCTCGATCCGCACATCGAGCTTCCGCAGCGCATCAAAGAGCCGGCTCTCCTTCTCACGAACGTCGGCGACGATCGACACCTGCACATTAGGAAGTGTCTGTCGACCAGCTTCGCCTGCCTAGTGGCCGTCCAGGACGGCCACAAGTGATCCTCGGCATCGAGACTTCATGTGACGAAACCGCCGCCGCGGTCATCAGCGCGGACGGCCACATCGGCTCCAATGTCGTGGCGTCCCAGGCCGAGCTACACGCGCGCTTCGGCGGCGTCGTCCCGGAAGTTGCGTCGCGGCGCCATCTGGAGCTCGTCGCGCCCGTCGTGCGGGAAGCGCTCGCGGAGGCGGGGGCGACGCTCGACGACGTCGAGCGCGTCGCCGTCACGCAGGGCCCGGGGCTGATCGGTGCGCTCCTCGTCGGCCTCGCCACGGCGAAGGCGATCGCCTGGTCGCGGCGGCTGCCGCTCGTTCCCGTCGACCACCTGCGCGGGCACGTCGCCTCGCTCTACCTGCAGCCGGAGCCGCTGGAGCCGCCGTTTCTCTGCCTGCTCGCCAGCGGCGGCCACACGATGCTGCTCGACGTGCGCGGGTACGGGGAGGAGCGCCTGCTCGGTACGACACTCGACGACGCTGCCGGCGAGGCCTTCGACAAGGGGGCGCGCCTGCTCGGGCTCGGCTATCCGGGGGGCGCTGAGCTCGACCGGCTCGCGCGCGACGGCGATCCGGCGGCGTACGAGTTCCCGGTCGCGCGCGTTCCCGGCCTCGACTTCTCCTTCTCGGGGCTCAAGACCGCGCTCCTGTACGCCACGCGCGAGCTGAGCGAGGCCGAGCTTGCCGACCGCCGCGCCGACCTCGCTGCCTCGTACCAGCGCGCGATCGTACGCGCGCTCGTCAGGCGGGTGCGCGATGCAGCCGATCAGACCGGCGCCGCGACGGTCGCGGTCGTCGGCGGCGTCGCAGCGAACTCGGAGCTCCGCGCGACGCTGCCGGATGCCGCGCTCGCGCCGCTTGTCCTCTGCACGGACAATGCGGCGATGATCGCCTCGGCTGCGCGCTTCGCTGCGCCCGTGCCGTACCCGCGTTATCTTGGCCTCGATGCGTACGCCTCGCGCTGAGTCGCGGCGTGCTGCCCTGCTCGCGCTCCTGACGGCATCCGTGACCGCTGCGCTGCTCGCCACCGGCGGCACGAGCGCAGGGCGGGCGCCCGTCGTCACGCCGAGCCCCTCCATCTGGCGCGGGCTCGTCGGCTCCCGGCCGCGCGTCACGCTCGGCGAGCGTGTGATCGTCGTCCTCGAGGCGCCATCGCTCGCGCAGCGCGTCGCGGCAGCCGGCGGCGTCGCCGGCGCAGGACAGGAGCGCGCGTGGACGAGCGCCGCGCTCGCGGCGCAGAAGCGTGTCGTCGCGCGCCTCACGCGCGAGGGGGTCGTGCTCCGTCCCGACTACAGCTTCGCCCGCGTGCTCGACGGCTTCTCAGCCGTTGTCGACGCGAGCGCGGTTCCGCTGCTCGAGCGGGACAGCGGCGTCGTCGGCGTATATCCGGTGCGCGTCGCCTATCCCGATTCGATCTCCACGCGGGTGCTCTCGCGTTCGGATTTCGGTCCCGGCTCCGGGCACCGCGTCGAGTTCGACGTCGCCGGCGTGGACGGCCGCGGCGTCACGATCGCGCTGCTCGACACCGGCGTCGACCCTGCCGTCCCGTACCTGCGTGGGCGGGTGCTCGACGGCGTCGACGTGATCGGCGGCGACGCGGGAGCGCTCGCGGCGGTCAACCCGGACGATCCCGCGCAGATCGAGCGGCACGGCACCGAGATGGCGGGGCTGCTGGTCGGTGCCGGCGGGCCGGCGGGCCTGTCCGGAGTCGCGACGGGCGCCTCCGTCCTGCCGATCCGGGTCGCCGGCTGGCAGCCGGACGGGCTCGGGCACCGGGCGATCTACGCCCGCAGCGACCAGCTGATCGCCGGCCTCGACCGGGCCGTCGATCCGAACGACGACGGCGACGCGCATGACGCAGCGCGGGTTGCGCTCGTCGCGCTCGCCGAGCCGTTCGCAGGTTTCGCGGACGGGCCCGAGGCCCGTGCCGTGGCCGGCGCGCTCGCACTCGACACGCTCGTCGTCGCGCCCGCGGGCAACGACGGCGCCGCCGCTCCGGGCTACGGCGACCTCTCGGGCCCCGGTGGAGCGCCGGACGCACTCACGGTCGGGGCGCTTGACGCGCGCGTGCGGATCGACCGGGTGCGCGTGCTCGTGCGCAGCGGCTTGAAGACGCTGCTGGATACGAGCGCCGCGCTGACGGGGGCCGTGCGCCCCGCGCACCGGCTCGACCTGCGGCTCGCCGCGCCGCGCGGGACGCTCGACGGCGCACGGCGTACCGCGCCGCGGCTGAGCGACTTCTTCACGCGTGCGGGCGCGAGCATCGTCGCGGGGCGTGCGGCGCTCGTGCCTGTGGGCGCGTCGCCGGCGCCCGCTGCTGAGCGGGCCGCGGCGGCGGGCGCAGCCGCGGTCGTGCTGTACGGCGGCGGTGCGCCGCTCCCGGCCGGCGGGCTCGGGCTGGACGAGTCGGTGCCCATTCCGGTCGTGTCGCTGCCGACCGGCGCCGCCGCCGCCGTGCTCAGAAGGCTGGCCGCCGGTGCGACCGCGACGATCGCGCTCGGCCCGGCCGGCTCGGCGCCGAACGCGGGGCGGGGGAGGATCGCGAGCTTTTCGTCCGCCGGTCTCGCTTTCGACGGGCGCGTGAAGCCGGACCTCGTCGCGCCGGGCGTTGGGCTCGCGACAGCCGATCCGGGCGCGAACGCAGACGGCTCGCCTCGCTTCGTCACCGTCAACGGCACGAGTGCGGCGGCAGCAGTGGTGGCAGGAGCGGCGGCGCTACTCGCGCAGGCTCGTCCCTCGCTCGCCGCCGGCGCGTTGAAGGGGCTGCTCGCCGGCAACGCGCGGCCTCTCGCGGGCGATTCCGTTCTCGCGCAGGGAGCAGGGCTCGTCAACGTCGGCGCCGCAGTCGCCGGTGAGCTTGCCGCGTCGCCGTCGACGCTCGGTGTCGGCCGCTCGGCGGCGGCCGTGTTCACGCTCACGAACCTCTCGACGCGTCCGGTGCGCGTGAGGCTCGCCGTCCGCGTGCACGATGGGCCGGCGGCCGCTGTCTCCGTTCATCCTGCGCGCGTGCAGTTGCAGCGCGGCCGTAGTGTGCGCATACGCCTCGAGGCCGGGGCGGCAGCCGCCGACGGCGTCGTCGTTGCGACCGCAGCAGGCGGCGCGTCGATTCGCGTGCCGTGGGCGATCTCAGCCAGGCCTTCTTCCGGGCTGATCCGCACCGCCGCTCTCTCTGCGCGAGCGTTCGCACCCTCCGACGCGACCCCGGCGCTGCTCTCGCTCGACGTCGGGCGCGTACGGCAGCCGGCGGGCGAGCCTGCGATCGTCCCGCTCCGGCAGCTCGACGTCGAGCTCGTGCGTGCGGACGGGACGATGATCGGATTGCTCGCGCGAATGCGTGACGTGCTTCCCGGCCGGTACACGTTCGGGATCACCGGCCGCGGTCCGGACGGGCGGCGCCTGGCGCATGGAAGCTATGTCGTGAAGGTCGTCGCGTATCCGGTCGGCACCGGTCCGGCGAGCAGTAGAAAGCTCGGATTCAGGCTCCGATGACCCGTCGTATACTCGCGACGTATATGCGCTTTTCTTTCCATTTGCTCGGGAAAAGGAGCTGGCTGTGACCACAGTCGAAGCACCGGTCTCGCATCTTCGCGAGAACCCGTTCGAGATCGCCCGTACACAACTGAGACGCGTCGCCGGAGTGTTCGGCATCAATCAGAACCTCGTCAACGTGCTCGGCGAGTGCAAGAAAGCGCTCGAGGTCGCCATCCCCGTCGGGATGGACGACGGTAGGACCCAGGTCTTCAAGGGGTACCGCGTGACCCACAACGTCGCGCGCGGCCCGTCCAAGGGCGGTATCCGCTACCACCCCGACGTCACCGTCGACGAGGTGAAGGCTCTCGCGATGTGGATGACGTGGAAGTGCGCGCTGATGGGCATCCCATTTGGCGGCGCGAAAGGCGGCGTCGTCTGCGACCCCAAGAAGATGTCGCGCGGCGAGCTCGAGCGGATGACCCGCCGCTTCACGAGCGAGATCATCAACGAGATCGGCCCGGAGAAGGACATCCCGGCGCCGGACGTCGGCACCGACGGCTCGGTGATGGCGTGGATGTTCGACACGTACTCGATGAACAAAGGCCACTCGGTCCTCGGCGTCGTCACCGGCAAGCCGCTCACGATCGGCGGCTCACTCGGGCGTGAAGAGGCGACCGCGCGCGGCAGCCTGTTCTGCATCCGCGACGCCGTCGCGAAGCAGAACCGCTCACTCGCGGGCATGCGTGTCGCCGTGCAGGGTTTCGGCAACGTCGGCAGCTTCCTTGCGAAGTTCCTGCACGAGGAAGGCGCGACCGTGGTCGCGGTCTCCGACTCGACGACTGCGCTGTACAACCCGAAGGGGATCGACGTGCCCGCCGCGTTCGCGCACAAGCGCGAGCACCACACGCTTGCGGGCCTCAAGGATGCGGAGCTGATCACGAACGAGGATCTGCTGCTTCTCGACGTCGACATCCTTGCGCCGTGCGCGCTCGAGCAGGTGATCACCGAGCAGAACGCCGCCAACGTGAAGGCGTCGATGATCTGCGAGGGCGCGAACGGGCCGGTCACGCCGGCCGCCGACGCGATCCTCGAGGACAACGGCGTGTTGATCCTGCCGGATGTGCTGGCGAACGCGGGCGGCGTCGTCGTTTCCTACTTCGAGTGGGTCCAGGGTCTCCAGGAGTACTTCTGGAAGGAGACCGAGGTGAACGCGAAGCTGAACGACATCGTCAGCCGTGCGTTCGAGCAGACCTGGGAGACGGCGCAGAAGCGTGACCTGCCGATGCGCGTCGCCGCGTATGGGCTCGCCGTGCAGCGCGTCGCCGAAGCGACAGTGACGCGTGGCATCTATCCCTAAGCCGAACGTCGTCCTCTACCACGCCGCGGGCTGCCACCTCTGTGAACGGGCCCGCGGCGTGGTGCAGGGCCTCCAGTCCGAGCTCGGGTTCGCGCTGGAGGAGGTGGACATCACCGGTGACCCGGCGCTCGAGGCCGAGTACCGGGAGTGGCTGCCGGTCGTGGAAATCGACGGCCGCCGGCGGTTCACGTACCACGTGCAGCCCGAGGCCCTCCGGCGCGCGGTTGCACAAGCAGGCACCTAGTCCCGCCTGCTAGAAAGGCGGCGGCTGTTACAAGCTCGACGATAGGAGGACGTGTGGCGGATCGCCTAACGGTCGGCGTCGCGGCTCGCCTGTCCCGGTACCTCCAGGTGCTGACACAGGCGAGGAAGATGGGGAAGACTCGGATCTCCTCGCAGGAGATCGCCGAGTACACGAACATCAACGCGACGCAGATCCGGCGCGACCTCTCGGCGTTCGGCAAGTTCGGGAAGCGCGGCGTCGGCTACAACATCGACTCGCTGCTCGGAGAGATCCGGAAGATCCTGCGCACGCAGGGGCAGCACAACATCGCGCTGATCGGCGCCGGCCGCCTCGGCCAGGCGATCGCGAGCTCGGCGATCTTCGCCGAGCACGGGATCAACATCGCCGCCGTCTTCGACACCGACCCCGAGAAGATCGGACGGCCGATCGGGCACGTGGCGGTCAGCGACTACCCCCGTCTCGCCGAGGTCGTGCGTGACAAGAACATCATCGTCGGCGTGCTCGCTGTGCCTGCGAGCGCTGCCCAGCAGGCAGCGAACGACCTGATCGGCAGCGGCGTCCGGATCATCTTCAACTACTCCGAGGCTCTACTCGAGACCCCGTCGGACGTGACCGTGCACACCTCCAACCCGGCGGTCGAGCTGTTGTACGCGCTCTACTTCCATCTCACCTAGAGCGGCACAGCCCTTCTAGGTACACGCGTCCAACCTCGGGTCCCGACCCGCCCCCCTGCTCAGGCGTCAGCCTAACCGCGCCGGCGCAGCGGCGACAGATGTCCTTTCGCGCGGCTTCGTGCCGCCTTCGTGACGGATCGTCCACCGGGCCGCAGCACTAGGCTGCGGACGCATGCGAATCCTCCTCTGGCACGGCTACCTGCTCGGGGGTACGGGCTCCAACGTCTACACGCGCTCGCTCGCGCGCGAGTGGAGCCGTGGCGGGCACGAAGTCACCGTCGTCTGCCAGGAGCGCCATCCGGAGCGATACGACGTCGGCTCGGCCCGGATCGTCGTGCCGGAGCTGCCCGGCGGGCTGCTGCCCGTCTTCGTGCTCGATCGCTACGAAGGGCTCGAGGCCCGCCTGCTCCAGGACTTCACGCCAGGTGAGCGCGAGCGCTACGTGGAGGCGAACGCCGCCGCGCTGCGCGAGCTGCTGCCCGCCGACCTCGTCTTCGCGAACCACGTCCTGCTCGGCGGTCCGGTCGCGGCCGCGTCAGGCGCGCGCTACGCGGTCAAGGCGCACGGCTCCGAGCTGGAGTACTCGATGCGCGGCCGGCCGGAGCTCGAGCGGTGGGGAGCCGCGTCACTCGCCGGCGCGGATGCGGTGTTCGTGGGCTCCGCGCATGTCCGGGCCGTGCTCGAAGAGGTGGTCGGCCACGTCGCCCGCGTCCACGAGGTGCCGCCGGGCGTGGACGTCGAGGAGTTCCGGCCGGAGTCGCGTGCCGCGGCGCTCGCCGGCCTGCTCGCGGAGGCGCGGAGCGACCCGCCGAACCCGGGCAATGCCGATGAGCGGCACCCGGACGAAGGCAACGTCGCGCGCTTCGCCGCCTTCTTCGCGAGCGACGAGCCGACCGTCGTCTACTTCGGCAAGCTGATCGAGAACAAGGGCGTGCAGGTGCTGCTGGAGGCGCTGCGCGGGCTCGACGCGCGCGCAGTGATCGTCGGCTTCGGCGACTACCGCACGCAGCTCGAGGCGCAGGCGCCGCCGGGAACGCTCTTCACCGGTCCGCTCGAGCACCGGCACCTCGTACACCTGCTTCCGCTCTGTGATGTCGCAGTCGTGCCGTCGATCTTCCCCGAGGCGTTCGGGATGGTCGCTGCCGAGGCGGCCGCGGCGGGCGTACCGCCCGTCGTCGCCGAGCACTCCGGCCTCGCCGAGGTCGCCGCCGGGATCGCGCGCGAGTACCCGCCGGAGCGCGCGCAACTCGTCGCGTCCGCGACCGGCGACGTCGCCATGCTCCGCGAGCGCCTGGCCGCGCTGCTCGCGCTGCCGGCCGACGAGCGGCGCGCCCTCGGGCTCGCCGCCCGGCGCGCGGTCGAGCGCAACTGGGGCTGGGCCCGCGTTGCCGAGCGGCTGCTCGAGCCGGGTCTCGTTTGATCCGAGCCCCGCGGGCTAGGCTTCCGCGCATGGGCGACGAGCAGAAGCTCGGCTACGAGGAGATGCTCGCGGCGTCGCGCGCCGCATTCGAGGAGGTGCCGGACTTCACGCTTGCCGTGGAGGAGGAGTTCGCGCTCATCGACCCGTCGACGCTCGGCCTCGTCAACCGGTTCGAGGAGCTGCAGGCGGGCGCGCAGGGCTCCGAGCTCGAATCGCACCTCGTCGGGGAGCTGATCGCCTCCGAGATCGAGGTGCGCACCGGCCGCTGCGACACGTTCGCCGACGCCGCCGACCGGCTCGGCGAGCGGCGCGCGCAGCTCCGCGCGCTCGCGGACGGCTTCGGCGTCGCGCTCGCGTCGACCGGCACGCACCCGTGGAGCCCGTGGCAGGAGCAGCGGATCATCGACACGCCGCACTACCGCCGCAACGACGAGACCCTGCGCTACGTCGTCTGGCGCAACAACACCTTCGGCCTGCACGTGCACGTCGGGATCAACGGGCCCGACCGCGCCCTGCGCGTCACCAGCGCACTGCGCAACTACCTGCCGGAGTTGCTGGCTCTCTCGGCGAGCTCGCCCTTCGTCGAGGGCGTCTTCACGTACCTGCATTCGGCGCGCACGCAGGTCTTCACGCGCATGTTCCCGCGCTGCGGCATCCCCGATTGGTTCGAGGGCTGGGACGACTGGGAGGCGTACGTCCGCTTGCTCTACCAGACCGGCTCGATCACCGAGCACACACAGATCTGGTGGAGCGTGCGGCCGCACCTCGCGTTCCCGACCGTCGAGATCCGGATCTGCGACGCACAGCCCGAGCTCAACGAGGCGCGCTCGCTCGCGGCGCTCTGCTACTCGCTCACCGCGCGCATCGCGCGTGCGCTCGACGAGGGGGAGCCGCTGCCGTCCTGGCCGCACCGCCTGCTGGAGGAGAACCTCTGGCGTGCGATCAGGCACGGGCTGTCCGGCGAGCTGATCGACCTCGAGCGCGGCGAGCCGATCCCGGCGCGGGCGCGCCTCGAGCAGCTGCTCGAGTGGGTCCGGCCGCTCGCGGACGAGCTCGGCGCCTCCTCCTGGCTCGCGCTTCCCGAGCGCAACGCCGCCGAGCGCCAGATCGCTCGCCGCGAAGAGGGCGCAACGATGGAGGAGATCTTTGCCGAGCAGGTGGCCGCCGGTGAGCGAGTCGCAGGCTGAGCCCAGCATGGCGAGCGCCGAGGAGCTTGTCGCCGAGCTCCGCAAGGCGAAGGTCGCCGACCTGCTCGTGCACACGTGCTCGCTGCTTGCCTCGCTCGCGTTCGGGAAGCTCGCACCCGAGGTCGCGGATCTCGATCAGGCTCGGCTCGCGATCGACGCGCTGAGGGCGCTCGCCCCGCTGCTCGAGGAGGGCGCGCGCCGGGACGTCCAGCAGGTCGTCGCCAACCTCCAGCTTGCCTACGCGGACGCGGCGAAGCCCTCGCCGTAGACGCAACGGGTATGCTCGGGCCATGGCATCCAAGCGTCGTGGCAAGAAGAACCACCCGAGCGGTCGCCCCGACGTCCCCGCGACGCACGGTCGCGACCAGTTCGCAACGCCGCCCAAGTCCGCGGTGAAGCCGCCGCAGCGGCTGCCCGGCCACGGGATGCGTTAGTCCCTTGTGACGGCCTCCGGCCGCCCGATTTGATACAAAACGCGCGCGCCGGGGTCGTCCCGGCGCTGACTTTGTGACAAGGGGAGCCCGTCGCCTATGAGCTGGTTCATGCATCACGCAGTGCTTTTCGCGCTCCTGTGCGCCGCTGCAGCGGTCGCCTACGGCCTCGGGCTGACGGCCTGGCTGCTCGGCCGGCCCGCCGGCACGGAGCGCATGCAGGAGATCTCCCGCGCCGTGCAGGAGGGTGCCGCGGCGTACCTGCGCCGCCAGTACACGACGATCGCGATCGTCGCGATCGTGCCGTTCCTCGCGCTCGGCCTCTACCACCGGCTCGGGTGGGGGACCGCGATCGGCTTCCTGATCGGCGCGACCCTGTCCGCTTCTGCGGGCTTCATCGGGATGAACGTCGCCGTGCGCTCGAACGTGCGGACGGCGGAGGCAGCCCGTACGGGGCTGCCCGCGGCCCTGAACGTCGCCTTCCGCGCCGGCTCCGTCACCGGTCTGCTCGTCGTCGGCCTTGGTCTGCTCGGCGTCGCCGGCTACTACTGGGCGCTCACGGGCTGGCTCGGCCACACGCCGAACTCGGCGATCCACGACCTGATCGGGCTCGCCTTCGGCGGCTCGCTGATCTCGGTCTTCGCGCGGCTCGGCGGCGGCATCTACACGAAGGCCGCGGACGTCGGCGCCGACCTCGTCGGCAAGATCGAGGTGGGCATCCCCGAGGATGACCCGCGCAACCCGGCCGTGATCGCGGACAACGTCGGCGACAACGTCGGCGACTGCGCCGGGATGGCCGCGGACCTGTTCGAGACGTACGCCGTGACCGCGGTCGCCGTGATGCTGCTCGGCGTCACGGGCGCGGCGGCTGCAACGGGCACGCGCCTCTGGCTCTACCCGCTCGCGATCGGCGGCGTTTCGATCATCTCCTCGATCATCGGCGCCCAGTTCGCCCGCGTGCGCGACGGCGGCAACGTGATGAACGCGCTCTATCGCGCCGTGATCGTGGCGACGGTCATCTCCGCGGTGATCTTCATCCCGATCACGATGGGCTTCGACCAGCACGGCAAGTTCTCGTTCGGCAACCTCTACGGCTCGGCCCTGATCGGGCTCGCCGTGACGGCCCTGCTCGTCGGGATCACCGAGTACTACACGGGCACGCGCTGGAACCCGGTCAAGAAGATCTCGGCCGCCTCGCTCACGGGGCACGCGACGAACGTCATCGAAGGGCTCGCAGTCGGCATGCAGGCGACCGGCGCTCCGGTGATCGTGATCGCGACCGGCATCCTGGTCGCGAACCACCTCGCGGGTCTCTTCGGGATCGGCGTCGCGGTGATGGCGCAGCTCTCGATGACCGGCCTGATCGTCGCGCTCGACGCGTACGGCCCCGTCACCGATAACGCCGGCGGCATCGCCGAGATGGCCGACCTGCCGCCGGAGGTGCGGGCGATCACCGATCCGCTCGATGCGGTCGGCAACACGACGAAGGCGGTGACGAAGGGCTATGCGATCGGCTCCGCCGCGCTCGCCGCGCTCGTCCTCTTCGGCTCGTACGCGAACGGCCTTCACCAGCAGGCGAAGCCCGGCTCGGCGCTCGCCGGGCTGACGTTCGACCTCTCGAACGCGTGGGTGATCGCCGGCCTGTTCCTCGGCGGCCTGATGCCGTTCCTGTTCGCGTCGCTCGCGATGCAGGCGGTCGGCCGCGTCGGCGGCGAGGTCGTGCAGGAGGTGCGGCGCCAGTTCCGCGAGAACCCGGGGATCATGGAGGGCACCTCGCGGCCGGAGTACGGGCGCGCGATCGACATCGTCACGCGCTCGGCGCTCCGCTCGATGCTGCTGCCCGCGATCGTGCCGATCGCGTTCCCGATCATCGTCGGGATCATCAATCCACGGATGCTCGGCGGCCTGCTGATCGGCACGATCGTCACCGGCCTCTTCCTCGCGATCTCGATGACCTCCGGCGGCGGCGCCTGGGACAACGCGAAGAAGCTGATCGAGGACGGCCTCTACGGTGGCAAGGGCTCCGCTGCCCACCAGGCGGCCGTCACCGGCGACACCGTCGGCGATCCCTACAAGGACACCGCCGGCCCGGCGATCAACCCGATGATCAAGATCGCGAACATCGTCGCGATCCTGATCATTCCCCTCTTGGTTTCGATCCACGGCTAGCGCCGTGGGTCGAGGGAGGTACGTCGCGGGGGCGGAAAGCGCGGTTTCCGCCCCCGCGAGGGCGTTTGGCTGCCGGGGCTGCTCGTAGCGTGGCGCGGCCGGTGGGGCCTTCGGCCTCCCCGGCCGCGTGGGGTCCGCCTCCCGGTAGAGCGCTTCGCTGCTCTACCGTCCGGCGTGCGATGGTCGTGACCGGAGTAGCGTTCCTTCTGTGAGCGTCTACCGGGATCCGCGCCGGCTCGGTGTCGCGCTCCTCGCGAGCGCGGCCGCCGTCGCGGTCGTGACGGCGGCGATCCAGCTCTTCAAGCCGTACGTCCCCGTGCTGAGCCTCGGGGTGCTCTACGTCTTCGCCGTGCTGCCGATCGCAGTGGTCTACGGGCTGCCGCTCGCTCTCGTCGTCTCCGTGTCGAGCATGCTCGCGTTCAACTGGTTCCACCTGCCGCCGATCCACACGTTCACGCTCGCGGACAGCGAGAACTGGTTCGCGCTCGCGGTCTACTTCGCAACCGCCGTCGTCGTCAGCGAGCTCGCGGCGCGGGCCCGGCGGCGCGCCGCCGCCGCCGAGCAGCGCGAGCACGAGTCGGCGCTGCTCGCGGAGCTCGCCACGGAGCTGCTGGGCGGACGCAAGCTCGACGAGGAGCTCGACGAGATTGCGACGCGGGCGGCCGCCGTCCTCGGCGTCGAATCCGCCGAGATCGAGCTCGGGACGGCCCACCGGCCGCCGCCGGGGCGAGTGCCGCACCCGCTCGAGGCGGCCGACCGCCCGGTGGGAACGCTGTACACGCCGCAGGGCGGGGACGCCCACGTCGCCGCCAGGCACCGCTTCCTGCCTGCGCTGGCGGCGCTGCTCGCGGTCGCCGTCGACCGCGACCGCCTCGAGCGCGAGGCGCTCGAGGCGGAGACCCTACGGCGCAGCGACCTCGTCAAGACAGCTCTGCTGCGGGCGGTCTCGCACGACCTCCGCTCGCCGCTCACCGGCATCCGGACGGCGGTCGGCGCGTTGCGCAACCCGACCCTCCAGCTGAGCGACGGGGACCGGGCCGAACTGCTCGAGACGATCGAGCTCGACTCGGGCCGGCTGAGCCGGCTCGTCGGCGACCTGCTCGACCTCTCGCGACTCGAGGCCGGCGGCGCCGCCCCCGAGCAGCAGCTCTGGTCGCTCGACGACCTCGCACACCAGGCGGTGGACGCGCTCGACGCCCGGCAGCGCGTCGAGATTGTCGGCGAGGGGCCGCTCGTCAACGTCGACGCGACGCAGATCCAGCGGGTGCTCGCGAACCTGATCGAGAACGCGCTGAAGTTCTCGCCCGCGGATGCCCACGTGCTCGTGCGCATCACCGCGACGCGCAAGGAGGCGATTGTCCGCGTGGTCGACCAGGGCCCCGGCCTCCGCGACGACGAGCTCGAGCGGGTCTTCGAGCCGTTCTACCGCCGCCTCGGCGACTCCCGCTCCGGCGCCGGCCTCGGGCTGGCGATCGCGAGAGGGTTCGCGGCGGCGAACGGCGGGCGGGTCTGGGCGGAGTCGCGGCCGGACCAGGGCTCGACCTTCGCGCTTGCGCTGCCGGTCGTCGAGGTGCCCGCCGAGCTGCGTGCGTGAACGGACAGCGGATCCTCGTCGTCGACGACGAGCCGCAGATCCTGCGCGCGCTGCGCGCGACCCTGCGCGGCGCGGGATACACTGTCGACTCCGCCGAGACCGCCGAGCAGGCGCTCGCCGCCGCCGCGGCGCACCCGCCCGAGGCGGTGATCCTCGACCTCGTCCTGCCGGACGGCAGCGGCACGGACGTCTGCCGGGAGCTGCGCTCCTGGAGCGATGCGCCGGTGATCGTCCTCTCGGCGGTGGGGGAGGAGCGGGAGAAGATCGCGGCGCTCGACGCGGGCGCCGACGACTACGTCACGAAGCCGTTCAGCGTCGACGAGCTGCTCGCGCGGCTGCGCGCGGTCCTGCGCCGACGCTCTCCGGGTCAGGAGCCGGTGATCGAGATCGGCGAGCTGCGCATCGACGTCGCGGAGCGCGTCGTCACGGTGCAGGGCAAGCGGGTGAAGCTGAGCCCGCACGAGTTCGACCTGCTGCGCGTGCTCGCCCAGAATCGCGGCAAGCTGCTCACCCACCGGACGCTGCTGCGCGAGGTCTGGGGCCCGGCGTACCAGGTCGAGGCGCATTACCTTCACGTCTACGTCTCGCACCTGCGGCGCAAGATCGAGCCCGATCCGTCGAGCCCGCGATACCTCCTGACGGAGCCGGGCGCCGGCTACCGGCTCGTCGATCCCTCGTCTCCGCCCGTTTAGGCAACTTTTAGGGCGGCCGCCGCCGCTTTCAGCAGGCGTTGACCGGCGCCGCCCTAGCTTCGCGGGCATGGACTTCGCGCAGCTCGTCCGCCTGGCCCCACGGCGACACACCGCGCCCTCGGCGCCGTGGGTGCCGGCGGCGGCGTGCCTCGCCGCAGCGCTGGCCGTCCTCGGGCTCGGCGTAGCAGGCGGTCTTGCCGGCGACACGCTCCTCGTGGCGCCGGTGTCTCTGGCGCTCCTCGGGCTCGTGCTGGCGGCGCAGCGCTGGGAGGAGCGCCGCCGGGCCTGCGCTGCGGCCGACGCCTGGATCGCGCGGGGCTACGAGAATCGCGCCTCGCGGTACGGCTGGCGGATCAAGGAGCTGACGTCGTGGCGCGAGCGCAGGCTGCTCGGCCGCTCCGTCCGGAGCATCGTTCCCGAGCTCGCGGCCGGGCGCTTGCCCGGCGCCTCGCCGCTCAACCGGGGCGCGCTGCGGCCGCACCGCGCCGAGCTGATCGCACTTGCGGACAGCCTCGACGACGTCGGGCGACCGGTGTCCGCGGCCGGAATCCTCGCTGTGCGGCGCCTGCTCACAGAGCCCGACAGCGTTCTCTATGCGCGGCCGTTCTTCGACGGGCAGCCGCGCAACATCGGCGCCGAGCTCGGCGCGATCCTCGACCGCCTGGAGGTGCGTCGCTGATGTACGACCTTGCCGCGATCGCGATCGGACTCGCGTGCTTCGCATGCGCGTTCGCGATGCTCTACGTGCTGGACCGGATCTGATGTCGGCCGCCGACGCCTTCGGTCTGGCCGTGTCGCTCGCGGTGTTCGTCTATCTCCTCTACGCCCTGTTTCGTGGGGAGCGCTTCTAGTGCCCCTTCAGCGAATGTCCTCCGGCTTCTGGAACGCGATCACGCGGCGCGCTGCCGCGTCCTCGGTCGCGCCCGTAGCTGAAGCTACGAACGCTCCCTGCGTCCTTGCATCGCTTGGTGCTCGCGCCCCAGAAGCTCGCCAACATCCACTGAAGGGGCACTGATGAGCGCACAGGGAATCGGCCAGATCCTCGTCTACGTCGTAGTCCTCATCGCGCTCGGCTACCCGCTGGGCATCTACATGGCGCGGGTCTACAACGACGACGACTTCGCCCGGCGCGGCCGGCTGCGCTGGCTCGGCGCGATCGAGCGCGGCTTCTTCCGCACGCTCCGCGTCGACGGCGCCCGGGAGCAGGACTGGAAGAGCTACGGCAAGGTCACGCTGATCTTCAGCGCGATCTTTTCGCTCTTCCTCTACGGCATGCTCCGGCTCCAGGGACATCTGTTCCTGAACCCGGACCATCTGCCTGCCGTTCCGGCGCACATCGCGCTGAACACGACGGCGAGCTTCATCACGAACACGAACTGGCAGTACTACGGCGGCGAGTACACGATGTCGTACCTGAGCCAGATGGCCGGGCTCGCGGTGCAGAACTTCGTCTCCGCTGCTGTCGGCATGGCCGTGCTCGCAGCAGTCGTGCGCGGAATCGCGCGCCGCTCGCGCAACGAGATCGGCAACTTCTGGCGTGACCTCTACCGCTCGCTCGTCTATGTCCTGCTGCCCCTCGCCGTCATCCTCGGCGTGCTCCTCGTCTCGCAGGGCGTCGTGCAGACGTTCCACAGCCACGCCACCGCGACGACGCTGCAGGGCGCGCACCAGACGATCGCGCGCGGCCCGGCGGCCTCGCAGATCTCGATCAAGCAGCTCGGGACGAACGGCGGCGGCTACTACAACTCGAACTCGGCCGTCCCGTTCGAGAACTCGAACGGAATCTCGAACTTCTTCGAAATGCTTGCGCTCCTGCTCATCCCGGCAGGGCAGGTGTTCATGTTCGGAAAGATGGTCGGGGCGCGCCGGCACGGCTGGATGGTGTTCGCGGCGATGCTCGCCGTGTTCGCGATCGGCGTCGCGGTGAACCTGCCGGCCGAGCAGCACGGCTCGCAGGTGCTGCGCAACTCTGGCGTGAACATCACCCAAGGGAACGGCCAGAGCGGCGGCAACATGGCCGACAAGGAGGTCCGCTTCGGCCAGGCGGCGTCGACGAACTGGACCGTGGCGACGAGCGACGCCTCGAACGGCTCGGTCAACAGCGGCTTCGACGCCCAGACGCCGGCCGGCGGCGCCGTGCCACTCGTGAACCTCTTCCTCGGCGAGGTGATCTTCGGCGGGGTCGGCTCCGGCCTCTACGGGATGTTCTTCTACATCATCATCGCCGTCTTCATCGCCGGGCTGATGGTCGGGCGCACGCCCGAATGGCTCGGCAAGAAGATCGAGGCGCGCGAGATCAAGCTCGCGGCACTCGGCGCGCTGTTCGTGCCGACGATGGTGCTGACGATGACGGCCGTCGCGATCGTGACGAAGTCGGGGGTCGCCTCCATCTACAACCACGGCGTGCACGGCTTCACGGAGACGCTCTACGCGTACGACTCGCAGTCGAACAACAACGGCAGCGCGTTCGCCGGCTACGGGGCGACGAGCTTCTCGGCCTCGTTCGGGACCGTTGCGCTCTACCTCGGCCGCTTCGTGCCCCTCTTGGCCGCGCTCGCGCTCGGCGGCTCGCTCGCGAAGAAGAAGATCGTGCCGGCGTCGGCAGGGACGTTCCGCACCGACGGGCCGACCTTCGTCGTCCTGCTCGTCGGCGTGATCGCCCTGACCGCCGGTCTGATGATCCTGCCCGCGCTGACGCTCGGGCCGATCGTGGAAGGGCTGATGCACTGATGCGGAACCTCGTAGCGTCCATCGCAGCCATCGTCGTCATCACGGCGTTCTTCGGCTTCGCCTATCCCGCGGCGATGACCGGCTTCGCCTCGGTGACGTTCTCGAACAAGGCCAACGGCAGCCTGATCGTCCGCAACGGGACGGTCGTAGGCTCGAAGCTCGCGGCGCAGGCGTTCACAAGCCCCACGTACTTCCACGAGCGCCCGTCGGGCACGTCGCCCGCGTACAACGCCGGCGCGACGACGTTCCTGAACTACGGCCCGACAAGCTCCGACCTCGCGAAGCTCGTCGCCCAGAACGCGCAGGCGATCCTCAAGCTCGAGGGTCCGTACAACCCGGGTCTGACGATCCACGACATCCCGGTCGACGCGGTCACCACCTCGGCCTCGGGCATCGATCCGGACATCTCGCCGGCCTACGCCGCTCTCCAGGCGCGCCGCGTGGCGGCCGTGCGGCACCTGCCGCTGGCGACCGTGCAGAAGCTGATCAAGGAGAACACCGACGGCCGCAGCCTCGGCTTCTTCGGCGAGCCGGGCGTGAACGTGCTCGAGCTCAATCTCGCCCTCGACAAGCTGGGAGGTAAGTAGATGGCGCGGCAGCGCGCAAGCGTCTTCACGCGCGAGCTCGCACTCGCGGCGGTCCGCGACTCGTTCCCGAAGCTCGACCCGCGCAGTCAGGTGCGCAATCCGGTGATGTTCATCGTCGAGCTCGGCAGCGTCATCACGACCGTGATCTTCTTCCTCGACCTCGCGCGGGGACGGCATGGACAGCTGTGGTTCGTCGCCGTCATCGCGGTTTGGCTCTGGCTGACCGTCCTGTTCGCGAACTTCGCGGAGGCGATCGCCGAGGGGCGCGGCAAGGCGCAGGCCGACGCGTTGCGCGCGACTCGCACGACGACGACGGCCCACCGCCGGCTCGATGGCGGCCGCCTCGAGGAGGTACCCGCGCCGGAGCTCCAGAAGGGCGACGTCGTCGTCGTCGAGGCCGGGATGGTCATCCCGGCCGACGGCGAGATCGTCGAGGGCGTCGGCTCCGTCGACGAGTCGGCCATCACCGGCGAGTCGGCGCCGGTCATCCGCGAATCCGGGGGCGACCGCTCCGCCGTGACCGGCGGCACGAAGCTCCTCTCCGACCGCCTCGTGATCGAGGTGACCCAGGAGCCGGGCAAGTCCTTCCTCGACCGGATGATCGCGCTCGTCGAGGGCGCCGAGCGGCGGAAGACGCCGAACGAGATCGCCCTCAACATCCTGCTCGCCGGCCTGACGATCACGTTCGTCGCCGCGGTCGTGACGCTCCGGCCGTACGCGCTCTACGCGGGCACGTCCACCTCGCAGACGGTACTGATCGCGCTGCTCGTCGCGCTCATCCCGACGACGATCGGCGCGCTGCTCTCGGCGATCGGAATCGCGGGGATGGACCGCCTCGTGCAGCGCAACGTGCTCGCGATGTCGGGCCGCGCCGTCGAGGCCTCCGGCGACGTCGACGTGCTGCTGCTCGACAAGACCGGCACGATCACCCTCGGCAATCGCCAGGCGGCCGAGTTCCTGCCCGTCACCGGCGTCGAGGAGCGCGAGCTCGCCGAGGTCGCGCAGCTCGCCTCGCTCGCCGACGAGACGCCCGAGGGCCGCTCGATCGTCGTGCTCGCGAAGGAGCGCTTCAACGTGCGGGAGCGCGAGCTCGGCGAGCACGAGTTCGTCCCGTTCAGCGCCACGACCCGCATGAGCGGCGTCAACATGGACGGCACGCTGATCCGCAAGGGCGCCGCCGACGCGGTCAAGCGGTTCATCACCGAGCAGGGAGGCAGCGCGCCGGCGGAGCTCGACCGGCTCGTGCAGGGCGTCGCCGAGCAGGGCGGCACGCCGCTCGTCGTCGCCCGGGACAACTGGGCGCTCGGCGTCGTCCATCTGAAGGACATCGTCAAGGGCGGCATGCGGGAGCGCTTCGACGAGCTGCGCAAGATGGGTATCCGCACGGTGATGATCACCGGCGACAACCGCGTCACCGCGGCGGTTATCGCGCAGGAGTCGGGTGTGGACGACTTCCTCGCCGAGGCGACCCCCGAGACGAAGATGGCGCTGATCAAGGAGGAGCAGGCGCGGGGCCGCATGGTCGCGATGACCGGAGACGGCACGAACGACGCGCCCGCGCTCGCACAGGCGGACGTCGGCGTCGCCATGAACACCGGCACGACCGCGGCGAAGGAAGCCGGCAACATGGTCGACCTCGACTCGAACCCGACGAAGCTGATCGAGATCGTCGAGGTCGGCAAGCAGCTCCTGATCACCCGCGGCGCTCTGACGACGTTCTCGATCGCGAACGACGTCGCAAAGTACTTCGCGATCCTGCCGGCCATGTTCGCGTTCACCTACGCGACGAAGGCGGGGCAGCGCGGGCCGTTGAACTCGCTCAACATCATGCATCTCGGCGACCCGAAGAGCGCGATCGTCTCCGCGGTCATTTTCAACGCGCTCATCATCCTGGCGCTCGTTCCGCTCGCGCTCAAGGGCGTCCGCTACCGCGCGATCGGCGCAACCGCGCTGTTGCGGCGCAATCTGGGGATCTACGGGCTCGGCGGCATCATCCTCCCGTTCATCGGGATCAAGCTGATCGACCTGATCGTGCACAACCTCCTCGGCGCGTAGTCAGCCGATGCCGGCGGACCTGCGGTTCGCAACCCTCCAGTCGTACGAGCTCCTCCCCGACAGGGAGGAGCTCGTCGCGCCGCAGCCGCTGCACACGACCCTCCTGGCTCTGACGCCGGCACTCGTTCTCGCGGGCCTCGGAGCGACCGGCGCCACCTCCGCGGGCGTCGCGACCGCGGCGGGCGGCGTGCTGCTGGCCCTCGCAGGGCTTTGCGGTGGGTACGCCTGGTTCGACGCCCGGCGCTGCCGCGTCCTGGCCGACCGGCTCCTTCGCACGCACCCGCGCTCGACCATCTCGTCCCCGTTGACCGACTGGCGGGCCCCGCAGCTCACCTCGGAGCGCGCGCGGCGGCACCTCGTCGAACGGCTACAGAGCCTGATCCGGGCGGCGGATGTCGGCCTTCGCGCGGGCACGTCGCCGCTCGACCGGCGTGCGTTCGAGCAGAGCCTCTTCCTGCTGCGTCGGCTCGACCGCCGGCTCGGCGATCTCTCACGCCCTGTTTCCCCGTACGGCGTCCTCGTCGTGCGCGAGCTGGTCGATGGAGCGGAGCGTCCAACCGAACTGCCAGACGCCTTGACCGAGGCACTGGCCGCGCTGGATGCTCCGGGATGAGCGCCCAGGGCAGCGGGCAGATCCTCGTCTTTGCCGCTGTCCTGATCGCACTCGCGTATCCGCTCGGGCTCTGGATGGCCAGGGTGTACGGCGCCTTCCGGGCGCCGGGTCTCTTGGGGACGGTCGAGCGCGGCTTCTACCGGCTCGTGCGCACGGAGCCCGGGGAGGAGCAGGGCTGGAAGAGCTACGGGCTCACGATGCTCGTCTTCAGCGCGGTCTTCACCGGGCTCCTCTATGCGGTGCAGCGACTCCAGGCCCATCTGTTCGTCAACCCGGACCATCTGACCGCTGTGCAACCGCACATCGCCCTCAACACGGCCGCCAGCTTCGTGACGAACACGAGCTGGCAGTTCTACGGCGGCGAGTCGACGATGTCGTACCTGACGCAGATGGGGGCGATCGCGGTGCAGATGTTCGTCTCGGCCGCCGTCGGAATGGCAATCCTCGCAGCGGTCGTGCGCGGCTTCGCGCGCCGGAACCGGAACGAGCTCGGCAATTTCTGGGTCGACCTCTACCGGTCGCTCGTCTACATCCTGCTCCCGCTCTCGGTCGTCATCACGGCGATCCTGATCTCGCAGGGCGTGCCGCAGACCTTCCACGGCCACGCGACCGCGACGACGCTGCAGGGCGCAACCCAGCAGATCACCCGCGGCCCGGTCGCATCCCAGGAGGCGATCAAGAACCTGTCGATGGACGGCGGCGGTTTCTACAACGTCAACTCGGCGGCTCCGTTCGAGAACCCGAACGGGCTGACGAACCTCATCGAGATGCTCTCGCTCCTACTCATCCCGGCCGCGCAGGTGTTCATGTTCGGGAGAATGGTCGTCGCTCGCAGGCATGCAAGAGCCGTGTTCGCGGCCATGCTCGCCATGTTCGTGATCGGGCTGGCGATCGTCCTGCCGGCCGAGCAGCACGGCTCACAGGTGTTGCGAGCTTCCGGGGTGGACATCACTGCGGGCCACGGTCAGAGCGGCGGCAACATGGCCGACAAGGAGGTCCGCTTCGGCATCGCCAACACGGCGCTCTTCGCCACCGCAACGACCGCGAGCTCCGACGGAGCAGTGAACGGCGGCCTCGACGCGTTCACGCCGGCCGGTGGAGCCGTTCCGCTCGCCAACATGTTCGTGGGCGAGGTGATCTTCGGCGGCGTCGGCTCCGGCCTCTACTCGATGATCTTCATGATCGTGATCGCCGTCTTCGTCGGCGGGCTGATGGTCGGCCGAACGCCGGAGTACCTGGGCAAGAAGCTCGAGGCGCACGAGGTCAAGCTGGCAGCCTTGGGCGCGCTGATGGTGCCGACCATGGCGCTTTCGCTCACCGCCGTCTCCGTCGTCACCCGCACAGGCCTCTCCTCGATCTTCAACTCCGGCGCGCACGGGTTCACGGAGGCCCTCTATGCGTGGACGTCGATGGCGAACACGAACGGCAGCGCCTTCGCCGGTTACGGAGCGAGCAGCTTCACGGCCTCCCTTGGCACGGTGGCGATGGTGCTTGGGCGCTACGCGCCGATGCTCGCGGCGCTCGCCCTCGCCGGCGCCGTCGCGAAGAAGCGCACGATCCCGGCATCTGCCGGAACCTTCCGCACAGACGGCCCGACGTTCGTGGCGCTCCTCGTCGGCGTCATCGTGCTGACGGCGGGCCTGATGGTCCTCCCGGCCCTGATGCTCGGCCCGATCGTCGAGGGACTCTAGGATCAGCCCGATGAGAGGCCGCTATCGCATCCTGCTCGGCATGGCCGCCGGCGTCGGCAAGACCTACCGGATGCTCCAGGAGGGGCAGCAGGCGCACGCAGAAGGGCAGGACGTCGTCATCGGCTACCTCGAGCCGCACGACCGTCCCGAGACGGCTGTGCTCGCCGAGGGCCTCGAGGAGGTGCCGCGGCTCCGCACCGAGCACGGGAGCCTCGAGCTCAACGAGATGGACGTCGACGCGGTGATCAGGCGCGCTCCCGAGCTTGCGCTGATCGACGAGCTCGCGCACACGAACGCGCCCGGTATGCGGAACGAGAAGCGCTACCAAGACATCGACGAGGTGCTCGACGCCGGCGTCGACGTGATCTCCACCGTCAACGTGCAGCACCTCGAGAGCCTCAACGACGCGATCGCCGAGCTGACGGACGTGCGCGTGCGCGAGACGTTCCCCGACCGGATCCTCGAGGAGGCGGACGAGGTCGTGCTCGTCGACCTCACCCCGGAGGCGCTGCGGGACCGCCTGCGCGCCGGCAAGGTCTACACGAAGGACCGCGCCGAGGTCGCGCTCAACAACTTCTTCCGCGTCGACAAGCTGTCCGCGCTGCGTGAGCTCGCGCTGCGAGAGGTCGCCGAGGACGTGGAGTCGAGACGCCAGAGCCTCGTCCTCGACCCGCTGAGCCAGCAGGCGGTCGCCGAGCGCGTGCTCGCGCTCGTCACGCCCGAGGCGCGCTCGCAGCGGATCCTGCGGCGGGCATGGCGCTCGGCGGAGCGGCTCGGCGCACAGCTCGACGCGGTGTGGGTGCGCCGGCAAGGACGGGAGCTGTCCGAGGAGGAGCAGGTGTCGCTCGCGGCGCTCCGCCGCCTGGCTATCGTGCTCGGCGCCCACTTCCTCGAGGAGGAGGGAGACGACCTCGTGGCTACGGTGCGCCACATCGTGTACGAGCGCGGCACGACGTACGTGCTCGTCGGCACGCCGGACGAGAGCCGGTGGCGTGAGGTGGTGCGCGGCTCGCTTCTCTCCGCCCTCGTGCGCGAGCTCCCGGGCGTCGACATCCGGGTCGTCGCGAACCGGGCCGACCGGCCGGAACAGCCGCAGTGAGCGGCCTCGACGTCGCGCTGCTCGCGGCCGTCGCGGCGCTCGCCGTCGCGCTCGTCACGTTGCTGCTCCGCCGGAGGCCGCCCAGGCGGCTCGCGGTGCCCGCGAGCGCCCGCCGGATCCTCGTCCCGTTCTCGGGCAGCCTCGACCCGACCGTGCTTCAGGCTGCGATCCGGATCGCTCACGCAGAAGAGGCCGTGCTCGTGCCGGCGTACCTCCTGATCGTGCCGCTGCGCTACGGGGAGGACTCGCCGCTGCGCGAGGAGGTGAAGCTCGCGATGCCGCTGCTCGAGGCGGTCGAGCACGCGGCGCTACGGGCGGGAGTCCCGGTCGACGCCCGCATCGAGAAGGGCCGCACGTTGACGCACGCCCTCCGCCGCCTGTGGGACGTCGAGCCCTTCGATCGGATCGGCGCACCGGCGCCGGCGGACGGGAGAGGCGGCTTCACCGAGAAGGAGCTTGCGTGGCTCCTCCTGAACGCGCCGACGGAGACGCTCGTCCTGAAGCCGAGGCCGCGCGAACCGCGGTCACGGCTGCGCTCGACCGCCTGAGCCTCTACGGTTCGAGCCGTGAGCGAGGCGCTGCAACCGCCGCGCCGGGCCCGGCGGCTCTTCGTCGGCCGGCCGATGACGAGCGGGCAGCTCGAGGAAGAGCTCCTTCCGATCCCGCTCGCGCTGCCGATCTTTGCGGCCGACGCGATCTCGTCAGTGGCCTACGCGACCGAGGCCGCGATGGTCGTCCTGCTCGGCGCGGGCCTCACCGCGTTGCACGTTGCGCTGCCGATCTCGATTGCGGTCGCGGCCCTGATGGCGATCGTGATCGCCTCGTACCGGCAGACCGTCCGCGCGTACGAGACCTCCGGCGGCGCGTACGTCGTCGCCCGCGAGAACCTCGGCACGCTGCCGAGCCTCGTGGCCGCAGCGGCGCTCCTCGTCGACTACGTGTTGACCGTCGCAGTGTCCGTGTCCAGCGGCGTGCTCGCGATCACGTCTGCGGTCAGCTCGCTCAACCACTACAACACCGAGCTCTCCCTGGGCGCCGTGCTCTTGATCACGGTGGTCAACCTCCGTGGCGTGCGCGAGTCCGGCTTCACCTTCGCGCTTCCGACGTACCTGTTCATCGTCACGATGCTCGCCGCGGTCGGGACCGGCGTCGCCAAGTGCGCCACGACCGGCTGTCCGCGCGCGGTGGCTCCCCATCCACTCGTCGCAGGCGCGGGCGCGCTCGGCGTCTTCCTCGTACTCAGGGCGTTCGCCTCCGGTGCGAGCGCGCTCACCGGCGTCGAGGCGATCGCGAACGGCGTCAACGCCTTCAAGCATCCGCAGTCGAAGAACGCTGCACGCACGCTCAGCGCTCTCGCTCTGATCGCGATCACGATGTTCGTCGGCGTCTCGTATCTGGCCGTGCGCACGCATGCGCACCCGAGCTCCACCGACTCCGTCGTCTCGCAGGTCGTTCGGGCCGTGTTCCCGGCCGGAAGCGGGGCCTCGTGGATGTTCTGGGTCGTCCAGATCTGCACGTTCGCCGTGCTGATCCTCGCGGCGAACACGTCGTTCCAGGGCTTTCCCCGGCTGTCGGCGCTGCTTGCCCACGACCGGTTCATCGCGCGGCAGTTCACGAATCTCGGTGACCGGCTCGTCTTCTCGAACGGCGTCGTCGTGCTCGCCGGCGTCGCCGCCCTCCTGATCTGGATCTACCACGCCAACGTCAACAACCTGATCCACCTCTACGTCGTCGGCGTGTTCACGGCGTTCACGCTCTCGCAGGCGGGGATGGTCCGGTACTGGCTGCGCACGCACGGCGACGGCTGGCGCTGGCGCGCGCCGATCAACGGGATCGGGGCGGTCGCCACGTTCGTGGTGACGGTGGTCGTCGTGCTGACGAAGTTCACCGAAGGCGCGTGGATGGTGATCGTTGCGATCCCGCTGATGATCACTGGCTTCTACGGCGTGAAGCGGCACTACGTCCGCGTCGCCCGGCGGCTCGAGGCGGGTGCCGCCGCCGTCGTCGCAGCGCCGCCGGCGCGGAACACGACGCTCGTGCTCGTCGAGGCCCTCGATCCCGCGCTCGACCAGGCGCTCTGGTTCGCGCGCGAGATCTCGCCCGGAGGCTTCCGCGCCCTGCACGTGCCGCGGCAAGGATCCGACCCTGGCATCCGGCCGCGCTGGTTCCGCCACGTGGACGGCGAGTCCCTGTTGGAGGTACTCGACGGCCGGCTCGGCCTCGCCGAGGCGGTGCTCGAGCAGGTCTGGCGGCTACCGCGCGGCGAGTCGGATTTCGTGACGGTGGTCCTTCCCGAGTTCTTCGAGTCGGAGTCGCTGCTCGGACAGGCGCTGAATCCGCGCACGCTCGCGCTGAAGTTCCGGCTGCTGTCCGAGCCGGGAGTGGTCGTCGCCGATGTCCCGGCAGTGCGCGGGCGGGACGGCCGTGTACCGGAGCGGCTGCTCGTGCGCGTTCTCGTCTCCGGCGTCAACGCTGCGTCGATGCGTGCCGTGAACTACTCCACCACGCTCGGAATCGACGACACGCGTGCGGTCCACTTCGCCTTCAGTCCGCAGGGCGCACACGACATCCGCTCCGATTGGTCGTCACACGGGCCGCGGATTCCGCTCGAGGTGGACGAGGCGCCCTACCGTGACATCGGAGGACCGCTGCTGCGGTACGTACGTGAGTTGACGGAGGACGAGGGCACGACGGTGCTCGTGCTGATGCCGGAGCTCGTCACGCGCGGCTTACGGCGCGTCCTGCACAACCAGCGTGCGCTCTACATCAAGCGGCTGCTCCTGTTCGAGCCGCGCGTGATCCTTGCGAGCGTCCCCTACCAGCTGCTGCGATGAGGCGCCTCGATCTCAAACCCTTCAGGCGCCGCGTGCGGCGTCTCGTCCGGAGGACGGCCTCGGTCGGCTACCGGAGCATCGTCGTGCCGTTGCTCGGCCAGGAGGAGACGGAGCACGCGCTCGACCTCGCGTGCCGCCTCGCGGCGGACAGCCGCGCCCGCGTCGTCCTCGTTGCGCCGCTGCTCGTCGAGCAGGAGCTGCCGCTCAACGCCCAGTTCGGCGCCGAGGAGGCGGAGCTCCGGGAGCGGCTCGACCACGCTGCCGCGATCGCGGACTCGTACGGCGTCCGGCCGCGGCGGCGGCTCATCCGCACCCGCATCGGCGGCCTTGGCCGGGAGCTGGCCGAGGTGGCGCGCGACCACCGGGCCGAGCTCGTCGTCGTCGGCGCCCCGGTCACATCGCGGCGCGGCTTCCGCCGCCCCTTCGCCCAGGAGATCCTGCAGATCTTGCGAGACGCGCCCTGCCGCGTCATGGTCGCGACGGGGCCCTACGCCGGACGGTCGAGAGTCCGCGCGTGGGCAGACGGCGCCGGCAGCACGAGCTCGAGCGTGTCCTCGACGGGAACGCGCTCCTTGCCATCGCGTGGCGGAGCGTCGGGCGGCCGCCCGGCATGAGGACGCTCTACACCCGCTCCGTGCTCGTCTTCGGGCTGCTCGCGATCGGGCTCGGCGCGGCGATCCTCGTCCGCACCGCCTCCCGTGGTGGTGGCGGCGGCGGCTACCTCTTCGGCGCCCTGTTCGTCGCGCTCGGCACCGGCCGCCTCTATCTCCTGCGCCGCCGGTAGATTCCCCCGCGGCATGGCCCGCAAGCTCCCGCGTCTGCAACGGGTCCTCGATGCTCCCGCGCTCGCCTCCGTCGCGTACGGGGCGATCGCCTCGTCGATCTACTTCGCTCTTGGGATCATCGCCCTGCACGCGCTCAGCCTCACGCCGGCGGTGCTCGGCGTCATCGGCCTGTTGTTTCTCGTCATCGCGCTCTCGTACGCGGAGGGGACGGCCGCGATCCGCGCGACCGGAGGCGCAGCCACCTTCGTCCGCGTCGCGTTCAACGACTTCGCCGGCTTCCTCACCGGCTGGGTGCTCTTCCTCGACTACCTGATCGTGATCGCGCTGTCGGCGCTGTTCTTCCCGCACTATCTCGGGCTCGCCCTCGGCATCGACGCCATCGCGCGCCACCCCGGCGACGTGATCGCGGCCTGTGTGTTGATCGGGCTGGTCGGCCTGTCACGGCTGGCGCGTCGCACGAGGCTCTACAGCTTCGGGATCGTCGTGCCGCTGCTCGACCTCGTCACGCAGGTGCTGCTCGTCGTGCTCGGCTTCGCGCTGCTCTTCTCGAGCAGCGCGCTGACGCGCGGCCTGTCGCTCGGGAAGTCGCCGACGTGGCACCAGCTCGCCTTTGCGCTCCCGCTCGCGATGCTGGCGTACACGGGCCTCGAGACGGTTGCGAACTACGCCGAGGAGGTCCGCTGGCCGGGGCGCGACCTGCCGCGCAGCCTCTTCAGCGCGATCGGCTGCGTTGTGCTCGTCTACGTGCTGATCGCGCTGGTCGGCCTCTCCGCCTTTCCCGCGCCGCACGGGACGACCGCGCTCGGCACCGAGTGGCTGCGCTCGCCGATCATGGGCATCGTCGCGGCGCTCCAGGCGCATGTGCCGCACTGGTTCGGGCGCGTGCTGCGCGTCTATGTCGGCCTGACCGGCGCGCTCGTGCTGCTCGCAGCGGCCACGACCTCGATCTCCGGTTTCGGCCGGCTCGCGTATTCGCTCGGCGAGCACGGCCAGCTCCCTCGTGCCTTCGGCCGCTTGCACCGGCGTACGCTCGTCGCGCCGGCCTCGGTCGTCACCGCGTCGGGGATCGCGATCGGCCTCATCGTCGGGACGTCGTTCCTGAGCCACGGGATCACGTTCCTCGCCAGCCTCTTCAGCTTCGGCGTCCTCCTCGCCTTCACCGCGGCGCAGCTCGCGGTGATCAAGCTGCGCGTGACGCAGCCCGAGCTGCGCCGGCCCTTCCGCGTACCGCTCGGGATCCGTGTGCGCGGCGCGACGATCCCGCTCCCGTCCGTACTGGGCGCGCTTGCCACCTCTGCCGTCTTCGTCGCGGCAATGGCGACGCACATCGGCGCCCGCTACGGCGGCCCGGCCTGGCTGCTCGGCGGCCTCGTGGTCTACCTGCTCGTCCGCCGCAGCCGCGGCACCGGCCTGCTCGAGCACGTCGTCGCTGCGGGCGATCATGAGCTGCCCGAGGCGGAGTTCTCCAAGATCCTCGTGCCGATGAAGCGCGGCCAGATCGGGGAGGAGACGGTGGCGACCGCCGTCAGGCTCGCGCAGGAGCGCAACGCGGCGGTCGAGACGCTGTTCGTGATCAGAGTGCCGCTCGACCTGCCGTTCGACGCGCCCCTGCCCGACGTCGAGGAGCAGGCGGCCGCCTCGATCGCGGAGGCGCAGGCCCTGGGCGCCGAGAGCGGCGTTACCGTGACGGGCCGCATCGTGCGGGCCCGCTCGATCGGCGACGCGATCGTGGACGCTGCCGCGGAGAGCGGTGCCGACCTGATCGTGCTCGGCTCGTCGCCACGCTGGCGGAGGCAGTCCCGCTTCTTCTCGCCGACGGTCGAGTACGTCCTGCGGAAGGCATCGGCCGAGGTGCTGATCGTCGCCTTCCCGCAAGGAGTCCTGGCGGAAGCCCCGGCGTGAGCTGCCGCATCCACTAGTCTGCGGGTGGCATGAAGGCACTCGTCATCGGTTGCGGCCGCGTCGGCTCCTCGATCGCGGTCCAGCTCCAGAGCGAAGGCTGGGACGTTGTCGTCGTCGACGAGAACGAGGACGCGCTCTCGCGGCTCGGCGACCACTGGCCCGGCGCCTTCCTCGTCGGGCACGGGATCGACACCGATCTCCTGCGCGAGGCGGGTATCGAAGAGGCGGACGCGGTCATCGCCTCCACCGACGGCGACAACACGAACATCGTGATCGGCGAGGTCGCCCAGAAGCGGTTCGACGTCAAGTGCGTCGTCGTCCGGGTGCTCGACCCTGCCCGCGCCGAGTTCTACGCGGCCCGCGGCATGCGGACGGTCTGCCCGACCCAGACCGCGATCGACTCGTTGGCCCAGATCGTCCGCGCCGAGGCTCCGGGCGTCAGGGCGACCGCCTGATGTACGTCGTCGTCGCCGGCGGCGGCAAGGTCGGTGCGAACGTCGCCCGCTCGCTCCTGCGTCTCGGGCACGAGGTGACGCTGATCGAGCAGCGCCGCGACCGTTTCGACCGGCTCGAGGACGAGTTCGAGCATCAGGTGCAGCGCGGCGACGCAACCGAGTTGTTCGTGCTCGAGCACGCTGGGCTCGCGCGGCCGCCGGACATCGTGCTCGCGCTGACGGGCGACGACGAGGACAACATGGTCATCTGCCAGCTCGCGAAGGAGAAGTACGGCGCCCCGAAGGTGATCGCGCGCGTCAACGACCCGCGCAACCAGGCGCACTTCGACCTGCTCGGCATCTCGCCGACCGTCTGCGCGACCTCGAGCATCATGGCGCTCGTCGAGCACGAGGTGCCGGAGCACGATCTCATCCACCTGCTCGAGCTGCGCAAGGAGAACCTCGAGATCGTCGAGGTGCAGATCGACCGCGACTCGCCGTCGGCCGGCAAGCGAGTGGAAGGTCTCGACCTGCCCGAAGGGGCACGCCTGATCTCGGTCATGCGGGAAGGCAAGGCCGAGATCGCGGTCGGCTCGACGATGCTCGAGCCGGGAGACCAGGTGCTCGCGATCCTCGAGCCCGGCAAGGAGGACGAGCTCCGCCGGGTCCTGCTGAGACACTGAGCAAGCTTTTCCGTGCGAGCGGCCTCATAGCCTCCGTGGGGGCGAAACCATTGGGTCTCGTGGCGCTCGCCGCGCTCGCCGTCGGCCTGTGCGCCGGAGCGGCCGCGGGCGGCCGGACGGCGACCGCGGCCGGCAACGACTGGACGCGCTTCGGCTGGTCGGCCTCGCGCAGCAGCGCACCGACCTTCCCGACCGGCATCACGGCCGCGAGCGTGAAGTCGCTTGTCCGCAAGCAGGTGCAGCTCGACGGCACCGCCGATTCGTCGCCGATATACCTGCACGGGGTCCAGGTCGGAGGCTCGACGCACGACGTCTTCTTCGTCACGACGACGTACGGCAAGACCGAGGCGATCGACGCGGCGAGCGGCGCCGTGCTCTGGCGCTTCACGCCGCCCGGCTACGCCTCCTGGGCCGGCAGCCCGCAGATCACGACGGCGACGCCGGTGGCCGACCCCGACCGGCAGTGGATCTACGCGGCGTCACCGGGCGGGCGCATCTACAAGCTCTCCGTCGCCCACGGCCGCGCCGCCTGGAGCGTCTCGATCACGCTTCTGCCGCCGCGCGAGAAGATCGCCGCCTCGCTCAACTTCGACCGCGGGCACGTCATCGCCACGACCGGCGGCTACATCGGCGACGCGCCGCCGTATCAGGGGCACGTTGCGGTGATCGACGCTGCGAGCGGGAAGCTGCTCCACGTCTGGAACTCGCTCTGCTCGAACCGGAGCGGGCTGCTCGTCCCCTCGAGCTGCCCGGCGAGCGACTCCGCCATCTGGGGCCGCGGCGGCGCCGTGATCGACCCGGCGAACGGAGACATTCTCGTCGCGACCGGCAACGCGCCCTGGGACGGGAAGACGAACTGGGGCGACTCCGCGCTGCGCCTGTCCCCGGATGCGACGAAGCTGCTGGGCAACTTCACGCCCGCGAACACCGCGCAGCTGAACGCCCAGGATCTCGACCTGGGCTCCACCTCGCCGGTGCTGCTCAGCGAGACGTATCTCGCCCAGGGCGGCAAGGACGGCAAGATCCGGGTGCTGAGCGTCGCGCGCATGCGCGGCACCGCTCCGCACCAGGACGGCGAGGTGCAGGTCGTGTCGACACCCTCGGGCACCGATCTCTTCACCGCCCCGGCGGTGTGGCACCAGGCCACCACGACGTGGATGTTCGCCGCCGACAACGGCGGCACGGCGGCGTGGCGCTTCCGCAACGGCCACCTCACCCAGGCGTGGCGCAACGGCACGGGTGGCACGAGCCCGGTCGTTGCCGGCGGGCTCCTCTACGTCTACTCGCCCGGCGGCGGCCTGAACGTCTACGTACCTGCGACCGGCAAGCTCGTGACGACGCTCTCGTGCGCCGGCGGCCACTGGAACAGCCCGATCGTCGTCGACGGCCGCATCGCGCTCCCCGAGGGGAATGCGAACGACCACGCCACGACGGGCGTCTTCGATATTTGGCACTGAGCGAGGCGAACATCTGCAACCAGGTTGCGACTTCGTCGCAACCTGGTTGCAGCCGTAAACCATCGCCTAGCCTGTTCGCCGCCTGCGCACCTGCGGCGCCTGCTGGCCCAGCGCCGCATACGCCAGCGCCTGCAGCGACTCGTTGAGCGCGGCGAGCTCGCGCGTGAGGCGGACGAAGTGCTCGTCGTGGTCGAGGCGGCGGTTCATCTTCGCGAGCTCGTCGCCGATCCGGTCGAGCCGCTCGAGCAGGACGTCGAAGCGGCGGTCAGAGAGGTCATGGCGTTCCACGCCGCTCATCTTAGGGCGGCCAGCTCGGCCCGGGAGCGGACGACGACGGCGCCGTCGCCGAGCTCGCGCAGCACCTCGTCGAGCGTGCCGACTGCGATGACGCGCCGCGCCGCGCCGACGTGGGCGAGCGCGACCTCCGCGAGCTCGCGCGGCGCGTCGGTGAAGACGCCGATCCGCATGCCGGCGTCCTGCAGGCGGCGCAGCTGCGCGCTCGTCTTCGCCCGCGGTCGGAAGTGCACGGGCCCGCGTTCGGCGGCGAACCGCTCGAGCAGCGGCCGCCAGTCGCCGAGCCGCTCGTCGAGCAGCGCCGCGGCGGCCACCCGGTCCTCCGGCAGGTCGAGCTCGACGCGCGTCCGGCGCGACACGTCCTCGAGCCAGTCGCGCCAGAGTGGGCGCGTGTCCGCGAGCACGGCGTCGAGATCGACTGCGAGAGCGTCCACCGGACACGATGCTAGACTCGCGCTCCAAACCCGGCGAGCGGTAAGGGAACTCCGGTGCAAGTCCGGGACGGTCCCGCCGCTGTAAGGGGAGACGCTTCCCCACCACGAACGCCACTGGGCCCGCGGGCCCGGGAAGGCGGTGGGGGAGGGCGCCCCGAGTCAGAAGACCTGCCGCCCGCCGCGCAGACCGAACCCCTCGCGGAAGGAGGATTCGTGCTTCGCCGTTCGCTCGCTCTCCTCGCGGCCCTCGGGGCCGCCCTCGCCGTCGCGCCCTTCGCAGGCGCGGCGGTCGTCCACGTACGCGTCGAAGGCAAGACCCTCACCATCTTCGGCGCCAACGACCCGACCGCGGTCGCAGCCACGCCGCTCGACGCGCTCCAGGCCGCCGCACGCGCCGGTGAGTTCTACGTGCACGTCGCCTCGTCCTCGTTCGGCAACTACGTCGACCAGATCGGCTACTACCCCGGCGCCGGCGACGCCGGCTGGGTGTTCAAGGTGAACGGCGTCTCGCCGCCGGTGGGAGCCGACCAGGTGCAGCTGAAGGACGGCGACACCGTCGAGTGGTACTGGGCCACCTTCGGCCCGAGCGGCGGCCCGCCGACGCTCGTGCTGAAGCGGACCGCGCCCGGCTGCTACTTCGCCACCGGCCAGGACGACCAGGGCGCGCAAAAGGTGCCGGCCGGTCTTGTCTACCACGTCGACGGGCGGACGATCTCCGCGCCCGCGGGCCGCATCTGCTTCACCCGCACGCACGGGCTCGTCTGGGCGACCGCACCCGGCGTCGTCCGCTCGAACAGGCTACCGTGATCCGGGTCGCCGCCGCGGCCGCCGCCGTCGCGCTCCTCGCCGGATGCGGGAGCGGCGGCCGCGGGCGCGCGACCCTCTGGGTGACGCGCGACGAGGGAAGGACGGTGCTGCTCGTCCGCTCGGTCCCCGCCGGGGAGACGGCGATACAGGCGCTCGAGCGCTCGGCGAAGATCACGACGCGCTACGGCGGGCGCTACGTCCAGTCGGTCGACGGGCTCTCCGGCTCGCTCTCGTCGCGCCACGACTGGTTCTATTTCGTGAACGGGATCGAGGCCGACCGCGGCGCTGCCGAGTACCGGCTGCATCCCGGCGACGTCGAGTGGTGGGACTACCGCGACTGGGGGCGGGTCGGTCAGAGCGTGCCCGTCGTCGTGGGCGCGTTCCCGGAGCCGTTCCTGCACGGCTACGACGGCAAGGTGCGCCGGGCCGTCGTCGTCGGCACCTCGGCGTCTGCGCGCACTTTCGCGCGTCTCCTGCATGGGAGCGTCGTCACGCGTGTGCCGCCGGGCGCGAACGTCCTGCGGCTCGTGGGCGGCCGGCCGCGGTTCACCGCTCGCCTGTTGCCGGACGGGGCGGTCGAGTTCACGTTCGCCGGCAACGCGAGGCGGCTCGCGCTCGTGCCGAGCATGTACCGCTACCGCTACTCGGTGCCGTGAGGCCGAGCGCCGCCGCACTCCTCCTGCTCGGGCTCGCGCTCACGGCGCTCGTCGCGCACCGGCTCTGGGCCGTCGGCGCGCTCGCGCTCGTGCTGCTGGCCGTCTGCCTGCGCGCAGGCCGCCGCGCGAAGCCGTACCTGTGGGGGACGCTGTTCAGCGCCGGCTTCGTCTTCCTGCTCTCGCCGCTACTGCAGTCGACGGGCTACCACGTGCTCTGGAGCGGCCCCGATCTGCCGGTGCTCGGGCAGGTCGACGTGACGACGGAGGAGCTGCGCATCGCCGGCATCAACGCGCTGCGGCTCGCCGCGGTCGGCCTCGCGTTCGCGGCATACGCGCTGCTGCTCGACCACGACCGTCTGATCGCGGCGGCGACCGCGCGCCGTTCCGTGCTCGCGGCCGCGCTGGCGACGCGCCTCGTGCCGACGCTCGAGCGGGACGCGGCGGGTCTCGTCGAGGCGCTGCGCGGGCGCGGGTTGCCGCCGGAAGGACTGCGCGGGCACGCGGCGCTGCTGTCGCCGCTGCTCGCCGGCTCGCTCGAGCGCGGGCTCAACCTCGCCGAGGCGATGGAGGCGCGTGGCTTCGGCCGTCCCGGAAGAACGCGGGTGCCGGCCCCGGCCTGGCAGCTACGCGACTACGGCGCAGTTGCGCTCTCCATCACCGCGATCGCCGTCGCAGCGCTATGGCTCTAGCGAGCATCGACAAGCTCACGTTCTCCTATCCCGGAGCGGCTCCGGCGCTCCGGGACGTTTCGCTTCGCATCGAAGACGGTGAGGCCCTGCTCCTACTCGGCGCCTCCGGCTCGGGAAAGTCGACGCTGCTGCGCGCGCTCGCCGGCCTCGTGCCCTGGTTCCACGGCGGTCGCTTCGAGGGCCGCGTGCAGGTCGCCGGGCGCGACACGCGGCGCACGCGCCCGGCCGAGCTGGCCGGCACGGTCGCGTCCGTCTTCCAGGATCCGGAGGACCAGGTCGTGCTCGGCGGTGTCGAGGCCGAGGTCGCGTTCGGGCTCGAGAACGTCGGCGCGCCGCCGCGCGAGATCGCTGCGCGCGTTCGTGCCGCGCTGGAGGCCGTGGGCGCGGCGCACCTGGAGGGCCGCCGCGTCACGGAGCTGTCGGGCGGCGAGCTGCAGCGCGTCTGCCTCGCCTCCGCGCTCGCGCTCGAGCCGCTTCTCCTCCTGCTCGACGAGCCAACCTCGCAGCTCGACCGTGAGGGCGCCGAGGCGTTCCTCGAGCACGCCCTCGGCAACGGCGCCGCGGTCGTCCTCTCCGAGCAGCGCCCGGCGACTGCGCTCCGCTACGCCGACCGCGTCGTCTTCATGGAGCGCGGCCGCGTCCTCCTCGACGCGCCGCGGGACGACGCGGTCGAGTGGCTCGACGAGCATCGCCCCGCCTGGACACAGCAGCCGAGTAACAGTCTGTTACGAGCGGGGAAGGAGACGGTGTGCCGGGTCGAGCGCGTGTCCTTCGCGTACGGCGACGGGCCGCTCGTGCTCGACGGCGTCTCGCTCGAGCTGCGGTGCGGCGAGGTCGTGGCGCTCACCGGGCCGAACGGCTGCGGCAAGACGACGCTCGCGAAGCTCGCCGCCGGGTTGCTCGAGCCGCAGGCGGGGAGCGTCGAGCGCGGCGGACGCGCCGCCTTCCTGCTCCAGGACCCGGGCCGCTACCTCGTGCGCGAGCGCGCCGACGAGGAGGTGGCGCTCGGCGGCGATCTCGCCGCCGCCCGCCGCACGCTCGCCGACGTCGGGCTCGTCGGCTGCGACGCGCGGCACCCGCGCGACCTCTCGAGCGGCGAGCGCGAGCGACTCGCGCTCGCCACCGTGCTCGTCGGCGACCCAGGCCTGCTCGTGCTCGACGAGCCGACGCGCGGCATCGACCCGGAGCGCAAGCGCGAGCTCGCCGCGCTGCTGCGCGCGCAGGCGGGCGCGAGGGCGACCCTCGTCGTCACGCACGATGCCGCATTCGCCCGCGCCGTCGCCGACCGCGAGGTCTCGCTCGTACCGGAGCCGGAGACCGTGCTTGCGTAGCCGCGTCGCCCGCATCCTCTTCGTCGTGGGGCTCGCCGCCGCGGCGTCTGTCGCGTTCGCAACGCACGCGTCGGCGCTCGCGCTGCTGCTCGCCGCTGCCGCGCTGCTCGCCGGGGCAGCGGCGTGGCTCGACGGCGGCCCGCAGTCGGCGAAGGAGGTGACGATGATCGCGACCCTGGCCGCGGCAGCCGCTGCCGGTCGCGTCCTGCTTGCGCCCGTCCCGGACGTGCAGCCTCTGACCGACATCGCAATCGTCACGGGGGTGGCGCTCGGCGCGCGCGCCGGGATCGGCGTCGGCGCGACCGCCGCGTTCGTCTCGAACTTCTTCCTCGGCCAGGGGCTGTGGACGCCGTGGCAGATGCTCGCGTGGGGCGGCTGCGGCGCCGCCGGAGCGGCGCTCGCGCCGCTGCTCCGCCGCCGGATCCCCTTCGCCGTCGCGTGCTTCGTGCTCGGCTACGCCTACGGCTTCGTACTCGACCTCTGGAACTGGTACGGCTTCTACCCGCACACGTGGCCGTCGTTCCTCGCGCGCGAGGCCGCCGGCTTCCCCTTCGACACCGCGCACGCCGCCGGGAACCTCGCGCTCGCGCTCGCCGCGGGACCCGAGCTGCGCCGGCTGCTCGAGCGCTACGCGAAGCGCCTGCGCACGGAGGTCGTATGGGCGTGAAGATCGCCTTGCTCGCCGCGGCGAGCGTGCTCTCGTTCGTGCAGGGACGCGCGCAGCCCGACGGCGGCTACGCCGAGCCGGGCGGCCGCTCGACCGCGGGTCTCACCGCGACCGCAGTGCTCGCGCTGCGCGCCGCCGGCGCACCCGTTCCCGACGCTGCGATCGCCTTCCTGCGCGCACACGAGACGGGGCTGGCGCCGACCGAGGTCGAGCTCGTGACGATGGCGGAGGCGGTCGGCGGCGGCGGCGTCTCGCCTGGGCTGCTCGATTCGCTGCGCGCGCTCGAGCGCCCCACGGGCGCGATCGGCCCGGCGGTCAACTCAACCATCTGGGGCCTCCTCGCGCTGCGCCAGGCGGGGCAGCCCGTGCCGGCGGCGACCGCGCGCTTCCTCCTGCAGGCGCAGGCGAAGGGCGGCGGCTTCCCGTGGCTGCTCGGTGCGAAGCCCGACAACGACGACACGGCCGCTGCGGTCGAGGCGCTCGTCGTTGCGGGCGTCCGCGGCCGGCCGGTCGCGCAGGCGCTCGCGTTCCTGCGCGCGCGCGAGCGGGCCGACGGCGGCTTCGAGCTCCAGGCGGGCTCGGGCTCGAACGTCCAGTCGACCGCGTGGTCGATCCAGGCGTTCATCGCCGCCGGTGCCGCCCCGCCCGCCGCCGCGTTCCGCTATCTCTTGCACATGACCCGCGCGGACGGCAGCCTGCGCTACTCGGCGCGGTACGCGACGACGCCGCTCTGGGTCTCGGCGCAGGCACTGCCGGCGCTGTCCCGCGTCGCGTTTCCGCTGCGATGATCGAGGTCGGCGCCGTCCTCTTCGACTGCGACGGCGTGCTCGTCGACTCCGCCGCGAGCGTCGAGCGCGCCTGGCGCCGCTGGGCGGAGGAGCGCGGGCTGGACGCACACGCGATCGTGGCGGTCGCGCACGGCCGGCGCACGGAGGACACGATGCGCGAGCTCGGCCTCGACAGGGACCTGCGCGCGGAGGTGGAGCTGCTCGAGCGCTACGAGATCGCGGACGCCGCGAGCGTCAGCGCGTATCCGGCTGCGGCAGCGCTGCTGCCCGCGCTGCCGCCGGCGTCCTGGGCCGTCGTGACGAGCGGGACGCGCGCGCTCGCGACGTCGCGGCTCACGGCCGCTCGGCTGCCCCTGCCCGGCGTGCTCGTCACCGCGGACGACGTGGCCGCGGGCAAGCCGGACCCCGAGGGCTACCTCGAGGCGGCGCGCCGGCTCGGCCGCCCGCCCGCGGACTGCCTCGTCCTCGAGGACGCGCCGGCGGGTGTGCAGGCGGCGCTGGCGGCCGGCATGCGTGTCGTCGGCCTGCCGACGACGCATCCGGCCGACGAGCTGCGGGAGGCGACGCTCGTCGCCTCCTGGGACGAGGTTGTGCTGCGCTCGGCGGCGGGGCGCATCACGCTCTCGCGTCGCTAGTCCACTAGACTTGCCGCCGGCGCGCTCGCGCCGCCTATGACCGACTGACGAGACCTGAGCAGCTGTTCTCCGCCGGGCCCACGCACGCCCGGCTCGTTCTCGTCAGGAGGTGCACATGCGCTCGGTCGGCACTCTCGCCGCTACCGGCGTCACGAAGTCGCACGGAGCCCAGGTCGTCCTCGCCGACGTCGACGTCGTCGTGTCGCCGCGGTCGCGGATCGGGCTCGTCGGCCCGAACGGCGCCGGCAAGTCGACGCTGCTCCGGCTGCTCGCAGGCCTGGAGGCACCGGATCGAGGCGTCGTCCGGCGCCTGCCGCCCTCGCTCGCGATCGGCCACCTGCCGCAGGAGCGCGACCCGCTTCCGCGTGAGACGCTGCTCGCCTACCTTGCGCGCCGCACGGGGGTGGCGGCCGCGGCAACGCGCATGGACGACCTCGCCGAGCTGCTCACGGCGGAGCCGGAGCTGGCGGTCGAGCACCACGAGGCGCTCGACGTCTTCCTCGCGCGCGGGGGCGCCGATCTCGAGGTGCGGGCGGCGGTGACGCTGGCCGAGCTCGGCTTCGCCGCCGGCCTCGAGCGTCCGCTGGCCGGGCTCTCCGGCGGCGAGGCTGCGCGCGCCGCGCTCGCGTCGATCCTGCTCAGCCGCTTCGACGTTCTCCTGCTCGACGAGCCGACGAACGACCTCGACTTCGCCGGCCTAGCGCGGCTCGAGTCGTTCCTGGAGGCCTTCGACGGCGCGGCGGTGGTCGTCTCGCACGACCGCGCCTTCCTCGACCGCACGGTGACGCGAATCGTCGAGCTCGACGAATGGACGCACGGCGCCACCGAGTACGCGGGCGGCTGGAGCGAGTACGAGGCCGAGCGCGAAAGGCGGCGCGCCCGCCATCACGAGCGCTGGGAGAGCTACACGGGCGAGAAGGAGCGGATCGCCGAGCAGGCCCGCCGCATGCAGCAGTGGGAGGAGCGCGGCTACGGCCAGGGGCGCAAGAAGAAGAAGTCGAAGGACGTGAGGAAGGCGTACGCGAAGAAGCTCGGAAACCTCGAACGCGTCGAGAAGCCGTACGAGCCGTGGCAGCTGCGGCTCGGGCTCGCGCCTGCGGCGCGCAGCGGCGACGTGGTCGTGCGGCTCGAGCGCGCCGAGATCGCGCGCGGCCCGTTCCGGCTCGGGCCGCTCGACCTGGAGGTCCGCTGGGGCGAGCGGCTCGCGCTCGCCGGCCCGAACGGGAGCGGCAAGACGACGCTGCTCGAGGCGCTGCTCGGCCGCCTCCCGCTCGTCGCCGGCACACGCTGGGCCGGGCCTGGGGTCGTGCTCGGCGAGCTCGAGCAGCGCCGCGAGGAGTTCTCCGGCGCGGAGCCGCTGCTCGACACGTTCGTCGGCAAGAGCGGTCTTTCACCGGAGGAGGCGCGCACGCTGCTCGCGAAGTTCGAGCTAGGCGCGGGCGACGTCCTCCGCCCGGCCGCCTCCCTGTCGCCCGGAGAGCGCACGCGGGCCGTGCTCGCGGTCCTGGCGGCGCGCGGCGTCAACTGCCTCGTTCTCGACGAGCCGACGAACCACCTCGACGTGGAGGCGATCGAGGAGCTCGAGCGTGCGCTGGGCAGCTACGCCGGGACGGTGCTGCTGGTCACGCACGACCGCCTCTTCCTCGAGCGCTTCGGCGCGACGCGCGTCGTGGAGCTCGAGGGGCACTAGACTCGCCGGGGTGGCGAGCGCCTCGATCCTCACCATCGGCAACGAGATCGTCTCCGGCGACGTCCCGAACACGAACGCGTCGTGGCTCGCGAAGCGGCTCGCGCCGCTCGGCGTCGCGGTGCGGATGATCGCCGCGCTCCCCGACGAGATCGAGGCGATCGCCGAGTTCGTGCGCAGCGAGGCGCCGCGCGTCGACTTCTTGCTCGTCACCGGCGGCCTCGGCGGCACGCTCGACGACCTGACCCGCGAGGCGCTCGCGCATGCGTTCGGCGTCGAGCAGCAGGAGGTGCCCGAGTTGGCCGCGGATCTCCGCGCGCGCTTCACGCGCGATCCCGAGTACGCGGCGCGCTGGGCGCGTCTGCCGCGCGGCAGCAGGGCGCTGTCGAACCCGCTCGGAGGCGCGCCCGGCTTCGCGATCGAGAACGTCTACGCGCTCCCCGGCCTGCCGGCCGAGATGGAGGCGATGTTCGCGGCGATCGAGGAGGAGTTCCGGCGCGGTGACCCGATCGGCGCCTGGCGGCACACCTACCGCACCGCCGAAAGCGTGATCGCGCCCGTGCTCGCCGAAGCCGGTGAGCGCTGGCCCGGCGTCCTCGTCGGCTCGTATCCGACCTTCCTGCCGGACGGCCCGCGCGTCGAGGTCGTAGTGAAGTCGCGCGACGCGGACGAGCTCGCGGCTGCTTCCTCCTGGCTCGAAGGCCGGCTCGACGAGCGAGTCGCCGAGCCCTCATCCAGATGATCCCGATCGTGACGAAGCTCGTCACGTAGGCGAGATAGGACGGCCAGAGGTGCAGCAGCGCCGCGCCGAGCCGGCCGCCCTCGTTGGCGCCGACTGAGATCTCGAGCACGAGCACGGTCGCCGCGATTGCGAACACGCCGTCGCTGAAGGTCTCGAGCCGTGCCGTGCCGGTGTCGTCCATCCCCGATTCGTGACAGAGTCCGCGCGATGAGCACCCGCTCCTCCGGCTCCTGGGTGCTGGCTGCGCTGCTGCGGCCGGTCACGTTCGTCCTCGCGATCGTCGCCGGCGTGCTGACGGGCAACCGCACCGGCACCTTCTGGCTCGGCCTGCTCGCCTACCTGATCGCGATGTCGGTGGGGCGCGCCCTGCGGACGCTCGTCCGTGGACGCGTTGCCCTGGCGCTCTTCCGGGCGATCTGGCCCGCCGCCGCCGCCGGCTACGCGGTCCTCTTCGACCGGGTCGGCCTGCCGGGCTGGGCGAACCTCATCGTCACTGTAATCGCGGCGGCGATGACGAAGAACGCGCTCGGAGGCGCGATCCGCCCGCAGGGTCCGACGCGGAAATGGGAATGGCGGCAGCTCGACGAGTGGGGCGTGCCGGACGTGGACCAGGTTCTCTCGGGCCGTTGGAAGGAGCTCTAGGCGACCGCCGGCGCGAGCTGTCGCCCGATCAGCCTGACCGGCTCGAGGTCGGCGTGCAGCAGGTGCTGGAGCATGATGCGCTCGCAGCCGGCTCGCTCATATTCGCGTAGGCGGGCTGCGGCCTCGTCGACCGAGCCGATGACGGCGCGCTGCGCATAGCGCTCGACCCAGGTGTCGAGCTCGACATCGCGAGGGGTGCGTCCGTAGAGCTCCCGCGCATGCTCGAGCGCCTCGGCGCGCGTCGCGCCGATCAGGCAGCCGGTCATGGTCGAGAAGCGCATCGTTGCCGGGTCGCGCCCCGCACGCTCGCACGTGCGCGCGACCTTGGCCCGAACCGCCGCGAAGTCCTCGGGCGACACGAACGGGCAGTTGTACTCGTCCGCGAAACGCGCCGCCGGCTCGGCGGTGCCGCGCGTGCCGCTGCCGCCGACGAGGAGCGGCGGGTGCGGCTGCTGCAGCGGCTTCGGCAGGCCGGGCGCGTTCTCGAGCGTGTAGTGCCGGCCGTGGAAGTCGACGCGCGGCTCCGTCCAGAGCCGGTGCACGATCTCGAGCTGCTCGGCGAACATCTCCAGCCGCACCGGCGTCTCGGGAAAGGGGAAGCCGAAGGCGCGATGCTCGCGCTCCATCCAGCCGGCGCCCAGACCGAGCTCGACCCGGCCGCCGGAGACGTGGTCGACCGTGGCCGCGGCGTTGGCAAGGAGCGACGGGAGCCGGAAGGTGGCGGGGGAGACGAGCGTGCCGAAGCGGAGCGTCGTCGTGCGGGCCGCGAGCGCGGCGAGCGTCGTCCAGGCGTCGTGCGCCACGTTCGCGTCCTCGTCCGCCTGCGAGATGTAGTGGTCGGAGCGGAACAGCGTCTCGATCCCGTGCTCCTCGCAAGCGGCGGCCAGTGCGCACCACTGCTCCCAGGTGACGCCCTCCTGCCCCTCGATCATCAGCGCGACGCGCACGGGCGGAGCCTACCCCTGGTGTCAGACCCGGGTCTGACACCAGGGGCCGCGCCTCGGGACACGTCCTGGTGTCAGACACCGGGGCCGGTACCGTTCTGACATGGAGCCCCTGGTCGACGCGGTCGTTCTCGCCGCCGTCTGCCGCGGCCACCGCCGGCTGGGGCAGATCGCGCGGGTGTCGAGCGGCTCGACCTCCGCTGCGGATCAAACCCTGCCTGACACCGGGGCGTGTCCCCCGGAGCCGTGGGGGCGCCCCGCTACGATCGGACGGTGGCTGCGACGACGCCGGAGACGTACCTCGATGACCTGAATCCGGCGCAGCGGGAGGCGGTGCTGACCACCGAGGGGCCGCTGCTCGTAATCGCCGGCGCCGGCTCGGGCAAGACGCGCGTCCTCACCCGCCGCATTGCGCACCTGCTCGCCGCCGTCGGCGCGAAGCCGCCGGAGATCCTTGCCATCACCTTCACGAACAAGGCCGCCACCGAGATGCGCGAGCGCGTCGAGGACCTCGTCGGGCCGCCCGCCCGCGCCGCCTGGGTGATGACATTCCACGCGGCCTGCGGGCGTATCCTGCGCCGCGAGGCGCCCCGGCTCGGCTACCGCACGAACTTCACGATCTACGACCAGGCCGACCAGGTGCGTCTCGTGAAGCACTGCCTCGCGGAGCTCGACCGCGACCCGAAGCGCTTCACGCCGCGCGGCATTCATTCGCAGATCTCGAATGCGAAGAACCAGCTCGTCGGCCCGGCCGAGTACGCCTCGCGCGTCGCGAGCTTCTACGACCAGACCGTTGCCGACGTCTACGACGTGTACCAGCGGCGCCTGTTCAACTCAAACGCCGTCGACTTCGACGACATGCTCTACCTCACCGTCGACGTCCTCGAGCGTTTTCCGGAGGCGGCGGAGAAATGGCAGAAGGCGTTCCGCTACGTCCTCGTCGACGAGTACCAGGACACGAACCACGCGCAGTACCGGCTGCTCCAGCTGCTCGCCGCGAAGCACGGAAACGTGTTCGCCGTCGGCGATCCGGACCAGTGTCTCGTCGCGGGCTCGCTGGTGACGTTGTCCGACGGGAGCAAGAAGGCGATCGAGGATGTGGGAGTCGACGATGAGGTGCTCACCTGTTACGGCAGCGGTGTCTTCGGTCCCGGACGGGTGACACGAACGCACCGATCTTCGGCCCGAGGCGGCGTCGCAATCACGACGGCGTCCGGCAGGCGCATCGTCTCGACGCCGGAGCACATTCATTTCGCCGGCTTCAAGGTCGGCGAGACGCCGCAGTTGCATATGACCTACCTGATGTGGAAGCGCGGGTTTGGCTTCCGCATCGGAACCTCGCGTACGTACACGAACGGGCGACGGCAGACACTGGCCGGCCCTGCGGTACGCCTGAACGGCGAGCATGCAGACGCGGCCTGGGTGCTCGGCGGGTATGCGGCTGAGGCGGAGGCACGGGCGGCCGAGACGCTGCTGTCGCTTCGGTACGCGCTGCCGACGAGTCCGTTCGTTGCCAGACGCTACGACGGGTACGAGGGCCGCAGCCTCGTTGCCGATCAGGCTCTGCTCGACGGCATCTTCGCGGAGCTCGACACGGAGACCGGAGGCCGCCGGCTGCTTCAGGACGAGGGCCTGAGCTTCGTTCATCCGCACTTCAGCGCCGCGACGACGACGAACGGCGCGCGCACACGGCGCAGGCTCACCGTGGCGCTCTGCAGCGACTCGCGGCGCTCCATGCCTCAACACCGGATCGCGCTCTTCGGCTACGACGAGGAAGGTCGTCTCGCCGTTGAGCGCCTCGGCCTCCCCGTGCGGCCGGCGTACAAGGGTTCGAACGGCTGGAGGTACGAGTCTTCCTACGCCGACTTCGGGAAGCTCCACGAGGCGGTCAATCAACTGCAACAGGCCCTCGACGTCTCCATTCGCTACACGGCGCGACTCGCCGCTCAGAACGGATCCGTCGGGAAGGAGCGCAACTCCTTGCCGTTCATGCCGGCATCGGCAGTGCGGCCGGGAATGGTGATGGTCGACGAGGAGGGTAGGTTCGATCTCGTCGAACGCGTCGAACAGGTGACGCTCGACGCGCCCGTCTACGACCTCGACATCGAGCGGACCCACAACTTCATCGCAGATGGACTCGTCACGCACAACTCGATCTACGGCTTCCGAGGCGCCGACATTCGCAACGTGCTCGAGTTCGAGCGCGACTTCCCCGGCGCACGCACGATCGCGCTCGAGCAGAACTACCGCTCGACGAACAGCATCCTGGAAACCGCGAACGGCATCATCCGTCACAACCGCGAGCGCAAGGAGAAGAACCTCTGGTCGGAGCTCGGCGACGGCGAGCCGGTGCGCGTCGTCGAGGTTGAGGACGAGCACGCTGAGGCGCGCTACGTCGCCGCCGAGATTGCGATGCTCGTCGAGCAGGGCTATTCGGGCCGCGAGATCGCCGTCTTCTATCGGACGAACGCGCAGAGCCGCGTGCTCGAGGACGTGCTCGTGCGCCAGGGCGTCGCCTACCAGGTGATCGGCGGCCCGCGCTTCTACGAGCGCGCCGAGGTGAAAGACCTGATCGCGTACCTCCAGGTCGTCGACAACCCCTACGACGCGGTCTCGCTCGTGCGGATCGCGAACCGGCCACGGCGCGGGATCGGAGACTCGACGCTCGCGCGCCTGCAGAGCTATGCCGACGCGCAGGGGATCTCGCTGTGGGAGGCGACGGAGTTCGCAGAGGAGGCCGGCGTCGGCGCCGCGCCGCTGAGGGCGGTGCGCGCGTTCCGCACGATGATCCAGTCGTGCATGTCCGGCGCGCTCGAGCTCGAGGTGCCGGAGCTGATCGAGCGCGTGCTCGAGCGGTCCGGCACGATCGCGTCGCTCGAGGCGGAGCGGACGATCGAGGCGCTGGGGCGGATCGAGAACCTGCAGGAGCTCGTGGCGCTCGCGCGCGAGTGGCAGGAGCAGAACCCCGAGCCGAACCTCTCCTCGTTCCTGCAGGAGGTGTCCCTCTACTCCGACCAGGACGCGATGCGCGGCGAGGGCTCGCTCGTGACGCTGATGACCCTCCACAACGCGAAGGGCCTCGAGTTTCGCGCCGTCTACCTGATCGGGATGGAGGAGGGGATCTTCCCGCACTCGCGCTCGATCGAGGAGCAGGGAGTCGAGGAGGAGCGCCGCCTCTGCTACGTCGGCATGACGCGCGCGATGGAGAAGCTGACGCTGCTGCACGCGTCCTCGCGGATGTTCTACGGCGGTCGCTCGTACAACCTGCCGTCGCGCTTCCTCGACGAGCTGCCGGAGCGCCACGTCGAGCGCGACCGGCTCCGGCCGGCGTCCTGGTCCGGTTACGGCGCGCCGCCGCAGAGTCAGGTGCAGCCGCGCGCGGACGCGCCTTCGCTCGCGACGGGGGACTCCGTCCGGCACGGCACGCTCGGCGAGGGCGTGGTCACTCGGATCGAGCCCGGGGGAGTGGTCGTCGTCCGTTTCGCCGGCGACGGCTCCGAGCGGCGGCTGATGCTCGACTACGCCCCGCTCGAGAAACTCTGAGGCTCCCCTCGGGGGTGCGCCGCAAGGCGGCCCCGTAGTTCCCCGTAGACCTTTGCCGCGCCAGCGCGGATGGCACTCCATCTGGGGCCGACGACCATGGCTGTCATACCGCAGACGGCTTCTCCAGACGGAGTCGGCGATGCCACTGTGGGACAGAGTCGCTTTCAGGTTCCGAAAGGAGTCACAGTGAGGAAGTTTCGGATCACTATCTTGGCGTGCGCCATCGCGGTTGTCGCGGCGGTCACGGCAGGGTCGGCGCTGGCCAAGAACTCGATCGTCATCGCCTTCACCGGCACGTATGCCGGCCAGACGTCGACCCAGGTGAACGGCAACGTCGCCACCATCTCGGCGAACGGCACCGGCAAGGGCACGCTGATCGGCGCCGGCTCGATCACCGGCCAGGGCACCGGCGACACCAGCCAGCAGCCCTGCGTCCCCTTCGGCGGCACCGGCACGATCAAGGGCGCCGCCGGCACGATCGCCTTCAAGCTCCTCTCAGGCGCGAGCAGCTGCGGGGACGAAGGCGGACACAACTTCGCCATCACCGCCCATCTCACCGTTCTGAAGGCGACCGGAAAACTCGCCAAGGCGAAGGGGACCCTGAAGATGACGGGCTCCTACAGCCATGACGACGGCAGCTTCTCGGTCAAGGTCTTCGGCAAGCTCACCAAGTAACGGAGGAGACATGAAGAAGATCCTGATTCTCGGTGCCGCGCTCACCGTCGCCGCGACGGTGACGATGTCGGCGTCCGCCGCCACTCCGGTCCCGTTTCCGGCGAACAAGGTCGTCCAGGTGTTCGTCGCGGCGCAGACGGTCACGACCGACGGCGTCATGGCCAGTTGGTTCACCCCGGGCTCCACCGTCGTGTTCCGCGCGTACGCCGTGGACCCGACGAGCCACAAGGTCGTCGACCCGAAGATCGTGAAGTACTTCTACGTCACGATCCCGAACGAGCCGAACGTCAAGCTGAAGTACGGCGCGACCGCGCCGGGCGCGTCGTCCGGCCTGCCGTGGACGGGAACGTGGACGGTGCCCGCGAGCTATCCGGCCGGAAACGTCGGGTTCAAGGTGCTGATCCAGGTCAAGCAGAACACCGGCAAGCAGCTGAAGGGCCAGTTCGTCCAGATGCCGGTTGCGACGGCGACCCTGAACATCTCACCGACCGCGCCGGCCGCGTTCGCACCGGCGGCCCCCGCCGGAGGCGCGGGTGCAGGTAACGGCCAGGCCCTCCAGTTGGCGCTCTACGTCGACAGCATCAACGGCACCGCCCCTGCGGGAACGCAGGCGCGGCCGATCGGCTGCACGCAGACGAACGTGTACAAGCGCGGCGAGCGTGTCGTCGTCCGCAGCTGGGGCACCGACCTCGCGACGAATGACGTCCTCTCGAACGACAACGTCAATGAAGCGCACTTCTCGATCGCCGGCCAGCCGGATGTCCCGATGACCTGGGGCGCCCACGGCCTTGTCTACTTCTGGTCGAACTTCTGGATCGTCCCGGCGAACTACCCGCTCGGCGAGACCACGGTTCACGTCTCGTTCACCACCGAGAGCGGCAAGACCGGGACGTACGACTACGTCCTCAACATCATCCCGTAACAGAAGCGCGAGGAGTCGCGACATGAACACGAAGCTGATGACGATCGTCTCGGCGTTGGCGGGAGCCTTGCTCCTACCGGCGCTGGCGACGGCTACCCCGACGCCGCTGGTCGCACCGGCCATCCCGGGCGTTGCGAGCCTTCCCGGCCCGCTCGCCGGGGCAGCACAGCCGGCGGCGAACATGGGTCTGCTGACGACGACGCCCGACATCGGCGTCGCCGGCACGAAGTTCACGCTCAGCGGGACCGGGCTGCCGGCAAGCAAGGACGTCTCGATCACGTGGAGCTCGGCGAACGTCACGTGGATCGTCGACCCGCGCCCCGACTCGGTCGACTATCTCGGCCGCCAGACGACGAAGCTCACGGTCGTCCTCGCGCACGCGACGACGAATGCGAGCGGTGCCTTCTCGGTCAATCTCGCCGCTCCGAAGGACTGGGGCGGCATCCATGACATCTATGCGGTCGTCGACGGCGTGCAGGACGCGCACGGCGGCTTCCTCGTCGCCCGGTCGGCCTCGATCAGCCCGAAGAGCGGACCGATCGGAACGCCGATCACGATCACCTACTCCGGCCTCGGCTCGTCGCTGTACGAGGGCGGTGCGGCACTGCTCTACGACAACAAGTTCGTCGGCGCGATGACGGCGAACTGGACGCGCGGGATCGCCGTGGCTCACATCCGAGCCTCCGGCCCGGTCGGCCGCCACATCATCTCGCTCGACAACGCGGTCAACTTCGGCTACCTGAACGTGCAGCAGTCGCCGCTGCCGTGGACGACGGAGTTCCAGCTTCGGTTCACGGTGACGAAGGACGCCGGCAGGCCGAAGGCGTCGATCGACTGGCCCGTCAGCGTCGCGCCGACGCTCGACGCGAAGACGACCCTGCAGCTGACGAGCGTCGGCAGCAGCACCGCGGCGACGGCGAGCCTCGCCTCGTCGGCGGGCACCGTGAACACGAAGGTCGCCCTCAGCGCTTCCGGGCTCGCCCCGAACGCGCCGGTCGACCTCGAGTGGTCGACGGTGATGGGGAACCGCGTCAACTGCTCCGGCACGTGCTGGACGTTCGTGTCGGTGCCGCTCGGCAACGCCACCACCGGAGCCGACGGCTCGCTCACGAGCTCGATCACCGTTCCGGACGGGCTGGGCGGCTGGCATGTCGTGCAGCTGATCCAGGGCGGCCAGGTGAAGGCGCAGGTGCCCTACTACGTCAAGCGAAGCATCTTCAGCGTCCCGAGGCTCACGGTCAAGGAGGGGCAGGTCTTCCAGGTGCACCTCAAGGGCCTCGGCTGGACGCAGCTCGACAACACGGTCGCGGTCGACTACGACAACAGCTACATCGGGTACGGCTGCGGCTTCAACAGCAGCGGCGACGTCGTGCTGAACCTCGTCGCCACGGGTGGTCCCGGCACGCATCTGATCGACGGCTATCCGCTGCTCTACTCGCAGCAGCCGTCCTATGCGAACACGCCGTACGGCATGCAGCCGTTCCTGACCTATGCGCAGGACGACCCCGGGCTCGCGCTCGGCTACCAGCTGCCGGCGTTCCGCCTGGCGATCACCGTCGTCAAGTAAGCGAGGGCAACCGAGGGAGGAGCCTCGCGCTCCTCCCTCGCTCCTTCACGCCTTCGAGCCCTGGACGCGTGCGATGCGCGCGATCCGTGCGGGCAGCCACCAGTTGTAGCGGTCGAGGATCGCCATCAGCGCGGGCACGAGGCAGGCGCGGACGACGGTCGCGTCGACGAGCACGGCGAGCGAGAGACCGACGCCGAACTCCTGCAGGCCGGCGACACGGCCGGTGACGAAGCCGGAGAAGGCGGCGACCATGATCACGGCCGCCGCGGTGACGATGCGTCCCGTCCGCTCGAGCCCGTGCGCGACCGCGCGAGCGTTGTCGTGGACGTGATCCCATGACTCGCGCATGCGCGTGACGAGGAAGACCTCGTAGTCCATCGAGAGCCCGAAGAGCATCGCGAACAGGAAGATCGGAATCCAGCCTTCGATCTGGGGGACGCGGTAGAGGCCGAGCACGTCGGCGCCGACGCCCCAGCGAAAGACGACGACGAGCAGCCCGTAGACGGCGGCCACCGAGAGCAGGTTGAGCAGCACCGCCTTGAGCGGGAGCACGAGCGAGCGGAACGCGCGCATGAGCACGAGATACGTGAGCACGAGCGCGCCGAGCACGAGCCACGGGAACCAGCCGTACGAGCGCGAGAGGTAGTCGACGCCCTGCGGCGGCGCGCCGCCCGCGTAGACGCGCACACCGGCGGGGAACCGCGCGCGGGGAACGAGTGTGCCGCGCAGCCGGCGCACGAACGCCTGCGACGCCTCGTCCCCGTACTCGTGGCGGCCGGCGACGATCACCCGCGCGTAGCGGCCGCTCGGGTCGACGTACGGCGCGCCGGGGCCGGTGGCGGTGACGTATGCCTCCGGGTCGTGGAAGATCAGGTCGGAGAGTCGCTGGACCGCGGCGTGCACCGGCTTCGTCCGCACGCGGCCCGGCGCGCCCGCGTCGACGACGACCTCGGTCGGCGTCAGCGCGCCGGCGCCGACGTTGTCGCGCAGCAGCGTCAGCCCCCGCACCGACTCCGGGTGGCCGGGCAACGCCGAGATCGAGCCCGGTGTGACCTGGAGGGCGAACGCGGGCACTGCGGCGGCGACGAGGAGTGCTGCACCGCCCGCGAGGAAGGCGACGGGGCGGCGCATGATCGCGCGGGCGAGCCGCGCCCAGAAGCCGCTGTCGACGTCGATCGTGCCGGGCAGGACGGGCAAGCGGAGGCCGAAGCGCGAGCGTAGGAAGGCGGCGACGGGCACGCGGTGCGCCCCGCGCCGGCCGAATACCGAGAGCAGCGCCGGCTGGAGCGTCGCCGCCGCGACGAGCGAGGCGAGCGGGACGAGGAAGCCGCCGACGCCGAGCGAGCGCATGAAGGGGACGGGCACGAACAGCAGCAGCGCGAGCCCGATCGCGACCGTCGCGCCGGAAACCATAACCGCGCGCCCGGCTGTCGCCATCGTGCGCACGACAGCGTCGTCGGTCGACACTTCCTTGTGCATGAGTTCTTCGCGGAAGCGGTAGACGACGAGCAGCGAGTAGTCGACGGCGAGTCCGAGCCCGATCAGCTCGACGAGGTTCGTCACGTAGCTGACCATCGTGAACGCGTGGGCCGCCGCGTAGACCGCCGCAAGCGTGCCCGTGATCGTGCAGGCGGCGAACACGAACGGGATCAGCACGACCAGCGAAAGGCCGAACACCGCCACGAGCACGGCGAGCGCGATCGGCAGCGCGATCGCCTCGCCGCGGCGCAGGTCGGAGGAGAGGATCGGCTCGAGATCGTGCTGGATCGCGGGCTGACCGGTGACGAGCGCGACGGGCGAGCCGCGCAGCGCGTGCCGGAGGGCGATCGTGTAGCCCTTCGCGTGCTGGAGGTCGAGCGTCGTGTCGACGTCGCCGTAGAGCACGCCTCCGCCGGCCTGGAGCTTCGTCGCGTGGCCGGTGGGCACCGTGCGCGCGGCCGCGGCGAGACGCCGCTCGAGCCGGGCGCGCAGCGCGCGGTCGGAGGGGCGGCGCACGCGGAAGATGACCGTGAAGACGCCGTCCGGCCGCTCGCCGAAGTCGCGGGCGAGGATCACGCGTGCCCGGTCGCTGTCGGTGCCGGGGACGCTGAACGTGTTCGAGAGCAGCGGCGTCAGGCGGAGCGAGGCGACGATCCCGACCGCGAGCACGACGAGCCAGCAGAGGAGCACGGGCACGCGGAAGCGGAGGACGGCGCGGGTCCAGCGCTCGGGCACGAAGAGAGAGACTAGCCCGCAGGCCGGATCCGTAGTTTCGCGGTTCCCGGTTGGGCCGCCGGGCGGCGAAGATTGCGCCATGCGCCGGGTGCTGATCGGGCTTGCTGCGGTCTTCGTAGCCGTCGCCGTGGCAACGGGCGGCGCAGCCGCCGCGTCGGCGACGGTGCGGCTCACGATCGTGCACGTCGTCCAGGGCTGCCACGTCTGGGGCGACGTGAACGGGCAGCCGCTCGGCCCGTCGCGGACGCTGAAGGTGAAGCGCGGCACGAAGCTCGCGATCCGGATCAACTGCCCGATGTCGTTCGACTTCATGCAGCTCGCCGGCCCCAAGCTCCCCCTCGGCGACCCGCTCACCCACGCCGGCACGGTGCGCACGCTCGTGTTCGCCAAGCGCGGCGTCTACAAGCTTCGGGCGACGAACGTCGAGAGCTCCGAGCAGATGGGCATGGCGACGCTCGGCCCGGACAACACGCTTCTGCTCACCGTGCAGGTGTCGTAGGAGGGCCAAGCCCTCCTGGGCTACTCTTCTCCGCCGTGCCGTTCGACGTCCGTCCCTGCCGCGACCGCGAGGAGTTCGACCGAGCGCTCTATGCGATCGGCCAAAACTTCTTCGGCCCGCCGACCGAGGAGCAGCTCGACCGCTTCCTGCGCGTGCTCGAGCTCGAGCGGATGCACGCCGCGTTCGAGGCGGGGGAGATCGTCGGCGGCGCCGGCGCGTTCACGTTCGACCTCTCGGTGCCCGGTGGGTCGCTGCCGTGCGCGGGGGTGACGGTTGTCGGCACGTATCCGACGCACCGCCGCCGTGGCGTGCAGCGCTCGCTGATGCGCGCGCAGCTCGACGACGTGCATGAGCGCGGCGAGCCGATCGCGGCGCTCTGGGCCTCCGAGGAGCCGATCTACGGCCGCTACGGCTACGGGCTCGCGTCGTGGGGCGGCGAGGTGTCGATCTCGCGCGAGGCGAACGCGTTCGCGCGGCCGCTCGAGCGGCGCGGGCAGGCGCGCTTCGTCTCGCAAGAGGAGGCGAAGAAGCTGTTCCCGCCGGTCTGGGAGGCGCTGCGCGCCGAGCGGCCGGGCGTGTTCAGCCGCGTGGAGGCGTGGTGGGAGACGCGGCGGCTGCGCATCCCGGACGAGGAGGCGGCACACCCGAGGCGGTTCGTGGCGCTGGAGCTCGACGGCGTCACCCAGGCGTACGCGATCTACCGCACGAAACCGGGCTTCGAGGGCGGCGTCTCGACGGCCAAGATCGAGGTGGTCGAGGCGCTCGGCATGAACCCCCAGGCGACGGCGGAGATCTGGCGCTTCCTGCTCGACATCGACTGGATCGAGACGGTGAGCGCGTCGCTGCTGCCGCCCGACCATCCGCTGTTCCTCCTGCTCGCGTACCCGCGCCGCGCGCGCTACCGGATCGCCGACGCGCTGTGGGTGCGGCTGGTCGACGTCGGCGCGGCGCTGTCCGGGCGCGCGTACGCGGGCGACGGCTCGGTCGTGTTCGAGGTGCGGGACGCGTTCTGCCCGTGGAACGAGGGCCGCTGGAGGCTCGAGAGCGGCGTCGCGGCGCGGACGGACGAGCCGGCGGAGCTCGCGCTCGACGTCGACGCGCTCGGCTCCGCGTATCTCGGAGCGGTCTCGTTCGCGCAGCTGCGCGCCGCGCTCCGGGTGGAGGAGCTGGTGGACGGCGCAGCGGCGCGGGCCGATGCACTTTTCGCCTGGCGCCCGCTCCCCTGGTGCCCCGAGATCTTCTGAGCTAGCGTTCCGCCCGGTGCGGAGGCTGCTGCGGCTCATAGGGGCGTGTCTTGTCGCGCTCGCGTTCGCCTCGCCGGTGTACGCCCACACGGACGGCGGCTGGCAGCTGTCGCTCCGCCGGCCGGCCAGCGGGACCGTCACGCGTCCGTTCGGGAACGACGCCTGGGGCTTCCATCCGGGTATCGACATCGGCGAGCTGCGCTCGCTCGACGTGAGCGCGGCCGCACCGGGCGTCGTCGAGGCGGTGGGCGAGACGAAGGGCTTCGAGGGCTACGGAACGATCGTGCTCGTCGACCTCGGCCATGGCTTCGAGGCGCTGTACGCCCATCTGGAGCAGCCGCTCGTCGCCGTCGGTGACGAGGTCACGACCGGCCAGCAGCTCGGCATCGCCGGCTGCACGGGCCTGTGCACTGGCACCCATCTCCATTTCGAGCTGCGCGAGAACGGCACGGCCGTTGACCCGACGCCGATCCTGCCCGCTACACTTCCCGCGCCGGAGGGCGGTTAGCTCAGTTGGGAGAGCACCAGCTCGACAAGCTGGGGGTCACTGGTTCGAGCCCAGTACCGCCCATACAAAAAGGCCCTGCTAGGGGCCTTTTTTGTAGGGAGCGCGGGGCTTGACTCGCCGAAGCGACGCACAATAGACGCACAAACGCCTTGATCAGAGGCTGCGATACGTTTTCGGTCGCAGTGGTTCGATCCCAGCTGCGCCCATGAACTTGGGGATGCACTAACCCGTCGGCCTCTTCGACTCAGGTCAGTTGGCGGAAGAGGGATGCCATGTCGGAGCAGATCCATTCTTCGGCGACCAGGCCATCTGTTACGCGGTAGAACTCGTGGCTGACGTACTGGATCGTCCGACCGGTCGCGGGCACGCCCTGGAACTCGCCGGCGTGGGTGCCGCGGAGGGTGAGGCGTATGGCGACCTTGTCCTCGGCGGCGACGAGGTCGTCGACCTGCGCTTCGAGATCGGGGAACGCCCGCTTCATCACCTCGAACCCCTGTAGCCAGGTCTCGCGCCCCTGGAGCGGCTCCGGCATCTCCGCGTAATGGATCACGATGTCCGGCGCCACGAAGGCGAGCAGCCGCTCGGCGTCGCCGGCGTTGAGCGCTTCGACCGACTCGCGCACGAGCGCTGCGTTCGCCTGCGCCGATCCAGATGCCGAGTTCATCGCTGTCCTTTCGTCGATCTGGGGAGGCTGCACGTCTCGCCGACTATCCGACTCATATGATTACCATACTTCACTATAGAGAACCTACACCAACAGGAAGATCTCCTCGACCGTGTTCTGGCGCTTGTCGTCTTGCTCAACGACGACATGACGCAAGCGATCGCGGCGCTCGGACTGACCCCTTCCCGCACCCATCTCCTCTGGGAGCTGCGGCAGCGCGGACCCGTGCCTCAGCGCGTCCTCGCCGACGCGCTCAGGGTCACCCCGCGCGCAGTGACTGGGCTCGTCGACGCCCTTGTCGCAAGCGGCCTCGTTACGCGCGAACCCCACCCGAGGGACCGCCGCGCGACCCTCGTCACCCTCACCCCGAGCGGGGAGACGCTCACCGGCCGGCTCGCGCGCGATCACGAAGCGCTCGCGCGCGCGCTCTTCGGGCCGATGTCCAAGACCGAGCTCGACCGCTTCCTGCGAGGACTCAACGGCGTCATCGACAGGCTGCAGGCCCACCTGACAGCCACCGCTGCACGCCGCACGCGGAAGCGACGACCCGCAGCTCGCTAGCCAGCACGGCCGCACCGCTCGAGGTCAAGGGGCTCAGCTTCGACGTGGTTTGTACAACGCCAAGTTGAGTCCACCTCGCCGGAAAGTCCGGCGCCTTCGGCGCCATGACGACTTTCCGGCGGCCGGGATTTCTATCGGCTGAGTCCCCGGGCGGCTGTGAGCCGTGCCCGCCATGTCGGTCGCGGCGACGAGTGTTCGATCGCAAGAGGTGACCCCGTTCAACTGCTGTTCCTACGGCCGGCCTAGGACACGTAGGCCTTGCGCACCATGGCGGCCGTCCATCGGTTCGTACCGTGGGCAGGGGGGACACCCTTGCTGTTAAGGGCCTCGGCGATCTCGGCGAGGGACTTGCCTTTCGCGAGCAGTGTCCGGATCTGCGTCCGCCATCCATAGTCCAGGTTGTTGCACCAGATGTGGGACAGTCGAACGTTCTCGGGGACGAGCTGCCCGCCGACCGACTTAAGGATCGGGTAGTGGTCGGGCGAGGGCGCCCACTTGGTGCGCGGCGTCGTGATCGGATCGAACGCGCCGCGCCCCTTGTGGTGGTAGCACTGCGGCATCTCGCACTTCAGGGCGAGGAGCTGGCCGCGCTCGGCCATCTGCACGAGGACACCCTTCACACCGAGCGCGCGGAGCTGGTCCGCGACCGAGCTATCCGCGCCGCCGCCAGCTGCTGCCTTCGCCATCGAGTCACCCTTCCTCGTGTTGGACTCACCGTGAAGGGCGAAGTATCACGTCGCCGGGAGTGACGGCGCGAGTCACGCCGCTGGGTGCAAACGAGAGGATCAGGGTCACCCGACGCTGAGGATCGGGATGGTCAGGCAGAAGGGCGCATCGACCCACCCGTTGCCTTCGCCGCTCGTGATCACGATCTCGCGTCGACCGTCGTAACGCGGCCTCCGCGCCGCTTGATGTAGTCAGCAACGGCCTCCTTGAGGGCGTCACGGCCGGTGAACGCCAGCCAGCTGTTCGCGTCGTCCTTGCCGATCGCGGCCCGTGTCGCCTCCATCGCCGCGGGTAAGTCACGCAGCGTGATTCTCGCGTACCCGGTCGCCCGCATCGCTGATGATGACCTGGCCCTCCCGTACCCTCGGCTCGATGGCGCGCAGGAACCAGAGCAAGCGAGAGAAGCGGCGGCGCCAGCAGCGTCAGCGAACCGCGCGGCCGACCGAGACGGCCCGGACAGCAGCACCGGCAGCTGTACCGGCAACTGCACCGACGGCGGCTTTCCCCGACCCGCGCCTCTGGACGGTCGAGGTGATCGCGTCTGGCGGCGTTCCGGTCACTGAGCCCACGTTCATCTTCCCCGTCGACCGCCTCCGGCTCAACGACGGCCACGTGCTCGCCCTCCACGCGGTTGCGGTTCCGGCCTTCTACCTCCTGACGGCGAAAGAGCTTCGCGATCGTGGTGAACCGGAGCGGCTGAAGACGATGGAGACGATCCGGCCATCACCTTCGGACACCGGAAGCGACATGGACGTCAGCGACGACTCGCTCGCGACCGATGCCCTCGGAAGGCTCGCATCGGCTGTCATCCTCTCCGTCGCCGCGATCGAGGCATACGCGAACGAGGCGATCGACCGGCTAGACCCTGCCGCGACCGTGACGATCGAGCGGCGTGGCGACCAGGTCGAGGTGCCGCAGTCGGAGCTTGTGCGGAGGCTCAGCCTGGACGAGAAGCTGGATCTCGTCGCGCCGCTCGTTTCCGGACGCGCCTCGATCAAGGGAACGCGGCCCTGGGAGCTCTTCAAGAAGCTGAACGAGCTACGCGGCGAGGTCGTTCACGTCAAGGCGCGCGGACGTACCGACGACCCCGACATACCGAGCGCTCTCGGTCGGCTACTGCTGGGCGAGGGGTCGAGCTGCATCGAAGACGCCGCGGCTGTGATCAACGCCTGCGATCCGGGCTGGCTCCCCGAGCCCGCGCGCCGCGCCCTCGGCATCGGCTAACGCGAGCGGCTGCCTGTGAGAACAACACCAACGACTGGGGGTGACGCGCCGAAGGCGGATTGTGGGAGCGCGGTGGCCTGCCGATAGCTGGGTGTGATGGCTACGGCCGAGCTGATCCGCTTGCGCTACCCGGCGACGTGCGCCAGTTGCGGTGGCGATCTTCCTCGCGGGGCACTCGCCCACTGGGACAGGACGGCGAAGACGGCGACCTGCGATCGGTGTCTCGGGCAAGACGAGATGTCCCCCGTCGAGCCCGTGGAGGAGATCGACCGTGGCCGGGCGGGTGCGTCTGCCGCACGCGAATGGAAGCGCCGCCATGAACGCCGCGAGGTGGCCGTTCGCGCCCAGCACAAACACCTGGGCGGGCTGCTGCTGGCGCTCTCCTCCGACCCGCATTCGACGAGCTCGTGGGCGACCGGTGCGCGCGGCGAGGAGGAGATGGGAGGCAGCCTCGACAAGTTGCGCGAGCAGGGCATCGCGGTCCTCCATGACCGCCGAATCCCCGGCAGCAGAGCGAACATCGACCATCTCGTGATCAGCCGAGCTGGCGTGTTCGTAGTGGACACGAAGCACTACAAGGGCCGCGTGGAGCAGCGGGATGTGGGCGGCTGGTTCACGACCGATCTACGCCTCTACGTCGGCGGCCGTGACCGCAGCAAGCTCGTCGCCGGGATGAAACCGCAGGTCGACGCTGTCCGGCGAGCGCTCGCGGGGGATGACGTGTGGCGCGAGGTGCCCGTGACAGCGGCGCTGCTGTTCATGTCGGACGACAACTGGTCGCTGCTCGATTTCAAGCCGCTTCGCTTCGGCGAGGTGTATGCCCTCTGGGGCAAGGCGCTTAGGAAGCTGATCCGCGCTGACCGGGCGGGGCAGCCGATCGACGTTCCTGAGCTTGAGCGTGCGCTGGCGGTAGCGCTTCCCGCAGCCTGACGCGGCAGTATCCTCGCGGCATGCCGTTCACGGGATGGCCGAGCGAGGTCACACCGAGGGACATCTCGCTCGCGCTCGGAATCTCTGAGAAGACGCTGCGCGCCTGGCTGAGAAAGAACCCGCAGGTGATCCACGCCCACGGTGAGCGCTGGTCTGTGACCCCGGACGAAGCAGACCGGATTGTTGCGGCGTACCGGGCGAGACACGGGTAGCGGGCGTTCGCCCTCACAGATGGAACTCGTCTTCGGAGCGGGCAAGATCGACAGGCGCGTCCCGGAGGTGGAGGAGCTCTTGCGCGAGTGGCGAGAGAAGGAGAAGGACTTCGGCCAGCTCTACCTGGAGCACGAGCCGATCACCTCCCCTGACCGTGTCTTCGTCGAAGACCTCGCGGTCACCATGCTGATGAACTCGCGCGTCGATGCAAGGCAGGCGATGGGGGTTTCTCGGCATGGGGCGACGCTCGACCTGAGCGTCCTCCCGGGCAAAGCGCTCGGCGAGACCACCGACGACGAGCGCCAGGTGGTCGCGGAGCTGATCGGCGCGATGACGGGCTGGCCGGGGATCGGTGCATCGGTGGCGACCAAGACGCTGCACAAGAAGCGCCCGGCGCTGATTCCCGTCCTCGACAATATGGCGATCTTCGGCGCTTACATGAACCCGCTCTGGCCGGAGAAGCGAGCGCTCGCGGACACGGTCAAGGCGGTGCCGCGGATCAAGGAGGCACTCGACTGGCTCACCGTAGACGTGACACGTCCTGAGAACGAGGCTGTCTGGCAGCAGCTACAGGAGATCGAACCGGCACGTTCGCGGATCGAGCTGTTCGACATGGTCTGGTGGATGTACTTCTCGCCGCGACGGGGCGGTCTCGCGGCGGGGCCGGGTTAGGCCTTCAGGGCGGTCCGCCGCAGCCACTGTCTGAGGCCAGTCCGCGTGCCGCACGGTTGACCGCGGCCACGCCGCTCCCGCAAGAGAGGCTTCGACTAGGGGCCGGCGGCGCTGTGCCCCGCTCGCTTTGAGTACCGCTCTGCTCGGACGAATCCCGGCGGTTCGCGGGTCGGAACGCCGCGGCGGCTCGACCTGTCGTCTGCTGCCGAGGAAGTCGTCGCGCTGCCGCAGATGCATGAGGATTGCCTCGAGTAGGCCATTGCTCGCCGCATCGAAGAGGGCTGGATCGTGGCCGGAGAGCATGCGCCCGCGCCGCCCGCTGCCCCGGCGGGAGGAACTCGTCCAGGCTCTGGGCCGCCTCGACCGACCGGCCGAGGTCGCTGAGCTGAGCGCCAAACTGGGCTGGCCCTCGAACCAGAAAAGCAAGCGCCTGACGCGAGCCCGCGAGCGGGGCCTGATCAGAATGCTCAACGACACGGGCGGCCCGAAGGGGGCCTGATGGAAAGCCGCCTAGTCCTTCGGGATCAGGATCGCTCGGGCGTCGAAGCGATCATCGTCGAGAGACTGGCTCTCGATCACCCGCCAGAGGCCATCGTCAAACCGGATCTCCGTTCCCGGCGGTGGGATGCTCTCGCAGCTGATCGAGCGCCTCTCCTCCGTGCCGTCGGGGCGACGAAAGACGAACTCGACCTCATATCGCAGAGGCGGGCCCTGCGACGTTGGGCGCTCAAGCGTGCAGACCCCGTCCGTCTCCTCGATCCATATCCACTGCGGCTCGCGCAGCGCGCCGTTGGACCTGAGCGCGGCGATCAAGGCTCGAACGGCCGCATGCAAATCGTCGAAAGCGCGCTCGGCCTCGAGCAGGCGGCGAGCAAACAGCTCCTCTGTTGCCAGCGTCTCGATGCCCTCGCTCCAACGTTCGGGCGTGAAGCGACAGGGTTGGTAGCCGCCAACCATGATCCGCCCGTCGCGGTGGATGACCTTGATGAAGGGGGCGAGGTCATCGAGCGAGGCCAGCGGCGCCAGGCTGTGCATCACCTGGTTGCGACGGAGCTCGGCGCGCGTGCCGCCGATCTTCGAGCGGCTCTCGACTAGCTCCTCCTCCGCCTGCCCGGCGAGCTCGCGCAGCTTCTTCTTGTTGCGCTCCGCGCTCGGCCGCATCTCCAGGCGTGTCGGCTTCTGTCTCTGCGGCCGCAGCGGCTCAGCGGCGAAGGCCAGCGAGACGAGGGCATCGAACTTCTCGACGGCGGCGGCGATCCGCCAGAAACACTCCTCGAGGGAGGCGATTTGGTCATCGTCTGGCGCAGCACCGCCGGCCGGACGAGCGGCCGCCAACGAGCTCGCGCCACGGCGCAGATCACGGCCCAAACCGCGAGCCCAGCCGCGCAGGCTGATGAGCACGAGATCGGGCCAAACGTCCTCGACCAGCTGCGGCAGCCGACCGGTCGTCTCGACCGGCAGGGCGGCGATCACCTCCAGGAGCTCGTTGGTCAGATCGTCCATCGTCTGCGACTCACAGTAAGCGCAGGAGGAGATGACAAGTATCTGGGCCTTCCGACAGATGCCGTGGCTACGGTCGATGTGTGCGGTACGCCAACGTCAAGAACGCGCACATCGTCCCTGCCAGCTACCTGCGGGCCTGGGAGGCCTACGGCAGGCTGACTGTGCGTGTCGGCAACGACTCGCCGCTCGACCTTGCCGCCAGCAAAGTGGGGACGAGGCGTTATGCGTACAGACGGCAGCGGCCGAGCGGCGAGCAGATCAGCGACGTCGAGTGGACGTTGAGCGACTGCGAGAGCAAGGCTGCGCCGCTCCTCGGAAAGCTGGCTGAGCTCTGGCCACTCGGCCCCGAGGAGAAATCGAGGCTCGCCGTCTTTATCGGCTTCCAGATCGTCCGTGGCCCGCGCTGGGTGACCTGGCATGACGCACTCCGCGAGGTGCGCGAGAGCCCAACAACCGACACGCCAGCGAGCACGGCACGTCTGCTTCGCATGCTCAAGATCGGCGCCCACATGGGCTCGCTCGTCGGCACGATGCACTGGTCGCTGCTCGAGTTCGGCTCGCCTCTCCTTGCGACCTCCGACCAGCCGGTCGTCATCTGGCCACGGGGCATGCGAGCTCGACAACCCCAGCAGACACCGTTCGATCTCATGGACGTCAGCTGCAGCGAGATCCGACTACCGACGTCGCCGCGCCTGGCTCTCCTAATGACCTGGACCGACGAACCTGACGACGAGGCGCCACGTCTGAAATGCCGACGCGAGCACGCGGCCTCACTGAACGCGTTCACAGTCGCCCAGGCCGACAAACAGTGGTTCCACCAACCGGGCCGGGTGCCGCCGCGAGCGTCGGGCACCCTGCTGCCGCTCGCGCCGCAACTGATGGGCGACTACGATCTCAACCCTCGCGCCGGCATCCGCCGGAAAGCCGCGCTCAAAGCGTTCAAGAGCCTCGAGAAGGAGCCGCTCCAGCGCGGGTTCGGCGTGCCGATGTATCGGCTTACCCGAGCATCAGGAAGAGAGGCGGATGAGTCGTAAGCCGCGGCCGGATCAGGACGCATCAACGAGCGACACGGAACGGACAGTCTCCGAGCTTCTCACGGCACTTCGGGAGACGGACCGCCTCCTTGCAGAGCGACGAGCAGCGCTGGCCTGGAGCGAAGAGTGGTCGTCCGTCACCACGGAGCTTTGCGATCTCCGAGTTGACGACAAGCGACGGCCTACGGCTCGCAATCTCAGGCTACGTCGACGCCGAGCGGGCGCAGTTCGGTGGAGTCGCATGAGCGTTCGACCTCATCCGGGACGGCACTAGCTGGATCGTCGAGCGCGCCCTCAACGTCAATCGGAACACCTCGTTTCCAGAAGACCGCGGCAGAGCTCACGCCGATCCGCTGCGATACCTCCGGCGATCGCCTACTGCGGATGGCGCCCTGACAAGCCCCTGAGCGTCCGTAGTAGTCGGTCAGCCCGCCAGTAACCGCGGACGCGTCGCCTCTGTGTCCTTCGGGAGGGTTTGTGCCTGGCTGATGAGCAGGAGCGCTGCACCGACCCGCGGTCAAGAGAGCCCTGTAGATACGTCCGACGCGCTTCGTAGAGTCGCGATCGTGGCGAAGGTAGAGGCAGCGTCGAGTGATTTCCTTCACGCCGCTCAGGCAGAGCGTGACCGCCTCGCGGCGCTCCTCACGGAGACTCAGGAGCGGGTCGAGCACTTCGAGGCGCTCACGGCCGAGGCGCGCGAGGAGGCTAAGGCTCTCGCAGACTCGGTCCGGGCGATCGAGGAGGTCGCGGGACTTGCACCGCAGCTTGCGATGTGTGCGATCAGCGAGGAGCTCCGCGGCGAGCGTCTACGCGAGGCAGCCCTGGAGGTGCTGCAGCGGCTGTCCGCCTCGGGCGATCCGGTGCACTACCGCGTCTGGTTTGACGCCCTTGTGGAGTCCGGCTACCGCATCTCGGGCCGCGATCCGCTCGCCACCTTCCTCACCCAGGTCACACGGATCAAGAAAGTCCAGAGCGTCGGTCGCCGATCCGGGCTCTACCGGATGAGGATCGCGGCCTAGAGGCGGTGAGGTGCTCCATCCGGTGGCCATGCTTCTATCCCCTTTCATGTACTACGCCGTAGATACGCCCGGGTCGAGGGGGCTCCACCGGCGCAGCTACGGCTTCTGCGGAAAGCGAAGGAGCTGAACCCATGTCCGACTCGATCACCTGTCCGAAGTGCAAGACCGAGATCCCGCTGACCGAGGCGATTAGCCATCAGGTCGAGGAGCGTCTCCGCGCCGAGTTCGAGGCCGAGAAGGAGCGCCTCGTCATCGAGCAGACACAGCAGCTCGCCGACAAGGAGGCGGAAGTCGAGACGGCGGTCGCGCGGGCGCGGGAGGAGTCGCTCGCGGCGGCCGAAGCGAAGGCGGCAGAGGGTGTCGCGACACAGGTTCGCGATCTCGAGGCGCAGGTCGTCGAGCAGGCGGAGCGCCGGCGCGAGGCGGAGGACCGCGAGCTGGAGCTGCGCCAGGCCAAGCGCGAGCTAGAAGCCGAGCGCGAGTCGCTCCAGCTTCAGGTGGAGCGCCAGCTCGACGAGGAGCGGGGGAAGATCGCCGCGTCGGCGAAGGAGCAGGCGGACGAGCACTGGAAGCTGCAGCTCCGCGAGCGCGAGCTGCAGATCGAACAGATGAATAAGCGGATCGAGGACCTTCAGGCCGCCGGCGACCAGAAGCGCTCCGGCCTGCAGGGCGAAGTTCTGGAACGGGAGATCGAGGACGTGCTCCGCGAGGAGTTCCCGTCCGACGAGATCGAGCCGGTCAAGTCCGGCAAGCGCGGTGCCGACGTCGTCCATCATGTCCGCTCGAGCCGTGGCGACTGCGGGAAGCTCCTCTGGGAGTCGAAGAGGCACAAGCACTGGAGCGATGGCTGGATCGACAAGCTGCGGACAGACCAGCAGGCCGAGAAAGCGGACGTCGCCGTCATCGTCACCTCGGCCCTGCCGGAGGGCGTGAACCACATTGGGTTCATCCGCGGCGTCTGGGTCTGCGACTTCGCCTCGGTCGTGCCGCTCGCGATCGCGCTGCGCCAGCAGCTCGACGCGATCGTGCAGGCGCGGGTCATCGATATGAACCGCTCGAAGGTTGCGGACGACGTCTACGAGTACGTCTGCGGCCAGGAGGTGCAGCACTTCATCACCAACACGGTCGCCTCGGCACTGAGGCAGTTGGGAGAGCTGGAGAGCGAGCGGGCCGCGGCCGACCGCACGTTCAACAAGCGCGAGAAGCAGATCAGGATCCAGATCCGCAATCTCGCCGGACTCTACGGCGGCCTGCAGGGGGTCGCAGGCGGTGCGCTGCAGCCGGTGGCGGCGCTGGAGTTGCCGCCGCCGAGTGACGAGGAACCGGGGCCGCTGGCTCTCGCCAGTTAGCGGCGAAGCCGAACGCCTATAACAGGTGGACGACAGAGGTTGAGGACTACTGCGTGGCTCCCACTCTGACCGATCGGATCGTCGGATTGCGACACGCTGCAATTCGCGCCACGCTCTCTATAGGGTCATGCTGAAACGCGTCGCGCTGAACAACTACAGGGTCTTCGAGAAGTTCTCGCTTGACTTCGAGCCGGGCCTGAACATCCTCGTCGGCGACAATGACTCCGGCAAGTCGACGATCCTCGAAGCTGTGCAGCTCGCTCTCACGGGAAGACTGGGCGACCGCTGGCTTGGCAATGCGCTTTCGCCCTATCTCTTCAACCAGACCGCCGTGACGAATTATGTCAGCAGGATCCAAGCTGGCGAGAAGGTGCAACCGCCGGAGCTGATCGTCGATCTGTTCATCGATCCGGCTGTCGGCGACATCGCCGCGCTGCGGGGAACCAACAACCTCCTACGTGAAGACGCGCCCGGTCTCCGCGTTCGGGCATCGTTCAATCCCGCCTACAACGACGAGTACCTGGCCTTCATCTCGAGCCCCGCCGACGTCTCGGCTGTACCAACCGAGTATTACCAAGTCGAGTGGCTTAGCTTCGGCGCGAACGCTGTGACAGCGCGGAGCATTCCCGCCTCGTTGTCGCGCATCGATGCCTCTGCGATCCGGCTACAGAGCGGTGCGGACTACTACCTGCAGCAGATCATCCAAGAGCAGCTTCCGCCGACGGAGCGTGCTGAGCTCGCACGCGCGTATCGCACTCTGCGTGAGGCTTTCGCCGCTAACCAGTCGATTCAGCGGATGAACACGAACTTGGCCGCGGCGGAGAGTGACCTAACGGACCGCCGGCTATCGCTTTCGATCGACATTTCGAGCAAGACTGCGTGGGAAAGCAGTCTCGTCCCGCATCTTGACGAGCTTCCATTCCAGTTCATCGGGAATGGTAGCCAGAGCAGCCTCAAGATTCTCCTCGCACTCAACCGCAGCGTTGACGACGCGCACGTCGTGCTCATCGAGGAGCCGGAGAACCACCTCTCGCCTGGCTCCCTCAACGCCCTCATCAAGAGAATCGCAGATCGCTGCGAAGGGAAGCAGGTTCTTGTCTCAACTCACAGCTCGTACGTCCTCAACAAGCTGGGCCTCGACAGGCTCGTTCTTCTGCACGGCCAGGCGAGTACGCGACTGAGCAAGCTGCCGCCGGACACGCTCTCGTACTTCAAGAAGCTCTCCGGTTACGACACGCTTCGGCTTGTCCTTGCGAAGAGAGTGGTGCTTGTGGAAGGGCCGTCCGACGAGCTGCTCGTACAGAGGGCATACCTCGACAGGTATGGAAGGCTGCCGCTCGAGGCTGGGATCGACGTTATCAACGCGAGGGGGCTCAGCTTCAAGCGCTTCCTCGACATTGCGAAGCCGCTCGGCGTCCGCGTGTCTGTCATCACCGACAACGACGGTCGGACGGCTGCGGAAGTTCTCGCAGGGTACGCGGCGTATCTCGATGGTTCGCTCATCACCATCCACACCGGTGAGCTCGATTCCGGAAAGACCCTCGAGCCACAGGTCATCGCCGCGAACGGCCGAGAGCAGATGAATCGAGTACTGGCGTCAGCGTTTGCGAGCGATGAGGAACTCGAGGCGTACAACTCGAGCTCGCGATGCACCGGGCACACCCCAGGGTTCGGCCAAGCTCACGCGGCTCGTGGAAATCGTGGAGGAGGCGATGTCCAACGGACGGAAGGTCGTCGTCTTCTCATTCTTCCGGAGCGTCCTCGACATAATCGCCAAGACGCTCGATGATGCCGCACGAGGCCCGCTCACCGGGAGCGTCGCTCCGACGAAGCGTCAGCAGCTCGTCGACGACTTCAGTGCATCTCGCGAGCCCGCCGTGCTCGTCAGCCAGATCGAAGCAGGCGGAGTCGGTCTGAACATTCAGGCGGCGTCGGTCGTGATCCTTGCCGAGCCTCAATGGAAGCCGTCAAGCGAGGAGCAAGCGATCGCCCGCTGCCATCGAATGGGACAAGCCCGCCCGGTTGATGTTCACCGCCTGCTCTCACAAGACGGTGTGGATCAGCACATGCTCCAAATACTCGCGACGAAGGCGGCGCTCTTCGACGAGTACGTCAGGAGGAGCGCTCTGAAGGACATCAGCCCGGACGCAATCGACATCTCGGACGTAGCCGAGGCCCGAAAGGCTGCATCGCTCGCCGAAGAGGAGCGACGCATCATCGAGCTCGAGCGGCGCCGGCTCGGGCTCGCGACCGAATCAGACAGCGAGGAGGAGGCGGCCAGATATGAATGAGCGGAGACCTTTCGGAGGCCAGCTCCAGCGCGTCCGCGTCGATCAAGGCCTCTCCGTTGAGGCCGCCGCGGCGAAGGCGAGGGTGACTCCGGAGCAATGGCGGGCTCTGGAAACCGAGGATGCAAACGTCTACGCCTTCACGCCGCGCGCGTACGCCGCCGCGGCAAGGACGCTCGGCATGACGTGGACTCTGATCTATTCGTGAAAGCAGAGGTCTCTTGATCTCGCTGTTTCGGCGGGTCACGAAGTACACACGCGGCGAAATCGACCCGCGGGAGAACCGCCTAACCGAGTGCCTCGCGGCAGTACTCGAACGGAGCCTCTAGGAAACCCAGGGTGCTTCAGTCGATGGCCGGAACGGTCCACGCCAGGTTGAGTGTCTCATCGCGCTCGGAGCGCGACGCCGCACAGAGGTGCTGGCCACTCTCGTTCCTCATCGCCTGACATCACTGCGCCGACGCGACCTCGCGGCCTGGGCGAAGTAGCATCGCCGTGTGGTGGTCATAGGTGGCTCCCTTCTCCTCGGTGATGAGACGTTGCCCGTCTGGGCGAACGTCCTGCTCGGAATCGTTGGCGGTGGTGCGATCGGCGGTGTGGTGTCCACCGTGCTTCAATCGCGCAGCCGGACTAGCGAGGAGTGGCGGGAACGGATGCTGGCTGCTGCGGATGACTTCGCGCAGAGCTTCTGGCTCGCTCACCAACAGCTTTCGGCCGTTCTGGATCTGTCGTACAAGATCCACGGCGAGCTGATGGACGAGATCACTTTGCGGGATGACGAGCAGGAGATCCTCTCCGGTGCTGAGCGGCTACTCGGTGACGTGCTTCTGCGCCTCGCGCGTGTGGGCCTTCTGTTCGGCGAGGAATCTGCTGCGACTGCGGCGGCGCGCGAAGCACGTCGACGACTTCGGAGTGTCTACAACTCTCTCGATCCCCAACCGGACTACCCGATGTCGGACGCTCATCGCGCGTGGAACTACTTGAACGAAGCAGAGACCGCTCACGAGCGTTTCTCGTCCCTTGCTCGCGAAGCCGCGGTTCGCGGCTCGACGAAAGCGAAGAGAGCACAGCCGCCCAGCGACGACGACGAGTAACGAGGGAACGGGATGATTACGTCCAGGTGCGGCGTTCCCGCAGCGCTGAGTTGAAGATGACCGAATGATGGGAGGGCCTAGCCGTCCTCCATGCGGTCCTGTCCAGGGTCGTGTGGGGCCTTAACGCCGAGTCCGCGGCGAGCACGGATGGGCAGAAGAACATGAGTGGGGTTCTGCCCTGGACCCCTCTTCACGTAGACGTCGGCGCGCCGGAACTTCTTACGAATGACTAACGCCGGCGACGAGCGCACCGAATCTGTGCGATGCGGATGTCGACGGGGAGGCGGGTCCATGTCACTGCCACTGGACCCATGCCCGGTGGCGCCATCGTCCACAAACCGATCAGCCCGTCCAGCAGCACGCAGCGTCGGCGACCGTCGCCGCTCCGCAAGCGCTGACGTCCTCCGTGCCCGCCGCGCCGCTCCCGACGCCGAAGACGACCGCGGGGCGCCCGTGTGGCGTGGTGCTCGATCCTACACCGGAGGCTGCGCTGCCCTTGCGCCGCTGGCTGGCGCCGCACACGGAGGCGCGGCTCGGGCTCGCGCACCGGCAGCCGCTGCCGCGCACGCGCAGCTAGAGAGCCAGATTAGACTAGAGGAGGCCGATCGCCGGCTCGAGGTGCTCCGCCAGCTCAGGTGGTCGGAGCACGGTGAGACCCGTGACGCGACCGAGATGCGCGGCGTTCTTGGCGAGCCTCCTCTCGATCGTCAAGAACGTGTCGCACTCGAGCGCGACGGCGTCACGGATCAGCCGTCCGTCTTTCTCGCTGAGGTAGCCGAGCCGGCGAAGGTCGAGCGACGCGGCGCGCTCCGCCCCGGAACCGTCGAGCGCGCCGGGCGCGGCAGCGCATGCGTGCCAGTGATCGAGGACGTCGAGCGCCCACTGCCAGTAGTGCGAGTCGCGCGCATCGGTGACCTCGGCGAGCGTGTTCTCAGAGAGCGCGAAGTCGAAGTGGGCGCGCTCAGCGACCGCGAACACGAGCCGGAGCGCGGCGACGTCCTCGGCGCTCGCGCCGCTGCGGTTCGCAGCCGCGCTGTAGGGCTCGTTCTCCCAGACGGAGCCGCCGTGCTCGAGCAACGCCTGGAGCGCGTTCGAGTCGAGGAAGATGCGGAAGGGCAGGAACGACATCGGGCGAAACGGTGCCCGCCTACGGAGTCACGGAGGTTGGTTCGGCCGGCTCGGTCGCGGGCTCGGCGCCCAGAAGCTGCTCGATGCTGAGCTGCCCGCGCTCGCGCGCGAGCAGGTTGCCGAGCTCGGCGCTCGTCATCCGTCCCTCCGAGCACCGCACAACCGCCTCCGCGAGCACCGTCACGGGCACGAGCAGGAGACGCCGCTCCGGCTCGCGAGCGATGCCGGCCGCGTTCCGCTCCGCGAGCGAGTCGAAGCCCGGACGCGCGACGCAGACGTAGTTCGTCGGGTTCTGCCCGATGCCGGCGCCGAGCACCTCCTTGACCTTGTTCCACTTCACTGGCCGCGCGTCGCCCTGCGAGGCCGTCACCGAGATGACGACCGTGCCATCGGGATGCGCGACCCGCACGTCCTCCTCGCCATGCGGCTGGCGGAGCACTCGCTGCGCCGACAGCCCGACATGCTCGAGCGCGTCAGCGACGGCCTGCTCGAGGCCGCCGCCCGTCGCGCTGTAGAGGTCGTCGACGATGCGCAGGGGAAGCTCGGCCTGCTCGGCGCGTGCCGCATGGCCGGCGCGGCGGCGCTGAAGGGTCTCCTCGAGGTCGGCGAGGATCGCCTGCTTCAGCCGCGCGAGCTGCAGCGGCGTGAGCAGGCCCTCGAACAGCTCGGGGTCGGCATCGAGGATCACCTCCGGGTCGTGCAGCTGCACGTCGCGCTTCGTGTGGTAAAGCCCCTGCAGGTGGTCGCGCGTGATTCCCGGCGCCTGCAGCCGCGCGAGCGGAGCGAGCGGCGCGGGCAGGCCGTGGCGCGCCTCGAGCGCGAGCTCGCGGACGAACGCGACCCGCTCCGGGTCGACGCCCTCCCGCTCCGCGGCGTTTGCCAGGGTCTCGAGCAGCCACGCCGCGTTGCGACCGAGTGCCTGCACGCGGGACGGCGCGGCGCCGAGACCGCGGAAGCGCACGCCGAGTGCGCGGTGGCTCTCGCCGGCCGTCCAGTGGAGCAGGCAGCGGGCCCGGACGAGCGCGCCCTTCTCGCCGCGGCTGAGCACGTCTTTCTTCAACGTGCGCGCGAGCGCCGAGCCGGGTGAGCAGGCTGCGCCGTCCGGCGCGAGCATCGGCCGCGGGTCGATCTCCATCTGGTAGCGCCGCGGCGCCCAGGGGCGGTCGCCCGCCTCGGGCAACGAAGCGACCTCGAAGAGGAGCTCCTCGCGCACGAGTGGTGCCTCCGCGAGCGCGGGCACAAGGCCGCCGATCCGGACGGCGGCCGCGAACGAGAGGCTCGCGCCGGCGAGCATCATGGCGAGCGGCGTCGGCCGAAGCACCGCGCCGTCACGCACCGCCAGGCCTGAGTTCACACACTCCTCGACGGCCTGCGCCACCGCCCGCTCGACCTCCGGAAGCCCGCCGTGCAGTTCGTAGAACGTCGGATAGGCGAGCGTGGACGCGACGAACTCGACGATCTCGGCCTCGCTCTCAGCCAGCTCGGCGCAGAGGGCGTTGAAGACGATGTTCGAGAACGGGGCAAAGGGCAGCTGCGAGGTCACCGCCTCGACCCGGCCGAGGAGGTAGCCGTGCACGAGCTGCCGCCGCTCGATCTCGTTCTCGGCAAGCAGGATCGCGGTGCCGGCGCTGCGCTTGCCCAGGCGGCCGGCGCGACCTGCGGCGTTCCGATACTCGCCGACGCTGAGCTCCTGGACGCTCCAGCGACCCTGCGGTGTCATCACCGGGCGCGTCGAGTCCGCGATGATCACGGCGTCGCACGGCAGGTTAACGCCCATCGAGAGCGTCGTGGTCGAGACGAGCACCTTCGCCTGGCCGGAGCGGAAGGCGTCCTCGGCGAGCCCGCGCTCCTCGTGGGTCAGGTCAGCGTTGTGGAACCCGACCCCCGCCGCGAGACCGCGACGGAGCTCGAGAGCAGCGTCCGACTGCTCGAGCTCGTTCAGCCGTGCATCGAGCTCCTGCGGCACCCCGGCCGCCGGCAGGCGGTCGCGGATGCGGCGGGCGGTGTCATGAACGCTCCGCACGGTCGACCGGAAGACGATCACCTGGCGGCCACGGCTGACGAGCTTCTCGACGAGCGCGAGCAGGAGCTCCTCGCGCTCGGGCTGCGCACTTACGAGGTGGCGCTGCATGAGCTCGTCGCCCTTCAGGAACGTCGCCCGCCCGGACGAGTCGCAGACCATCTCGGTGAGCGGGACGGGCCGCTCGGCGGAGATCACGAGGCGCGCCTGCAGCCAGGCGTCGAGTCCGCCGATCTCGTCGAGCGACGCCGAAAGCGCGATCAGCTGCGGACGCTCGGGCGCGAGCAGAACCTGCGTCAGCAGCATCTCGAGGCGTGCGCCGCGCTCGCCCTCACCGAGCGTCTGCACCTCGTCGACGACGAGCGTCGTGCAGCGCGCGAGCAGGTCGGGCGCCTGGACGAGGAAACCCATCAGCTTCTCGTAGGTCATGACCGCGAGGTTGAAGTTGCCCGCTCGGACGTCCGCATCGTTCTCGGCGTAGTCGGACGTCGAGATGACGACGGAGAGCAGCTCGCCGTAGCGCGCGCGGAAGAGTTCGTAGTGCTCCTCGGCGAGGGCGCGGAACGGGACGAGGAAGATCGAGTGGCGCCGCCTGCTGTAGGCGGACGCGGTCGCCGCCACCTCGCCGACGAACGTCTTGCCCGAGGTCGTCGGGGCGACCACGAGGAGGTTCGTGGAACCGTCGAGCGCGCCCGCCTCCACGGCGCGCTCCTGAATCTCCGTGAGCGCCTCGACCTTCTGCTGCCAGACGTCGACGAGCGCCTGCGGCGCGCCCAGGGAGGACAGGTCTCTCACGTCCATGTCCCCGATGCTACAACCGCGCGAAAGTAGCCCTTTGCGCGGCTTTTCGCCTCGCCCCGATCGGGTGCGGCGCCAGACGGGGCGTGCCACCCGCAGCTCGCCGCTGGTTACGCCTACGGGTTTGGCTCAACCATGCGGTCACCACCCCGGCTATGAACCTGCGGCCTCCTCGTCAGGTCTCGAAGAGCCGGTGAGACCGGTCGAGACTATGAGCGCACGGCTGGCCGTCCGCGTCAGCGACGAGATCGCACCGTTCTGGGTCGACGCCCGACGAGATGAGCGCTCAGTTCTGGCGTCAGCGTCAAGGCTCGGGAGTCGCGTTCAACACAGTTCTCACCCTGCGTGAGCGGCCCTGGCGAGGGAGGTGTCCTGGCCGCTGGCGCCTACCTGCGACGCCGCGCCCCGATGATGTCCGGTGGTCAGGCGATCATTGGAGCATCGTGGAGGATGCGCTACTTGCCGGTTCCCGACACCCGCGGCGCGGACGTCGGACGCTGATCGCCTGGCCCGGCTACCACTCCGGGCTGTCGCTCGCCTCGTTCGACCGGCGGGTGGTCGGTGCGATCGCGAAGCCGCTCGCGCATGCCAGAGCCGACTCGCAGATGATCTCCGCAGCGCTCGACGCGGGCATGGGCGTCGTGCTGCCGGGCGAGACGTGGCGCAACCAGTTGCCGCGCGGGCACAAGAAGCGCACCGGCGCCTTCGCCCAGCTCGCCTCACATCGTCCGGGGATGCGGCTCGACCCTGAGGCGCGCCGGTTCTCCGGGAGCTTCGCGGAGCGGCTTGCTGTCGACAATCTCGACGAGCAGCTGCACGCTGGGGCGACACTCGCGACGACGGCCGCCCACGTGCACGAACGCGAAGCCGGAGAGGGACGCCAGAACGATCTCCTGCTCGCCCGCCTGACCGCCGAAGAGTTCGCCGCGCGGCGTGCCTTCGCCCCCGCACCGGGCCGGCGTGGACGACGCGAGTTGTACGCGACGCTAATCGTCCAGGGGCTGCACGCGGCCAACCCGCGTACCGTCGAGTGGCTGGCCTCCGCGTACGCCGGACTCGAAGGCGTCGACGGCTACTGGATCGTTGCGGTGAACACGACCAAGAGCGCAAAGCAGCTCCGTGGTTACACGCGGCTCGCGCTGCAACTGGAGCGGCTAAGCGAGCGGCCGACGGTCCTCTCCGGAGTGGGCGACCCGCATCTCGCCTTCCTGGCGAGCGGCCTCTCCGCGACCTGTGCCGGGCTCTACGGTATGAACTTCAAGTTCCCGCCTGACGAGCTCGACTCGGATGACGAGGATGAGCCGACCCGGCTCGCCGTCCACACCTACCATCGCGATCTGCTCGGCAACGCTGGCCCGCTTGGCGCCGAGGGCGACGCCCTCCGTGTGGCGCTCTTCCACAACCGTCCGTGCGGTTGTCCGCACCACGCCCCAGACAGGCCCCCTCTGGGCCGGAGCGCGATCATTCGCCACAACAGCTGGTGCATCCAGGCGGACGCGCACGCGTTTGCGACACCGGCGGTTCCCGCCGCGGAAGCGCACCTGTCCGACCGCCTCACTCACGCAGCGCGGAACCGCAGCTTCCACGGCCTGACACCCCTGCCGACCGGATTTGCGGCTGTCGCCGTCGAAGCGGCGCGTCTTCGTGGTGGCGAGTCCGAGATCAGCGACGGCTAGCGACGGCGTCGAGCGCGGCCCAAGTCGCCCACTCGCTCATGGTCAGACCGGCCGCGACCGCCGCACGCTCCCAGCCGAGCGCTGAGTCGAGGAGCTGGGCGCGCAGGCAAGCCTCGAGCGTCGCCGACGCGACGCGATCGGTGAGTCGCATCGGGAGCACGACAAGCGCCGGCATTGTGTTTGAGGTGGCGCCGTTGCGACTCGGGTAGAGGGCGCGTAGGTAGGCGCGCTGCGGCTCCGCGAGCGCAACCTCGACCTTCGCCGCGCGGGCGGCCTCGTCAAGGACGGGCATGAGCGGGGCGAGTCCGCGCCGCGCGAACTCATCGTCAAGGAGCGAGCGCTCGACGACGACGACCGCGGCAGTCTCAAACGCGACGCACCGCTCGCGTGCCGCGTGAGCCAGCGCCTTCCGCGCCGCGGCTGACAAGGGCCAGGGCTCGAGTCGGTCGCTAGGGCGTGCTCGCGGCGGCGGGCCGTCGAAGCGCGGCTCGTCAGGATCGCCATCAACGCGATCGGCCGGGACGACGTGGAGGAGAGGCATTAGAGATAATTTCTAACACGATGCCCGGACGACAGAGAGGGGCAAAGGCACTGACCGCCCGCGACTGGATTTTCGGCTCGCGGCCGAGGCGGCTCGTGCTGCGGTTCATTCTCGACAACGAGCCGCCGACTGAGGGATGGACGAAGAGCGACATCGCGGTCGCGTGTGGTCTTTCGCCAAACGGCGGGGCCGCCGCGAACGTCGATGGTCTGGTCGCTCTCGGACTGCTCGAAGAGGATGAGCGGCGCTATCGCCCGGTCGGCCTCGAGAACAGCTTGCTCGCGCGCGTGGCCGCGCTCGTCGACGAGCTCGAAGGCGTTCCCGAGGTGACGATCGAGGAGCTGCGAGAGAGCTGAGCCGTCTTGGGATTCAGGCTGTGAGGGGGCTTCGCGGCTGCTAGAGGAACTCGAAGAGCCGGTGAGACTGGTCGAGCGTATGTGCGCACGCCTGGGCGTGCGCAACGAGAACGAGCCAGCCGGACGACGCACAATAGACGCACAAACGCTTGTCCTCTGTCCAAGAAGGCTGTTACGGCATGTCGGCAGAACCTCCCTCTGAGCAGGGAAAGTGGGGGAGAGTCCGATGTCGTCGTCACCGGCGTACTAGCTCGACAAGCTGGGGGTCACTGGTTCGAGCCCAGTACCGCCCATCTGAACTCGCGCAACCGGGCGGAAACGGCTTGGTTGCGCGGGCCAGATGCGTCAGGGGTGACACGGAGGCTCGCGCGGTGTCCCCCTCGGTGGCCCCGGCTCATCCGACGCCGCGACGGTCCGCTGGCACGGGCCCCGCGGCCCGCTGCTTCACACCCACTTATCCGGTGTAGCTGACCGAGAATCCGTCGCTAGAGGGTGAAGATGGTGTCGAGAGCACAACGCCGTTCTGAACGATCGCCCAGCCCTCGTTCGCCGTCAGGTACCACGACGCCAGGCTCGTTTTCAGGTCCGTGAAGTCGACGGTGCCGTAGTCGGCGAGCGGGACGAGCGAGCCGTTCTGGGTGTAGTCCTCGACGATCCACTCGGCGGTGTAGCCGCCCGAGTAGGAGAGACCGGCAGTCGAGCCCTGCTCCGCGAAGCTGCCGTTGCCTGCGTCTTCGGATACGCCCCAGCCCTCTCCGGTGACCATCACGCCGGACAGCCCCGTGGTCAGGTCGTCGATTCTCGTCTCCCACGCACCACTACTCCCCTGGAAGACGGACGCCTGGATCGAGTCGCCCGGCGACACGGGGAAGCCGGCGAAGTCTCTCGAGGGGTTTGGGAGCTCTTCGAACCAGCCCGCGTCTTGCTGCACGCCATTCACGCAGTCTGTCGTGACCCCGGTCTGGAGGAGCGTCCCGGAGGTGCCGCCCGTCGGCCAGCCGTAGCCGCCGATGCCGACCCAGATCGCCGCGCCACCGTTCGGCGTCACGGAGCAGTCGAGCGTCGGAACCGTCCACTGGCCGCTCACGTCGGTGACCAGCGCGCCGCTGGACGGGACGATGTAGCCGGACCAGTTGGTGTTCTGCTGCGCCCCCGCGGGCGGCGTCGGTTTGGGAGGAGGCGCTTGCTCGGTCAGTGTTTGGGTTGAGGACACCGATTGTCCGGCGCTGTTCGCCGCAGTGAAGGTGAACGTCCACTGCTGCCCGGTCGTACTCGGCGCCACGGTCGCGGTGTACGTCCCATTGCAGCTCACCGATTCCGGATTGCTACCGGTCCAGAACGCCGGAGCCGACGAGAGGGAGCACGATGACGCATTCGACGACGAGAAGCTCAGGACAACCGACCCACCAGTCGAGGGGACAATGCTCGGGCTAATCGCAAGGGTGGCGGTCGGCGAGGTTGCGGGCGGAGTCGTCGGAGGCGGAGTCGTGGTCGGGGGCGGCTGGCTCACAGCGGCGGCTTGCCTGACCGTGACGCTCCCTTGAACCGATCGGTTCCCCGCGCCTCGCGCGCGGACGGCGTAGGTGAGCCGTACCGGTGCTTTGAAGAAGTTGGCGATCGGCGGCACAGTCACACTCGCATGGCCGGAGGCGCACCCAACCGTCTTCAGCGGATAGAGCGAAGAGAAGGTGCTGTACTGCCTGAGAAACGTGCAACTGGTCGCATGGCGGACGCGCACGGTTACGACAACAGCCTCACCTGCGGCCGGAAGCGGCTGGCCGTGCGGCGTTGACACCCTGACCGAAAGAATCACGGGCCGAGATGCCGTGGCTGCGTCGGCGCTCTCCACTGCGCCAGCACCCGCACCGGCGAAAGCAGCCGCCACACACATGAACGCGGATAGGCAGAACACCCGCCGCATGCCAGCCGCCACCGAACCTCCTAGGGCCTGGTCGTGCTCCATGCTCAAGGCTGGAAGCGTCGACCTCACCGCATCGTAGTCCCGCCGCCGTCTCCCGCACCGCGCGGGCGTCTCGTCCGAGGAGGTGGCGTCCTTCGCGAACGGCGAGGCCACCTCGAGATCCGGAGAAAGGCCTCCTCGTCCAGTACCTGCGCGCCGGCAAGGTTCCCGGTGCCAACACGGTCGACGACGTGCGCAAAGCCTACGGCGACGCGGTCCCGATGCACCGCGGCTGCACCTACGAAGACGTCTGCAACGCGGTCGTGTTTCTTGCGTCGGATCAATCGAGCTACATCACCGGCATCGCCTTGAGCGTCACCGGCGGCCAGGAGATGAACTGAGGGGCTCGGTTCGGACGCAAGGAGGGAGAGATGTTTCGAGATCGCGCCCGCGCCGCCCGGAATGGATGAAGGTGCGCTACTGCGCGTAGAGGAGCCCGGCTTCTCGCCCCTCGTTACGAGTTAGCATGGATGGCCAACGCGGCAGCGGAAACACGGTTGGTTGAAACGACTGAGCAAGGCGTAGGTCGGCGTGCCTCCAACAAGACTGAGTTACCTTGGTGCGGTAATAGCCTCGGCTATCGGCATGTCTGTCCTCGCTGGTTCGGCGACCCCTTCTTCGCCTCTGGCTTCACCGCCTCCGCCGAAGGGGTCGGGGGCGAGCGAGCTGCCCGGGCCGGACCCGGTGCTGCGCGAGCTGATCGGGTTCAAGGTTCGCTACAAGGATCTGCTGAAGCGGAGCATCAAGCTGGTCCGGACGGTTTCAGTCTCGTACACGGCCTGGAACGGAGCTAAGCGTGAGGCGCTGCTTGTCCTCCCGAAGTGGTATGGGCCGAGGACGCATCCCGCGATTCCGCTCGTCATCTCACCGCACGGACGTGGCGGCACCGCCAAGGGGAACGCCCGGCTATGGGGCGGGCTGCCGGCATTCGGCCCGTTCGCCGTCGTCAACCCGCAAGGGCAGGGCAGGAAGCTGACCGCGTACTCCTGGGGCTGGCGCGGCGAGATCGACGACCTCGCCCGCATGCCCAACATCCTCGAGGCGGCGCTGCCCTGGTTCCATGTGGACCGTTCGCGTGTGTATGCGATCGGGAGCAGCATGGGCGGCCAAGAGACCCTGCTGCTCGCCGCACTCCACCCCAAGCTCTTGACCGCGGCCGCGCCGCTCGACTCCGCGACCGACATGGCCGCGCGCTACTACGCCTTCGCGACGACGCCGGGCGAAGTCGGTCTGCAGCGGCTGGCGCGAATCGAGATCGGAGGCACACCCGCCACGGTGCCGCAGGCCTACGCCGCCCGCAGCCCTATGTCGTACGTACACCAACTCGCGACCGGCGGAGTGTCGATCGACATCTGGTGGAGCCACAACGACAAGATCGTCGTCAATCAAAACCAGGAATCGGGCCGCCTCTACCGCGCGATCAAACGTGCGAACCCGAAAGCCCCCGTCGAGCAATTCGTCGGCACCTGGGCACACAGCCACGAAATGCACCCCCTCGCGCGCCTCCCCCTCGCACTCGTCGACCTCAAAATCGTCGAACTCGACGAACCCCTCTCGAAGACCGTCAAGCCATAGCAGCGCGAGCCTTGAGGGTTTCAAAACTCGGATTCAGTCCTGGAATGACTCCTTTCCGAGCGGAACCGGAGTCTTGAACCCCCAGGATCACATCTTGGCTGGATAGGCGCGATGGTGGAGAGCCTGGAGCGAGTGAGACTGGTCGAAAGTAATTGCGCACGCCTGCGCGTTCATCGTCCCTCAGAGCAGCCCATGCGTGATCGGTGCATGCGGGTGGCGCAACTTTGCTCTGTCGAAGGTCTGCGACGCTTAATCGTCGGCCTTTCCGCATCCTTTCCTGCGACGCCTCGGCACGCGGCCGACACGGGCCTGCGCGCACACTCCCGCAGCTGGGGGTCACCCCGTGTCGCGAGCCGGGCGAACGGACACGGGGCCGCGCAGAGCTCTTCCTCACTTTCGCATCTCGACTCGAGTTGCTACGAGCCGGAGCGCTCGTCGAAGTGGCTCGGTAGCCGACCATCCCAGCGGCGAAGCTCGCGTACGAAGCTGCTCGCCCACTGCGGGCGGCGCGCACGTAAGCGCTGGATGCCCAAGGCGACCCAGAGGAGCAGGATCGTGATCGAGGCGCCGAGGAACGGAGGCAGCCAGGGCGGCATGATGCGAGGCTAACGCAGACGACCAGGGACCGTCAGCACGGGATGGCCGCAGCGCACGCAGTGGATCCGGAGCCCTTCGGGCGCGGCAAGCGGAATCGCGAACGGGGCTGCCAGCAGCAGAAGTGCCCGCCTCATGCCAGTGTTCTGGCGGCCTCCGTGGGTCGCGGCGCCTCACGATCCACTGAGCCACCCTGGGCTCAGCCGAGCTGCTTCGGAACGACGTACGCCACGAGCACGGCGTCGGCCTGGGACAGCCGCCTCCAGGTTGTCCGGGGAAGTGTGAGCGTCGCGAGCGCCGCCGTCGGGAACTTCGCCTCGAGCCGCTCGAGCTCGGTGCCGGCCGAGGCGAGGATGAGGGCGAGGTCCTGGAGGCCCGGGGCGCGCCGCCGCGGATCTGGTGAGCACGCGAGGTGAGCTCGTCGTCGACCAGCGCTTGCCACGCGCGGCATCTCTACTCGCAGATTGAGCAGCTGCCACCATCTTGGCTTGCTGTCCAGGCTTCAGGATTGAGCCCGGTCCGCTATGCAACGCTTGATGCGCGGCCTTATCGCTTTCGCTCTCGTCGGAGCGCTCGTCGCTGGAGCAACCGCCGGCGCAGCGGATGGCGGGAGTCGATCGAGCGGGGCGTCCTGTCGACCGCTCCGCCTCAGCTCGAGTTACACCCGCCGGGTTCAGCGGACGATCCTGGCGAGGCAGGACGTCTGGGGGAACGCGCTGCTCCGTGGCAATGGCGGCCCCACGTATGAGGCTGCGCGCCGCTACCTGAAGCCACTGCTGCTCGTTGGGCAGCCGGCGAGAGCGCACCGACTCACGGACTCCGGCGTCTACTACCTCGCCTTCGGCCAGCCCCGCGGTCCGGGCGGTGGTGGGTCGGTAGCGCTGCACGTCGCCGACGGAAGCGAGATCGTATCCGACCGCGCCGATGGTCCGAGGCTCACGCTCGACGTGGGTCGCGACGGGCACGAGCGCTTCGGCTCCTGCCTCGCACGCCTCGCCACACCGCGACTGTACGGCGGCTACTACCCGGTCCTGCAGACGCGGTACGTCGACGGCAACGGCGTTCGCTTCGACCAAGAGTCGTTCGCGACGCGGGTTTCAGAAACGCGCTCTCTCGTCAGCTTCGTCCGGCTGACCGTTGACGTTCCGGCAGGAGCGCCGGCTGACGAGATCCGCTTCACGCCCTCTGCTGCCGGGCTGAAGGCGAGCGACGGACGGCTCGTGCGCGGCGCCGACACCTACCTGTTCTTCAGCGACGGCGGCCGCTTCACCGGTTCGTCGGTCGAGTACTCGGTCGGCGGTTCGCAGGGCCCGAGCTCCCGAACGATCTACGTTGCGCGGCTCGACCGTCCGGCTCCGAGCCGGCCGATCGCCCTCGATGAGGCCTCGTACGAGCAGGCTCGGCGATCGCTGATCGCTTACTGGGACGAGCGGCTCGCGCAAGGCGCGACGTTCATCGTTCCGGAAAAGCGGGTGCTCGACGCCGAACGAAACCTCCTCATCCAGAACCTGCTCATGACCTGGCGCTACAGCATCGGCAATGCCTATGAGGAGTTCGAGTTCCCGGAGAGTCTGGAGAACGCGGCCGTGCTGGGCGAGTACGGCTTCGCGGACGTCGACCGTGCGATCGTCGCAACCTCCCTCAGGCGCGAGCCCCGCCTGTACCCCAATTGGGAGGCTGCCACGCGCCTGCTCGCAGCCGCTCGCGACTTCCGCCTGTTCGCCGATCGCTCGTTCATCGCGACCGCGACGCCCGCGCTCGAGCAGGACGCGGCGCTCCTGGAGCGGCAACTACCTCCAGGCCGGCACGACCTGCTCAAGAGGGAGCGGTACACGGCAGACCTACCGGACGTCGCCTACGGCCTGCAAACGCAAGCCGTCGCCTGGCAGGCGCTCGAGGCGATCGCCGATGTCTGGGCGGCGACCGGCCGCAACGATCTCGCCGAGGGTAGTCGGTTGGCAGCCGTTCGGCTCGAAGCGGGCCTCCGCGCCGCCGTCCGTGCATCGGCCGTCACGCTCCCTGACGGCTCGCTCTTCGTTCCCGCGCGGCTGTTCGACGACGAGCGCCCCTACGAGGCGATCACGCAGTCGCGACACGGGAGCTACTGGAACCTCGTCGTTCCGGATGCGCTCGCCTCCGGCTTCTTCCCGCCGCATGGCCCGGAGGCGGCGGGCGTGCTCGAGTACATGCTCACGCATGGCGCGCGCCTACTCGGACTCGTCCGGGGCGGTGCCTACGCTCTCTATCGTAAGAGCGCCCAGACGACCTCGGGAACCGACGAGGTCTACGGCCTCAACGTCGCTCGCTTCCTGGCCGACAACGACCGGCCAGACCAGCTCGTCCTCAGCCTCTACGGCGCCCTCGCCGCGGCAATGACCGAGAACACCTTCGTCTCGGGCGAGGGCGCAACGGTGTCCCCTCTTGCCGGCCAGTACTACCGCTCGATGTACCTGCCGCCCAACAGCACGAGCAACGCCGCCTTCCTTGAGTGCCTCCGTCTGATGCTCGTGCACGAGACGACGGGGCCGGACGGTAGACCGCGCGGCCTCGAGCTCGCCTACGCGACCCCCCGCTCATGGCTCGAGCCGGGCAAGCAGATCCTCGTGCGCGGAGCCCCAACCAGCTTCGGGGCGATCTCGTTCTCGATCGACTCGGCACGGAGCTCGGCCCAGGTTCGGTTACGGATTCCGGATCGAGTCCCGATCCGCTCGCTGACCCTCCGGCTCCGCCGCCCAGGGGCACAGCGGATCACGCGCGTCGAACTCGACGGTCGAGCGTTCCAGCGCTTCGACCCGGCAACCGGGACGATCGACCTCACCGGTCACAGCGGCAGCGTGACACTCACGGCGCATTTCGGGACGTCATAGCCTCGCTCACCCGTCGAAGGCGCGCTGCTGCAGCCTGCGCGGGCGGCGTGAGAGCCGGGCGCCGCGCGTCCCGGCGCGCCTCCGGAAGACGCATCGATCAGGCCAGACTACCCGCGGTAGGTGAGCCCGAAGCCGTAGGGGAAGAGCGGGTGGTAGCTCTTGTCCCCGGGGTGGACGCCGATCTGCGCCGGGGTTGCCGGCCAGGACTGCGGCAGCTTGCCGCTCGGCTTGTAGTCGCCGAAGAGGACGTCGGCGACGCCTTGTCCTTCCGTGCCCGGCAGCCAGGCCGCGACAAGCGCCCGCATCTCGGGCAGCTGACCGCTGACGATCAGCGGCCTGCCCGAGACGAGCACGACCACCATCGGCACGCCGGAAGCCTTGACCCGGGCCAGCGTGGCGAGGTCGGCGTCGTCCAGCCCGAGCGTGTCCGGCGGCGGACGGTCACCGGCGCTCTCGGCGTACGGCTCCTCGCCGATCACGACCACAGCGACGTCGTGACCCTCGGCGCCGGAGCCGTCCTCGCTGTAGTCGAGGTTCGCCTTCGGCGCGTCCCGGCGGATCCCCTGAAGGATCGTCGTGCCGAGGGTCGTGTTGCCGCTCGAGCCCTGCCAGCTGATCGTCCAGCCGCCCGACTGCAAACCGATGTCGTCGGCGCTCTTGCCGGCGACGAAGATCCTCGCGTGCTTGCTGAGCGGCAGGATGCCGCCCTGGTTCTTGAGCAGAACGACGGACTCGCGCACAGCCTGACGTGCGAGCGCGCGATGTGCCGCCGAGCCCACGGTCTTCGCATAGCGCGCATCGGCGTACGGGTGCTCGAACAGCCCCAGCTCGAACTTGACCGTCAGGATGCGACGTACGGCGTCGTCGATCCGCGACATCGGGACATGCCGGTTCTCGACTTCCTGCTTCAGCATGCTCTGGAAGCCGGCCGGGTCGTCACTGCCGAGCATCGCCATGTCGACGCCGGCGTTGATCGACCGGGAGACGTCGGCCGGCGTGAGCGACTGCGGATTCCCGTCTGCCCAGTTGATGCCGTCCCAGTCACTCACGACGAATCCCTTGAAGCCAAGCTCGTGCTTGAGCACGTCCGTCAGCAGCTTTCCGTTCGCGTGCATCGGCAGGCCGTTGACGCGCGAGAAGCTGACCATCACCGAGCCGACGCCGTCCTTGACTGCGGCGACATACGGCGGCAAGTCGATGCGGCGGAGCTGCGCCATCGACACCTGCGCATTGCCCGCGTTGACACCGCCGAGTGTGTCGCCGTCGCCGGCGTAGTGCTTCGCGGTCGCAAGCACCGAAGTCGGAGCAGCGCTCACGTGGTTTCCCTGCAGCCCCTTGATGAGGGCCGCGCCCATCTGCGAGACGAGCGCCGGATCCTCGCCGAAGCTCTCGTAGGTGCGACCCCAACGGATGGTGCGGGCGACGCAGACGCAGGGCGCGAAGGTCCAGCGAACGCCGGAGCCGACGCTCTCCTCCGCGACCGCGCGCCCGATCCGCTCGACGAGCTTTGGGTCCCGGGTCGCGCCGAGGCCGATGTCGTGCGGGAAGATCGTCGCTCCGACGACGTCGTTGGCCCCGTGGACAGCATCGAAGCCGTAGAGGAGGGGGATGTGAAGCCGAGTCCGGAGCGCCTGGGACTGGAAGCTGTCGACCATCCTGCGCCAGGCCGCCGGGTTGTTGCTCGAGGGCTTGTCGTCGCCGCCCGAGAGGACCGAGCCGAGCTCGTACGTCTCGACGAGCGACGGTGACCCCGCTAGCTGGCTGCTCGAAACCTGGGTCATCTGGCCAATCTTCTCGTCCAGCGTCATACGCCGGAGCAGGTCGTCGACCCGCGCGGAGATCGGCTCCTCGGGCTTGACCGCCGCGCTTCCCGAGGAGCCGCCGCTGCCGCAGCCGACGGCGATCACTGCGACGGACGCAAGAACGGCGGCGGCGATCCTCTGGGGGCTCTTCACGGTCGGCACGCTTCAGGCATCGCCCTCCGCGAGCTCGGCGTAGGTGGGCGGGTACGCACATCCTCCGACGCCCGCTCGATCATCCGCCTAGCCAGGCCGGCAGTCATCGTGGGTGGTGCTATTCCGATCGCTCTTCGAAGCGAACTGGGCATCGAACTCAGTCTCTCGTTCTGCCGGTTTGCGTCATCCTCGCCTATACGGGCCGACCTGGAGTCCAAAGCTGGCGCGTCCTTGAAAATCGATGTGGTATGAGAGGGATGTCGTGAAGAAGAGCGCTCCGCAGAAACCCGGGTCCCCGTCTGAGTTGATAGACGCGAGGATCAGGGAGCTGGACGACTGGCGGGGTGAGACGCTCTCCCGGCTCCGTACTCTCATCAAGCAAGCCGACCCCGAGGTGGTCGAGGAGTGGAAGTGGAGAGGGACTCCCGTGTGGTCTCACGATGGGATGATCTGCACGGGCGAGACCTACAAGAGCGTGGTGAAGATGACCTTCGCCAAGGGCGCGTCGCTGAAAGACCCTTCGGGCCTGTTCAACTCGAGCCTGGAAGGCAACGCCAGGCGCGCCATCGATTTTCACGAAGGCGACAAGATTGACGAGAAGGCTCTCAAGGCTCTCGTTCGCTCCGCCGTTGCCCTGAATACATCCAGTTAGGCCCATGAAAACCCCGTGATATGCGGGGTTTTTCTTTGCCGTGGTTCGAGCTCAGTACCGGCCATCCGCAGGAGCCCCCGCTAACCCGGGGGCTTCGTGCCTTCGGCGCCGCGCGGCCCGAGACGTCGACAAGCTCTGGCGGCTCGTCTAGCGATTCGTGCGCATTGAGCAGGCTGCGAGTTCGCCGCTGCCTAGAACAGCGGCGCGAGTATTGCTTCGATCAGGTGCGGGCCAGGCTCGGCAAACGCCGCACGTAGCTGCTCGGCCAGCTCTTCGCAGGTCGTTGCGCGCGTTGCCGGCACGCCCATGCCGGTCGCCAGCGCGACAAAATCGATGTTCGGCCGCGACAGGTCCAGCAGCTCGGCGGCCTTGCCACCGGTCTCTGCAACGCCAACGCGCCGCAGCTCCATGCGTAGGATCGCGTAGGAGCCGTTGTTCAGGATCACCGTCGTCACGTTCAGCTCTTCGCGTGCCTGGGTCCAGAGCGCACTCAGCGAATACATCGCGCTGCCGTCGGCCTCCAGGCAGACCACCGGCCGGTCGGGGCAGGCGACTGCGGCGCCCGTCGCGACCGGCAAACCTTGTCCGATCGCGCCGCCGGTCAGCGTGAGGATGTCGTGGCGCGGCGAGCCAACCGTCGTCAGTGGCAGTGACCGACCTGACGTAATCGATTCGTCGGCGATGATCGCGTGCTCCGGCAACATGACGCCAATCGTCTCGGCCAGTGAATGCGCCGTCAGCTCGCCGCTCGGTATCTCGGGCAGCGCCGGCTCTTGCAGGACTGGTTCGGCATCGGGTGCGACCAAGTCGGCCAGTCGCTCCAGGGCGTCCACCGAGTCGTCGCTGCCGCCCGCCAGTACGTGCACGGTGCAGCCATCGGGTACGAGATCGCTCGGCTTGCCCGGGTAGGCGAAGAAGGAGACCGGCGCGCGCGTGCCCGCGAGGATCAGGTGCTCGACCCCAGCCAGCTGGTACTCGACCTGTTCGGCCAGATAGCCCATGCGATCGATCACCGGCAGTCCTGCCCCGCGCTCGAGCCGCGCGGGGAACGTCTCGACCAAGAGTTTCGCGCCGCTGCCGACGCCGATCCGGCTTGCCGCAAGCAGGGCGGGCTCGCGCGTTGCGGCGCCGCCGGTCAAGATCAGGCACTGCTCGCCGGAGCGCAGCAGGTCGGCAATTGCCGTGACCTCGGCGTCGGCCACAACGGTGCGCTCGGGAACGGCGGACGCGTCGGCTGGAGAGACCGCCTGGCCACCTTCCGACCACGACACGTCGGCCGGCAGCACCAGTGTTGCGACGCGGCCCGGCGGAGTCATCGCGGCAGCGATCGCCTCGGCTGCGTCGGCGCCGGCATCGGCAACGTCCCTCGTCGTCTTCAGCCAGCTGCCCAACCAGTTGGCAAGCAGGTCGATGTCCGAGTTCAGCGGTGCGTCGTACTGCCGGTGGTAAACTGCGTGGTCGCCGACGATGTTGACGACCGGCGTGAAGGCGCGGCGCGCGTTGTGCAGGCCGGCCAGGCCGTTGGCAAGGCCGGGCCCGAGGTGCAGAAGGGTTGCTGCCGGGCGGCCTGCCATGCGACCGAACCCATCGGCGGCGCCGGTTACGACGCCCTCGTGCAGTCCCAGTACGCCACGCATCTCGGGCACCTGGTCGAGCGCTGCGACAACGTGCATTTCGGACGTGCCCGGGTTGCTGAAGCAGACGTCAACGCCACCATCAACCAACGTCCGAATCAGTGCCTGGGCGCCGTTCACTTGGCGGCCCTTGCAGGGCCCGGGCGGCGCAGATCGAACTTGCGCACCCCACACGGTGACCCGTCTAGGAGCGTCGGCATCGGCGAGTCAAGGGGGTGGAGGTCGTTCGTGTCGCGCACGACAGAAGCGTACGACGCTGCAGGGGTGCTGATCTACGCGCTCTGCGGGATCCGACCGTCGGGGAGGAGGGGAAGCGAGCGGAGGCGGATGCCGGTGGCGGCGAAGACGGCGTTGGCGAGGGCGGGGGCGACGCAGACGATCGGCGTCTCGCCGGCGCCGGAGGAGAGCGCTGTGGGGTGCGCGAATTCGGTTCTCGCGCCGCGAAGTGTGCCGCCGCGCACCTGGGCGCCGCCGACCTCGCAAGCTTTGCCAAGGTGATCCGGGCGGCGACGGAGGCGATCGAGTCGGCGACAGGTTCGAGCCGGGGGTGGCGTGCCGCTTCCAGGCGCGCCCCCACCGCGTCCACAGCGTCGGCTGCCACCTGCGGCGGTGGGCCACCAGCAAGGCGGCAAGGTTGAAGACACCGTACGCGGCCGGTGGATCACCGGACGCCTGTGGCCGTGCCGTGGCGGAGGACCGTCGCGGCGCTGCCGCTTCTGCTGGAGACGCTACGCGAACGAGGGTTACAACCCGCTGCGCTCACGATCGCCCGTCCTCCGGAGGTTCGTGGCAAGCAGCGGTGTAGGTTCTGCCGATGCTTCCGGTGGCGGCACGGCCTCGGCGCGCCTTGATCCTGACCGCCGCGGTTGGCGATGGCCATCTCGCTGCCGCGCGCGCGCTGGCGGAGGATTTCGAGTTGCTGTATCCGGAGGTCGACGTGACGGTCGCGGATGTTCTCGCCGTCTTCGGGCCGGTCCTGCGCTTTCTGCTGCTCGACGCCTACCGGGCGCAGTTGCGCAGGGCGCCGTGGATCTTCGGGCTGTTCTTTCGCGTGTTTCTGCGTGTCGGGCCGCTGAGGGCGCTCGGGCGACTGGGACTCGCCGCTCTTGGTGCGCGCCGGCTCGAGCGGTTCGTTCGCGGGCGCGACGCCGATCTCGTGATCTCGACCTACCCGGCTGCGACGAGTGTGCTCGGGTATCTCCGGCGTCGGGGACGCGTCGCCGGGATCGCGTGCGCGACGATCACCGATCTCGGTGGTGTCTGCTTCTGGGCCCACCCGGGCATCGACCTGCACCTCGTCATGCACGAGCGTCTCGTGGTCGAGGTCGAGCGCGAGGCTGGAGCCGGGAGCGCCCGGATGACGCGGCCGCTCGTCGCGCGGGTGTTCTTCGAGCCGGCCGACGGCGCTGCAGTGCGCCGCGAGCTCGGGATCCCTGACGACGCCCGGGTCGTCGTGGTCTCTGGAGGCGGTTGGGGGGTCGGTGACCTCGCCGGTGCGACGCGGGCGGCGCTCACGGTTGCGGATTCGTATGTGATCGCCGTTGCCGGCCGCAACCGAGCGCTCGAGCGTGACCTTCGCTCCGAGTTCGCCGACGACGCGTGCGTGCGCGTGCTCGGGTTCACGAGCCGGATGAGCGATCTGCTCGCCGCCGCAGACGCTCTCGTTCACACAACCGGCGGCGTCACCTGTCTCGAGGCCATCACCCGGAGCTGCCCGATCGTGTCCTACGGCGCGCCTGCGGGCCATGTGCCTACGGTCTCGCACGCGATGCACGCGTTCGGCGTCGCCACGCACGTGCGGTCTCCGTCCGAGCTGCGCTGCGCGCTCGACGATGCGTTTGCCGCGGGCGCCGGTGCGGCTGCCATCGACTTCAGCTCTGCGCCGAGCCCGGCGGCGGCGCTGCTAACCGCTCGTTCCCGCCGACTGCCCCGGCCGGCCCGACGGCGGGCGCGCCGGGCGATGGTTGTGCTCGCCGCCACCGTTGCCGGGGCGGCCTTCGCCGTCTCGAGCGACTTGGCCTACGCCCTGGTCGCAGGCGAGCTCGACCTGGCGCCGTCGTCGACGATCGGCACCGCTGCGCCGGAGGTCGGACTGGTCGTCGAGGCGCCGGCGAGGATGCTGCCGAGGTTGGCAATCACGATCGCCCACGCCGGCGGGCGCGCCTCGTTCGCGTTCTCGGCCGCACCCTCGCCGTCGACACAACGGACCCTGCAACTGCACGGCGACACCCTGATTCCGTCGCTGATCCGTGCGGGGTTCCTCGGCTGGGTCACGACCGCCGACCACCTGCAGGACGCGGACGCGTCGGTGCGCGCGATTCGCGTCGCCTACTGCCTCGCGCCGAACACCGGCCTTACGGCCGGTCAGTACCTGCTCGCGCGCGCCGCCGGCCTCAGCGTGATCGCCGGCTCAGTGAACCTGAGCGCCAGATCGGTGTTGCCGGCGACGATCGGCCGCGGCGCGATCGTCGTCCTCCATCTCCGGCCAGGGGCTGCCGGATCGCGCCTCCTGCTGCAGCTCCTGGCGCAGCTCCGCCGGGAGAGGCTACGCGCCAGCCCGCTCACCGCCTGACACCGCAGACGAGGAGTCGCCGTCCGATCGCCGGCGGCGGTTGCCGGCCCCATCGATAGAGGTGCGGTTGTAGTGCGCAGTCGGCTGCGCCGCGGTTAGTCCAGAGCGCGAGGAATCCGTGCTGCGGATCGCCGAGGCGCTCGGATGCGAGCTCGTCGTCGAGCTCGTGCCGCGCGAAAGCTAGTGGTCGCGGCCACAAGTACGGTTGTGCGTCTGGCGGCCCGCAAACGCGGCGCATGCCGTTGTCCTCGGTCGGCCGCATACCTGCGGGTATGCGGCCTTCCTGCGTCCTAGGCCTGCTTGGTTTGCGAACCGCCAGACACGAACGAACTTATGGCCGCGTCCACTAGGCCGACGCGGCTGCGTCCCGGCACTGCCGCATCACCTTCAGCAACGACGCGCCGACCGGACGCGCCGCAGCCCGCGCCCGCCCCGCGACCGGCAGGCACGCGAAGCCGAGCCCCGTGGCCAGCAGGTGGCCGACGTCGGTGAACGACTGGGACGCGGTGAGCCACGCGACCACGAGCACGACGAGCCCGGCCGCGTAGGCCGTGCGCAGGCGGCGGTCGACGAATGCGGTCATCAATGCCGCGACTGCGAAGAAGCCGTAGCTCGGACCGACGTCTCGCGCGTTGATCACGCTCTTCTCGACGAGGTCGACTCGCAGCGCGACCCACAGCCCCGCCGCCGTGAGCAGCGTGGCCCCGACATGGCCGGCGGTGAACACGAGCGTCGTCCGGCCGGAGCCGAGCCGCCGCTCGACCTGCGCCAGCACGAGCGCGAACAGCGGCGCCCACAGCAGCAACTGCCAGCCCGCCGACAACCAGAAGGCGCTGCCGACGAGGACGCGGATCGGGTCGCGCGCGAGATGGTGCAGGTTCGTGCTTTGCTCGAGCAGCAGCCTGTTCGCAATGCGAGAGCTCGACGTCTGGAGCACCCACGTCGTGACGACGAGAACGAGCAGGTACGCCGAGGTCACGGGAGCGGTGCGGATCCCGTCTCGCAGCGCCGCGCGAACCGAGAAGCGTCCATTCACGGCTACGCCGGCTCCGGTGCGTGCAGGCGATGGAGCGCGAGCGCCAGCCAGGCGGTTGCGTGCTTCTCCCATACCGACACCGTATGCGTCCCCGGGTAGAGCTCAAAGAGATGCGGGATCCCGGCCGCCGTCAGCTCCCGGTTTAGCTGCACTGTGAGAGTGCGGGTGGTTCCGTCTGGAGCTTTGGCCAGGCTGGCGTCGACCGTGCTCGCGTGTGACTCGTTATCTGACTGACCTTGCTGGTGTCTTCCTCACGATCTGTCCGCGTGAGCAG